>Ga0137374_10009092_pt1 | contig 11744 bp, 7 predicted proteins | sample SagtaG_20_FD_104811 | JGI IMG/M metagenome (GOLD analysis project Ga0137374, IMG submission 104811) | Vadose zone soil microbial communities from Sagehorn Ranch, Mendocino, California, USA - Sage1_R_100_16 metaG | ecosystem: Environmental > Terrestrial > Soil > Vadose zone | place: USA...
CATCCACGAAAGGCCGCCATGCATTGTCCGCGCTGTCGCTTCGACAATCCGGCTTCCGCGCGCTTCTGCACCCAGTGCGGGGCGCGCCTTCAGCGGCAATGCCCCGGGTGCAGCGCCGAGCTGGGGGAGGGCGTGCGCTTCTGCAGCCAATGCGGGCGGCCGGTGGAGACGGCGCCACCGATCCAGACACGCTTCACGTCACCCGAGGCCTATACGCCGCGGCATCTCGCGGAAAAAATCCTCACCGCCCGCACCGCCCTCGAGGGCGAGCGCAAGCAGGTGACGGTGCTCTTTGCCGATCTCAAGGGCTCCATGGAGCTCCTCGCCGATCGCGACCCCGAGCAGACGCGCAAGCTCCTCGATCCCGTGCTCGAGTACATGATGGACGCCGTCCACCACTACGAAGGCACGGTGAACCAGGTCATGGGCGACGGCATCATGGCCCTCTTCGGCGCGCCCCTCGCCCAAGAGGATCATGCGGTGCGCGCCTGCTACGCGGCGCTGCGCATGCAGGAGTCGGTCCGGCACTATGCGGACGAGGTCCGTCGCGCCGAAGGCATTCCCGTTCAGATTCGCGTGGGGCTGAACTCGGGCGAGGTGGTGGTGCGATCGATCGGCAGCGACCTCCACATGGACTACACGGCGGTGGGCCAGACCACCCATCTCGCCGCGCGCATGGAGCAGATGGCGGCGCCGGGCACGGTGCTGACCACGGGAGCCACGCTGAGCCTCGTCGAGGGCTGGGTGGAGGCGCGCTCCCTGGGGCCGATGCCCGTCAAGGGGCTGGAGGCGCCCCTCGAGGTGTGCGAGATCGTGGGGGCGGGCGCGGCGCGGTCACGGCTCCAGGCCTCGGCCCGCCGTGGTCTCTCGCGCTTCGTGGGGCGGACGCCCGAACTGGATCAGCTCCGCGAGGCGCTCGAGCGCGCCGCGGCCGGCCGGGGCCAGGTGGTGGCGGTGGTGGGAGAGCCCGGGGTGGGCAAATCACGACTCTTCCACGAGATCATCAGCGCCATGCCGCCCACGGGGTGGCGGGTGCTCGAGTGCCGGTCCGTCTCCTACGGCAAGTCGACGCCGAATCTGCCCGTCGCCGATCTCCTCAAGGGCTATTTCCAGATCGAGGGGCGCGACACGGGGAGGCAGATTCGCGACAAGGTCACGGGGAGGCTGCTCGCCCTCGACCCCGCGCGCGAGGCGACGCTGGCCCCCCTCCTCGCCCTCCTCGACGTTGCGGTGGACGAGCCGCGATGGCAGGGCCTCGATCCGTCGCAGCGACGGCAGCGCACGCTCGACGCGGTCAAGGCGCTCGTGCTGCGCGAAAGCCAGGTGCAGCCCGTGCTCCTCGCCTTCGAAGACCTGCAGTGGATGGACAGCGAGACGCAGGCGCTCCTCGACAGCCTCGTGGAAAGCCTGCCCCTGACCCGCATTGCGCTGCTCGTCAACTATCGGCCCGAGTACACGCACGGCTGGGGCAGCAAGACCTACTATGCCCGCATCCGGCTCAACACGCTTCAGGCCGACGGCTCCGCCGAGCTGCTCGACGCGCTCCTCGGCGATGATCCCGGCCTCGAGCCCCTGAAGCGGCTGCTCGCCGCGCGGACGGGCGGCAATCCGTTCTTTCTCGAGGAGAGCGTGCGCACGCTCGTGGAGACGGGCGCGCTCGTCGGCGAGCGAGGCGACTACGAGGCCCTGGGCGCGCTCGATTCGATTCAGGTGCCGGCGACGGTGCAGGCCATACTGGCCGCCCGCATCGACCGGCTGCCCCTGACCGAGAAGCGGCTCCTGCAATCGGCCTCGGTCATCGGCAAGGACGTGCCGCTCGCCCTGCTCCAGGCGCTCGAGGAGGTCCCCGAAGAGGAGCTGCGCAGCGGGCTCGCGCGGCTGCAGGCGGCGGAGTTCGTGTACGAGACGAGTCTCTTTCCCGATCTCGAATACACCTTCAAGCACGCCCTGACCCACGAGGTCGCCTACGGCGCCCTCCTCTACGAGCATCGGAAGACCCTGCACGCCCGGCTCGTCTCGGTCATCGAGCGGATGACGCCCGGGCGGCTGGCCGAGCAGATCGATCGGCTCGCCTATCACGCCCTCCAGGGCGGGCTCTGGGAGAAGGCCGTGCTCCTCTTCCGCAAGGCGGGCGCCAAGGCGGCGGGGCGCAGCGCGTACCGCGAAGCGGTGACGTGCTTCGAGCAGGCCCTGGGCGCCCTCGGCTATCTCCCCGCGGGTCGGGAGCGGAGTGAGCTGGCCGTGGATCTCCGCTTCGATCTTCACAACGCTCTCATCCCCTTGGGCGATGTGGGGCGCATGGCCGATATGCTCAACGAGGCCGAGCGCGAAGCCGAGCTCCTTCAGGACCAGCGCCGGCTCGGCCAGGTGACGGCGTACATGACCCAGTGCTACTGGTGGACCGGCCAGCCCGAGCGCGCCGTGGAGTCGGGACAGCGCGCCATCACCATCGCGCAGGCGCTCGGGGACCACGCGCTCGAAGGGGTGGCGACCCAGCGGCTCGGCCAGGCCTACGCGAGCCTCGGGGAGTACCGGCGCGCGGTGGAAGCGTTCAGCCGGCACCTGGCCAGGGTCGAGGCCGAGGGGTCGCACGGACGCTCGGGGTCGGCGAAGCTCCGCTCGGCCGCCAACCGGGCGTGGATGGCGTGGTGCCTCGCCTATCTCGGGGATTTCGCCGAGAGCGATGCGCACGCCAAGGAGGCGGTGCGGCTGGCCGAGGCGGGCCAGCACGATTTGAGCCTGGCCATGACCTACTCGGGAGCGGGGCGACCCTATCTGATCCGGGGCGATTTCCCCACCGCCATCTCCTGGCTCAACCGGAGCGTCGAGATCTGCCGGCGCTCCAACCTCGCGCCGCTCTTCCTGCTCGTGGCCTGCGACCTGGGTCAGGCCTATATGCTCTCGGGCCGGGTGCCCGAGGCCGTCGCCCTCCTGGAAGAAGCCACCGCCCAATCGGCTGCGCTCCGGCTCATGCCCACGCACGCCTGGAACGTGACCATGCTCGCCGAGTCGTACCTCCTGGCTGGTCGGCTCGACGATGCCACCCGAGAGATCGAGCGGGGACTCGGCATGGCCCGGGCCAACAGGCAGCGGTGGCTAGAGGCTGAGGCATTCCGGATCCAGAGCGAGGTGCGGGCCCAGGCCGTCCCCCCCGACCTGGCCGGGGCGCTCGCCGACGGCGAGCGCGCGGCGAGCATAGCCGGCGAGATGGGGCTCCGGCCGCTTCTCGGCCGATGCCACCTCGCCTTGGCCCGGTTGGGACGGCGGGCGGGAGATGGCGGGGCGGAGCAGCACCTCGAGCGGGCGACCACCCTGTTCGGCGAGATGGACATGCGCTTCTGGTTGGAGCAGGCGGAGGCGGAGAAACAGGCCTTCGGGGGGACCTCCAAGGCCTGAGTCAGCGGCCCGCTCCCTGTGGGATAATCGGCTGTGATCTGGCGCGGGTCCCTCTTTCGCAAATACGCCGTCCTCTTCGTCGTCCTCGTGAGCGGCGCCCTGTTCACCAGCGGCGCCCTCGAGATCTATTTCTCCTACCAGGAGAACAAGGAAGCGCTGGTGACCCTCCAGCACGAGAAGGCGCTTGGGGCCGCCGCGCGCATCGAGCAATTCGTCAAGGAGGTGGAGCGCCAGATCGGCTGGACCACCCAGCCCTCCATCGTGGCGCCGGCCGCCGCCATGGAGCAGCGCCGCGCCGACTATTTCCGGCTGCTCCGACAGGTGCCCGCCATCACCGAGGTGAGCTATCTCGACGCGCAGGGGCGCGAGCAACTCCGGGTGTCGCGGCTGGCCATGGACGTGGTGGGGAGCGGGACATCGTTAGCCACCGATCCGCGCTTCCGCGATCCCAAGGCGGGCAAGACGTACTTCAGCCTCGTCTACTTCCGCAAGGAATCGGAGCCCTACATCACCATCGCGCTGGCGGGCAGCGGCTCCGCCTCCGGGGTGACGGTGGCCGAAGTGAATCTGAAGTTCATCTGGGACGTGGTGTCGCAGATCAAGATCGGCAAGGCGGGCCACGCCTACGTGGTCGACTCCCACGGCCACCTGATCGCGCACCCCGACATCAGCCTCGTCCTCAAAAAAACCGATCTCTCGTCGCTGGACCAGGTCAAGGCCGCCCTCGCCGTGGCCGCGCAGGGCGCGGGCATGCCGAGCATCGCGCGCGACCTCGAGGGGCGCCAGGTGCTCTCGGCCTCCGCTCCTATCTCGCCGCTCGGCTGGGCCGTCCTCATCGAACAGCCCCTCCTCGAGGCCTTCGAGCCCATACGCTGGTCGATCTACCGCACCGTCGGCCTCGCGCTCTTCGGCGTCCTGCTGTCCGTCCTCGCCAGCCTCCTCCTCGCCCGCCGCATGGTGCGACCGATCCGCGCCCTGACGGAAGGGGCGGGGCGCATCGGGGCGGGCGACCTCGGCCACCGCCTCGAAGTGCGCACGGGCGACGAGATCGAGACGCTGGCCGAGCAGTTCAACCGGATGACGGGTCACCTCCGCGAGTCCTACGCCAACCTCGAGCAGAAGGTCGAGGAGCGGACCCGGGAGCTGTCGGAGGCGCTCGAGCAGCAGACGGCCACGAGCGAGATCCTCCGGGTCATCTCCGCATCGCCGAATGACCTGACGCCCGTGTTCGACGCGCTCCTCGAGAGCGCGGCGAGGCTCTGCGATGCCAGCCTGGGGATTCTCTTCCTCTACGACGGCGAGGCGTTCAACGTCGTCGCGCATCGGGGGGCCACGCGTGCCTTCGCGGAGGCGATGCAGAAGCCTCGGCGGCCCGGGCCTCACACCGGGCTCGGGCGCATCCTCAGCGAAAAGGGGCCGGTGCAGATCGAGGACCTGAAAGAGGACATCGCGTACCACGAGCGTGACCCGCTGCGGATGCTGACGGTGGACAAGGGCGGCATGCGAACGTGGCTCGGCGTCCCCATGCTGAAGGAGGGCGAGGTGGTCGGCGCCTTCGTCATCTATCGCCAGGAGGTGCGCCGATTCAGCGACAAGCAGGCCGCTCTCCTCACGACCTTCGCCAATCAGGCGGTCATCGCCATCGAGAACGTGCGGCTGTTCAAAGAGCTGGACGTCCGCAATCGCGACCTCACGGAGACTCTCGAGCAGCAGACGGCCACCGCGGAGATCCTGCGGGTCATCTCGAGCTCGCAGACCGACGTGCAGCCGGTGTTCGAGACGATCGCGGAGAACTCGCTGCGACTCTGTGAGGCCACCTTCAGCACCGTGTTCCGCTTCGACGGCCAGCTCGTCCATCTGGAGGCGCTTCGCAACATCTCGCCAGAAGGGGCGGCGGCCATTCGCGCGGCCTTCCCCATGCCCTTGACCCGCGCCGGCGCCTCCGCCCGGGCCATCATGACCCGGAGCATCGTCCACATCGCCGACGTGCGGGAGGATGCGGACTATGCCCTCCAGGGCTTGGCCCAGGTCGCCGCCTTCCGGAGCATCCTCTCCGTGCCCATGCTGCGGGACGGGCTGCCCATCGGCACCATCACGGTGGCGGCCGGGCGGACGGTGCCGTTTCCGGAGAAGCAGGTCGCTCTCCTCAAGACCTTCGCCGACCAGGCGGTGATCGCCGTGGAGAACGTGAGGCTGTTCACGGAGATCCAGGAGAAGACCCAGCAGCTCGAGATCGCCAACCGGCACAAATCGGAATTTCTCGCCAACATGTCCCACGAGCTGCGCACGCCGCTGAACGCGGTCATCGGTTTCTCGGAAGTGCTGCTCGAGCGGATGTTCGGAGAGGTGAACGAGAAACAGGACGAGTACCTTCAGGACATTCTCTCGTCGGGCAAGCATCTGTTGTCGCTCATCAACGACATCCTCGACCTGTCGAAGATCGAGGCGGGCCGCATGGAGCTGGAGGCGCTGCCCTTCGACCTCCCCGCGGCTCTCGACAACGCCCTCACCCTCATCAGGGAGCGCGCGTCGCGCAACAGCATCGGGCTCGCCGTCAACGTCGACCCGCACATCGGGGAAGTGGTGGCGGACGAGCGCAAGGTGAAGCAGGTGCTGCTGAACCTTCTGTCCAACGCGGTCAAGTTCACCCCGGAGGGAGGCACCATCACGATGAGCGCGGCCTTGAACGACGGCATGATCGAGATCTCGGTGGCCGATACCGGCATCGGCATCGCGCCCGAAGATCAGGCCGCGGTGTTCGAGGAGTTTCGCCAGGTCGGCACGGACTACGCGCGCAAGCGCGAGGGGACGGGGCTCGGCCTCGCCCTCGCGCGCAGGCTCGTCGAGCTCCACGGGGGGGCGCTGACCCTCCAGAGCGCGCCCGGCAAGGGATCGACCTTCACCTTCACCATCCCGGTGCGTGCGCATGGCCGGTGAGCTGATCCTCATCGTCGAAGACAACGAGAAGAACCGGCGGCTCGTGCGCGACGTGCTCCAGTTCAAGGGCTATCAGACCATCGAGACCGAGACGGGCGAGGAGGGCGTCGAGCTCGCGCGCTCGCGCCATCCCGCCCTCGTCCTCATGGACATACAGCTGCCCGGCATCGACGGTATCGCCGCTCTCAAACGGCTCAGGGAAGACCCGGCCACCCGCGCCATCCGGGTCATGGCCGTGACCGCCTCGGCCATGACCCAGGACAGGCAGAACATTCTCGACGCGGGCTTCGATGGCTATCAGAGCAAGCCCATCAACGTGAAGGCCTTCCTCGAGGCCGTTCAGGAGATGCTCGCCCGGTCATGAACGATCCCGCCCGGATCCTGGTGGTGGACGACACCGCCCACAACGTGAAGCTTCTCGCCGACGTCCTCGGCGCGCGCGGCTATGCCGTGAGCACGGCCTCGTCGGGCAAGGAAGCGCTCGACAAGGTGGCCACGGATGGGCCGGATCTCGTCCTCCTCGACGTGGTCATGCCCGAGATGTCCGGCTACGAGGTGTGCAAGGCCCTCCGCGCCGACCCGGCGACCATGCGGCTCCCCGTGGTCATGGTCACCGCCCTCGATCCGTCGCAGGAGCGGGTCAAGGGAATCGAGGCGGGCGCCGACGACTTTCTGACCAAGCCCATCAACCAACCGGAGCTGCTCGCCCGCGTCCGCTCGCTGCTGCGGGTCAAGCAGCTCTGGGACGAGCTGGCCGAGCTGAACCGGACCCTCGAGGAGCGCGTGCAGTCTCAGGTCGCCCAGCTCGAGCGATTGGGTCGGCTCAAGCGTTTCTTCTCGCCTCAGCTCGCCGAGGCCATCGTCACGGGCGGGGCCGAGGATCCCCTCAAGAGCCACCGCCGCGACATCACCGTGGTCTTCCTCGACCTGCGCGGCTTCACCGCCTTCGCGGAGACGTCGGAGCCCGAGGAGGTCATGGGGGTGCTCCGCGAATACCACGCCGAGATGGGCAAGCTCATCCTGGAGTGGGAGGGGACGCTCGAGCGCTTCACCGGGGACGGCATGATGATCTTCTTCAACGATCCGGTTCCCGTGCCCAATCCCGCGGAGCGGGCGGTGCGCATGGCCGCGGCCATGCGCCAACGCGTCGCCGAGCTGGCGGTGGGCTGGAAGAAGGCCGGCTTCGAGCTCGATTTCGGCATCGGCATCGCCCATGGCTACGCGACGCTCGGGGCCATCGGATTCGAGGGGCGACTCGACTATGGCGCCATCGGCACCGTGACGAATCTGGCCGCCCGTCTCTGCGCGGAGGCCCGGCCGGGCCAGGTCCTGCTCGCCCAGCGCGTGATGATCGCGGTGGAGTCCCTCATGGAAGCCGAGCCCGTAGGCGACGTATCGCTCAAAGGGCTGAGCCGCCCCGTCAAGGTCTTCAACCTGGTTCGCCTCACCGCCCCCCGCTAAGCCGCCGCCCCGTCCCGTCTCCCGGCCCGCATCGCCGGGCTCGAGCGCGCGCTCGAGCCCATGCGGGCCCGGGGCGGAGTCTGGTTCGCGCGCCGCGACCAGATCGCCCCCACTGGATCGACCGGTTCGGCCGCGCCTAGCACTCGCCCCTGGGCCCACCGGATCTGCTCCACCGTCTCCGCGCCGGAGACGTGGACGAGCAGGATGGGGACATCCACGATTTCCGACATGCTGCCCCGGCGCGCCTGATGGCGCGCTTGCGCGGGAGCGGGCCCAGCCGCTAGACTCGGCCGTCATGGCCGATTCGCCGGGCGATCTCCTTCCCGGGCCGCGCGTCCTCCTCGGTCCCGGGCCCACCATGGCCGACCCGCGCGTGCTGCGCGCCATGGCCACGCCGCTTCTGGGCCAGTTCGACCCGGAGTTCACCGAGGTGATGAACGAGGTGATGGAGCTCTCCCGCGTGGTCTTCCAGACGCGGAACGAGCGCGCCTTTCCCGTGCCCGGCACCGGACGCGCCGGGCTCGAGGCGGCCATGGTCTCGCTGCTCGAGCCGGGCGACCGGGTCGTGGTCGGGGAATGCGGTCGCTTCGGCCTGCTCATGATCGAGATCGCCGAGCGCTGCGGCGCCGACGTCGTGCCCGTGCGCGCGGAGTGGGGGCGGGTCATCGAGCCCGATGCCATCGCGCGCGCGCTCGCGGGCGGCCGGACGCGCATGGTGGCGATGATCCATGGCGAGACGTCGACGGGCGTGCTCCAGCCGTTGGCGGAGATCGGACGGCTCGCGCGCTCTCACGACGCGCTGCTCATGGCGGACGCCGTGGTCACGCTGGGCGGCTCCGAGGTGGCGACGGACCTGTGGGGCGTGGACGTGATGGTGGCGGGGACCCAGAAGTGTCTGTCCTGTCCGTCGGGACTGGCGCCCATCACGTACAATGCCCGCGCGGAAGCGGTGCTGGAGAAGCGGGCGAGCCGCATCCGGAGCAACTACCTCGACCTCCTCCAGCTCCAGCGCTACTGGAGCCCGGCGCGCTACAACCATCACACGGCGCCGACCTCCATGGTGTTCGGCCTGCGCGAAGCGCTCCGCGCCGTTGTCGTGGAGGGGCTGGACGCGCGCTTCGAGCGTCACCGGCTCCATGGCGCCGCACTTCGTGCCGGACTCGCCGCCATGGGGCTATCGCTCTTCGGCTCAGAATCGGGCGAGCGGCGGCTGCCGTTCATCACGCCGGTCATCGTGCCCCCGGGGGTGGACGAGCTCGCCGTGCGCCGGCGCCTCGTCGAGGAGTTCGGCATCGAGATCGGCGCGGCCTTCGGCCAGCTCCAGGGCCGGATCTGGCGCATCGGCACCATGGGCTACTCCGCGCGCAGGCAGAACGTGCTGCTCTGCCTCACCGCGCTCGAAAGCGTGCTGAGAGCCGAGGGCTTCGACTCGTCACCCAGCGCGGGGGTGGAGGCGGGGCGCGCATTCTACGCGACGGCCGGCATCACCGATGGCCAGATGGGAGACAACCTCGGCGCCAGCGGCATCGGCGCCACCTAGTCAAATCCCCTCTCCGCCGCCTCGGGGGAGAGGGCAGGGTGAGGGGGCGGTTCGAGACCAACGAACATCACCATCACCACCCTCACCCCGGCCCTCTCCCTGGGAGGGAGAGGGAGTAGAGGAGAAAAGCTATTTCCAGATTCGTCACGGTGGGGGCGGCACAGCTTGGCCCGATCCGGCGCGCGGATGCGCGGCCCCAGGTGATCAAGCGGCTGCTCGATCTCCTGCATCAGGCCAAGGCGCACGGATGCGATCTCGTGGTCTTTCCCGAGCTGGCCCTGACCACGTTCTTCCCGCGCTGGTGGATGGAAGACCAGCGCGAGGTCGACGCCTTCTTCGAGCGCGAGATGCCGGGGCCCGAAACGCGTCCGCTCTTCGACGAGGCGCGGCGTCTCGGCGTCGGCCTCTGTCTCGGCTATGCCGAGCTGACGATTGACGGAAACGAGGTCACGCGACGCTTCAACACGTCGATCCTCGTGGATCAGGGCGGGCGCATCATCGGGAAGTACCGCAAGATCCACCTGCCGGGGCACGAGGAGCACGAGCCGTGTCGGGCCTTCCAGCATCTCGAGAAGCGCTACTTCGAAGTGGGCGATCTGGGCTGGGGTGTCTGGCCGGCCTTCGGCGGTCTCATGGGCCTGTGCATCTGCAATGACCGGCGCTGGCCCGAGACGTATCGCGTGATGGGACTGCAGGGCGTGGAGATGGTCCTTCTCGGCTACAACACGCCCGTGCACAATCCGCCGGCTCCCGAGCACGACTTGCTCGCCAACTTCCACAATCGGCTCTCCATGCAGGCGGGGGCCTACCAGAACGGCACCTGGGTGGTCGGCGTGGCCAAGTGCGGCCGGGAAGAAGGCTGCGACATGATCGGCCAGAGCCAGATCATCGCGCCCTCGGGAGAGACGGTGGCCATGTGCACCACCCTCGGCGACGAGCTGTGCGTGGCGCGCTGCGACCTCGATCTGACGCGGTCCTACAAGGAGACGGTCTTCAATTTCGCCCGGCACCGCCGCCCCGAGCACTACCGACTGATCGTGGACCGCACGGGGGCTATCCCGCCCGCCTAGACCTCGGTGCTACACTGTCCGTCATGAGCGACTTCGAGGCGGACTACGGGACGCACACCGGCATCAGGGCGAGGCTCGACGAGTTCCCCTTCGGCGTCGAATTCAGTCTGGAGCCGCTCATACGCTACTGGGAGACCGATCTCGCCGTCGACGATTGTCTTCTCGGCTCGGCGGCCCGGATCGTCCTGGAACGCGTGGCCAAGGTACCGGCGCTTCGGGGGCCGGCCACGCTGGACATCGTGCGCGAGAACCAGGACCTGATCGATGCCCTGATGATCGCCGTCTTTTCTCCCACCTTCCAGGAAGAAGGCTATGCGGCGGCCCTCCTGCCCTTCAAACTGCAGACCTTCTTCGCCACGGACAACTTCGAGCGCTTCCTGACGAACCACGAAGGATTCCTCAAGGGACGCATAAACGCCGACGCCGCCCTCCTCGCGAAGGTGCGCCTCATTCACGCGTACTCGCTCATCCTGCAGCGGGTGTATGGCGTCGAGGGCGGCATCGAGTTCCCGTGGATCTCCATCGTGGAAGACCCGGAGACAGGGCTGGAGCGCCACTTCAAGCTCCTCCTCGAGACGCGCTTCCTTCACGTGGACGTGCTCGGGGAGGCCCCCGTACTCACGGACGAGACGCGCCGGCGGATTCGCGCGCTCACCCTCGATCCGGTCGCCCTCATGGAGATCCTGCCCCCGGAGAAGTTCGTGATCCGCGGCTTCTCGGTCATTCGGGCCATCGAGATCACGGAGCAGGAGGTGCTCTCCTCCATCGAGCGCGATCTAATCGAGAAGGAATCCATCGTCTCCACCGACCGGTTTCAGACGCTCCAGCAGAAGCTCCGCGCCCTCCTCCGCCGGCCCGAGATCGAGCTGGGGATTGCCGCCATCGAGGGCGACCGAGTGCTGATTCTCAACTTCGGCTCCCGGTTCGAGCACTCGTGCATCTTCGCCGACTCGACCCACGCGCGAGTGGGGGACTTTGCCGGCTCGCTCTACGAGCGGGCGGCCCTCGAGCGGCAGCCGGTCTTTGTCGAGGACCTCGAGACCTATCCGAACCGCACGCGCGTGGAAGAAGGCATGCTGGCCGCCGGCTACCGCAGCGTCGTGGTGGCCCCTCTCGTGTACCAGAAGGGGATCATCGGCAGCCTGAAGCTCGTGTCGCCCAAGCCCCGGTCGCTCAACGTGGAGTTCATGCCGCACCTGCTCCAGATCCTGCCCCTGTTCGCCATGGCGGTGCGGCGGAGCATGGACGAGCTGAGCAATCGCATCCAGGCGGTGATCAAGGAGAAGTGCACGGCCATCCATCCCGTGGTGGAGTGGCGGTTCCGCAAGGCCGTCCTGAAC
>Ga0137374_10009104_pt1 | contig 11735 bp, 13 predicted proteins | sample SagtaG_20_FD_104811 | JGI IMG/M metagenome (GOLD analysis project Ga0137374, IMG submission 104811) | Vadose zone soil microbial communities from Sagehorn Ranch, Mendocino, California, USA - Sage1_R_100_16 metaG | ecosystem: Environmental > Terrestrial > Soil > Vadose zone | place: USA...
CTTATTGTCAGGATGACAGTGAAGCCCGACGCCCGACATCCGGCCGTCGCGACTGCCGCCGTCGCCGGCCTGCTTGTCGCCACGAGTGCCCTTGCGCTCTGGCTGCGGCTGACCGGGCTTCACGGCTGGGACGGCACGCTGTCAGTTGACGAGGCTCGTCTGGCGCTCGCCGGGCGGGGCATCCTCGAGCACGGCGTGCCGGTCCTCCCGTCGGGCTGGCCCTACACCCGCGGTCTGCTGGCCTCCTATCTCGTTGCGCCGTCGCTGGCGCTGCTCGGGCTGACGGATTTCGCGGCCCGCCTGCCCAGCGCGCTGGCCGGCACGGCCCTGGTGCCGGTTATGTACGCTCTCGGGCGATCGTTGGCGGGTCGGCCCGCTGGGCTTTTCGGGGCCCTGTTTGTGGCGGGCTACCCCCCGCTGGTGGCCTGGTCGCGGGAGGCCTGGCTCTTTGCGCTCTACGTCACCGTCTACGCCACGGCCCTCCTTTTCATCTTGCTGGCCCATCAGAGCGGCCGCGCCCGCGACCAGCTCCTGGCCGGCGCGCTCGTTGGCCTGACCCTTTTCGCGCACGAGCTGGGCATCTTCTTGCTGGTGCCGCTCGGCGCTCAGGTGGTCCGCCGGCTGTGGTGTCGCCGCGCCGACAAGCGTGCCTGGCTGGCGCCTCTGGCGGCGCTCGGGCTGGCGCTGGGCGCGGCGGCCGTGCTCTGGGTTCTGGTCACCCGTCTTCGGGCCGATACCCTGGCCGGACCGTACGGTGAGGTGGGGGAGTATTTCAGCCCGCATCTGGATGGCGCCCCACTCGGCTTCTATCTGGCGATGCTGGCCAACGGGCGGGGACTGGTCCTGGCTGCCGCGCTGGCGGGCCTTCCATTCGCGCTGGCCTGGCACCAGGGCGAGGCGCTCATGCTCTGGCTCGCGCTGCTGCCGCCTCTCGCCCACGCCGTAACCATCATTCCGGGCGGCCCGCAGGAGCGCTACGGACTGACCCTGATGGTGGCGCTGCTGGGGCTGGCGGCGCTCGGCGTAGGCAGCCTGGCGAAATGGGCGACGCGGCGCTTGACGCACCCATTCGCACCGCCCGCGCTCCTGGCCGGGCTCGTCTTCGCCCTGGTGCTCGTCGTTCACCAGGATCTCGGGCGAGCCTTGGAACGTGGTGCGCTGTCACCGCGCCAGGGCGCCTGGCTGCGCGAGTTTCGCGCCCTGAATCCTGGCCCCGAGGATCTGGTCATGTCCGACCTGCCGACTGTGACCGGCTGGTACCTGGGCCAGCTAGACTTCTGGGTTAGCAGCCGCCAGTACCAGAAGTATTCCCTACGAACGGACGATTTGCGTCGGGACGTCCACACCGGGGCGGTGTTGATCCGAAGCGTGTCGGAGTTCCAGCGCCTGGTCGCTCTACCTAACCGTGGCCGCACCCTCTGGGTGGTGGCCTCGAACCGCGACTTCCAGTGGGGTGAGCTGGTGGACGACGACCTCAAGGCGTTCCTCGAGCGCTCGGCCAGCCAGCGGATCAGTCCAGGCGATCGGAGTAGGATCCTGCGGATCGAGCTCTAACGAGCTGTCACCCATCAGCTATCAGCAATCGGCGGGCGTCAACGCTGACAGCTGATAGCTGAACGCTCGTTCTGCTATCGCGTCTGAAGGACCTCCCGGCCCGGGCGGACGACCCGATCGACGCGCACCAGGACGCCGATTCCCTTCCGCTCGGGGTCGCTGTTCAGCTCCTGCTCGATCGTACGGGCCATGATCTGCTCGCGCACATCGTCGGACTCGTGCAGCGTCGCCTGGCCATGGAACCGCAGGTGCAGGTTGTTACGCTCGCGATTGCGGTAGAGGACGGCGACCTGTGGGTTCTCTCGCAGGTTGTCCAGGGTGCCCTTGCGGGTCCGTTCCCACCACGCCAGGTGCTCCTTGTCGAAAACCATGACGCTGCCCTTGAAGCCCAGGTCCGGCGCCCCCTGCGCGCTCGCGGTGGCGACCATGCACGGACTGCCTTCGGCCACCGCCGCGTTGACGGCCTCGCCATACTCGCTTAGATCGATCACCTGTTCCCTCCAGACGCCGGCCGGCTGGGCCCGCGCGGGCACGGCATGCCGTGCTCCTACAGTACGCGGCGCCGGTCGTTGGATGCAACATGTGCTGGAGAACGGCGTGTTAGACTCTGCCGACGCCGCCAGGAGTGGTATCCAGATGGCGGCGGGCGGGGCTGGGTGGGCGAGCCGCTGATCGTCGTCGAAGACGTGCGTTTCGAGTACCGCGGCCGCGGCGCAGAGCCCATCCGGGCCCTCGACGGGATCTCGCTGGCGATTGGAGCGGGCGAGCGGCTGGCGATCGTCGGCCAGAATGGGTCCGGCAAATCGACGCTGGCCAAGCATCTGAATGGCCTGCTGCTGCCCGGCAGCGGGCGGGTGCTCGTGGCCGGCATGGACACGCGCGATCCGGCCCGCCGGCGCGACGTTCGTCAGACCGTCGGGATGGTCTTTCAGAACCCCGACAATCAACTGGTCGCGACCGTCGTCGAGGAGGACGTGGCGTTCGGGCCCGAGAATCTTGGCCTGCCGTCGGACGAGATCAGACGGCGGGTAGATGAGTCGCTCGACAGGGTCGAGCTGAGTCACCTACGGTTGCGCCCCCCTCACCTCCTCTCGGGTGGTCAGAAACAGCGCGTCGCCATCGCGGGCGTGCTGGCGATGCGACCTCGCGTCCTGGTCCTGGACGAGTCGACGGCTCTCTTGGACCCGCTTGGGCGGGCCGAGGTGCGGGCCGCGGTGCGACGCTTGCACTCGGAGGGCACGACCGTCGTCCAGATCACGCATTTCATGGAGGAGGCGGTCGAGGCCGAGCGGATCGTGGTGTTGAGTGGCGGCCAGATCGTGCTAGAAGGAAGCCCGCGCGAGGTCTTCCGCGAGGCCGAGCTACTGCGCGAGCTGCGGCTGGACGTGCCCCAGGTAGCCGCCCTGGCCAAGCGCATCTCCCGCCGCCGACCCGACTTCCCCAGCATCCTGCTCGACGTCGAGGAGGCCGCCGAGGCGATCGTCGAGCGCTCAGCAGTCAGTCGTCAGCGGCCAGCGGACGCTCCAAATGCTGACTGCTGATGGCTGACTGCTGATGGCTGGCATCATCGAGGTCCGCGATCTCTGGCACACGTACTTGCGCGGCACGCCGCTCGAGGCTCAGGCGCTTACGGGGGCTGACTTCGACCTCGCGCCGCGCGAGATCGCCGCCATCATCGGCCACACCGGGTCCGGCAAGTCGACTCTGGTCCAGCACTTAAATGGGCTGCTGCGCCCGCAGCGCGGGACAGTCCGTGTGGCCGGGCTGGACCTCGCCGACCCTGGCCTCGACATTCGGCAGGTCCGCCGCCTGGTGGGCCTGGTGTTCCAGTTCCCGGAGCAGCAGCTTTTCGAGCCGACAGTGGGCGACGATGTGGCGTTCGGGCCGCGCAAGCTGGGCTGCGACCGAGCCGAAGTGCGGCGGCGGGTGCGTGAGGCGATGGAAGCGGTCGGGCTCGGGTTCGAGGCGTTCAAGGACCGCTACACGTTTGGCCTGAGCGGCGGCGAGATGCGACGCGTGGCCATCGCCGGCGTGCTGGCTCTGGAGCCTCAAGTGTTGGTCCTGGACGAGCCGACCGCCAGCCTGGATCCCCAGGGTCGGCTGGAGCTGCTCGGGACGGTCCTGCGCCTTCGCGACGAGCGGGGCATCGGCGTGGTGTTCGTGTCGCACAACATGGAGGAGGTTGCGGAGCTGGCCGAACGGGTCTGGGTCATCGCCGGCGGCCGCACGGCGCTCAGCGGGAGTGTCCAAGAGGTATTTTGGCGGGCCGAGCGGCTGCGCGAGCTGGGACTCGGCGTGCCGCAGGTGACCCGCTTGATGGGGCTGCTGCGCGAGCGCGGACTGGCGGCCCCGACCGATGTGATCACGCTGGACCAGGCCGAAGCGGCGGTATGGACGATTTTGAATTCCTGAGAGACGTGACCCTCGGGCAGTACCTGCCCGGCAGTTCGGTGACCCATCGCATGGACCCGCGCGCCAAACTGTTGGCGCTGGGCCTGCTCATCTGGGCGATCACCTCGGTCACCAGCTACTTTGGCAACTTTGTGCTGGTGGCCACGGTCCTCGGACTGATCGTCTGCTCCGGGCTGCCGCTTGGCTACGTGGTGCGCGGCATTCGCCCGGTGCTGCCGGTCCTGGCGCTGTTCTTCGTGTTCCAGCTCCTGTTCGCCGGGAATTACGACCCGACCGGTAGCCCCATCATCTGGCGCTGGGAGGCGCCGCTCGGCCCGCTGCCGGTCAATTTCACGCTCACGGTCTCCAGCCTGCGCCTGTCGATCGTCTCGATAGCGCGGCTGTTCTGCTTGCTGATGGTCACGAGCGTGTTGACCTTCACGACTACGACGACCGGCCTGACGCACGGCGTCGAGCTGTTGCTGGCGCCCTTGCGGCCGCTCCGCGTACCTGGCCACGAGCTGGCGATGGTCCTGGCGATCGCGCTCCGATTCGTGCCGACCCTGGCCGAGGAGCTCGAGCGGATCATGAAGGCGCAGGCCTCGCGCGGGGCCGACTTCGGCCGACGCGGCCGGCTGCGCTTCATCCAACAGACACGCCAGCTCGTCCCGATCGTCGTGCCGCTGTTCGTCGGGACATTTCGGCGCGCCGAAGACTTGATCATGGCGATGGAGGCCCGCTGCTACGTTGGCGGCCGCGGGCGGACCCGCCTGGCCCAGCTCGAATTCAAGCCGCGCGACTGGCTGGCCCTGTCCGTCGTGGCCGCCTATACCGCGTTCATGTTGTTGTTCAAGTTCCCGGTGTAGGGCAAGGCATGCCAAGTGGGCTACGATGGACGCTCCTGTTTCGTCTGGTAGAGCTGACCTATACAAGGGATCGTGAGTTTTCCCATGACGAGGATTGGGTAATGATTAGCCGAGTCCACCATGCGCTCTGCCTCCCGTTTCGTTCCACAGTCACCTAAAGTGATCCGGTGGATCGACCACCTGGTGGCGGTGGTGGAGGAGTTCGACGCGGCGCGAAGGGTCTGGCTGGAGGCCGGCTGCCCCGTGGTGTGGGACGGCCGCATCCGCGGGCACCGAAGCTGCTGCTTCTCGATCGGCCCGATCAACTTGGAGATGAACGCCCGCGAGGTGTTCGAGGGCTGGCCAGCGCTAGCCACCTGGTCGGACTGGACTAGCCGACGGTTCGGGCTGCACGCGGTGGCGTTCGATCCGGGCCGCCTCGACGCCGCGGTATCGCAGCTGCGGGCGGCCGGCCTGGCGATGACCGAGCCGCGCGAGGGCGCCCTCACCCCGAGTGAGGATGCGCCGGCCGCCCGTCCGCCGCGCTGGCGCAACTCGCTCGCCGGGGGCCTGCCCGGCCTCTTGCCCGGACTGCCCAGCTTCCTCTGCGAGTTCGTCGCGCCGGGTCCCGGTCAGGGCCGCATCGCGCCGGAAAGCCCGATTCGATTCGTGGAGATCTGTGTAGGCGTACCCGAGCCCGCGGCCGCCGCGGCGAGCTACCAGCGCGTCCTGGGTGTTGGCCCGCAGACTGGTCCGGGCGGCATCCTGATCCCGCTGGGCGACACGCCGCTCCGGCTGGTCGAGGGCGACGATTGGTTCGCCGTCCTGAAGCCGCGCCGACCCGGCCTCTCGCTGGACGACCTCGCTGCGGCCGTGCCGGGGCTCGGCTGGGTCTAGCCGGGCGCCGCGCGACGCAGGACTGGCAGACCGCTCACTCGTGCCGCTCTATGGAGCGCAACCAGTCGCGAACGGCCGCTGCCACCTCGTCGGGCGCGTCCTCGTGCGGGAAATGGCCGGCACCGGCGATCACTACCGATCGAGCCTGCGGAAAGATCCGTTCCCACCGAGCTTGGAATCCCTCCTTCCGCGTGGGGTCGTGCTCGCCGTACACCAGCAGGACCGGCAGGTGATTGAGATCGGTCAGCAGCGCTCGCTCGACCCGACGCATCGCGTCGTCGATTCGTGGCGCGTCGCCGAACAGCCGCATCGCGTTGCGCCGCGACTGCGGCGTGGGGAACGAGTTCAGGTAGGCTGCCCGCTCGGCCGGCGTCGGCCTGCGGCGTCTCGCGCCGCACCGTGCCATGACGTGGGCAAGTAGTTGAAGTTGGCGTTCAGGGAGCCGAAGATCGGGCCGCTGACGAAGCGGAGCATCCGCGCCGGCCGCGGGAGGTCCCCGATCGGGAAGCAGAACGTGTCGGTGATCACCAGCGCCCGGATGAGGTCCGCCCGGCGGGCGGCCATGCTCAGCCCGATCGGTCCGCCCAGGTCATGCGCCAGCAGGGTCAGGTCGCGCACCTCCAGTGCCTCGACGAACAGCTCGACGACCTCCGACGTGGCGGCGATGGTGAAGGGGAAGTCGGGGGCTGCCTCAGAGAGACCCTGGCCGGGCGCGTCGAGGGCGATGCAGCGAAACTGCCCGCGCACCTCGCGAATGACGTTCCGAAACAGGAACGACCAGGTCGGGCCGGCGGTGAGCAGCAGTAGTGGCGAACCGGCGCCCTCGTCCACGTAGTGGACCAGGTTGCCTCCGATCTCGAGGTACCGATCGCGGAACTGATATAGCTCCCCGCTGAGCCAGGCCGGCCTCGGATGGCCGGACTCGATCGTCGCGTGGCGGGCGACGGCCATGGTGCACGTCCTCGATGTTGCGGCCGTACACAATCAGGACTGTGGACAGAACGTGGCCGGTGCTCCGACGCCGGGGGCCAGGAACGCCACTAGCCGTCGCAGCTCCACGTCGCTATCCTGCGACCTCTCCGCACCCAGCGGCGAGGTCAGATGGGTGGGGTCGGCGAGCAGGAACGTCAGCACGCCGATGACGCACTTGAACCGCCAGAACAGCTCGCCGGGCGGCACGGTCGGCAGCGCCCGTTCGAGCGCCGCCAGATAGCGGATCCCCACCTCTCCGAACTGCTCGTGCACGATCGCCTGCACCAGCTCGGTCGGCTCGGTGGCGGATCGACCCAGGAAGCGGGCGAGGATCCGTCCGCGCTCCCCGAGGTCGCGGATAAGGTCGAGGGCCGGCCGCAGGAACGCCGCCAGGATCTCCTCCACCGTCAGCGCCCGGTCGCCCGCCTCAGCTTCGAGGCGATCCAGCCCAGCCAGCCGTTCGCGATTCACCGGAGCGACGATCCGATCGAGGACAGCCCGGAGTAACGCTTCCTTCGAGCCGAAGTGATAGTGGATCGCCGCTAGGTTCACCCTCGCCTGGCGGGTGAGCGCACGTAGGGACGTCCCGGCGAAGCCGTGCTCGGCGAACGCGGGCTCCGCGGCGTCGAGGATGCGCTTCCGGGTCGGGTCAGTCGGCACCGCCATCCTCAACTACTCAAACGATCGTTTGAATCATACGTTTGACCAGTACATGATGTCACGTTTCCAGTTGCGGGTGGCTTCCGCAGGATCTAACCTGTCTCTAGCCATCAGAAACCGGCTCGGCCGGCGGAGGGCCGGCCGCGGTCAGTTTGGCAGCGGGACGTTGACCGGCACCGCCACCGTCGCCGTGCAGCCCGGCACCCCGCCCCGCCAGCGCCACGCCCTGGCCTGATCATGGCCATGGAGGCCCGCTGCCACGTCGGCGGCCGCGGGCAGACTCGCCTGGCGCAGCTCGAACTGAAGCCACTTGACTGGCTGGCCCTGTCCGCCGTGGCCGCCTATACGGCGTTGATGCTGGCGTTTAGCTTCCCCGTATAGGAGCCACCCTGCATCCTGGGAGCGTCCCGTGCCGCCAGAAGGGCGCAAGCCGTGCGCCCCTACGCCCGGCGGGCGCTCTTGAGTTACCCTCGGTGCGGAAGGACCCCTTATTGGAGGCTTCCGCGGAGGCGCCGGGCGTAGGCTTCCACGGCGGCGGCCTGCTCGGCGGTTTGAATCGAGCCGGGCCGCGCGGCGCGGGTCCGAGCGACGGCCTCTTCGGCTGTCAGTCCGCAACGGACCAGGTAGCAGGCGAGGAGCGTGCCGGTGCGCCCCAGGCCAACCCCGCAATGCACGGCTACGCATTGACCGGCGAAGACGGCGCGCTCGATGGCGGCCACACCCTCTTCCAATTGGTCCCCCGTTGGAGGAGTCAGGTCGGGCACGGGGAGATGCAGCTCGGCAAGGTTATGGCGCGCCAAACGGTCTGGCGCGTGTGCGCGCTCGTGCAGGTTGATCAGCAGGGACACTCCCTGACTCCCCAGCTCGGCCCATTCCGCCTCCGTCCGCGGATAGGCACAGCCGGCAAGCCGCCCCTCCTCGAGCCAGGTGAAGAAGACCGGCGCCTCGTCCGGCCAATTCTGATGCCGCCCCGCGCTCATAGCAGCCTCTGATCGATTGATTAGGCGTCGCGAAGGCCATGGTATTCTAGGCTTCGCGGGGCGCGCGCTCGCGGTCAGGGTGTAGTTGAGGGCATGGGCTCGATCTGCGACGTGCCCGGGATCATGGTCGGGCACGACACCGACGAGGTCGGCGTGACGGGTTGCACCGTCGTGCTGTGCGAGGGCGGCGCGGTCGGCGGAGTGGACGTCCGCGGCGCCGCGCCAGGTACGCGCGAGACCGACTTGCTGCGGCCCGAGAACACTGTCGACCAGGTCCACGCGGTCTTGCTGTCGGGCGGGAGCGCCTTTGGGCTGGACGCGGCCGGCGGCGTCATGCGGTTCCTGGAAGAGCGCGGGGTGGGCTTTCGGGCGGGAGCGGCAGTAGTACCGATCGTGCCGGCGGCGGTACTGTTCGACTTGCTGATCGGCGATTCGCGCGCCAGACCAAACGCCGAGGCCGGCTTTCGGGCTTGCCAGGCGGCGTCGAGCGAGCCGCTAGGCGAGGGCAGCGTGGGGGCCGGGACGGGCGCGGTGGTCGGCAGACTATACGGTCGGGGCCTGGCTACCAAGAGCGGGATCGGCTCGGCGAGCATGCGGCTGGATGGGGGAGTGACCGTCGGCGCGATCGTGGCGGTCAACGCGGTCGGCGATGTCGTCGACCCCTCGAGCGGTCAGGTCCTGGCCGGCGCTCGGCGACCAGATGGCTCGGGCTTCGCGGGGCCGGATGCCTACCTGCAGCTAAGCGCCGCCCCCGCGCTGCCCCCGGTTGGGTCCGGCGCGAGCACGGTCATCGGTGTAGTCGCCACCGACGCCTCGCTCGACAAGGCGGCGGCGACTCGATTGGCCCAGGTCGCCCACGACGGCATCGCGCTGGCCGTCCGCCCGGCCCACACCCCGCTCGATGGCGACGCGATCTTCGCACTCTCGCTGCGGCGGGAGCGCCAGTCGGAACCCAACCTGGCCGCGCTGGGAGTGGCGGCTGTCCGAGTCGTGGCCGAGGCGATCGTGCGGGCGGTCAGGGCGGCGCGGGGCCTGGGCGGCGTGCCGGCCGCCGCGGAGCTGGAGTGGACGCCGCGTGGGTAGGGCGGAAGGTGTCGGTCCCTTGGGCGGCTTGAGCCCTGCCGAACGTCGCGTCCTCGCCGCGGTCGACGACCTGTCCGACGAGATGGTGCGCTTCTGCCAGGCGCTGGTCCAGGTTCCAACGGTCAACCCACCCGGCGAACGCTACCCGGAGTGCGCGCAGCTGATTGGCGAGAAGCTTGCGGACCTGGGCTACTCGGTGGAGTACGTCGCCGGCGAGGGACGCCCCGAGCACACCAGGGCTCATCCGCGGGTCAACGTCGTCGGCCGAATGGAGGGCCAGATGGCTCGCCCGTGCCTCCACTTCAACGGCCACTTCGACGTGGTCCCAGTTGGCGATGGCTGGACAGTCGACCCATTTGGCGGTGAGCTGCGGGGTGGCAAGATCTACGGTCGCGGAGCGTGTGACCAGAAGGCCGGCATCGCCGCTTCGATCTTTGGCGTCGAGGCGATCCGGCGGGCTGGGGTGAAGCTGCGCGGGACCGTAGAGCAGAGCGCGACGGTGGACGAGGAGAGCGGTGGCTACGCCGGCGTGGCGGACCTGTGCGATCGCGGCGTCTTCAGCGCGGACCGCCAGGACCACGTCATCATCACCGAGCCCTTGAACCACGATCGGGTCTGCATCGGGCATCGCGGCGTGTACTGGTTCGAAGTCACCACTCACGGCCGGATCGGCCACGGCAGCATGCCTGACTATGGTGTCAACGCGGCCGATCTGATGGCCGAGTTCATCCACGCCGTCAACAACGAGCTTCGGCCCCGCCTGCGCCAGCGAACGACCAGCATGCCGGTGGCGCCCGAGATGGCGCGCCACGCCACGATCAACCTCAATGCGCTGCACGGTGGCCAGGAAATGGGCGGAGAGGGATTCCTGGCCTCGTGCGTCGCCGATCGCTGTGTGGCTGTCTACGATCGTCGATTCCTGGAAGAGGAGAAGCTCGCGGAGGTCAAGTCAGAGATCGTCGCACTGTTAGAGGAGGTGGGCCGGCGAAACGATCGATTCCGTTACACCTTGCGCGACCTGTGGAGCGTCCCACCGGTCGCGACGCCTTCAGACGCCCAGGTCGTGAACGTCGTCCGGGACGCGGTCCACGACGTGATCGGCCAGCCGGCCACGCTCGTGGCTAGCCCCGGCACGTACGACCACAAGCACATCGCGCTCCGAGCCGGGATCGTCGAGTGCATTGCCTATGGGCCTGGTATCCTGGACTTGGCGCATGTGCCGGATGAGTACGTCGAGGTGCACCATCTGGTCACATCGGCGAAGGTGATGGCCCTCGCCACGATGCGCCTGGTCGGAACGGAGCGCGGCTAGGTGTTGGGTGTTGGGGTTGGATAATGGAGTCCTGCTCGCAGCACCCATAACCGAAGTCCCGACCCGAAGAAGGAGGAGGAATAGATGGAAGCGTCCGCAGGCGAACAGCCGGCCGGATCGGCAACCACGGTAAGCACTCGGACGATCGTCGTCTCAGGCCTGCTGGCCGCGATCCAGATCCTGCTGGGTCTGACCGGTCTCGGCTTCATCCCACTCCCAACCGGCGTCAACGCCACGATCCTGCACATTCCGGCGATCATCGCCGGCGTGCTCGAAGGGCCGATCGCCGGGGTCGCCGTGGGCCTCATCTTCGGCCTTTTCAGCTTCCTCCGGGCGACCAACCCAGCCTTCGCCGATCCTCTCGTGGCGATCCTGCCGCGGCTGTTCATCGGGCTGGTGGCATGGCTGGTCTTCTTCGCGCTCCGGCGGACCAACGTCGCGGTCGCGGCTGCCGTCGCGGGCGCGCTCGGCACGCTCACCAATACGGTTCTGGTACTGACGATGGCGGTCACGCGAGGTTATTTCACGCCCGAGTTCGCCTGGACCGTCGCGCTGACCAACTCTCCAGGCGAGCTGATCGTCGCGGCGATCATCACCGCTGCCGTGGTCGCCGCCGTGGCCGGCGGCGGCCGCCTCCGCAAGTCGACAGTGTAAACGAGTCCGGCGTCCAAAGTCCGAAGTCCGGAGACGGGGCGCTTCTGGAGGGCAGTGTATAATCCGACCAGGATTGCTGGGCCCGATCGGACCTCGGACTTCGGACCTCGGACCTCGGTCCTTGGACTTCGGACCTCGGACTTCGGACTTCGGACCTCGGACTGGCAAATGAGCGCACCGACGGCCGTGCTCAAGCAGGTCGAACAGTACCTCTCACCCCCAGAGGGAGACGCGATTCGGCGCGCCTATGAGTTCGCCCGGGAGTGCCACGACGGCCAGCTTCGCGAGTCAGGCCAGCCGTACATCACCCACCCGCTGGCGGTAGCCGAGACGCTCGCCGAGCTGCGGCTCGATTCGAGCACGATCATCGCGGCCCTGTTGCACGAC
>Ga0137374_10009106_pt1 | contig 11730 bp, 11 predicted proteins | sample SagtaG_20_FD_104811 | JGI IMG/M metagenome (GOLD analysis project Ga0137374, IMG submission 104811) | Vadose zone soil microbial communities from Sagehorn Ranch, Mendocino, California, USA - Sage1_R_100_16 metaG | ecosystem: Environmental > Terrestrial > Soil > Vadose zone | place: USA...
CAGCTGCAGCTCGAGATTCCGCTCGGTGATCGCCATCGAGGCGCTGTCCACCAGGAACGGCATGTCGTCGATGACGATCTCGACCACGGTCCGGCCCTGCGCGGACCAGCCGTGCTCCTCCAGGGTCGGGGTGAAGACGTGCACCTTCGCCGTCCCCTGCGGACGCGTCATCGCGGTCTTGTAGTGGTGCCTCGCGGCGCCCAGGCAGTCGTTCGGCTGGCGCTCGGTCACGTCCTCGGCGGCGACATAGCGGTAGTACCGCTCGAGGAAGGTCTTCAGCTTGCCCGGATCGACCAACTTGTCGTGCCCATGTATTCCCGCGGCCACTGCCTTGGCGAGCACTTCTGCCTTCTGGACGTCCAGCTTGCTCTGCATTCCCCACCGTCTCCACGAGTGAAGTCGGCGCCTCGCGCCGGGCCGCACCACGTTGTGCGGTCACTCAGAGACTAGTCCACCTTTGTCACTGGTGTGATCTCGGGACGAGCCTGTCCACTGCGTGGTCAGTCACGTTTGGCCGGCGCGTTCAGGCGCAGTGCCAGAGCCGGGCAGGCGAGTACCGCTCGGCGCGCGTGCGGCAGCTCGCCGACGGTGATCTCGCGGCCACGCAGGACCGGGAAACCCCATTCGTCGAGTACGACGTCGTCCGGCAACAGGGTGGCGCAGAGGCCGTGTCCGTCGCAACGCGTCCAGTCGATCTCCAGCTTGTTCACGCCGCACCTCCTGGTACCGGTAGGACACCCTTGACGTGGCGGCCGCAGCCGCCGCCGGCGAGGTGGAGCCTGACGTCCTCGCCGAACACCTCCAGCGCCGACGCGAGGAAACGCGCCGAGCCGTCGGGATGCGCACACGCTCCCCGACCCGGGACGAGGCCCAGATGCCGATGCGCGTCGTGCCAGCCGGCCGGGTCGCCCTTCACCAACCTGTCGAAGTCGTCGACCAGAGAGGCGAGTCCGAACACGCAGGGCCCGCACTGCCCGGCCGACTGGCTCGCCAGCCACTGCGCGACCCGATGCACCTCGCCGAGCGGGCAGGTGTCCGAGCCGAGTGCGAGGATGATCCCTGCCGACACATCCGGCCGTTGCAGCGTCAGTGCGTTGGTCCGCGGCAGCCACCGGCCGTGGTACCCGCCGAGCAGCACGGGTCCGGGCTCAGCACCGGCGAACTTCAGCACCGCCTCCAGCGGCACACCAGTCGGCGTCTCGATCACACCCGGCCGCTGAACTGCGCCGTCGATCGTCAGGAGTTGCGTACCCGGCTCACTGATCAGCCCGGTGCTGCTGAACCCTCTGGAACCCAGCCGAGCCAGTACGGCGAGCTGCGCGAACGTCTCCACGTTCGACAGGAAGGTCGGACTCTGGTGATAGCCCTTGCGCGTCGGCAGAATCCTCCTACCGGGCGGAACCGCGGGGCCGCCCTCCAGCGCGCTCAGCACCGCCCGAGCCTCGCCCGCGACGAAGCGACCTGGAGTGTCGCTCACCTCGATCGCCAGCCCGTCGTCGCGCTCCATGATCGCCTCACGCACGGAGGTCGCGGCTGCCGGGTCGTGCACAGCGACGAGGACGTGCGGAGCGCCAAGTGCCCGGGCCAGCCCGGTGGCACCGTCGAGGATCAGGTGCGGCGCAAGGGTGAGGAGCAGGCGGTCCTTGCGACTCACCGGCTCGCTCTCCGAGCCGTTGACGACGACAGCCTCGATGCCCTTCGCCGGCAGGTCGGCCAGCTTCAGCGCGACGGGGAAGGCGGCACCACCGCGCCCCCTGAGGCCGACTGCCTCAGCCAGATGGGTGTAGGCCTCACGGGTCAGGTCCGGCTGGGCGCCGTGAGTCCACAGGTGGCGCTGCCGATCGACCCGGCCTTGGTCGAGTCCGGCCAGCAGCCGGGGTTCACCAATGACCCGCAGGTCGACTCGGGCGGCGTGCAACATGGTCATCGGGCTCTCCCGGCTCGAGCGAGGTCTCGTGCGACGTTGAGCGGCGTACTGGCGCGTGCTGCCTGACTGCGGAGGCGGTAGGAGCCCGCAGCGGCGACTGCTGCCAGGCAACCGACGGTGATGGCGAGCATCCACGGCGTACTGCGGTCGGTACCGGCCAGCAGCGCGTGGCCGACCGACAGCAACCAACCGGCGGATGCGGCGATGTGGATGGTGCGCCAGTGCTTGGTGAAGGTTGCAGAACTAGCCAGCCGACCTCTGGCAGCGCCGACGACAGCGGTGAGCACCAGCCCGTAGAGGGCTAGTACGCCGACCACCATGGCGAAGGGCCGATAGCCGGAACCGAACGGCCAGACCAGAACCGTCGGGCTGATGGCGACATAGCTGTCCGCGATCACCGCGATGATGTGGGCGGTCAGCAGGACCAGACCGGTGGCGGCAGCCGAGCGGTGCACGTACTGCAGCCAGAACCGTCGCTCGGGTTGGCGGCTCCCGGACGTCAGGATCCCGAGGGAGGCCGACAGCGTGAACATGATCATGGAGATGACTCCGGCCGCGCGGGCCAGGTACCACACCGTCATCAGGCGGCCCTGCTCGCTGCGGGCCAGCCCGCCAGTTCGGTGACCTCGCCGTCGTCGGCAACCAGCCGCGCCGGGTGCCCAGCCAGCGTCAGTCGCCCGACAGCCGCCTCGCCGGTCGCGACGAGCGCCGTACTGAAGGTGTTGGCGCGTACGGCGGTCGGCGCCCAGACCGATGCGGTTCGCCAGGGGCCGTCAGCGGGCCGTCCGGTCCGCGGGTCGATGACGTGGTGTGCGGAGCCCTGCGGAGTCGCCCAGCGCCGTACTGTCCGGGTGGAAGTGGTCAGACCGCCGTGAGCGAGGGTGACCAGGACTCCGGGATCACCGGCGCGCTCGGCGACCGTGATAACCCACGGCTGGGCCGGCTCACCGGCAGCCCGCAGGTCGCCACCGATCTCGACCAGCACCGCGCAGCCATACCGCTTGCTGAGCACCAGCGCGGCCCGGTCCGCGGTCCACGCCTTGGCGGTCGCACCGAGGTCAAGAGCAGAGCCCTGCGGTACGCCGAGCAGCGCGAGCTTGCGGTTGAGTCGCACCTGCTGCCACCCCGGCGCCGGCTTCGGCTCGCTTTGCGGCTGCGGGAAGCGGCGGCGGACCGCCTCGATGTCATCGTCGTAGCCGGCCGCGATCACTGCGGCCCCGACCGTCGGGTCCACCGCGCCGCCGCTGACGGAGGCCGCGACCAGGCTCACGTCGACCAGGTCGACGAGCAGCCGCGACACCGGCACCATCGCTCCGGCCCGGCTGTTGACGGCGGACAGCTCGGAGTCCGGGCGGAAGCGGCTTGCCGCTTTGTCGACCCGGTCCATCAGGGCCCTCAGCTCACCGCAGGCCGCTCCGAGCACCGCCGGGTCGTCGACCGTCAGGCGGACCGTGCAGCTCCAGGCCGACCAGGTCCGGGAGGCACTCATGATCCGTTGCTCCCACCCTGCGACGTCGACCCCGACGACGCCGAACCCAGGCCGCTGCTGGAGCTGCTGCTGCTCGAGTCGTCCGAGCTGCTCGAGCTGGAGCTGCTCGACGAGCTGGTGCTGGAGCTGTCTGAATCGGAACTGGTGGAACTCGCCGTGGTGCCGGTGCTGCCCGAGTCGGAGTGGCGGGCGTTCGCAACGGCGACGGACAGCCCGGTGCCGCCGATGCCGATGACCGCCGTCGCGACCGCGGCCGCCGAGGCCCGGCGCAACCAGCGCCGGCGAGAGGAGTGGGGCTCTTGGAACGCATCTGTAGTGACCATGGCCGTAAGCCTCGCCGGAGGCTCCTCAGCCGCACTCCAAGAGAACGTCAAGCGACCATCAAGTTCTCCTGAGAGCTTTCTGAAAGGCGATCAAGCTGATGGTGGCGGGGCGGTCGTGTTCCGGACCAGGAGGTGCGGTTGGACCGGCTCGGGTTGGAGCGACGTGCCGCTGATGCGCGCGAGGACGACCTGGACGACACGTCGACCCAGTTCGGCGAAGTCCTGCCGGATGGTCGTCAGGGGCGGTATGTAGTACGGCGCCTCGGGGACATCGTCGAAGCCGACGACGCTGACGTCGTGCGGCACCCGGATGCCGCCTTCGTCGAACGCGTTGAGCAGCCCCAGCGCCATCTGATCGTTGGCGACGAAGACCGCTGTGACTTCCTCTCCGCCACGACGACGGGCGATGAGCTCGCGACCGGCCAGGTAGCCGGTCGGCGGCCACCAGTCACCGTGCAGCACCGGCGGAACAGGCGCACCGACCGACTCGAGCTCGGCCCGCCACCGGCGTTCCCGCGCATCCGCCTCCAGTGAGTTGGCCGGACCTCGCACATGATGAACAGTGCGGTGACCGAGGTCGAGCAGGTGCCTGGTGGCGAGGGCGGCACCTGCCTCCTGATCGACCCAGACGGCGGGGTCCTGCCCGCCACGACCCGCCTGGACAGCGATCAGCGGCAGCCGCGGATTCACGTCGGGCAGGGCGCGGACAGCACCCTCATAGGTGCTCAACGCAACGATGGCGTCGACGGACTGCGTCGACAGTCGCTCGACAGCCCGGATCAGGCTGCCGGCGCTGTCGTCGTCGAGTACCGAAACGGTCAGGAAGTAGCCGGCCTCGCGCGCCGCCTGTTCCAGCCCGAGCATGGTCTGCGCGGGTCCGTACTGGCTCATGTTGGCGACCGCGAGGCCGATCGTGCGGGACGACCCCGTCACCAGGGCCCGGGCTGCGCTGTTGGGACGGTAGCCGAGCTCGGCGATCGCCTGCAGAACCCGCTGCCGGGTCGCCGCCGCCACGTTCGGGTGCCCGTTGACGACCCTCGACACCGTCTGGTGCGACACGCCGGCGCGTGCGGCGACGTCCGACATACCAAGGGAACGGGTCGCCCCGAGGCCTGCCGGTCCCGAACCCACGACGGGGCGATCCATAGGGCTCCTTCGTCAGCGTGTCGCGCCCGCGCGGCGCTTGTTGTAGATGTCGAAGGCAACGGCCAGCAGGAGCACCAGACCCTTGACGACGGACTGCGTCGACTGGTCGATACCCATCAGCTGCATACCGTTGCTCATCACCGCCATGATGAGACCGCCGACCATCGCCCCGACGACAGTGCCGACGCCGCCCGCGACCGCTGCGCCACCGATGAACGCCGCGGCGATCGCGTCCAGCTCGAACATGTTACCGGCGGCCGGCTGGGCACCGTTGGACCGGGACGAGTAGATGACGCCGGCGATGCCGGCCAGGAACCCCATGTTGACGAAGATCCAGAAGTTCACCTTGCGGACCTTCACACCGGACAGCATCGCCGCGGACAGGTTGCCGCCGATCGCGTAGACCTGGCGACCGAAGACGGTGTTCTTCGTCATCAGCCCGTAGGTGATCACGAGGACGGCCAGGATGATCAGTACGATCGGCAGTCCGCGAGCGTGGGCGAGCTGCCAGGCGAAGTACATGACGACCGCCGCGACCAGCAGGACGCGGGTGACGAACAGCGGGAACGACTCCACTGCCTGCTCGTACCGGATCCGCGCCAGCCGGGTGCGGAACACGCTGACCGCGTACCCGCCGACCGCGATCGCGGCGATGAGCAGGGTGAAAGCGTCGTACCCTTGCCCGCCGATCAGGCCGTTCAGGAAGCCGCTGGCGACCTTCTGGTATTCGGCCGGGAACGGCGACAGCGAGACATTGTCCAGCACCTGCAACGTCAGGCCCCGGAACAGCAACATGCCGGCCAGCGTCACGATGAACGCCGGCATGCCGATGTAGGCCACCCAGAACCCATGCCAGGCGCCGACAGCGGTGCCCACCGCCACGGCTGCCACGACGCCGACCCACCACGGCTGTCCATGTTGTATGACCAGTACCGCGGACACCGCTCCGGTCAGCGCGACGATCGACCCGACCGACAGGTCGATGTGCCCGGCGATGATCAGGATCACCATGCCGATCGCGAGCACCAGGATGTAGGAGTACTGGAGCACGATGTTGGTGATGTTGCCCGGGCTGAGCAGGACGCCGTCGGTCATGAAGGCGAACAGCGCCACGATGACGACGAAGGCGATGTAGATGCCGCTCTGCCGCAGGTTGCGCGTGATCAGGGTGAGCGGATCGCTGGTGCCGACGTGCAGCGCGGCGGCGGAGGCGCTCTCCGCCGATGCGTTGTCGGCCGCGTCCTGCGGCCGTGCGGAAGGCTTGGTGCTGGTCATCCGGCGAGCTCCTTCTCCATCGTCATGAGCGCCATGAGGTTTTCCTGGGTTGCCTCGCCGACCGGCACCTCGCCAGTGATCCGTCCGGCCGACAACGTGTAGATCCGGTCGCACATCCCCAAGAGTTCAGGGAGTTCGGAGGAGATGACGATGACCGCCTTCCCCTGTGCCACGAGCCGGTTGATGATCGTGTAGATCTCGTACTTCGCTCCGACGTCGATCCCGCGCGTGGGCTCGTCGAGGATGAGCACCTCCGGATCGGTGAAGAGCCATTTCGACAGCACCACCTTCTGCTGGTTGCCGCCGGACAAGGTGCCGACCGTATCCATGACGGTGCGCGTCTTGATGTTCATGTCGCGCCGTCCCTGTTCGGCGACCTTGATCTCCTCGTTGCCGTTGACCCAGCCGGCCCGGGCGAGCTTGCCGAGCGCCGCGGCGGAGACGTTGGCACGGACGTCGGCGATCAGGTTCAGGCCGTACCGCTTGCGATCCTCGGTGGCGTAGGCGATGCCGTTGTCGATCGCCTCGGCCACGGTTCGCGCCCGGACCTCCTTGCCATGCATGTACAGGCGGCCGCTGATATTGCGTCCGTACGAGCGTCCGAACACACTCATCGCAAGTTCGGTGCGCCCCGCGCCCATCAGCCCGGCGATGCCGACAACCTCACCGGCGCGCACGTTGAGCGCCGCGTGGTCGACGACCAAGCGCGGCTGGACCGGATGCCACACCGTCCAGTCCTCGATCCGGAGCACTTCCTGCCCCGGCTCGGAGACCCGGTCCGGGTAGAAGCTGTCGAGGTCACGTCCCACCATGCCGCGGATGATCCGCTCCTGGGTGACCTCCCCGGAGCTCATGTCGAGAGTCTCGACCGTGCGCCCGTCCCGGATCACCGTGGTGGAGTCTGCGATCGCGGTGATCTCGCTCAACTTGTGGGAGATCATGATGCAGGTGATCCCGCGGTCCCGCAGCCGCCGGAGCAGGTCGAGCAGGTGTGCCGAGTCGACGTCGTTCAGTGCGGCGGTCGGCTCGTCGAGGATCAGCAACCGGACATCTTTCGACAACGCCTTGGCGATCTCGACCAGCTGCTGCTTGCCGACACCGAGCTGGACCACCGGCGACACCGGGTTCTCGTCCAGCCCGACGGAGGTCAGCAGCTCGCGGGCCTCGGCGTTGGTCCGGTTCCAGTCGATCAGCCCGCCGCGCCCGCGGCGTTCGTTACCGAGAAAGATGTTCTCGGCGATCGACAGGTAGGGCACCAGCGCCAACTCCTGATGGATGATGACGATCCCGACGGATTCGCTGTCACGGATGCCGCTGAAGTGGACCGGCTTCCCGTCGAACCAGATCTCGCCGTCGTAACTGCCGGTCGGGTAGACGCCGGACAGCACCTTCATCAGGGTCGACTTACCGGCACCGTTCTCTCCACAGATCGCATGGATCTCCCCGCGCCGTACGGCAAGCGAGACGTCCTCGAGAGCCTTGACACCCGGGAAAGTCTTGGTGATGCCGCGCATCTCGAGCAGTACGTCGTTCATACATCCTCCTTCGCGAACAGAGCCGTCCACCTCAGCTCAGGGCCGGGCCCGGCGGTCGGTGCCGCCGAGCCCGGCCGTTCGTCACTTCGCCTGACCGGCGGCGACCTCAGCGGTCGTGTAGTAGCCGGAGTCGACCAGTTCCTTCTGGATGTCGTCCTTGAAGACGGTCTGGATCGGCAGCAGGTACGCCGGGACGACCTTGACGCCGTTGTCGTAGGACTTGGTGTCGTTGGCCTCCGGCTGCTTCTTCTCCAGGAACGCCACCGACGCGTTGACGGCCTGCTCGGCCAGCAGCCGGGTGTCCTTGAAGATCGTGGAGCTCTGGACACCGGTGTTGATCAGCTTGACCGACGCGATCTCCGCGTCCTGACCGGTGATCGCCGGCATCGGGTTGGCCGCCGTGCCGTAGCCCGCGTTCTGCAACGCGGTGATGATGCCGCGCGAGATGCCGTCGTACGGCGAGAGGACGCCGGCGACCTTGCTGCCGTCGTTGTAGCTCGAGGTCAGCAGGTCCTCCATCCGCTTCTGCGCCGCCTCCTGCTGCCACCGCAGGATCGCGACCTGCTCGAGGTTGGTCTGCTTCGACTTGACGACCAGCGAGCCGCTGTCGATGTACGGCTTGAGGGTGTCCATGGCGCCCTGGAAGAAGAAGTGCGTGTTGTTGTCGTCCAGCGAACCGGCGAAGACCTCGATGTTGAACGGCCCGGTCTTGGTGCCCTTCGCGCCGCTCTTGTCCTCCAGGCCCAGCCCACGCAGGAGTGCCTTGGCCTGGGCGACGCCGACCTTGTAGTTGTCGAAGCTGACGTAGAAGTCGACGTTCTTGCTGCCGCGGATCAGCCGGTCGTACGCGATCACCGGGATCTTCTTGTCGGCCGCCGCCTGCAGCTGGCTGCTGAGCGCGGTGCCGTCGATCGCGGCGATGATCAGCACGTCGGCGCCCTGGGTGATCATCTGATCCACCTGCTGCGACTGGGTCGGGATGTCGTCGTTCGCGTACTGCAGATCGACCTTGTATCCCTTCGCCTCGAGCTTCTCCTTCACCGCCTTGCCGTCGGCGATCCAGCGCTCCGACGTCTGCGTCGGCATCGACACTCCGATGGTCAGATCCTTGGGCTCCTGACTGGCGGTGTCGCTGGTCGCGCCCGCTCCTTGTCCGCCGCAGGCCGCGAGGCCGAGCACCAGCAGGGCGCCACTCAGGGTGGCCATCAACCTTTTCTTCACAACTCTCATCCCCTCCGGGATAGGTGTCTCTCCCGCATTACGGGCCCCGATCGGATTGTTAGCGCGCACATTGTTAGCGCTCACACGAACACAGGTCAACACCTGAACCGGACATCCGGGCGTCACGGTCTCGTAACAACAGCCCGCCTGTCAATGATCGTGGGCGTGCGGAAACCGTTATCTGGAAGGGATCTGGGGCAGCCTGACCCAGGCCGCGCGACCGGCACAACGTTGTAGGCGGCATGAGCAGAGGTTGGGAAGATCCTGCGCAAGTTTGAGCACGTTAACAAAGTGAGATATTGTCACTCAGCCGAACGTGACGGCGCTCTGCCGTTGCGTCATCGAATCGGCCCTAGAGTGCCGAGAGGGTCAGGGTCACCTGGTTCTTGCCGATGGTGATGTGGCCGCCGGCGGCTTCGGCGCAGCGGCGGGCGATGTCGAGGCCGAGACCGGTCGAGCCGCGGTCGCTGCGACCGCGCTCGCCCGCGCCCAACGGGATGCCCGGTCCCTTGTCCGCGACGACGATGCGTACGCCGTTCTGCTGGCGGGTCAACGTGATCCGGGCAGGTGTGCCGTCCGGCGTGTGGGCTACGACGTTCTCCACCAACGCATCGAGGGCCGCGCCAAGGTCCTCGGCCGACGAGCGAACCATGGCCGGCGGGGTCGGGAGGTCGAGCGCGAGTTCCCGGCCCTGGTCCTCGAACAGGGGCTCCCAGAAGGCGGCCCGTTTGCGGGTCACCTCAACGGCGTCACAGGCCGGGACCCGGCCTTCGCGTTGAGGTCTGCGCGCCGCGCTGATGACCGCGGTCAGGTTCCGTTCCAGGCTGTTGACCTGAGTGTTGAGCTCCTCGGCGCGGTCGCGGTCCGGGAGTGCCTCGACCTGCAGCCGCAGTGCGGTGAGCGGCGTACGGAGGCGGTGGGAGAGGTCGGCGACGGCTTCGCGTTCGACCGCGATCACCTCGTCGATGCGGTCGGCGAGACCGTTGAGTGCGGCACCGACCTTGGCCACCTCCGCCGGACCTGTCGTCGGGGCCCGGGCGTCCATATCGCCTTTGGCCAGGCGTTCCGCCGTACTGGCTGTCTCTTCCAACGGGCGAGCCAGCCGGCGGGACACGAGTTCGGCGCCGAGGATGCTGAGCAGCAGGACCAGCAGGCTTGCACCGATCAGGATGAGTACCCGCGGTGCGAGTCCCTCGTACAGCTCGTCCGCGGTCAGGTAGAGGCAGATGGACGCGGGACCGGTCGGGGTGCCGACGCCGACCTCGACCGCCATCCCGCCGCCGACCTCGCGGTAGTCCGCGTCGCCGATCTTCGGCGGGCCTTTCCGGTTGTCGTCGTCGCCGTCGTCGGAATCGCTCGGTAGCGACTTCGGTGTAGGCACGCCACCCGGTGGTGGGTTGCCGAGCGTCGTACCGTCGGCCAACCGGACCGAGATCGTCCCTGGCCCGTCGTTGCTGACGCCGTTGATGTACGCCGTGATGTCCTCGGCGGTGTGGTTCCGGTCGCCGACGTAGTACGCCACCGACTCGGCCCGATAACGCGCCTGGTCCTTCGACTCCGTAGCGGTCGTGCTCCGCAGCAGAATCACCAGCGGTAAGGCGAACGCCAGCACGACCAGCGTGGTCATGCCGACCGAGAGGAACAGGATCCGGCGGCGCATCGTCAGCCACCCGACTCGGGCGCGGCCAGCTTGATGCCGACTCCGCGGACGCTGTGCAGGAACCGTGGTTCGGCTGCTGTTTCGCCGAGCTTGCGACGTAGCCAGGACAGGTGGACGTCGACCGTACGATCGCCGCCGCCCCACGGCAGACCCCAGACCTCGGCGAGCAGCTCCCGCTTGGTGACCACAGCGCCGGGACGGCGGGCCAGCGCGAGCAGCAGGTCGAACTCCTTGCGGGTCAGGTCGACCGGCTGACCGTCGACGGTCACCTCGCGGCTACGCGGATCGATCCGCAACGCGCCCAGGTCGATCGTCGACTCACCTTGCTGGTCCTGCCCGAGCCGCCGCAGTACGGCGCGGATCCGGGCGTCGATCTGGGCCGAGCTGAACGGCTTGATCACGTAGTCGTCGGCGCCGGCGTCGAGCAGCTTCACCACGCTGGCGTCGTCGTCGCGGGCCGTCGCCACGATCACCGGTACGTCGCTGACCGCCCGGACCATGGCCAGCACGTCCCGGCCGTCGAGGTCAGGCAGGCCGAGATCGAGCAGGAGTACGTCGGGTCGATCGCGCGCGACCACGGCGACGCCCTCGGCTCCGGCGGCCACGGCCGTGACGACATGACCGGCCGTCGTCAGGGACTTGCCCAGCGACGTCCGGATCGCATCGTCGTCCTCGACCAGCAACACCCGCGCCATGCTCAGAGGGTAGACGCCCACCGGAATCCCACCACTCACCAACGGGCCGCTTGGAGCGTGCGCGCGAGGCTTACTGGCTTTCGATCGGGGCTTGCCGAGTGCTGGAGATCCGGGGCGCCTTGAGACCGGTGCTGCCTAGCTCCAGGCTCGCCAGTTCGGCGATGACGGCGCTGTCGCCGTCGCGCCAGGCCGTGACCGGGTCGTCGGAGATCTTGGCCAAGCGGTGCATCGGCTGGTTCGCCATCGCCCGGAGCGCGAACAGGTCCAGGTCCACGGCGCTGTCGATGAACTTCTGCGCCGCCGTCGCCCGCCGGGAGAAGCGGATCCGCCGCGGCACCCAGATCAGCAGGGCGAACAACACCGGCAGCCCGATCGTCACCCCGGCCAGTACGTACGCCAACTGCTCCACCGCATGCGCCTGATCACGCCCAGCCTGCGCCAGCTTCCCCGCGGCCGCCG
>Ga0137374_10009112_pt1 | contig 11726 bp, 6 predicted proteins | sample SagtaG_20_FD_104811 | JGI IMG/M metagenome (GOLD analysis project Ga0137374, IMG submission 104811) | Vadose zone soil microbial communities from Sagehorn Ranch, Mendocino, California, USA - Sage1_R_100_16 metaG | ecosystem: Environmental > Terrestrial > Soil > Vadose zone | place: USA...
GTCGAGCTGAGTGAGGTGTTGCCATGAAGCTCGATCGTCGCCACATTGGCTTCAAGGCTGACGAGATCACCTATCTGGATCGCAAGTCCATGATGCTCGACCGGGCCATGCTCAAGCTCTTCGAGCTGCTTCGTTTCGACGGCCGCCCGCCGGCGCGTTGGCGCAAGATGACCATCAACGTGCCAGAGCTCGTCAAGCTGATGACCGAGCATCCCGAACGCTTCCCTGGATTCGCTGGCCACGAGGAGATCGCCGCCACCTGGCTGCGGTCCGATCTGTTGCAGGTCATGAACCGAGGTAAGGGCGAACGCGAGACCGTGGTAGGACCTCGACCACTGCACTTGAACACCTACAAACTGGCCAACGCCAGCGCGGTGCAGGACTACGGCGCGTCGGACCAGGTGTGGGCGCTGCTCTACCATGCCGACCCAGGCCTGCTGAACCGCCTCAAAGACTTCTTCAGTCCTGGCCTCGACTACAACCAGGACCAGTATGACGGCACGACAGAGCTGGACTTGGAGACTCATGCGATCCTCGGGTTGGTCGACCAGCTCAAGGTCAGCCAGACAAGCACGCAGCGGCCTCCACCGATCCGGCCGCTCTGCCTTGGCCAGGGCCGCCTCCTGGCGGACGATCTTCGCTCTCTGCTGGCCTATACCAACCGCGTGCCGCGACACGTGCTCGCCGGATACATGCGAACAGTCATCGGGCTGCACCTGGCGCTCTTCATGCTCCGTCTGCTACGGCTGCTCCCAGCGCAGGTCGAAGCGGCTCTCCGCGGCGATCCAGCTCCAGCTTGCCCAGCGGAGGAACAGGGTCTACGTACTTGCGAGAGCTGCCCGTTCGCAACCGAGGTGATCGTCGACCTCAGCGAGGACCATACGTCCGGTCCTGGACGCCTGGCGCGTGCATCGACGACGGCGGCGTTGGATCGCCTTCCCGGGTACATACGTGCAGTCTATTTCATCAACCGGCTCAAGGACTTTGCGATACTCCACGATCGAAGGCAGGGCGCGGCCAGTCCCCTTTCGGTCGGCAGCCTACTCGAGCTGCTACGCACTCCACCCGCCAATATGGATGGCTTTTTCGACGGCGAGATCCTCCGCGTGCTGGAACTCGAGCGCAATGACGAACAGGACCCAATCGTTGAGCTCATCCTTTCCGAGGACCGGCTCTCCTCACTCGAGAAGTTCGTTGAGCTCATCTGCATCAAGCGCCTAGCGAACGAGCGGAAACAGCTGATCGGCCTGATCGACTCGCTCACGCAGAAGAACCGGCGGGGCGGGTTCATGCGCCAGACAGCCGGCAGCCGCGCACCCCGTTGGTTCGCGCTCGACAGCCATCTGCTCGAGACCCTCGTACAGATCGCGGTTGTCGAGCGGCAACAGGACGGAACGCTGCGGACCCGCACCATCCTGCTCGACGACTTCATCGAGTGGTTGCGCCAACGCTACGGCTTCATCGTCTATGCCCCAACCCACCGGCAGGTAGCTCCAGAGGAGCACGAGGCTTGGCAGGAGAACGAGCAGCGATTCCGCCAGAGGCTGCATGAGATCGGCTTCTTCACCGACCTATCCGACGCCTACAACTCCCAGACCCTACGGCCCAGGTATCAGGTGGAGCATGCCTGAGCTTCTGACGCCGCTGCCTCCAGAAGCCCTTGAGGAGGCCTGGCTCGCTGTTTTGGACGGCCGTCTCGCACGCGAGATTCAGCAAGCCCGTCCTGGCCAGTGCCTGCGGTTGGAGGCGCTGGCTCGGAACTTGCTCGAGGCTTTGGCAGCGCGGGCGGCCGACGGTACAGGCGCCGAGGTGTACCTGGTGGACCGCAAGGCGGGCCCGCAGCCATGGCGGGTCGAGGTGCACCGCGTCGTCGCCCGCCGCAACGAGGGCCGAGGCGTGGTCGTTGCCCTCCTCCCGCCGGACGTGAAGCTGGCGGCAGGCGACAGCATCGACATCTCCACCTTCCGCCCGATCCCTATCGATGGTCTGTGGCATGACGTCGAGCGGGTCATCGTCAGCAAGCTGCCCGCTGCGATCCTCGACGCGGCCCGCCGGATCTTGCACGAGGTAGAACAGCGAGGCTGGCAGGTGCAGCCATCCGACCGGCTCCGCTTCCTGACGACCATCGCGCAGCAGGAACGCCCAGCGCCCTGGATGGTCGGCGCGGCGCTGTACGCGGTGGGACTCATCCCCGACTTCGAGTTGCTCGATCATCCCGATCAGCTCGGCTTCCGCCTCGGTCAGCGCAATCTCGCGAATGTCAGGCTGCTTGCCACGGCGCACCACACCCCTCTTGAGCGGTTGCTGCGACTGCCCCTCTCGGACAATGCGTTCCGCCGGCGTCTCGGTGTGCTCATGCGCGCCTTTGACAATGCCGGGATCCATGCCTGGGGGGAGGCAGTGGCGACGAGGCCCGAATGGCGCGAGCTGGCGTTGGAAAAGTGGCCACTGGCCGAGGCGCCACCACCGCCTGGCCAGGTTCGAGTCGAGCTCGATCCGCTGCGGCTGCCCCGCCGCGACGACGACCTGCTGGTCTATGACCCGGCTGACAGGCTGCCGGTGGCCTGGAAGACCGACCCGCCGCCCGGTGATGCGCCCGGACTGGCGTTCTTCCGGGTGGAGGTGGTCGACGTCGACGGGCAGGTCGTCTACGAGACAGACCTGATCAAGGCCGTCAGCGGGCGGCAAGAAAAGCGCCGAAAGTACCTCAAGGATCTGGAACTGCCGAGCGGTGTGTACTTCATTCGCGTGATCCCACTGACCGAGCACGCAGACTCGATGGGCGAACAGGAGCCCCGCGACCCGGCACTGCCAAACGGGAAGCGAACCAACGAGAGTGACGATTTCCTGCTCCGCGAGATCGGCGAGATGGACGACGACATTCCGACGCCGGTCACTACGGCCAGCGTCGGGTCGTACGCGGAGTCCGAGCTGCTTGCACGGCTGGGTCTGGCCGCCGAGGGCCGCGACCCACGCCTCCTGCGACCATTGGAGCGCACCTGGCTGACCGATCTCGGCGCAAGCTCAGACACTGCGATGGCCGCGATTCGGTTCGACGCGCGACGTCAGTACAAGGTCCGGCTCAGCCAACGGCTCCGCAGACTGGAGTTGCGCATCCTCGAGGACTCTCAGCACGCGGGTTCGCACAGGGTGACGCTCGGCCCGGCTCCCAGCGCGTCGCTGGACCTCGAGCCTCAGTCGGCGCCATTGCCGCCGGCGTTCGCGCAGGCGCGGACGCAGCTCTTCACAGCCATCCGGGAGACCGTGATCGGCGAGAGCACGACGAAGACCGACGCCAGGCAAGGTGAGTCTCGGCACGCGAGCCCGGTCGTCGCCTTGGTCGATCTCTGTGAGCTTGCGCCGATGATCGAGCAGTATGCGACCGCCTACGCCGACTGGCTAGATTCGGGCGACCCCGCGGCCCTCGGGCTTGATGTGGTCGTGGCCGAGGTGCCGGGAACCACGACGGCCGCACTGCTCGCGCCTACCCATCCGCTGCGCCTGCTCTGGCTCCTCCAGCGCCAGCAGCTCGCCCGTGTCTGGAGTGAAGCGGCAGCCAAGCGACGAACCGGAGCAAGCGACTTGATCGCGATCTGGCGCTCGGTCATCACCAGCTCGGGACTCCCATCGCTGCTGATCGCCAAGGGCGGCGAGGAATTCGTGGAAGCGGGTGACCTGCTCGGCGGATGGGGCGTGTACCTGCCGCCTCGGCTGCGAGACTCTCGCGCTGCGCTCGCCCTCGTACAGGCGCGCCTTGGAATGCCGAGATCCACGCCGGTCACTGAGATCACGGCGTCGGCGGTGGCTGACAAGCTGCAGGCGTTCCTCAGGCAGCATCCCTATGTCGGCAGCCTGGTCGTGAACGTGATCAACCCCGGTGACGCGGCGCTGCTCGTTGATGCACTGGTGGAGCTTGAAGGGCGTCTCGAGGACGAGAAGTTGAGATACGACCTTCGCCTGTTCACCGACGCGGCCGCCCCGGAGCTCGTCGGTCGTGCTCTACGCGACCTGATGGACCCAGAGCGACAGCTCTCCGAGGCGGCCGCAAGGCTTGCCGGTCCTGGGCGTTCTCCCCTGTTCCCGAAGCTCACCTGGTCACGAAAGCCGCTCACCGAGTTCGTCGAGCGGCCCGAGGAGTTCAGCGCCCACGTCACCGTGATCCTGGATAGCTTCCCCGTCTGGTTGCGTGTCGCAAGAGTCGATCCTGCCGACCGCTCGAGCTTCGTGCACGGCTTGGTCCAGGCCGCGCCCATCCGACTCACGAGTCGTGGGAGCCACTACCGGTGGATCCGGCGTCCAGCACCTGCGCCCTGCCCGGAGCTACCTGGCGCGCCCGACCGCTCTGCCCTGATGGCCAGGCTGATGGAAGGTGTGGCCACGGGACAGGCTCGCCTTCTGGCGCCCAACTCCGACACCGCCTCAGCCATCGCCGTCACGGAGCTGAACCTCAGCACCGATCAGCAGAGCCTGCTGTACACGGCCCACGCGAACTCGACCTGGGTCATGACCATCGATCCGAACCTGGGGCTGGAGTACTTCGACGCCACTGATCGAGGTGACCGGCCGGGATACCTACTCGACTTCACCCCAGGATTCGCTCCCTCAGGGCAGCGTCAGCTGCTACTGACAACCAGGGCAGGGGAGGAGCTGCTCAAGCTGGTCCTACCTCTGGTCGAGCAGCTTGGGCTCGATCGTGACGGCCCAGGGGCCAAGCTGCTCATCGAGTCGATGCGGGCGCTATCAGGTCGGCTGGCGCTCCGTTTGCTCGCCTCGCCAAACCAAGCACAGGGCGCTCTCGGAATGGCGCTCACCAAGCTCTTCTGCGAGGGCTACGGACTCCTGAGCCAGGCCATGGTCGTTCCCCTGGATGCCCACCCCGAGTTGGCCAAGCGTGATGCTGGACCGGCACTCCGCGGCGACCTGCTCGTTGTCTCCGCGGATCCTGACCTCCGCCATCTGGATCTTCTAGTGATCGAGTCGAAGTGCCACAGCGGTAGCGGTCTCGACGACAGCCTGCGTGCACGCATTCGTGAGCAGGTCACGTCGAGCGCGGCAGCCTTGCGTGACACCTTCGAGATCGTCGAGCTTGACGATCGTATTGATCGCCACGTGCAGAGCTGGCGCCTCTCCACCGTCTTGACCTTCTACCTGGACCGAGCAGAACGCTACGGCCTGATCGACGGACATGAGGTGAGCAGGCTCCGGCAATTCCTGGTCGGCCTGGACCGCGGCTACACCATGTCGGTGCGCACGATCGGGCTGGTATTCCGGCCTGACGCGGCTGCAACCAGGCTGGACACTGAGTATCCAGACCTGCCGATCTGGGTGGTTGGACGCGATGTAATCGATCGTCTCCTCACCGAGGGTATGCGACGGCTCGTTGTCGATGAGAAGGGACCGGCTGAGCCTGGCCCCGCAGAGCCCGCGATCCGTGGCGTCATGAGCACCGAGCCAACGTGGGATACAGTCCGGTCCAGCTTTGGCGGCCCATCGTTATCTGCTGACACACGGCCGCCAAGCGCCGAGCCACCCAAGGTCGACCAGCAGCAGGCTCCTCGCGAAGAGCCAAGCGTATCCGCTGATGTGCCGCAGTTGGAGACGCCTGCGACCGCCCCAGAGATCCACGTCGCGAGCGAAGCGCCACCGGTGTCCGAGACGAAGGGGCCTGAGTTCTCGGTCCTGCTCGGCGATACGCAACCAACCAAGCAGTTCGGATTGCTGGGCACGATGAGCGCGGAAGCCTGGCAACGCGTCGCGCTCGACCTCAATGGCTGCAATACGATCTCAGTGTACGGCGTCCAAGGTGGCGGCAAAAGCTACACCCTTGGCTCGATCATCGAGATGGCGAGCCAGCCCATCCCTGGCATCAACCTTCTCCCTCAGCCGCTCGCCTCAGTTGTCTTCCACTACCACCAGACACAGGACTACCCGCCTGAATTCGTCTCGATGGTGTCCGCCAACGATGACCCGGCGCAGGTCCAGGCACTTGCCTCCTATGGGGCGGAACCACTGGCGATACCAGACGTGATCGTGCTCACCACATCGGACACCGTCGATCGCCGACGGATGGAATTCCCAGCCGTCCAGGTCGAGCCGATCGCGTTCGCCAGCCACGAACTGACCGTTGCCGACTGGCGGTTCTTGATGGGGGCGACAGGCAATGACTCCCTGTACCTGAAGATCCTCAACGAGGTGATGCGCTCGCATCGCGACGATCTCACACTCGACGCAGTCCGGGCTGGGCTGGGCACGGCTAGGCTGACCGACGGTCAGCGGATGCTCGCCGAGACACGGCTCGAGTTCGCAGCCCGCTTCATCGATGACTCCCGCTCACTTCGTGACCTGCTCAAGCCTGGTCGGATCGTGATCGTCGACCTTCGGGATGAGTTCATCGAGCAGGACGAGGCTCTCGGACTCTTCGTAACCCTGTTGAACGTCTTCTCAGGAGCAGGTCTGGGACCGGAACGGTTCAACAAGCTCATCGTGTTCGACGAGGCCCACAAGTATCTCGGGGGATCGCTCATCGACGAGGTGGTGCAGGTAATCCGTGAGATGCGGCACAAGGGGGTCTCCCTGGTGATCGCCTCACAGGACCCCCTCAACGTCCCATCAGCGGTGATCGAACTCTCCTCCGCGGTAATCTTGCACCGCTTCAACGCACCGAGCTGGCTCAAGCACATCCAGAAGTCCTTGGCAGCCCTCGGCGACCTTACCTCTCCGATGCTTGCAGGACTCTCTCCGGGCGAGGCCTTCGTATGGGCCAACCGAGCCACGAATGCCATCTTCATGCGCCGGGCAGTTAAACTGAGGCTGCGGCCGCGCGCGACAAAGCACGGCGGCTCGACGCGACTGGCCGTCGAGGAATGAGTCAGGTTAATTTGAACTTCACACTGCGAGTGGACGGCTGTCAAGAGACCCTTTCGCGGGACGCACTCGCCGTTCAGCTGTGACGTGATGGTGACGTCCGATCCAGTAGGGTGCAGCCGACCCTTGAACGCCGGACGACGATTGCGGTGCCTGTCCAGGGCTTCGCCATATCGAAGGCTTGAGGAGGATTCGATGGCGGACAGCCGGGTGCGGCTCGGAGCCTTTGCCGTGATCCCGGATGTGGGCAGTCGGGTGCTGGTCTGTCACCGCCGGGATGTCGATGTCTGGGACCTGCCCGGCGGGGGCGTAAACGCTGGCGAACCGCCCTGGGAAGCGGTGGTGCGTGAGGTCGGCGAGGAGACTGGGCTGGCGGTGGCGGTAGAACGGCTCACGGGCACCTATGCCAAGCCGAGCCGGGGGGAGCTGGTGCTGGTCTTTCGTTGCGGAATCACGGGCGGTGAATTGCGACTGACAGAGGAGGCTGACGAGCACGTCTGGGTTGACGTTGAGCAACTGCCAGTGAACATGAATCCGAATCAGAAGCAGCGAGTCTGGGATGCGGTCAACGGCGCGCCGTGTCCGGCGCTGCGAGTGCAGCCGGGATATTCGGCAAGCCGGCCGGAGGTATGGCTCCCCGGCTGATCCGGCCAGCTTTGGAGGTCTGGTGGCTGCTGTGGGCCGTGGGGAGCAGTTGGCGGCCGGCGGCGCGGTACAGCTCCTCGTGGATGCCGTCGGCGAACTGCAATCCCCACAGGTCGCGGCGGGCCTTGTCCAAGCGGCTGCCTGCTTGGAAGCCGGCGGCGCCGGCCAGGAGCGCGAGGTTGGTGGTGACATGGTAGGCCGCATCAACCCCGTGGGCCTTGGCGAGCATGCCCCAGGTGGATGCGGCCGGGTCACAGCTCGCGGCGAGCTGGACGGCGGTGATGCAGGCCAGCAGGGCTGCGTGGATAGTGGCGACGCTGCGGCCGATCGTGGCCAGGGTTGAGTCGCGGGGAGCGCGGATCCAGCCGCGATCCAGGCGAAGGTGCAGGCGGGCCAAGATCTGATCGACTGCTGCAGCGGCACCGCCGAGCGCGGTGGCGGCCACCAGGGGCCGGTAGTAGGCGAAGTGGTCGGCGCACAGGATGGCGCCGTCGCCAGGGATGCCGAGGATGTCGTCGTGTCGGAGGCGAGCGTGGTCGAAGTGGAGCCGGCCCCAGGACCAGCCGCGCAGGCCGCCCGGTGTGATCAGGTGATGGGTGACCCCTGGGGTCGAACGGTCGACCATCACGACAGACAGGCCGTGGCCGGGATCTTGACAGACGACGATGAAGAGTTCCGCCTCGGCGAGGCGGCTCACCCAGCACTTCTCGCCGGTGAGCAGCAGCGTGCATCTGGGTCTGCGGACGAGGGTGGTAGTGATGGATCGAAGCTGGGTGCCGCCGTGTAATTCGGTCATGGCGATGCCGACCAGTCCGCCGGTCAGCAGGCGTGGCAGCCACCGTTGGAGCTGGCTACGGGTGCCGTGGCGGATCAGGAGCCGGCCGTGGCCGATGGTGGCTGCATCGCGCTGGTCGAGGTCGCGGTAGCCGCAGATGAACTGGACCAAGAGCTGGAGGACGGGACTGTGACCAGCGCCGCCGAGCGCGGTGGGCACGTCCAGTGCGCCGTAGCCGCGAGCGGCTAGAGCGCGCTTGATCGCAAGAAGTCGGGCGCTCCTGCCCCCCTGCCGGGTCGCTGACGCCTCTGTCGAGTCGTCCAACTCATCGACCCGCAGGCCGAGCGCCTGCGGGTCGCGGGCGACCGGGTCGATAAGGTTGGTCAGGTCGTGCTCGAAGCGAGCCAGTAGGGCCCAGTCGTCGAGGGCGAGCGCGAGGCCAGTACGGCGCAGCGGTTCGAGCCATCTGACCGCCGAATGGTCCTGCAAGCCGGCGGTCACGGCGTGGTCAGCTCCGTATCCGCCGCGGCTCCAGCCTCGGACCAGGTCCTGCCGTGGACACGGGCGGGGACGCCGTAGACGACCGCGTGGTCGGGCACGTCATGGGTGACCAGGGAGGCCGAGCCGACCAGGGCGTGGCGACCGACCCGCACACCAGCGGCGATGGTGGCGCCTGAGCCGATCCTCGCCCCATGCGCGAAGCATGGCGCGCGCAGCTGAGGCGTCTGGTCGGGCTGGTGCCAGCACATGATCTTGTCGTTGATGGTGACCACGCCCGCGCCGACGAACACGCGGTCCTCGATCACCATCGAGCTCGTCAGATGCGACAGCGGGGAACAGCGCACCAGCCTACCGATGCGGGTGGCGCGCTCGACCACCAAGTGGTGGCCGAGCTGGCTGGCCTCGCCGACTTGGACGCCGGTCCGCAGCAGCGTGCCGTGCCCAATCGTGGTCGCAGGACCGATGTGGACGTCGGCGTAGATGATCGCGCCGGAGCGCAAGATCACTCCAGCGCCGATCTCGCTGTGCCCCCCTTCGCCGGTGTAGGTCTGGCCGACGGCGTAGCCATGCTCCAGCTTGCCGACGATGACATGCTCCTCGACCACCACTCCCTCGCCGAGCGTGGTGCCGCCATGCAGCTTCGCGCCGTCGGCCACGACGCAGCCATCGCCGATCACGATCGGACGAGTGATGCCATTGGCGTCAGTGGGCTCAAGGTAGGCATGCGGGCTGAGCGTACAGCCTGTGCCGAGCTGGAACAGCCCGGCGGCCTCCAACCGGCGAACGGATGCAGGGACGCAACGCATGGCATGACACCTTCCAAGGCCCCAGAGCCGGGCCTGCCGCGGACAAGTCGCCGCGGATGGATACGACAACGAAACGCTGTAAGACTACGAAGCTGCCCGCTGACCGATCGGCACACTGATGCCAGGCCGTACCGCGATACGGGTCTCAACGCATGCCGCCGACGCGGAGCAGCTCCTCCAGCTCCCGTACGGCCGGCACCTGCCGCCGGTGACGGGTCAGCCGAGCCCGCCACAGGGCGCGGATCTGCCCGACCACCAGCCCATACCCAATCGGCATGGCAATGCTGAGCGCGTCAATTGCCACCTGGCAGCCCTCGACCACCTGCCGGTCACGCACCAGCGCCTCAGCGCGGTGAGCGAGCAGGACGGCGTACTGCTGAATCCGACCGGGCCGCGCCAGCACCAGCCGTTCGGCCTCATCGAGGGCAGCCAGCGCCTCACGCGGCCGACCGAGCCGCAGATAACTGGCTGCTCGGTTCTCCACCAGCAATCCAGGGGTGACAAATCCCTGCAACCAGATCGGGTCACCGGCTACCGCCGGGACGAACCGGCTGACGGCTGCCGTCAGCGCCTCTTGGCATGCCCGCCGATCCCCGACCCCGGCGTGCGCCATCGCCGCGGTCGACTCAAGCCAGCTCGGCAGCCCCCGCACCGAGGTGTCCTTGGCGACCTCCAGCGCCTGCGTGATCGCCGCAACCGCCGCCTTGCGATCACCCAGCTCGGTCTGCAAGAAGGCCATCCCACCGAGCGTGTAGGCGCGCAGTGTCGCCGCGTGCGGACCGGCATGGTGCGCGGTGGCCAAGGCAAGTCGGAAGAGCCTCGCGGCCGTGGCCGGGTCGTGCAGCCAGTAGCCGGTCAGCCGGCCGAGCAGCCGAGCCGCCTGCACCTCGACGACCGCCAAGCGCTGTTGGTGATCCTCGCTGCTGGCGGCCGGCCGCAGGCGCCGGACGACCGCCAGATGCTGCTGGGCATGCTCGAGGCGCTGGCTGATCGGCAGAGAGGACGTGCGCCGTTGGAAGCGAGCGTCCTGGTGCTCGACAAGCCGCACGACGCGCTCGCCCACCGGCCTCTCGGGATCGGCCAGCGCAGCCAGCAGGCGATCGCTTTCATCGGGATCGAGGGTCGCGGTCACCGCGTCGACCAGCATGCCGCCGCCCAGCAGCCCGGCGGTCTTCAGCGTCTCCCGCCGGTTCACCCCGCCCTCCTCGTCGGTCAGGTCGGGAGGGAGACTATCGCACCGCTTAACCTGCTGATCGGTGGTGCTGGCATCCTGCGGCTGAAGGTCGAGCAGCTCGGCGACGGGAATGCCGAGTACGCCTACGATGCGGCGGGCCATGGAGAGCCGGTCCAGTGTTAGCTCGCCGCGTTCCACCTTGGAGATAAAGCTCTCCGAACAGTCGACTTCGGCGGCCAATCGCGCCTGGCTGAGCCCTACCCGCCGTCGAGCGCGGGCGAGCCGTTCGCCGACCGTCTGGTCAGCCCGAGATGTCGTGGCCATGGGGCAACCCCAGCATGCCGACCACCAGCACCCCGATTATGCCTGCTTGATGGAATCACGTGTCTCACGTACTTCATCCGGATAGGAGTTCGACATGCTCTGCCGCGCCAAGCGCGACATCTGCTCTCGCGAGCGCACCCCGAGGCGTCAACTTCGCCGCCGCGAAGCGAAGTCAGCAGCACTCCAAGACGCCCGCTGAGCGAGGCGGATGACGATTTGCGCAGGTGAGCGTCCTGTCCGGGTTCGGAGCACGCCGGCCCAGCTCGACCAAGCCGCCGCGGCGCCGTGGGATGCGGGACCTCCGCCCCTTTGGCCTGCGGCCGTCGACCCGGATCTCGGTGCCGGTGACGCTGGCGTTGGCCGCCGAGGCGAGGAACACCACGACGCGGGCCACGTCGTCCTCGGTGGCCAGCCGCTTGGTCGGCGTCTGCGCCGCCAGGTGCTCCAGCGCCTGGGCCGGGATGGTCCGACGCTGCGGCGCGGTGGGGACCAGGCCCGGCATGACCACGTTGGTGAGGATGCCGGCCGGCCCGGCGCTACCGGCGAGGCTGCGGCTGATCCCGCGCAGGGCCGCCTTGGCCGCCGCGTAGTGCTCCAGGCCCGGCGCGCCGTCGGCGGCGCCCGAGGACAGCAGCAC
>Ga0137374_10009117_pt1 | contig 11721 bp, 10 predicted proteins | sample SagtaG_20_FD_104811 | JGI IMG/M metagenome (GOLD analysis project Ga0137374, IMG submission 104811) | Vadose zone soil microbial communities from Sagehorn Ranch, Mendocino, California, USA - Sage1_R_100_16 metaG | ecosystem: Environmental > Terrestrial > Soil > Vadose zone | place: USA...
CGGGCGGACTGACGGACAGAAAGGAACGACGCACGTGACGACGATGTCTTCGGCCGAGCCGACACGTCGCGATTTTCTTTACATTGCGACCGCCTCCATCGCCGGGATCGGGGCCGCCGCGACGCTGGTGCCGCTGATCGCACAGATGAATCCCGACGCCTCGACCATTGCGGCCGGCGCGCCCATCGAAGTCGATCTTTCACCGATCGCCGACGGCCAGGTGATCAAGGTGTTCTGGCGCGGCAAGCCGATCTACGTCAATCACCGCACCAAAAAGCAGATCGAGGAGGCGGAAAACGTCGACGTGGCGAAGCTGCCCGACCCGCAGCCGGATTCGGCGCGCGTCAAGCCCGGCCATGCGCAGTGGCAGGTGCTGATCGGAATCTGCACCCACCTCGGCTGCATCCCAATCGCCCATCAGGGACCCTACGACGGCTATTTCTGCCCCTGCCATGGCTCGGTCTACGACACGTCGGGACGCATCCGGCAGGGACCCGCGCCGTTGAACCTCGCGTTGCCGCCCTACGAATTTCTCTCCGACACCAAGATCCGGATCGGCTGACGGCTTCGATCATGAGCGGACATCCGACCTATCAGCCGCAAAGCGCGTTCATGCAATGGATGGAGCGGCGGCTGCCGATCGCCGGGCTCGTCTACTCGTCCTTCGTCGTTTATCCCATCCCGCGCAACCTGAACTACTGGTGGACGTTCGGCGGCATCCTCACCTTCATGCTCGCCGCACAGGTCGCCACCGGCGTGGTGCTGGCGATGCACTACACGCCGCACGTCGACTATGCCTTCGATTCCGTCGAGCAGATCATGCGCGATGTGAACTACGGCTGGCTGTTGCGCTACTTGCACTCGAACGGCGCTTCCATGTTCTTCCTCGCCGCCTACATCCACATGTTCCGCGGCATGTATTACGGCTCCTACAAGGAGCCGCGCGAGGTGCTGTGGATCCTCGGCGTCATCTTGTTGCTGCTCATGATCATGACCGGCTTCATGGGCTACGTGCTGCCCTGGGGCCAGATGAGCTTCTGGGCGGCGACCGTCATCACCAACCTGTTCTCGGCGATTCCGTTAGTGGGGGAATCGATCGTCAGCTGGCTGTGGGGCGGCTACGCCGTCGGCAATCCTACGCTCAATCGGTTCTACTCGTTGCACTATCTGCTGCCGTTCGTAATCGCAGGCGTGGTCGTTCTCCACATCTGGGCGCTGCACGTGGCGGGGCAGAACAATCCGACGGGGATCGAGCCGAAGACGGAGCACGACACCGTCGCATTCACCCCCTATGCGACGATCAAGGACTCCTTCCTGCTCGCCGTGTTCTTGATCCTGTTCGCCTGGTTCGTGTTCTACATTCCCAATTTCCTCGGTCATCCCGACAACTACATCCCGGCCAATCCGGCGGTGACGCCGATGCACATCGTGCCAGAATGGTATTACCTGCCGTTCTACGCGATCCTGCGCGCCATTCCGAACAAGCTCCTTGGCGTGATGGCGCTCGGTGCCTCGATCCTCATTCTCGCGTTCCTGCCGTGGCTCGACACCTCGAAAGTGCGCTCGGCGCGCTATCGCCCGCTATACCGCCAGTTCTTCTGGGTGTTCGTGATCGTCTGCGTCGGTCTCGGCTGGCTCGGCTCCAAGCCGCCGGAAGGCAACTACGTGCTGTTCGCGCGCATCTTCACCGCCTACTACTTCGCCTTTTTCCTGGTGATCCTGCCGGTGCTCGGCAAGATCGAGCGAACCAAGCCGTTGCCCAAGTCGATTTCTGAATCGGTGCTGGGCGAGGGCGAGCCGATCGGGGCGCCCGCGCCGCCTCCTGCGAAGGCTTGAGCGGTCATGGCCTACGCGAGCGCCGTCCTCGCTGTTGCCATCTCGCTTGCCGCCCTTGCTCTACCCGCGCGGGCGCAAGAGCACGAACCACCGCCGCCGCCCGCCAACAAATGGTCGTTCGCCGGGCCGTTCGGTAAATTCGACCGCGCGCAGCTACAGCGCGGGTTCAAGGTCTATCGCGAAGTCTGCCAGACCTGCCACGGCCTGAAACTGGTCGCCTTCCGCACGCTTGCGGAGCCCGGCGGGCCAGGTTTTACGACCGCGCAAGCAACCGCCATCGCCGCCGAATACCAGGTCAAGGGCGAGCCCGACGATCAGGGCGAGGTCAAGGATCGCCCCGGCCGGCTGGCCGATACTTTCCCGCCGCCGTTTCCCAACGACCAGGCGGCGCGCGCGCGCTACAACGCGGTGCCGCCCGATATGTCGGTGATCGCCAAGGCGCGCGGCTATGAGCGCGGCTTCCCCCGCTGGGTCGGCGATATCTTCACGCAATACCAGGAGCAGGGCGTCGACTACATGACCGCACTGATGCAGGGCTACAAAGACGCCCCGCCTGCCGGGGTCACCCTTCCGCCCGGCAACTTCTACAATGAGTATTTCCCCGGCCACGCCATCGCGATGCCGCCGCCGCTCACTAACGACCGCGTCGAATATACCGACGGCGCGCCGATGACGGTCGAGCAATACGCCAAGGACATTTCGGCCTTCCTGATGTGGACCGCCGAGCCGCACCTCGAGGCCAGGAAGCGCGTCGGCATGCAGGTGTTCATTTTCCTGATGGTGTTGGCCGTGCTCCTCTACTTCACCAAGAAGAAGGTGTGGCACGCGGTGGAATTGCATCCGGAAGAGCTCAAGCCGCGTCCGCCGAGCGAATACCCGCGCGCGTGAAAGAGCCATAGATGTGACGCGAGGACCGCGCACTCGGTGCGCTCCCTCTCCCCTGCGGGGAGAGGGGTGGGGTGAGGGGGATCGGATCTCACGATAGGCCTTAACCCCTCACCCCATCCCTCTCCCTATGGGAGAGGGAGCATACCGAACTCGCCGCTCGGTCGTGGGCCAATCGCGCCATTGCGACATCGGCGCTGACGGGAGTCCGCATGACCAAGGCCGTGCTCGGCGTCATCGGCGGCTCCGGCATCTATGAGCTGCCGGGGCTCGAGAAGGTGCGGCAAAGGACGATCAGGAGCCCATGGGGCGAGCCCTCGGCGCCGCCGCGCATCGGCGAGATCGCCGGCACGCCGGTCGTCTTTCTCTCGCGTCATGGCGAGGGACACCGCCTCTCGCCCTCCGACATCAACTACCGTGCCAATATCGACGTGCTCAAGCGCGCCGGCGTGACCGACCTCGTCTCGCTCTCCGCCTGCGGCTCGTACAAGCAGGAATTGCCGCCCGGCACCTTCGTGCTGGTCGATCAATTCGTCGACCGCACCTTCAACCGGCGGAGCTCCTTCTTCGGCGAGGGCTGCGTCGCCCACGTGTCGATGGCGCATCCGGTGTCGCCGCTGTTACAGGACCGCATCGCCGCCGCCGCCGAGCGCGAAGGAATCAAGATCGTGCGCGGCGGCACCTACGTGTGCATCGAAGGACCGCAGTTTTCGACCTACGCCGAGAGCATGACCTACAAAGGGCTCGGATATTCCGTCGTCGGCATGACCAATCTGCCGGAGGCTAAGCTCGCACGCGAGGCCGAGCTCTGCTACGCGACCGTCGCCATGGTCACCGACTTCGACTGCTGGCATCCCGACCACGACGCGGTGACGGTGCAGGACATCATCGCCGTGCTCAGCGCCAACGCCGACAAGGCGAAGGCGCTGGTGGCGCGGCTCGCCCGCGATTTTCCGCATGAGCACGAGCCGTGTCCGATCGGCTCGGACCGCGCGCTCGACACCGCGCTAATCACCGCGCCCGGGGCGCGCGACAAGAGCCTGTTGCGCAAGCTCGACGCCGTGGCAGGCCGCGTGCTGAAGACAAAGCGCTAGTGGTTCGCAGCCCGGATGAGCGTCAGCGAAATCCGGGGTCCCGCATATCGCTTCGCTCATGCGGGCTACTCGATGATCATTCGACAATAATGAATCGAACCGTGTTCACGACGGGGCGACGATCTCGCCCGCCAGCCGCTTGGCAATCTGCCGCGCGGCAATCGCCCCGCTCCCGAGCGCGGTCGCAATGCTCGGATGCGCCGGATTGGCCACATCGCCCGCCGCGAAGACGCTGCGACAGGATGTTTCCATGTTGCCATCGACCACGAGATAGCCGAGCGGGTCGGTCGCGGGCGCGAGCTCGGCGAGCCAGGCTTCGTTCGTATTCGGCCGGTAGCCGAACAGCAACACCACGTGGTTGGCGTCGATCGCGCGGCCGTCGTCGAGCCGCAGGCGCACGCCGCAAGAGACATCCTCGAGCGCCTCGACCGTGCGCTCCGCCACCACATTCGCCAATCCGGATGCCTGATGCCGGCGCAGGCGCTCGATGAGGAGCGGCTGCGCCTTCGGCGACTTCGAGCGCATGATCACGGTCACGCGCACGCCCTTCTCGGCCAGGATGCGCGAGACGTCGAAGGCGTTATCGCCGCCGCCGATCACCGCGACGTGCGAGCCCAAGTCGGCGTTCGGCTCGCCGATTGCGCTCGCACCGAGATGGAGGCGGCCCGCCGCTGCAACGCGCCGCGCATTCGCAACCTCGTCGAGCCACTCCTCGCCCGCAAATTGCGTGCCGGTCGCGATTACGACCGCCGCCCCCGACAATGGGCGCGGGTCCCCGGAGAGGTCGAGCCGCCATTGCTGCTTCTCGCGGGTGAGGCGCTGCGGCGCGGCGCCGAGCCACGTGTCGATCCCAAGCTCGCGGACGTGGGCGGCGAACTCGGCCGCGTTCTCGCGCGCGCTCTTGCCACGCTGGCCGAGCAGCCACTCGTTCGGATAGGGGCTCAGGCGCGCCATCCCGCCAAGCGCATTCTCCTTCTCGATGATCACCGGGTGCAGGCCGTAATTGTGCAGCCAGAGCGCACAGGACATGCCGGCCGGGCCGCCTCCGATGATCGGCACCACCGGCGCCTCGGTTGATCGCGGCATATCCCGTCTCCGGTTGCGCGCCGCCCCATGGTTCGCCAGAGTGAGCCCGCCTGCAAGTCTCTAGCCCGTGACACCGCGAGACGCCCATGGTCAGCATGCAATTCGAGCACGACCTCAAGGACGCAATCCGCTCCATCCCGGACTATCCCAAGCCCGGGATCGTGTTCCGCGACATCACCACATTGCTCGGCAATGCACGCGCGTTCCGCCGTGCGGTCGACGAACTGGTCCAGCCCTGGGCTGGGATGAAGATCGACAAGGTTGCCGGCGTCGAGGCGCGCGGCTTCATTCTCGGCGGGGCGGTCGCGCACCAGGTCTCGGCCGGCTTCGTGCCGATCCGCAAGAAGGGCAAGCTGCCGCACAAGCGCGTGTCGATCGCCTATTCGTTGGAATACGGTCTCGACGAGATGGAAATGCACGAGGATGCGGTGGAGAAGAACGACCGCGTCATCCTGGTGGACGACCTCATCGCCACCGGCGGCACGGCGGAGGGCGCGGTCAAGCTGTTGCGCCAGTTGGACGCGCAGGTGCTCGCCGCCTGCTTCATCATCGACCTTCCTGATCTCGGCGGCGCGGCCAAGCTGCGCGGGCTCGACGTGCCGGTGCGCACGCTCATCAGCTTCGAAGGGCACTGAACTGATCGTGTCCCGGGCGCGGCGCAGCGTGAAGCCATAAGCGCGCGTCTTTCGACGCGCTATGGCGGAACGCTGCGCTGCAGATCCGGGACCGTAACGGAGCGTGGCGGTCCCGGATCAGCGGTGCACCGCTAACGCGCTGCACCGCATCCGGGACGCGGGGAAGATCACCAGCAAACTGTGGCACTACCCGACCGCCGGCTATTTCCGGTGCGGTCCCCACGGGCCGGGCTCGCTGTCGGGAGCCGGCGAGGAGCCGAGCTCGATCGGGGGTCGGGACGGCAGGAACGGCTCGCCGCTCCTTTCGTCTTGCGTTCCGCCCCATGGCCCGCTGGCGGGGGCGCGATCGCCACTCTCTGTTTCCGCGCCCGCATCCGCTTCGCCTGGTGCGGGCAGTGCCAGCGGGCCTGGGTCATGCCCGCCGGCGAAGTTCACCAGCGCCGCCACGCGCGCATCGATCGGCGGATGCGTGTCGAAAATATTGGAAAACCCCTCGCGCGGGTTGTCGATGCACATTTCCATCACCGCCGAGGTCGCGCGCGAAAGCTCGCCGCGGCCCTCGATCTTGCGCAGCGCCGAGATCATGGCGTCCGGATTCTTGGTGAGCTCGACCGAGCCGGCGTCGGCCAGATATTCGCGCCTGCGCGAGAGTGCAAAGCGGATGACGATCGACAGGATCCAGGCGACGGCGATGAGCACGACGGCGATGAGGATCGCCACTCCCGCGCCCTTGCGGTCGCCGCTCTCGCGTCCGCCGCGCCAGCGCAAGCCACCTTGGAACATGAGACGGAAGATGAGTTCGGCGAAGAACGCGATCACCCCGGCGATGATCACGGCAATCACCAGCATGCGAACGTCGCCATTGCGGATGTGGGTCAATTCGTGGCCGAGCACCGACTCGATTTCCGCATCGTTGAGCGAATTGAGGAGGCCGGTGGTGACCGTGATCGAATATTGCTTCTCGTTCATGCCGGTGGCGAAGGCGTTGAGGCTGTCATCCTCGATTACCTTGAGCTTCGGCATGGTAATGCCGCGCGAGATGGAGAGATTCTCGAGAAGATTATAGAGGCGCGGCTCCTCCTGCCGCGTCACCTCGCGGCCGCCGGTCACCGCATCGATCATGCTCTGGTGGAATTTGTAGGCGATGAGGATCCAGAGCGCGGTGCCGAGCGTCGCCCACGGCGCGGCATAGAGCGCATCGCTCAGCGCGCGGCGCAACAGCTCGTCGGGCGGCGCATCGATGGTCAGCGCCTCACCGACGAGCGCGCCAGCATAGACCAGAAGGTAGACGAGGAAGAACAGGCCGATGAGCAGCGCGATCGAGCGCCGCTTGTTCGATTGGATGTGGGTGTAGAGTCCGTAGGCGGCCATACAAACGATTCGCTATCAGATAACGCGTCCCGGATGCGGTGCAGCGCGAAGCGCACGGAAACTGGTGCTACCCACTTGGATACGCTTGAGCGCAGTGCGCGCAGCGGTGCACCGCTGATCCGGGACCGTTCCAGGTTCGGAGTCCGCGACGGTCCCGGGTCTGCAGCGCATCGCTCCGCTTCGCTGCGCGCTGCACTGCGCCCGGGACACGAAATCGCAATACCTCAAAACTTCACCTGCGGCGCCTGCTCGAGCACCTTGCGCTCCTCAACGCCGACGTCGAAGAAATCCTTCGGCGTAAATCCGAGCGGGCCGGCCAGCAGCACCGCGGGAAACTGTTGGATGCCGGTGTTGTATTCCTGCACCGCGTTGTTGAAGAAGCGGCGCGCAGCGGCGATCTTGTTCTCGATGTCGGAAAGCTGGACCTGGAGCTGCTGGAAGTTCTGGCTCGCCTTGAGATCGGGATAGGCTTCGCTCAACGCGAAGAGTTGCCGCAGCGCTCCGCTGAGCGCGTTTTCCGCCGCCGCCTGCGCGGCAACACCTCCCGACTGCGCCGCGATTGCGGTGTTGCGCGCCTGCACCACGGCTTCCAGGGTGCCGCGTTCGTGGCCGGCGTATCCCTTCACGGTCTCGACCAGATTGGGAACGAGATCGTGGCGCTGTTTGGTCTGCACGTCGATGTCGGAGAACGCCTGGTTGACCCGCTGGCGCATGGCAACAAGGCCGTTGTAGATCGTGATGATCCACAGCACGAGCACGACGATCACGCCGATGACGATCCAGGTGACGGCGGTGGAGGACATGAAGGGCTCCTCGGCAGGTTATCGCCGGCGCCAATCTATGGCGCCGCAGGGACGAAGGGAAGCGGCGCGCGGCGCGCGGAACGTCGGGGCGCACAAATCGTTGGCTTGAGTGAAACCTTGCCGGTGTCATGCGCGCTCAGTTAACCACGTGTCCCGGATGCGGCGCAGCGCAAAACGAAGTGGAGCGGTGCACCGCTGATCCGGGACCGCCACAGAGCGGAACGGTCCCGGGTCTGCAGCGCACCACTTCGCTTCACTCGTGCTGCGCTGCGCCCGGGACATGTGCGCTGACTTGCGCATGTCCGCGCGGCGCGGCGTGAACGAGGCGATCATGGCAGTGAGCATTCCGGTCACGGCGCAGGCGCCCGCGCAGTCAGGCGCGGCGATCGTCGCGACCGATATCCCGGCACGGCTCGATCGCCTGCGCTGGGGCCGTTTCCACACGCTGGTCGTGGTCGCACTCGGCATCACCTGGATCCTCGATGGTCTCGAGGTGACGCTGGCGGGTGCGATCTCGCCCGCGCTCAAAGAAAGCCCGCAGCTGCGTTTCTCCAATGCCGACGTCGGGTTTGCCAGCAGCGCCTATCTTGTGGGCGCAGTGCTCGGCGCGCTGTTCTTCGGCTGGCTCACCGATCGGCTCGGGCGCAAGCGGCTGTTCTTCATCACGCTTGCGGTCTATCTCGTCGCCACCGCCGCGACCGCGCTGTCGTGGAATCTGGCGAGCTTCGCGCTGTTTCGCTTCTTCACCGGCGCCGGCATCGGCGGCGAATACACCGCGATCAATTCGAGCATCCAGGAGCTGGTGCCGGCGCGCTACCGCGGCTGGACCGATCTCGTCATCAACGGGAGCTTCTGGATCGGCACGGCGCTCGGCGCGGCAGGCTCGCTCGTGCTGCTCGATCCCAACCTGCTGGCGCCGGATTTGGGATGGCGCTTGGCCTTTCTGATCGGTGCGGTGCTCGGCCTCGTCATCTTCCTCATGCGCCTGTGGCTGCCGGAATCGCCGCGCTGGCTGATGACGCACGGACGCGTCGAGGAGGCAAACGCGGTGATGGACAAGATCGAAGCCGGGTTCCGCGCCCGCGGTCACCGCATCCCCGACGAGGCGCTGCCCGTCATTCGTCTGCGGTTGCGTCACTCCACGCCGCTGGGGGAAGTCGCCGACACGCTGTTTCGGGTCGAGCGCCGGCGTACCCTGGTGGGCTTGAGCCTGATGACGGCGCAGGCGTTCTTCTACAACGCGATCTTCTTCACCTATGCGCTGGTGCTGACCGACTTCTATGCCATCCCCGCCGATCATATCGGCTGGTACCTGTTGCCGTTCGCGCTCGGAAACTTCCTCGGCCCGGCGCTGCTCGGCCGGCTGTTCGATACCGTGGGACGCCGCCCGATGATTGCGATCACCTATGCCGTATCGGGAGTCTTGCTCGCCGGTGCCGGCTATCTCTTTGCCATCGGCGCGCTCTCCGCGACCGGGCAGACGATCGCCTGGATGGTGATCTTCTTTTTCGCCTCGGCGGCGGCAAGCTCGTCGTACCTCACGGTGAGCGAAATCTTCCCGCTCGAAGTACGCGCGCTGGCCATCGCCTTCTTCTATGCCGTTGGCACCGGAATCGGCGGCGTCGCGGGGCCGTGGTTGTTCGGCGCGCTGATCGATACCGGCTCGCGCTGGAGTCTCTTCGTCGGTTATCTCCTCGGCTCCGTGCTCATGCTCGCGGCCGCGTTCATTGCGGCGCGCTATGGCGTCGCCGCCGAGCGCAGGTCCCTGGAGAGCATCAGCAGGCCGCTCGCCGCCGCCGAGTGAGGGGGGCAAAGCGGCTCACCCTCGTATTTTCAGCGCAAGAATTCCGGCGAGATCAGCCGCGGCAGGAACAACGGAATTTGCGGCCAGGTGATGATCGCAGCCAGCACCAGCAGCATCGGCACGAGCATGATCATCGTGTCCTTTAGCGCGTAGCGCAGCCGCACCCGGGCGACTGCGCAGGAGATCATCAGGCAGAGCCCGTAAGGCGGCGTCACCAGCCCGAAGGCGAGCGAGACGATGCCGATGATGGCGAATTGCACGGGATGCATGTTGACGGAGCGGGTGAGCGGTTCGAGCGTCGTGCCGACGATGATGATCGCCGGGATCGCGTCGAGGAAGCAGCCGACCACCAGGAACACGAGCGCGATGAAGAAGCCGACTTCCGTGATGCCCATGTCCCACGCGGTGACGTTGGCGAGCAGCGCGCGCGGGATCTGGTAATAGGCGAGCATCCAGCCGAACGCAGAGGCGGTGCCGACGCAGAACAGCGCGACGGCGGAAAGCCGGCCGGTTTCGGCGAGCGCCCGGTAGAGCTGTTTTGCGTCCATCTCCCGGTAGACGAAGATCGACAACACCGCCGCATAGATCACGGCGACGCATGCCGATTCGGTGGCGGTGAACCAGCCCAGCAGGATGCCGCCGACGATGATGAACGGCGTCATCAGCGCCGGCACTGACTGCGCCGCCGAGCAGAAGAACTCGCGCAAAGTAGCGCGCGGATAGACCGGATAGCGGTAAAGCTTGGCGTAGACGTGCACCGTCGCCATCTGCGCGGCGGCGATCAAGAGGCCGGGCAGAATGCCCGCGAGGTAGAGTGCGCCGATCGAGACCGAGAGCACGCCGCCCCAGACGATCATCAGGATCGAGGGCGGAATGATCACGGCAAGCACCGCCGATACCGCGGTGATCGCGATCGAGAACGACAGGTCGTAGCCTTCCTTCGTCTGTGCCTCGATGAAGATTTTGCTCTGGCTCGCCGCGTCGGCGGTGGACGAGCCCGAAATGCCGGCGAAGAACACCGACAGCAGCACATTGATCTGCGCGAGCGATCCCGGCCAATTGCCGACCATGGTACGCGAGAGATGCACGAGACGGTCGGTGATGCCGCCGATATTCATGAGATTGGCGGTCAACAGGAAGAAGGGCACCGCCAGCAGGATGAAGGAATTGTAGGACTTGAACGTTTCGTTGAAGAGCACCATCGGGGAGAGCCGCAGCTCGAAGATGAGCGGCGGCAGGCACGCGAGGCCGAGCGCGAACGCCACCGGCACCCGCAGCACGATGAGAAAGAAAAACGAACCGAACAGCACCAGCGCGGCCATGCCCGGCGACATCGCGGCCTGCGTCATAGGGCGGCCTTCCCGGCCAGGATGCGAATATTGTCGAGGAAGATTTCACCGAGGAAGATCACCCAGGTCGCGCCGGCGAGCGGCCAGGCGACGAAAATGAACGGCATCGGCAGTTCGGCGAGTTCGGATTCCTGATACCACCCGAACTCCACGAATTTCATCCCCCAATAGAGGTAGACGAGCGCGAAGATCAGCACGAACAGGTTCGACACGATCCTCAGCATCGCGTTGGCGCGTTGTCCCAGCTCGGGCCAAATGTCGACCTCGAAATGGGTGCCTTCCTTGATGCCGACCATCGCGCCGAGCATGATCATCCAGATGAAGAGAAAGCGTGAGAGCTCCTCGGTCCAGATGTAGCTCGGGATCAGGTGTGTGTAGCGCGAGACGATCTGTAGCGAGACTGGAACGACCAGGATCGCGACGGTCGCCACCATCAGCCAAGTCAGCAGTCGGCAATAGCCGTCGATCAGCTTTCTCATGCGCGCGAGGTTATCCGATTTATCAACTGATATGCTGTCGTCCCCGCGAGGGGCACCCCGCGACGCTCGCGTCGCGGGGACCCGGTTGCGGGGACCCATAACCACCGCCTCTGGAATATGGGTCCCCAGCATAAGCGCGTTTACGCGCGTCTTCGACGCGCTATGCGCGGGGACGACGCGGACGGATTTGTGTATAGGCGCTGCTACTTGATCGCGTTGATCTGGTTGAAGATCGCGTCGGCCCCGATTTCCTTCGCGTAAGCCGCCATCACCGGATCGACCAGCTTCTTCATCTCCGCGCGGTCGGTGAACGCAATGCGCTTGAGCTTGCCGGCCTTCTCCAGCGCGTCGAGCTTGGCGCTGTCTTCCGACGACTCGA
>Ga0137374_10009118_pt1 | contig 11720 bp, 9 predicted proteins | sample SagtaG_20_FD_104811 | JGI IMG/M metagenome (GOLD analysis project Ga0137374, IMG submission 104811) | Vadose zone soil microbial communities from Sagehorn Ranch, Mendocino, California, USA - Sage1_R_100_16 metaG | ecosystem: Environmental > Terrestrial > Soil > Vadose zone | place: USA...
ATCGGGAACCCCGCTCTGTTGCAGGGGCTCCTGATCAGGCGATTCGATCGTCGACGGGAACGCCGTTCAGGCCGCCTTCATCGGCTGTCCGCAATCATCGGAATGCTGTCCGGCTTGCGTCGGAATCCTGTCCGCAATGCGTCGGATTCCGCAAACAGGCCCAGGCTCGCGTCATTCATGGTCCCAGTTATCGACCGCCCTATGCGGCCATCGTCGTCGACGACAAATCCGGCCAGGTGCTGCACGAGGTCAACGCGGACGATCCGCGGCATCCGGCATCGCTCGCCAAGATCATGACCCTTTATTTACTCTTCGAGCAGCTCGAAGCCGGCAAGCTCAAGCTCGACACCCCGCTCGATGTCTCCACCCAGGCCGCCGTCGCGCGCCCCGTGAAGCTCGGCCTCAAGGCCAATCAGACCATCAAGGTCGAGGACGCGATCAAGGCGCTGGTCACCAAATCGGCGAACGACGCCGCGGTGGTCATCAGTGAAGCCATCGGCGGATCCGAAGGAGAATTCGCCAAGCTCATGACCCTGAAAGCGAGAATGCTGGGCATGACGAATACGACCTATATCAACGCCTCCGGGTTGCCGGCCGAGGAGCAGATAACGACGGCGCGCGACCAGGCCATCCTCGGCCGTGCCATTCAACATCGATTTCCCCGGTACTACCAATATTTTTCGACGCCGAGCTTCCAGTACCGCGGCGCCGAGATACGCAATCACAACCACCTGCTGGGGCAGGTGAAGGGTGTCGACGGCATCAAGACCGGTTACACCGACGCCTCCGGTTATAACCTGACGTCGTCGGTGCGTCGTGACGACAAGCACATCGTCGCGGTGGTCCTGGGTGGGTCCTCGAATTCCGCCCGCGACGCCCGCATGCGGCAATTGATCGAAGAGCATATTTCCCAGGCTTCGGCACAGCGAACGGCGCCGATCATGGTGGAGACGGCCGGGGAGGACAGCGCGCAAGCGGAAACGATTGCGCCCGCGACTCCCGTGCCAACTCCCAAACCGGCTGTGGCCGGTGCCGGCGTCGAAGCCGCCTCAAAGAGTACCGGAGCCGACCAAGCGCAAGCGCCGAAGCCGCAAGTCCAGCCTGCAAAATTGACGCCGGTCGCCAAGCAATCGCCGCGTCGAGCGCGACCAGCGACATCGAACAAGGCGGCGACAGTCAATGGACGGGAAGCAGGCTCACCGTCGGCCGCAAATCAATCGCGTCAAGTCGAACATAAGATCGGCGCGTCGGCTTTGCCCCAATGATCTGACATTGTCGACGCTGATCGACTCTTCCGGGTCATGCCATCCGCGGTGCTCCAGCCGTTCGCCGCCAAGGCGGCCGGAGCGAGCGTGTATAATCAGGCGTGATCTTTGACACGAAGATCTTGGGCACGAAGCTTGCTGCGCAAGATGAAGTACTTCGCACGAGTGGCTGTGCCGCCATTCGCAAGAGCAGGGGAAGAGGCCGATGCATGACCGATCGATTCTGCTGCGCCGCAGTCGACGGCTGGTCTCGCGCAGATCAGTCGCTGCCGGCATCGGCTCGATGATTGCCGCAATGCCAGCCATCGCCTTGTCGCCTTTGACAGCATCGGCCGAGCAGTCCGCTGCATGCGGCGCACCGGTGGAGCTGTCGGACGGTTGGAGGCTCTCGACGCCGGAGGCGGCCGGCCTCGACCGCAGGCGGCTCTGCTCGGTGATCGATTGGCTGGATGGCTTCCCCCAAGCCAACATCCACAGCATCCTCGTGGTCCGCCGCGGTGAGTTGGTCTTCGAGCACTACCGCAAGGGCCCCGACCAGCGCTGGGGACGCCCATTGGGTGAGGTTGTCCATGGCCCGGACGTCAAGCATGACCTGCGGTCAGTGACCAAGAGCGTGATTGCGTTGCTGGTCGGCATCACGCTCGATCGTAAATTGATCCCGAGCCTCGACCAGCCGGTGTTCGAATACTTCCCGGAATATGCCGATTTGCGCACGCCCGAGAAGGACCGCATCCTGCTGCGCCATCTCTTGACGATGTCGGCGGGGCTCGAATGGGATGAATACCGTCCGTACACCGATCCCCAGAACAGCCAAATCCAAATGATCCGCTCGCCCGATCGCTACCGCTTCGCGCTCGATCGTCGGGTCGTGGCGCCTTCGGGACAGGTCTGGAATTACAGTGGCGGCTGCACCGAGCTGCTTGGCGCCGTGATCCGCAAGGCGGCGGCTCGGCCGCTTGACCAAGTCGCCCGCGAGTTTCTGTTCGATCCGCTCGGCATCACCGATATCGCATGGACCGGTTACCCCAACAGTGACATACCCTCCGCGGCCGGAGGCTTGCGCCTGCGCGCACGCGATCTGGCGAAGATTGGCCAGCTTGTGCTCCAGCGCGGGCAATGGGATGGGCGGCAGGTCGTGCCCGCGCATTGGATCGACGAAGCGACCGCGCCGCAGATCGGTCCTGCCGACCGGCCGTATTTCTACGGCTATCAATGGTGGCTCGGCCGGTCCTTGATCAACAGGCGCGAGCTGCCATGGGTTGCCGGTATTGGCCTCGGCGGGCAGCGCGTTTTCGTGGTACCTGCTCTCGACCTCGTCGCGGTCGTTACCGCCGGCCTTTACAACGACGCAAAGCAGTCGTGGGTGCCGCTGCTCATCCTCAATCGCTACCTGCTCGCGGCCGTCATGGGGTGATGCCGCGTCGGTTCCACGTTTCACAGCGCATCCGCGAACGGGGCCGTCACCATTTCGATCCGATCATATGTCACCACGGGCCGCTTGCGCAGGCCGTCGCCGGGTTCGATCGACACCAGCCCGCAGAACTCCAGTGATTTCAATGTCCGCGACAGATTGGACAAGCTGCGTCCGGTGCGGCCGGCGAGCTCGCTCATGCTCGGCGGCGGACGCCGCCTGATCTCTTGCAGCAGCGGCCAATTCTCGTCGATCAGCTTGCCGAGGCTCTGGGCCGAGTTGAACCAGAATTTCGGCTCGCCCGCGCTGGCCCTCACACGACCCTCGGCAATCGCAATCGTGCGCGCCTTGAAGTCGTCCGCTGAAGCGATCCCGATCCGCAATACCTTCATCATTCAACTCCGGTTCGTCGAGCACCGCGTATGCCTCTCACCGGAAGTTATCGACACGACTGGTACGGACGTGTCGTGCAAGGCGATGCCGGTGGAGGCCATGGCCTCTTATCATACCGCGATAAGATATTCACTGAAATCATTGAGCTTTTTGGCTTCGTTCCGCCAAAATGACCGCCGGCCCCTTAAGCTATCGCGCCGCGCCGCGACCCAAGCTCACTCCTCGCCCAAGGTGCGGGCGACGATGTCGCCGACGTCGGGCGACAGCGCCGAGGCGGCGGCCACCCGCCGCAGCGCGGCTTCGGCGCGTCCACGCCGCGCGGGCTCGAGCACCCGCCAGCTCTTGAGCGCCGATAAAAGCCGCGCGGCAAGCTGCGGATTCTTCGGATCGAGCGCGAGCACGGTCTCGACGATGAAATCGTAGCCGGCGCCATCGGCCCGGTTGAACTCCCTCTGGTTCGCCATTGCGAACGCGCTGATCAGGGAGCGCACGCGGTTGGGATTGGCGAACGAGAAAGCGGGGTGCGCCGTGAGCGCCTTCACCCGGTCGAGCGTCGCGGGTTCCGGAATCGAGGCCTGCAAGGTGAACCATTTGTCGACGATCAGCGGATCGTCGCGATAGCGGGCGTAGAAATCATCGAGCGCGGCCGCGCGCTCCGGCACGTCGCAAAGCGAGAGCGTCGTCAGCGCCGCCAACCGGTCGGTCATGTTGTCGGCGACCTGGTATTGCCGCGCGGCGAGCGAAATCGCATCAGCCCGGCGGGTCGCGACCAGCAGATCGAGACAGGTGTTGCGCAGCCCGCGCCGCCCGGCGCTCGCCGCATCGGGCCGGTAGGGACCGGCTTCCGAGAGCCGCCGATAGTGATCGAACAGGGCGCCCGCGAGATGCCCGCCGACCGCCGCGCGCAGCGCCGCGCGCGCCGAGAACACGGCGTCCGGGTCGACCTCGCGGCCGATCTCGCGCGCAATGTCGGCCTCGCCCGGGAGCGTCAGCATCAGCGCCACGAAGGCCGGCTCGAGCGCGCCGTCGGCCAGGATCGCCGCCAGCGCATCGATGAGGCCCGGGTCCCCGCGCTCCGCGCCGCCGGCGCGCAACGCCGCCACGTTGTCGACCAGCAGCCGGGTGGCGAGCGTCTGCACCGCCTGCCAGCGATTGAACGGGTCGCGATCGCGCGCGGCGAGGAATCGAAGGTCGTCGGCGGTGAGATCGGCGACGAGCTTGATCGGCGCCGCAAAGCCGCGGTTGAGCGACGGCACCGGCGCTTCGCCGATATCGGCGAATTCGAACACCTCGCTCGGCTTGCTCAAGGTCAGGACGCCGCGTTCGATCGACCGGCCATCGGCGAGCCTGAGCGGCAGGTCGCGCCCGTCGCCCCCGACCAGGCCGATCGCGAGCGGGATCACCATCGGCTCCTTCGACGGCTGGCCCGGCGTCGGCGGCACGCTCTGGACCACTTCCAGGCGATAGGTCTTGGCGCGCGGGTCGTATCTGCCGGCGGCGACGACTTCGGGCGTGCCGGCCTGCGAATACCAGCGCATGAACTGGCCGAGGTCGCTGCCGGAAGCGTCGGCGAAGCATTGCACGAACTGCTCGACCGTTGCCGCCTCGCCGTCGTGGCGGGCGAAGTAGAGGTCCATGCCTTGGCGGAAATTTTCCCGGCCGAGCAGCGTCTGTAGCATCCGCACCACCTCGGCGCCCTTCTCGTAGACGGTCGCGGTGTAGAAATTGTTGATCTCGTGATAGAGCGCCGGCCGCACCGGGTGCGCGAGCGGCCCGGCGTCCTCGACGAACTGGTGGGCGCGCAGGCCGCGCACGTCGCTGATGCGCTCGACCGCGCGTGAGCGCTCGTCGGCGGTGAATTCCTGGTCGCGGAAAACCGTGAGCCCTTCCTTCAGGCAGAGCTGGAACCAGTCGCGACAGGTGATGCGGTTGCCGGTCCAGTTGTGGAAATATTCGTGGGCGATGATCGCTTCGATCCGCTCGTAATCGCCGTCGGTCGCGGTCTCGGGCGAGGCCAGCACGTATTTGTCGTTGAACACGTTGAGCCCCTTGTTCTCCATCGCCCCCATGTTGAAATCGGACACCGCTACGATCATGAAAATATCGAGATCGTATTCGCGGCCGAACGCGGTCTCGTCCCAGCGCATGGCGCGCTTGAGCGAATCCATGGCGTGGAGGCAGCGGGGTTCCTTGCCGGGCTCCACATAGATGCGCAGCGTCACCTCGCGCCCCGACATGGTGCGGAAGCGGTCCTCGACGCAGGCGAGCGTCCCGCCCACCAGCGCGAACAGGTAGGACGGCTTGGGGAACGGATCGTGCCACACCGCGAAATGGCGGTCGGTGCCCGGCACCTCGCCCGACTCGACCAGATTGCCGTTGGCGAGCAGCACCGGCGCGGCGGCTCGATCGGCCTCGATGCGGGTGGTATAGACCGCCATCACGTCGGGCCGATCGGGGAAATAGGTGATGCGCCGGAAGCCCTCGGCCTCGCATTGGGTGCAGTAGATCGTGCCCGACCGGTAAAGCCCGAGCAGCTGGGTATTGGCGGACGGATCGATCACGGTCTCGATCTCGAGCCGAAACGCCCGCGGCGGCGGCTGCGCGATGGTCAGGCGATCTGCGGTGGCGACGTATTGCTCCGCCGGCAGGTCGTGGCCGTCGAGCATCAGCGATTTGAGCACCAGCCCGTCGCCGTCGAGGACGAGCGGCGCCGGCGGCACGCCGTTGGAAGCCGGTCTCAGCGCGAGCGCAGCGCGCACCCGCGTCGCCGTCGGGTCGAGCGAGACGTCGAGCTCGACGGTCTCGACCAGCCAGTCGGGAGGGCGGTAGTTCTCCAGCCGGACGGGACGGGCCTCTTCGGTGCGGATGTCCATTCGCTGCGGTTCCAGTGTCGGGGAGGGACGTTATTACTCATATACCCTGAATTGGCTTCCTGCTTTAATCGCTTCCCAAGGAGCTGCAACCCATTGTATGGGGTGCGCCGACAATTTTTTTGGAGGAAATGTGATGAAGACGCTTCGCATGCTTTGGCTCGGTGTCGTTGCGCTGGTTTCCGCGACCTTCGTCGCGGCCGCGCCCGGTTCGGCGCAAAACTTCCCAAACCAGCGGGTGACGATCGTGGTGCCCTTCGGCGCCGGCAGCGTGACCGACATCATGGCGCGCATCATTGCCGACGAGGCGAGCAAACGCTGGGGCCAGCAGGTCCTGGTCGAGAACCGGCCCGGGCTCGCCGGAACCGTCGGCGTGGCGAAGGCGGCGCCCGACGGCTACACCCTGATGCTGACCTCGAACGGCCACACGGTCGCGGGCCTCGTTAACAAGAATCTGCCGTTCGATCCGGTGAAGGATTTTTCCGGCATCACCCGCGTGAGCTCGGCGCCGCTCTACCTGATCGTCAACCCGGATGTTCCAGCGAAGAACCTGAAGGAGCTGATCGATCTGGCGAAGGCTAAACCGGGCACGCTCAATTTCTCCTCACCCGGCCTCGCCAGCACGACCTTCATCGCCGGCGCGCTGTTCCGCAACGCCGCCGGGATCAATATCGTGCACGTGCCGTTCAAGAGCGCCCCCGACGCGGTGACCGCGGTGGTGCGCGGCGACGCGCACATGTATTTCGCGCCGGTCAACCTGTCGAAGGAGATGGCCGAGGCTGGCAAGGTACGCGCGATCGCGTCCGTTACAGCTCAACGAATCCCTGAAATGCCGAATGTCCCGACCTTCAAGGAGGCCGGCCTGGACTACGTCTATGATTCCTGGTTCGGCCTGATGGTGCCGGCCGGCGTGCCGCGCGACATCGTCAACAAGCTCAACCAGGACCTGGTGGCGATCCTGAAATCTCCGGAAGTGAAGGACAAGCTGGCGAAGCAATTCGTCGTCGGCGTCACCGACACGCCGGAGCAGTTCGACAAGATCATCAAGGACGAAACCGCGAACCTGACCGAGGTGTTCAAGACCTTCACCAACTAGCGCGGTTGCCGGTTAGTTTGCGCCAATCTCTCCGTCGTCATTCCGGGGGCCCGAGCGTAGCGAGGGAGCCCGGAATCCATAATCACCATCCGTGGTTATGGATTCCGGGCTCGCGCCTTCGGCGCGCCCCGGAATGACGACGGAGAGATTCGGAGTACGCTCGCGATGTGCAAGCAGCAGCCAAACTTTTCGTTTCGATCATTTGTGCGAGTGGGCAGCGACCCACGCTGCGATATTTCCCGCAGCCATCTCGCTAGCAGCGATCCGCGAACCGGCGTAGCATTCCGCGCAAAATCACGAGCCTTGGGAGGATCACATGACCCATCTGCGCAATGCCGGCTCGATCGGCAGCTCTTCGTGCCTTTGCTGCGCACCCGGATCATCGTCCGCGATGTCGCGGCGCCAGTTCCTCTGCACCACGGCAGCCGGCGCGGTGGCCGCGCCGGCGCTTGCCGCGGGTGTGATCGGCACGGCCCAGGCGCAACAGGCGCCGGGCGGCGCTCCGGCGCCCGGACGGCCGATCCTGATCAAGGGCGGCTGCGTGCTCGGCCTCGACCGCGCGGTCGGCGACTTCGAAGCCGCCGACGTGCTGGTCGAGGGCAACAAGATCTCGGCGGTGCGGCCGAACATCAGCGCGCCCAACGCCGAGGTGATCGACGCCTCCAAGTCGATCGTGATGCCGGGCTTCGTCGATACCCACCGGCACATGTGGCAGGGCTTCCTCCGCAACGTGCTGCCGGACGGATCGCTGCAGGATTATCGCGACCTCGTGCAGCGCAAGTTCGGCGCCACCATGACGCCCGATGACGTCTATGCCGCCGACCTGCTCAGCGCGCTCGGCGCCATCGATACCGGGGTGACCTGCGTGCTCGATTGGTCGCATATCCACAACACGCCGGAGCACAGCGACGCCGTCATCAAGGGATTACGCGAATCCGGCGTGCGGGCCGTTTTCGCCTACGGCAATCCGCAAAATGACACCGGCCGCTTCTGGGAGATGAAGGGTCATAAGTTCCCGGACGACATCGCGCGCCTGCGCAAGCAGTATTTCTCCAGCGAAGACCAGTTGCTCACCCTCTACATGGCGGCGCCGTCGGCGTCGCCCGAGATCATTCTGCAGTCCTGGAAGGCCGCCCGCGACGTGGGCGCGCGCATCAGCATCCATGTGGGGGTCGGCGAGTTCGGGCGCAGCGGGCTGTTGGAGAAGCTCAACGCGCAGAACGCGCTCAAATCGGACACCACCTACATCCACTGCTGCACCTTGAACGACACCGAATGGAAGCTGATCAAGGATACCGGCGGGACGATCTCGATCGCCGGCTATGTCGAGACGCTGATGGGTCACGGCAACCCGCCGACCCAGAAGGCGCTCGACACCGGCATCCGCCCCTCGCTCAGCGTGGACGTCGAGACCTCGGTGCCGAACGACTTCTTCCAGCAGATGCGCACGGTGTTCTCGCTGCAGAAGAACGAGGTCTGGGCGCGGCGGCTCGCCGGCGACAAGAACCCGCCGAAGTTTCTGACGGTGCGTGAAGTGCTCGAATTCGCCACCGTCGAGGGCGCGCTGGCGAACGGCCTCGAGCGCAAGATCGGCACGCTCACGCCCGGGAAGGAGGCGGACATCATCCTGCTGCGCACCGACCGCCTCAACGTCATGCCGATGAACAACGCGGTCGGCGCGGTGGTGACCAGCATGGGTCCGCAGAACGTCGACACCGTGCTGATCGCCGGCAAGGTGATGAAACGCAACGGCCAACTGGTCGGCGTCGATTGGGACCGGATCACCCGGCTCGGCAACGAGGCGCAGGCACGCAACTACAAGAACGCGAATGTGCCGAACAAGCGCATCTGACGACCGCTGATCTCGTCATCGCCGGGCGGGCGGCCGCGGGCCGCTCGCCCGCTTCGCGTCTTCGGGGTAGGGTGGGCAAAGTCGCTTGCCGTACCGTTTCCGCGTGGGCACGGCCCGCGAAAACGGGCGTGAACGCCCTTGTGTCGCACGATAGACTTTGCCCACGCGGAGAGGCAAAAGCCTGCGCCTTTGCCCACCCTACTGGTTCTTCGTTGTCCGCCTTTGTGCGTGACTGATAGGGACGTTTGGTATGCCTGACCGTTTCGACGTCGTGGTCGCCGGTGCCGGACACAACAGCCTGATCGCGGCGGCCTATCTCTCGAAAGCCGGCTACCGCTGCCTGGTGTTGGAAGGCCGGCCGGTGGTCGGCGGCAATTGCGTGACCGAGGAACTGACGCTGCCGGGATTCCAACATGATTCGTGCGGGACCGCCCATGTCGTGATCCAGGACAGCCCGATGCTGCGCAACGACGAGCTCGGGCTTAAGGACTACGGCCTCGAATACATTCATCCGGAAATCGTGGTGCACGTCCCATTCCCCGACGGCACGTATTTGACCCAGTATCACGATATCGAGCGAACCTGCGACGAATTTGCCAAGTTCTCGAAAAAGGATGCCGCCGCCTATCGGCGCATGATCAATGAATATGACGCCGTCAAGCCGATCTTCGACGCCGTCTCCTACACGCCGATCGGGTGGGGCAAGCCGATCAACGAGCGGCTCGCCGAGCGTCCCGACGGCAAAAAATGGCTGCGCCGCGTCGCGATGTCGGGCTGGGAGATCATCCGCGACAATTTCGAGGACGATCACTGCCGCTCGTTCATGCTGTGGATGGCGTTCCAGACGGTGGTGCCGCCGGAATGGCCGCTGTCGGGGCGCCTGGCCTATTCGCTGGTCTATGGCCGCCAGCGCTGGAGCTGGTGCGTGCCGAAGGGCGGATCGGGCGCATTCTCGGGCGCGCTCGCACGGCTGATCGAAGCGCACGGCGGCGTCATTCTCACCGACAAGCGCGTGCGCGCGCTCATCGTCGAGAACGGCCGCTGCACGGGCGTCGAATGCGCCGGTGGCAGCACTTATCACGCTTCCAAAGCCGTGCTGTCGACGGTTCACATCAAGCATCTCGTGGACATGGCGCCGCGCGCGGCCTGGGGCGACGATTTCGTCGCCGGCGTCGAGACCTGGCAAGCCGGCCCGACCCTGTTCGTCACCCACTACGCAACCACCGAACCGATGCGATTCAAGGTCGAGGGCGGCGTGCGCGAGCCGATGGCGGTCGGCATCCTGTCGACGCCGACCCGCGCCTTGCGCATGGGCTACGACTATGCGCGCGGCGCCGTGAACATCGACGACCCGGTCTTGCTCGCGGTCTGTCCGACGCTCGCGGATCCGGGGCGGGCGCCGCCCGGCAAGCACACTGTGAAGGTGATCGGCTTTCAGCCTTACGATCTTGCGGAAGGCCCGCAGCATTGGGACGAGATCAAGGAACAGGTCTCGGAGGCCAATCTGAGCGCGCTGCGGCGGCTCGCGACCAACCTGACCGACGACAAGATTCTCGCCCGCGTGGTCGAAAGCCCGCTCGATCTCGAACGCATGAACCCGCACAATTGGCATGGCTCATGCCACGGCGGCGCGCAGAACGCGGCGCAGTCGGCGAGCATGCGGCCGGTGCCAGGTTGGGCTTCGCACCGGATGCCGATCCCCGGCCTCTACCAGACCGGCTCCACCACGCATCCGGGCGGCTCGATCTCGGCCGGCCCCGGCCGCAACGCCGCCGCCGTGATGCTGAGGGATTTCGGCACGAGCCTCGACGAGGTGGTCGCGACAAAGAGTGCCGCACCGCCCCTCGCAATGAGGCGAACTGAGAAAGCCCTATGACGGACATTGTCGGTACGTGGCGTCTGGTCAAAACGAAGGCTCGTGACGATGCCGGCAAGCCGCTTCCCCCGCCTTACGGGCCGAAGCCGATGGGCTTGGTGATCTTCCAGGCCGACGGGCGCATGATGACCGTGCTGTGCGACGGTCGGCCGACTTTGCCGCCCGACGAACCGCGGCAATACATGTCTTACGCCGGCAACTACACCTTCGACGGCAGCACGCTGGTCACGCGGGTCGACGCCTCCTCCGATGCGAGCCGCGTCGGCGGCGAGCAGGTGCGTCAGGTTCGCTTCGAGGGCGATCATCTGCTGCTCGATCCGCTGCGGCGGCCGTGGGGCGGCATGATGCAGCACCAGGAACTGGTCTGGGAGCGCGTCGTTTAGGACATTGCCGTGGAGCCTGACCGGAGGGATGCGGTCATGCGCGCGCACCACGATACCGTGACACGGCAGGATGATTGCCGCTTGCCGCTTCAGCGTGGCATTCGACGAAAGTCGGTGAAAATCGATGCGTCGTGATGCCGTCGCAAATTTTTTCTATGCGTGAGCCGCTTCACATTCAAACGACATCGCCAGTGGCATCTCCCCGAGCGAACAAAAACTTCGTCCCCGCAGCAGAGCACCGCCGAATGGCCTGAAGCTTTGCTACGCTAGTGGCCGTCGGGCTGTCGTCCCGACTCCTGGGAGGGAGAGCGTGGCTGAGTACACTGCGCTCAAATACCGCGTATTCTTGAGTTACAGCCACCGCGACGCGGCTTGGGGCAGGTGGCTGCGAGCTGCGCTCGAAGGTTATCGCATCGACGAAGACCTCGTGGGTCGGCCGACGCCCGCAGGTCCGGTGCCAACGACGCTGCGACCGATCTTCGGCGGCCGCGAAAGTTTTTCAGTCGGCGCCTCGCTCGCCGAGCAGACATCGACGGCGCTGCGAGCATCTCAGTTCCTGATCGTGCTTTGCTCG
>Ga0137374_10009124_pt1 | contig 11715 bp, 10 predicted proteins | sample SagtaG_20_FD_104811 | JGI IMG/M metagenome (GOLD analysis project Ga0137374, IMG submission 104811) | Vadose zone soil microbial communities from Sagehorn Ranch, Mendocino, California, USA - Sage1_R_100_16 metaG | ecosystem: Environmental > Terrestrial > Soil > Vadose zone | place: USA...
ATCCAGCGCTTGAAAGCAGGCTGGAGAATCTCATAGACCTAATTCGGTTGTCGATCGGATCTTGCCTTGTTTGCTGGCCCTATAGTGGCCGGACGTTGGCAACCGAGGCGAGCCAGAGCGCAGACGAGCGGTGGTCGGCGCGCGCCCTCGAACTGGCGCGCCAGGCTGATTTCCGAACCAGCCCCAACCCGATGGTGGGCGCGGTGATCCTGGACGCCAACGGAAGCGTGGCGGGAGAGGGTTACCACCATCGCCCCGGCAGGCCCCACGCGGAGCAGGTCGCATTGGATGCTGCCGGGGACAGGGCCCGTGGCGGGACGCTGTACGTAAACCTCGAGCCGTGCACTCACGCGCACCGGAAGCCATCCTGCGCGCAAGCCGTGATCGAGGCCGGCCTCGGCCGCGTGGTGATCTCGATGGCCGATCCTGACGAGCGCATTCGTGGCGCCGGCATCCACGTGCTGAAAGAGGCCGGCCTCGAGACCATCGTCGGGGTGAAGGAAGACGAGGCGCAACGCCTGAACGAGTTCTACGTCAAGCATCGCTTGACTGGTCGCCCGTTCGTGAGCGCCAAGTTCGCCATGAGCCTGGACGGCAAGATCGCGACGTCCTCGGGCGAGTCGCGCTGGATCAGCGGCGCCGAGGCGCGGATGCACGGCCACCAGCTTCGACACGCCCACGACGCCATCCTGGTCGGGGTCGACACGGTGATCGCCGACGACCCCGAGCTGACCACGCGGCTCGATGGGGTTGATGCCCGCCAGCCGCTGCGGGTGATCCTGGATTCGCACCTGCGAACTCCGCACGCGGCCGCTGTCGTCGGACCCAACACCTTGATCGCCACCACCCGGGCCGGCGAGGTCGGTGATGCTGAAACGATGCAGTTCGCCGCGACCCCGGAAGGCCGCGTTGACCTCGAGCGTCTTCTCGATGAGCTGGGGCGCCGCGGTGTGTTGAGCGTCCTCGTGGAGGGCGGGGGCGAGGTGCACGCGTCGTTCTTCAGCTCGGGATTGGTGGACAAGGTCTTCGCGTATGTCGCCCCCATGGTGATAGGCGGCCGCGCCAGCCCCGGACCCGTCGGCGGTGTGGGCATCGAGCACCTCGACGAGGCGGTGCGGATGCACGATGTCGACACGTCTCGCCTCGGCGGCGACCTCTTGATCACGGGATACGTGGATGTTCACCGGGATAGTTAGCGCGGTCTCCAAAGTCGTCGAGGCCGACCGCGGCCGCCTCGGCATCGACCATGCCTGGGTCGCCCGCCGTCTCAAGGTCGGGGGCAGCGTGGCGGTGAACGGCTGCTGTCTGACTGTGGTCAAGAAGCGGGGTCCTGTCTTTTTCGCCGACGTGGTGCCCGAAACGCTTCGCAGAACGAACCTGGGCGCGCTCACGCCTGGGATCGAGGTCAACCTAGAGCTGCCGCTCACCGCTGCCTCGCTGTTGGACGGTCATCTCGTATCGGGTCACATCGACGCTACCGCCGAAGTCAGATCTGTGCTGAGGGTTGCGTCAGGAAAGGAGGTGGTCATCGATCTGCCGGCGGCCCTGTCCAGGTTCGTCGCCGCCAAGGGTTCGATCGCGGTGGACGGCGTCAGTCTCACTGTGGCGGAGGTGGAAAAGCCTCCCGGCACGTTCAAGGTAGCCCTGATCCCGCATACGCTCAAGGCGACCATCGCCGGCGGCTACCGCAAGGGCACCGTCGTCAACCTCGAGGCGGACGTCATCGCCCGCTACGTGGCCCGCAACCTCCGCCGGTAATATCTAGCCACCGTGGGGCTGGCCACCGTTCCCGAGGCGATCGCCGACTTCGAGGCCGGCAAGTTCGTCATCGTGGTCGACGACGAGGATCGCGAGAACGAGGGCGACCTCGTCGTGGCGGCCCAGCTGATCACGCCCGAACACATCAGCTTCATGACTCGCCACGGCTCAGGCCTGGTCTGCATGCCCGTCATCGCCAGGCGCCTCAATGAGCTGGGCATCGCGCCGATGGTGGAGCACAACACGAGCCGCCTGGGAACCGCGTTCAGCGTGAGCATCGACGCCAAGGAGGATGTGACGACCGGCGCCTCCGCCTATGACCGCGCGGCCACGATCCGAAAGGTTCTTGACCCGGCGGCAAGGGCCTCTGACTTCTCGATGCCAGGTCACACGTTCCCGCTTCGCGCCGCCGAAGGCGGCGTGCTCACGAGGGCCGGGCAGACGGAGGCCGCCGTCGACCTGGCCATCCTGGCGGGCCTTTATCCAGCGGGTGTGATCACCGAGCTGATGAAGTCGGATGGGACCATGGCGCGCATGCCGGACCTGGAGCGGTTCGCTGACGAGCACGACATCAAGATCATCACCGTCGAGCAGATGATCGCCTACCGTCGGCGCAACGAGAAGCTCGTCGCGCGTCGCGTGGAGGCCATCATCCCGATCGGCGGCGACGACCCGAGGCCGTGGAAGCTGTTCGCTTACGAGGACGTGCTGCGCAATGAGAATCATCTGGCTCTGGTGCTCGGAGACATCGACCCTCAGCAGCCGGTTCTGCTGAGAGCGCACTCCGAATGCCTGACTGGCGACATCTTCGGCAGCCTCCGCTGTGATTGCGGAGCCCAGCTCCACGCGGCGATGGCGATGATCGCCGCGGAGGGCGTGGGCGTGATCCTTTACATACGGCATCAAGAGGGGCGCGGCATCGGGCTTCTGGACAAGCTGCACGCCTACAACCTGCAGGACAACGGGATGGACACGGTGGAAGCCAACGAAGCCCTTGGACATCCCGCGGACAAGCGCGACTACGGCATTGGCAGCCAGATCCTGTACGACCTCGGTGTCCGGAAGATTCGGTTGCTCACTAACAACCCCAAGAAGATCTACGGCCTCGAAGGGTTCGGCCTCGAGGTGGTGGAGCGGGTGCCCATCGCGATCCCGTCGAATCCACACAACGAGCGCTACCTGCAGACAAAGAAAGACAAGCTCGGTCACCTGCTGTAGCGCAGAGCTGTGGGGGAGCGAGGCGCCAAGCCCGACCTGAGCGGAGCCGACCTGCACATGGCCGTGGTCGTGTCTCGCTTCAACGAGGACGTGACCAGGCGCCTGCTGCGGGGAGCGATGGCCGCGCTTGGGGAGCACGGGGTGGAGGACCCGGACGTCTATTGGGTCCCGGGTTCGCTCGAGCTTCCGATCACAGCGCTCGCCCTGGCAGAGAAGGGCCAGCACGATGCGATCGTGTGCCTCGGCTGCGTGATCCGCGGCGAGACCTACCACTTCGACGTGGTCGCTAACCAGGCGGCGGCAGGCATCATGCAGGTCCAGCTCGACACCGGCGTCCCCGTTGCGTTCGGGGTGCTGACCACCGAAGACAAGGAGCAGGCGCTCGCGCGGTCAGGCCCGAAGAACAACAAGGGAGCGGAGGCGGCGGAGGCGGCCATCGAGATGGCGAACCTGCTGCGCGGCATCCAGGGTTAAGGCCTTAACGGGCAGGGTTGCGGTGTTGCCGTCTCGCAGGTACGTTCGCAGCCTGGTGCGCCGGTGGGGGAGGGCCCGGCAGGGAGGTGGGGAGGGCCCGCAGAAGGGCGTTTTAGGGGGGTCGCGCTACCCCGCCGTCGAGATGGCGATCACGTGGGTGCCGGCAGGGGCGACCACGAAGCCCTCCGTCGCCGCCGGCGTGCTGAACTGGCGCGCCGACCCTAGGCTCGTCGAGTAGACCACCGCCCCCGAGGCGGGATTCAGCGCGAACAGCGTCCCCGAGCCCGGCTCGATCGCCCACAACACGCCGGCCGCGACGATCGGTGAGCCGAGGCTTGGGCGGGAGGCGCGCCACGCCACCGCGATCGAGCTTGCGGTCACCGACAGCGCGATCAATCCGTCATTGCACGGCACCCAGACCATCGACTCCGTCTCTGACCGAGCCGTTCCGCCAAGCGCGCCCGAACACACTCTGCGGCTGGCCCGCTGGCCCCCGATGCCGCCCAGCTGGTCGGCTCTGAGCACGTAAGCCACACCCTCTTTCCCAATCGCGACCACGACCCCAAGCGATGGCAGCAGAGTCGCCCCCACCGAGCCCAGGTCGACGTCGCCCGCGTCGAGCTCCTTCCAGTTGGTCGGCGCAAAAAACGACTGCACACGCAGATCGGGCGACAGCTTGATGACGGCATTGCCGTACCCAAATGTCTCGGTGGGCTCGCCGTTTCCAGTGACCACATACACCGAGCCCGAGGCGGATATGGTCGCGCCGGCCGGACTCCAGATCCCGGCCTCGCGTGCGACGGGTGTCCGGTACGTGAGGGTCGGGCCGCCCGCCAGCGGGACCGCCTGCACGTATCCGTGGTAGTCGCCACAGTCGCCGAAGAGGCCACCGAAGGTCACGTAGACGTAGCCGGAGCCGATGGCGAGCGCGCCTCGCTGCTGCTGGGCTGCCGGCACGGAGCCGGCAGGATCTATTGCCCGCTGCGCGATCACAGAGCCGTCGACCAGCTTGAGCGTGAAAAGGACGTGGCGCACACCACTCAAGAGAGCGACCACATAGAGCCTGCCCGAGCTCGTGTCCACGGCGGGCGTGCCGGTGATCCCGGTGACGGGAGTGATGTTGCCGCACGGGAGGGCGGAGGCGGCCACGGGCTCGCCGAGGTGGGTCTTCCACACGGTCGCCCCGCTGAAGAGGTCCAGCGAGTAGACGGTGTTGTTCTCGGTGGCAACCAGGACATGGCCGCCGACGATCAGCGGGGAAGCATAGACAGCCCCGTCGACAGCTGAATCCCACGCCCTGCGCGGATTGTCGAGGGCAGGCGAGGAAGGCCCCAGACCGCTCCGCCCAGGGCCGCCGTGATACTCGGTCCAGTCCGCGGCCAGGGTCGAGGTAGGCGCAGCCGAAGCTCGCGGCGTCGGCGACCCGGTCGGACCCGCCCCGCCTCCGCAGCCCGCAGCCATCAGCGCCGCAACCAGTGCGCAAGCGGCTGGACGCGTGCGGCTCACAGCCCCCAGCTGAACGTGCGAGCGGGTACCAGCTTTGCTCGCTCCGGCCCGATGAGCTCAACCTGCCCCTGGATCGCCACTCCGCGCTTGGGCGTGCCGTCGAAGACCAGCGCCGCGCGTGGCTCCGCCTTGAGGTTTCGCAGCTTGACGCCGTCGACGTCGAACTCGAAGGTCCCCGAATCATTGATGGTCGCCATCACGGGCACGACGTGCGGCCAGCCCGATGGCCCCACGGTTGCGAGGCGGCCGATCCGCTGCGAGCGTAAGAACTCGAGCTCGCTCGGCGTGAACACCTGACCATCGTAGTCGCGACGGCCGCCCGCGCCGGACAACCGCGCGCTCGTAGACTTTTCAAGCTCGAAGAGCAAACAAGAAAACTGGCGCCGGCACCGGCGCCGCGAAGAGGGGACTGCTGGATGGATCGCCGGCGCACGGGCGCAGCCGAATCGATTGGCGGCTACACGATCTTGCGTCGCGAGCCGCTTGAGCGGCTCGACGGCGCCTATCTCGAGCTGGTCCACGAGCGAACCGGTGCCCGGCATCTCCACATCGAGTGCTCAGATGACAACAACGCCTTCGCGGTCTTCTTTCCGACCGTCCCGAAGGATTCCACCGGCGTCGCTCATATCCTCGAGCACGTCGTCCTGGCCGGCTCGCAGCGGTTCCCAGTCCGAGATCCTTTCTTCAGCATGACGCGCCGCTCGCTGGCCACGTTCATGAACGCTCTCACGAGCTCGGACTGGACGATGTATCCGTTCAGCAGCCGCAACACGAAGGACTTCATGAATCTTCTGTCCGTATACCTCGACGCGACTTTCTTTCCGCAGCTGTCGGAGGACTCCTTCAAGCAGGAAGGAATTCGATACGAGTTCGAGGATCCGGCGGATCCGCGCAGCGGCCTGCGCTACAAGGGTGTCGTCTTCAACGAGATGAAGGGCGCGCTCGCTTCTCCACATGCGGCGATGCAGCGAGCAATTGGGAGCTCACTGTTTCCAGGTCTCACTTACGCGAACGTGTCCGGTGGTGACCCCGAGCACATCCCTGACCTCACCTGGGAGGCCCTCCGTCACTTCCACGCCGTCCATTACCACCCCAGCAATGCCTACTTTTATTCGTATGGCGATCAGCCCCTGGAGCGCACGCTCGCCCAGGTCGAGGAGCTCGCGCTGTCACGCTTCGACAGGATCGGGATCGACACGTCGATTCCGAACGTCGAGCGCTTCCACAAACCGATTCAGGCGTTCGAGCAATACCCTGCGACCCCGGGAGAGGACCACTCTCGCAAGTCCCAGGCCCTCGTCGCTTGGGTTTCCGTTCCGGCCGGGGACTCTGGCCGCCTGCTCGCGATGCGAATCCTGTCCGACGTCCTGCTCGGCAACGCGGGCGCGCCCCTCCGCAAGGCCCTGATCGACTCCAAGCTCGGAACTGCCATGGCCGATGGGAGCGGGCTGCAGGATGACTTCCGCGAGACCGTCTTCGGCGCCGGCCTCAAGGACATCGCGTCAGAGGACGCGCCCAAGGTAGAGCGAGTCGTGCTCGACACCCTGGAGAAGCTGGCCGGCGGCGGGCTTGATCTGGCGCAGGTCAACGCGGCTATTCACCGCCTCGAGTTCGAGAAGCGCGAGCGCTCCAATGCCGGACTTCCATATGCGCTCAAGGTTCTCTTCAACTGCCTTTCCGCGTACTACTACAGCGGCGACCCGTACAGCGCACTGAACTTCGACACCGACCTCGACCAGCTCGAGCGGGCCCGCAAGGACGGCCGATTCTTTGAAAACCTCATCAGGGCTGAGCTCCTTGAGAACGCACACCGGGTGCTGGTGACGCTCGAGCCCGACCCCGGACTCGAAGATCGCAAGCGTCGAGCAGAGCTCGACCGCCTGGCCGCAATCGAGACCAGACTCAGCGAATCGGATCGAGCTCGGATTGTCGAAGACGGGCTTCGCCTGAAGGCTGCGCAAGACGCCAAGCAAGACCTGGGTGTTCTGCCCACGCTTGAGCTGACCGACATCCCGATGAAGTTCGAGGAAGTCGTCGACCAGCCTGCTGTCGTGGGGCCGGCGAGGCTCGATTTCTTTCCGCTGCCCACCAACGGGATCACGTACATCGACATCCGTTCGGATTTCTCGGCATTGACGACCGAGATGAAGGACCTGCTCCCGCTGTTCGGCCGCGTGCTGACGCAAAGTGGGGCCGCGGGCCAGGATTACGTCGAGATCGCCACCCGCATCGCCGCCCACACCGGTGGCATCGGCGCGGCGGCCCAGGTGCAGTCGCTGGCCGCCCGCGAGGACTACCTGCAGTCGTTCGTGGTGTCCGGCAGGGCGCTGGATCGAAATGTCGGACCTTTCATCGAGCTTCTGACGGATCTTGTGGCCCGGCTTGAGATCGAGCCTCGCCGTCTCAGGGAGATCATCGCTGAGAGCGCCACGCGCCTTGAAAGTTCGCTCGCAAACCTCGGCTATCAATTCGCTCTGCTCCGCGCGCAGTCGATGCTGAGCTCGGAAGGCGCAGTCAATGACGCTCTCCAGGGAATCGGCATGCTGCACGTGATTCGGCGGCTTGCCCAGCTCGGTGAATCTGAGCTTGGAGACGTGATCGCCCACCTCGACTCGATCCGCACCAGCCTTTTCCGCAAGAGCTCGATCCAGGTCGTGGTCACCTGCGAAGAGTCGATGGTGCCAACCATCACTCGGCTCATGGGCCGCCTGGTCGACACCCTGCCCGATGGGGTGGCTGGAGGCCACGCGGAGCAGCCCAAACCGCTGGCCGTTCTCGCAGAGGCGCGCACCGCCCCAGTGCCGATCGCGTTCAACGTTCGCGGTTTCAAGACAGTTCGCTACACGCACCCCGATGCACCAGGGCTCCTCGTGCTCGCGAACTACCTGCGCGACACATTCCTGCACCGCGAGCTACGTGAGAAGGGCGGAGCGTACGGAGGCTCAGCGCAGGCCAGCACCGGCGGGGGAACGTTCTACATGGGCTCGTACCGCGATCCCAACATCACCAGGACATACGACGTCTTCGACCAGGCGGCGGGCTGGGTGATCGACGGTGAGATCAGCGACGAGGCTCTGAAGGAGGCCATCCTGGGTGCATGTGGCGATGTCGATCCGCTCGAGTCCCCCGACATCAAGGGCCGGCGCGAGGCCATCAACAGGCTCACCGGTTTCACTCGCGAAGAGCGCGAGAGATTCAAGCAGCGTCTCCTTCACGTGACCGCGGACGACCTGCGCCGCATCGCGCGCATCTACCTGGCCGAAGGCCGCCCGGTTTCGGCGACGGTTGCAGGACCGGAGCTCATCGAGGCGGCGCGGAAGGAACGCCCGGAACTGTTCGAGATCGTGGCTCCGGTTTGACCGTGCTCGTCCTGTCACAATCCACGCCATGAACCTTTGGCGGCGGGAGTACTTCTGGCCGATGGTGTTGATCGCGATCGGCGTGTATCTCCTGCTGAGCAACATGAATCTGCTCGGCTGGCTGCACCCCGAAATTGTCTGGCCCGTGCTGCTGATCGCGCTGGGCGCGTGGCTGATCGTCCGCCGCTCACACACCTGAACGATGTGACGGGACAGCCCAGCTGATGCCAGGCCGCTACCGCAGCTTCGTCTGGCCGGGGGTCCTGATCGTGGTCGGCGTCTTCGCCTTGCTCGTCAACGCCGGCCTCGTCCCGACCGACCGACTCTACCGTCTGGTCGACCTCTGGCCGTTGATCCTGGTCGTCATCGGCCTCGAGCTTCTCGTCCGCAGGGGCATGCAGGGAACAGCAGCTGATGTCGCGGCCGTCCTCATCGTGTTGCTGGCCGCAGGCGGCGCTGTCGCGTACGTGGCGGTGGGACCTGCGATCTCGACCGGCACGCTGCAGGCGTCAGCGCCGCTCGAGGGGCTGGACCACATGACACTGAGGATCGACCTCGGTGCGGCAAACATCACCGTGAGAGGTGACAACTCGGTCGGGTCAAACCTGTACCAGGCGCGCATGGAGTATTCAGGCCCCAAGCCCTCAGTCAAGCTGGATCGCTCCAGTCGCAACCTCAGCATCTCGCAGTCAGGCGCGTTCGGCATTTTCCAGAACCGGCGGTTCACGCTCGACCTTCAGATCAACACGAAGGTGCTGTGGAGGATCTTCGCCAACTCCGGAGCCTCGACTGACACCTACAACCTCACCGGCGTGAACATTGAATCGATTGAGCTGAACACCGGCGCCAGCCGCAACGTGATCACGCTCGGGGAGCCCACCGGCACCGTGCCCGTCTCCCTCAACGGCGGTGCGCTCACGGTGAACATCCATCGCCCCAAAGGCACCGCGGCGTCGGTGGAGGTTTCGGGCGGCGCGGTCAGCCTCGATGCCGACGGCAAGCGGCAGCGCGGCATCGGCAACCAGAGCTGGCACTCGGACGGTTTCGACAATGCCGCGAACCGCTACCAGATCGAAATCAACGGCGGCGCGTGCACGGTGACCATCGACGCCGCGGCTTCGTTAGGCTAGACCGGGTTCAAATCGATCGCGGTCAGCCGGCTCTCGAGCGCGGCCAGGCGAGCCGCCCGCCCGGCGCGAGTCTGGGGACTGATCGCGTCGCGCAGGCCGCGTGCGGCGACCCCGAGAATGGAGGCGAGCTCGCTGTCGAGTGCTTGTGCCGCACGCAGCACCGGCGCCAAAGCGGCGGCGCGTTCTGCTCCCGCCAGAAGCTCCGTCTGGTCGATCCCGAGGCGAGCGAGGTCATCCCCTTCACGTTCCAGTCGGGCGGCCAGGCGCGTGTGCTCGGTGTCGTGTATTCGGGCACACAGGCGCGCGCCGGCGCGGGCGGCCGCGGCAGCCAGGCGTCCTTCAAGAAGTTTTCCTGCCGCAGCCACGTTGGCCGCTGCCGCAGGGCACAGGCCGACGATCTGCTGCTCGCCGATCTGCACGCCGCGTCGCTCCAGCTCGGCGATCACCGCGGCGGGGGATGCCTCGCTGAGGCGAAAGAGGTTCATCGAGAGCTGAACGCGTCCGCCCGGAAGCTCGAACACCAGTGACTGGACGCCCGGAATGCCGCCGTCTGACTCCCGCAGAGAGCGTGCCAGCGGGCGAGCCTCGGTCATGCTCATTGCGGGCAGCATCACGTTGAAAGCGACGAGCTTGTCGCGCACGCCGATGCAGGTCGCGCCAGCGCTGGGATGCAGGTCCGGGCCGCCCAGGTCCGGTCGTGCACGCGCCGCCCGGATGTCAGCCAGCCGGCGGCTGGTTCCGTAACCATAGAAATAGACGGGGACGGCGAGCTCGCTCCAGACGCGCTCACCGAGGGCCCGTGAAAGCTCCACAGCGCCGGCGAGCGTTGAAGATCCAAGCGGCACGATCGGGATGACGTCCGCCGCGCCGACACGAGGATGGGCCCCTTCGTGACGGAGCAGGTCGATGCGATCGACGGCGACCCTTACGGAGCCCATCAAAGCCTCGATCAGCTCGGAGGGGCGCGCGGCGATCGAGATCACGACGCGGTTGTGGTCTGGATCGGCATCTGTGTCGAGGACGTGTGCCTTGTCGGCGGCGCCGGCCAGCGCCTCGATGACATCGGCGCGCCGGCCCTCGGAGAAGTTGGGCACCGACTCGAACAGATTGTCCGCCTCCATGGCGCTGCTAGCGTAAGTGGCCATGTCTGGCCCGGTTGCGCTCGTCTATGGAGAGGAGCTGATGAAGCACCGGCTGTCGGACGAACATCCGCTGCAGCCGATTCGAGTCAAGCTGGCCGTGGAACTGATCAAGAGCACAGGCCTGATCGAGCACTGCCACCTGCTTCCTCCCCGAAGGGCGACCATCGCGGAGCTAGAGCTCGTTCATGCGCCCGACTACGTGGACCTCGTGCAAAGGCTGAGCGATCCCGAGCAGCGCCGTGGGGTGCCTCGCGAGCTTGTGGAGGCGGCCGGTTTTGCATCCGCCGACAACCCCATCTCCGACGAGCTCCATGACGGAACATCGTTGGTGGTCGGCGCGAGCCTCATCGGTGCGGAGGCTGTAGAGAGTGGCGCCGCGCTGCACGCCTTCAGCCCATCGGGAGGCCTGCATCACGCGCATCGCGACCGGGCTTCCGGCTTCTGCACGTATGACGACCCTGCAATCGCGTGCCGCTGGCTCAAGGACCATGGACATCGCGTCGCCTATGTCGACGTGGACGTCCATCACGGCGACGGGGTGGAGGACATCTTCTACTCCGACCCCGATGTGCTGACCATCAGCCTGCACGAGAGCGGCCGGTACCTGTTTCCGGGCACGGGCTTTCCAGAAGACTGTGGTGTGGGGGCGGGGCGAGGGGCCGCCGCCAACCTCCCGTTCATCCCGTTTACGTGGGACGAGCCGTGGCTGCAGGCGTTCGAGAAGGTCGTGCCGGCGCTCCTGCGGCGCTTCAAGCCGACCGTGCTCGTCACCCAGGATGGATGCGACACCCACTACCTCGACCCACTTGCGCACCTGGCGGCGACGACTCGCATCTGGCCGCGGGTGGGGAGGATGTTCCACGAGCTTGCGCATGAGCTCTGCGAGGGACGGTGGCTGGCGTTGGGCGGCGGGGGCTACGCGATCCGCGAGGTGGTGCCGCGCGCGTGGACGTTGTTCTTTGCCGAGATGGTCGAGCATCCGGAGCTGGCCGCCGGCATCAACGACGCGGCCGACGCGATCCCGGGCGCAGAGGCTCAAGAGCGGGTGTGGGCGGCGCTGCACCGAGATCTGCGCCGACTCGGCGAGGTTCACGGCATCGAGTTTTCGTGAGCTGTTAGGAACGCCGG
>Ga0137374_10009135_pt1 | contig 11709 bp, 8 predicted proteins | sample SagtaG_20_FD_104811 | JGI IMG/M metagenome (GOLD analysis project Ga0137374, IMG submission 104811) | Vadose zone soil microbial communities from Sagehorn Ranch, Mendocino, California, USA - Sage1_R_100_16 metaG | ecosystem: Environmental > Terrestrial > Soil > Vadose zone | place: USA...
GCACGAGCAGCCGCGGCTTGCGCAGCGCGGCGGCGGCGACGGCCATCCAGGCGAAGCTCGAGCCGAGGTACCAGACGAGGAACCAGATCGGGTCGATCCAGTCGCGCAGCAGATATGCGGCCGGGGCGAACAGCAGCGGCTCGAGCATGTACGGCGCCCAGTCGATCAGCAGGGCCAGGTAGGCGAGGTCGAACCAGGAGAGCCGGAAGCCGAGACGGTGGCCGCGGACCGACTGGAACTGTGCCCACGACCAGCGCACCGTCTGGCGGTACCAGTCCTGCAAGGTGTGCGGATCGATCGTCCACGACCGTGCCGAGTGCACGTAGGCGACACGCCCGAGCTTCCGGCGGACGATCTCCGCGAGCCAGAACATGTCGTCGATCGCGTACGGGACGTCCTCGTCGATCAGCGCGGCGAAGACGTCGGCGCGGAAGATCGTGTTGGCGCCGCAGATCACGTTCACGACCTTGAGCGCGTTCTGGCCGCGCTTGATCGTGACCTGGTACGACCAGTACATGAACGCTCGCATCGCGATCATCGGGTTCCAGCGGCGCGTGTGATCCCAGAGCGAGTCGATCCGCCCCGATGCGGCCGCCAGCTTCGGGTCGCGATCGAGCTTGGCGACGAGCTTCTCGACGTAGCGCGGCTCGATCGTCGTGTCGTCATCGAGGACCGCGACGTAGCGGTAGCGCTTACTGAGCTTGAAGCGGCGGTTGCCGGCCCGCAGCGCCTCGGGCTTCCCGCCGGAGGTCTGGCGCGCGTACACGCGTGCTCCGGCCTCGCGGGCAACCTCGGCGGTGCGGTCCGTCGACCCGTCCGAGACGACGAAGACGTCCGCCTGCGTGGCGGCGGAGCGAACGGTGTTCCCGATCGTCGCCTCGCCGTTCTTGCACGCAATCAGCACCGCAGTGGTGTGACGCAGCCGCCGCATGGTCTAGAACCCCCCTGGTTCCGTGCGGCAGTCACTGGGCCCTGCTACCGCCGACTCCGTGCCGCGCGCAGTCGCGATCTGGCTCTCACCTTAAGAACGCGGCGCCAGGCAACCCTTCGCATCAGGCCGGTCCCCGCCCGACCTAGGTATGGATCCGCTCCCTAGATCGAGGGAGAGCTGCTCGTCAGCCGCGCGAAAACGACCCAGCGATGCGTCGCGGAGTGGAGCGGATGGCAGGCTGTGAGGACGAGCTTCTCGTAGGGCCGGCGGCGCAGGATCGACCAGTCCTGGTCGTCCACCACCTTGTAGTGGTAGACGGTGTAGGTGAAACGCCCGTACGGCAGCTGCAGCTGGACCTTGTCGCCGGGGCGCAGGTCGTCGATGTGGCGGAACGGATGGGCGAACGTGGTTCGGTGGCCGGCGACGGCGACGACGCCGCCCATCCCGGGCAAGCCTGTGTTGCGGCCCGAGCCCGCGTCGTAGTGGCCCGGCCCCTTCTCGAGGTCGGCCTTCGAGGTGCCCTGCACGACGACCATGCGCAGGCCGAGGCGCGGGATCACGATCCTCCCCATCGGCTCCCCGTCGCGAAGGCCGTCGCGGTACGAGGCCGCACGCGTCCGCAGCAGGGCGGTCTTGCTCGGCCTCTCCCGAGTGACTTGCCTGAAGCGCGCCTGCGCCGCCGGATGGTCCTTCACCCAGCGCTCGCCGATCACGTCGAGCCGGTTCGAGAGCGCCTGCTGCTCGTGCCGCGTATAGAGCGACGTGAGTGGGTCGCCCCAGATCACCGTCACCGCGACCCAGGCAAGCACGAGCGCGCCCAGGCCGAGCACCGCATACCCGGCCTTGCGAAGCACGCTGCCTACGCCTCGTTCTTGCCCGGGCGCACCTGCGTCATCAGGAAGCCCATCGCACTGAGGACGAGCCCCACGATCACCAACGGTCCGCTCGTCAGCCCCGTGAAGGGCAGCGCCCGCGTCTGTCCACCGATATGTCCGCTCATCAGAATCCCCCCTTTCCACCTGATCCACAGCCGGGGACGTTCCTCGACTGCCTGATCGGATTCTCTGCGGGGGGCGACGATGCGCCCTAGCCGAAGGCGTAGACGCGCCTACACGGAAGCGCCCACCACTCACCGAACGGCTAGGTCGGCTAGACGTTACGGAGCAGGGCTGATCGCGAAGTACGTCGAGCGCAACCCGAAGCGTTGCTGGAAGGCGTAGCCGCCGATCGAGACGGTCGAGCCGTCTGCGCCGGTGAACGTCAGGCCGGTCACCCGCTGGCCGGCATTCCGCACGACCGAGACGTTCGTGATCGTCGCCGGCAGTTGGGGGAACGCGTCGCGCACCGCGCCGAGCGAGACCTCGAGCGGACCCCAGTTCGTGTTCGGGCTCTTGGCGTCGAACGCGTCGGGCCGCGCCGCGAAGTAGGGCGGCGTCCCGTTCGACCAGATGCCGTCGGGCACGCTCGTGAGGCCGCCGTTGGCCGCGGAGAAGAGCGCGTTGACGACGGCGCCGCGGTATTGCAGAACCTGCCCGCGCGTGGAGCTCACCGCCGCCGCAGCACTGGCGAAGCGCTTCTGAAGGCCGTGGTAGTTCTGCGAGCGGTCGTCGGGGTACAGGTCGAAGGGGTCGGCCGGGCGGAGGTTCGCGAGCGCGTAGGAGCGGGACGACACCGCCTGAGCGCGGAGAGCGTCGGCGCGCCAGTAGCCGGGGCACTCCGAGGAGACGACGCCCACGAGGTAGTCCTCCAGGTCGAGCGCGTTGACGACGCGAACCTGGCGGCCCGTCAGCGCGAGCTCGAGCGTCCCGAGGTAGCCGGTCCCGCCGAGCCTGAGCGGAGCCGAGCCGGGACTCGCGACCGCGGGGAAGGTAAGGCTGCGAGAGCCGATGCGGCCGTCGGACCCGACCGAGTACCGCCCTGCCGGGAAGCGGACGAGCGCTCCGGTGGCGTCGCGGATCGCGAAGGGCGCCTCCGAGCCGACCTGGACGCTCGGCCGCTTGGCGAGCAGGACACGCACCCGCGTGGCGGGCGCCACGGCGAGCGTGGTACCCGGGTAGTAGAACGAGAGAATCCGGGTGTGGCTCCAGCCGGCCTCGGCACGCTCCTCGGCGCCCCATTGCGAGAGGCCGATGCCGTGCCCCCAGCCGTGGCCGCTGATCACGACGGCGGTCGCCCCGGTGGTGGAGCTGGTGGAGGCCGGGGACGCCGCCATGAGCGCGAGCGCGATCACGGGTGCAAGAGCCCCTGCCCGCAGCCGCTTACGGACCGAAAAGACCACCGACTCTCTGATCGGCTCGAGAGGCGCACGGCTTGAGTGCCATGACGCGGCAGCTGCGGGCGGCGAACGCAGAGCGTCCCGATCCTAAAGCGCCCGGCCGAATGAGTTCTTCCGAGCTGAAACGACGGGCGTGAGCGCGAGCTCGACATTACGATTCGTGACGTGAACGGGAAGGTCTATGGCTGAGGGAGAACGCGTCGAGTATGGCCGCCGCTGGCACTCGCGGCGCCGCTCGGGAGCGGAGTGAGCAGGCCCGCCGCTCCGCTGCGACCGCGCTGTCGCGCGCGACCGGGACCGGCCCGCCGTCGTCGTGACGCCGTTCGCGCCGCTCGACTGGGGAATCCGGCGTGTGCTCGAGGCGGAGGCGAAGGACGTCGGACGCTTCCTCGGCACGGGAGCGGCCGTCACGGTCGTGAACGAGAGCGCCGCAAGCGCGTAGACACCCTCTCCCGGAGGGAAGAGCGAGCACCCTCTCCCCCCCGGGCTCCCCCCGATGAGGGCTGGTCAGCTTCGCCGCTGACCTGCACCGTGTCCTGGACCGGAGTTGCGACCCGGCCAAGCTCGATCCTCGCGTGCTCGTACCGCCGCGGCCATCCTCCGATTGGGCCAGTTCCCGGTCGAGGTCGCGCTCAGGCAGGCCCTCGCACGGGAACGCGGATCTCCACGTCGGTGCCCTCGCCCGAGGCCGAGCGGATCTCGAGGCTGCCACCGACGCTCTCGATCCGCTCGCGCTGCGAATGAAGCCCGATGTGGCCGTTCGCGAGCCGGTCGGCGAGGATCTTCGGGTCGAAGCCTCGACCATCGTCGCGAACGCCGAGCACGACGGTTCCGTCGTCCTGCTTCAGCCGGATCGTGACGTTCGCAGCGTCGGCGTGCCGCGCGGCGTTCGCGAGCAGCTCGCGCGCGGCAGCCAGGAGCAGGCGATCGTGCGGACTGCGCCCTCCGGAATCGAGCTCGCACCGGAAGCGAAAGCCGGCCCGGCGGGACGTGCGGAGCGCGAGCGCCCGAAGCCCCGCCTCGAGACCAGCCTGGTCGAGCACATAGGGATGCAGCTCGACGATCGTCTCCCGAAGCTCCTCGATCGTCTCGCGGAGCGCGCTGTCGGCACGACGAAGCGCCGGATGCTCGACCGTGTCGGCGGCCTCTTCGAGCTCGTGTCGCGCCGAGAGGAGGTTCTGGATCGCGCGGTCGTGCAGGCCCTCGGCCAGCGCCTGGCGCTCGCGCTCCTCCGCCGTACGCGCCTCCGCGATCAGGCGCCTCCGTACCTCGGCAAGCTCGGCGACTCGCCTCGTCCGCCGGTCGAGCACGGCCGACAGGAGCACGGCTGCGAGGCTGAGCCAGACGAGGTAGCCGCTCTGGACGAGGATGAAGCGAGTCGCATGAGCGTTGCTGGAGGCGGGGTGCGCGAGGGCCTGGACTAGATACGCCGCCACGGTCACCGCTCCCGCGACCGCGGTCAGGCCGGGCTTGAAGCGGAAGGCAACCGCGCTCGGGATCAGGAAGTAGGTCAGCCGCGCCTCCGAGAAGGCGCCGCCCGAGAGCCCCGCCAGGGCCGTGATCGCCGCCACGTCCGCCGCAGTCGCGCCGAAGGCGAAGCGCCGTGTCACCGGCCGCAGGTGAACCCACCCGAACGCGCCGACCGCGTACACCGAGACGGCGCCGACGATGACGAAGAAGCCGCCGTCCTGCCGGTTCGGATGGGGCAAGCTCTGAGCGCCGACGATCAGCGGGATCGCAGCCAGCCGAAGCCAGGCGATCGTCCGCTCGCTCTCGACAACCGGCCTTCCCTCCACGTCCGCCAGCGTGCCGACCGCCTACTCGATCAGACGGCGCCGCATCGCCTCGGCGACAGCGGCCGCCCGATCGGAGACGCCGAGCTTCTCGTAGACGTGCTGGACGTGCGTCTTGACGGTCGTGACGGCCAAGAAGAGCTCTTTCGCGATCTCGGGCAGGCTGTTCCCGGCCGCGATCAGGCGCAGGATCTCGCTCTCCCGGTCGGTCAGCGCGGGCGCGTCGTTGACGGCACGCATGCGGATCTCGGAGACGAGCCCCGAGGTGAGCTCGGCCGGAACGACTGTCTCGCCGCGCGCGCAGGCGAGCACCGAGTCGACGATCTCCTCGCGGCGGGCCTCCTTCGGCAGGTACCCGGCCGCGCCGGTCTGCAGCGCCTTGTAGACGAGCCCGCTGTCGGTGAAGGCCGAGAGCAGAAGGACGCGCGTCGCGAGACCGTCGCGTGTCACCGCGTGCGTCACGGCGACGCCGTCGAGACCCGGCAGCTTGTAGTCGACGAGCGCGACGTCAGGCTTGTGCGCCCGGATCCCTGCCAGCGCTGCAGTCCCGGTGTCGGCCTCGGCCACGACCTCGATCCGCCCGCTGCCGACGAGCGCCCGAACGACACCTTCCCTGTAGAGGGGATGGTCGTCGGCGACGAGGACGCGCACCTTAGTGCTCGCCACAGTGTTCATCGTATGCCTTCGTCACGGACACGTACGGGCACCCGACGAGCATTTCCGCGGGCCGGCGGTGAGACGATCCGGCAGTCGCAGGATGGCGCCGCCCGAGGCGAGTCTCAGCCGGAGGACGCGCGCTTCCTCCGACGGATCATCCGGTTGGCTTCAGCCCGCCTACGAAGGCACCTGAGACGACCGCCGCTGGCGCTCGCGCTCGCGCAGCTCGTACTTCTTCACCTTGCCAGTCGACGTCTTCGGGAGCTCGCCGAACTCGATCTCACTCGGCGCCTTGAACCCGGGCAGCGTCTCACGCGTGAAGGCGATCAGCTCCGCCTCGGTCAGCGTCGCACCCGGCCTGACGGCGACGAAGCCCTTCGGGCGCTCGCCCCACTTCTCGTCCGGGATCGCAACCACGGCGGCCTCGAGCACGTCCGGGTGGCGGACGAGCGCTCCCTCGACCTCGATCGTCGAGATGTTCTCGCCGCCCGAGATGATGATGTCCTTCGCGCGGTCGCGGACCTGGACGTAGCCGTCCGGGTGCATGACGCCGAGGTCGCCCGAGTGGAACCAGCCGCCGCGGAAAGCCTCGGCGGTCGCCTTCTCGTCGTCGAAGTAGCCCTTCATCACGTTGTTCCCGCGCATGACGATCTCGCCCATCGTCTCGCCGTCGGCGGGCACGTCGCGCATCTGCTCGTCGACGACCCGCACGGGGTCGGCGCTGATGAGATGGACGCCCTGGCGTGACTTCAGCCGCGCCCGCTCCTGCCGGTCGAGCTCGTCCCAGGCCGGGTTCCACTCGCAGATCGTGATCGGCCCGTACGTCTCGGTTAGCCCGTAGACGTGGTTGATCTGGAAGCCGAGCGCCTCGGTCCGCTCGATCACCGCGGGCGGCGGCGGCGCCCCCGCTGTCGTCACGAGCACGGGCCGCTCGAGCTGCTTGGCCGCGGCATCCTCCGCGAGCATGACGAGCACGGTCGGCGCGCCGTTCAGGTGGGTGACGCCCTCCTCGTCGATCAGCCGCCAGACGAGCGGCGGATCGACCTTGCGCAGGCAGACGTGCGTCCCGCCCGCTGCCGTGACGGCCCACGTGAAGCACCAGCCGTTGCAGTGGAACATCGGCAGCGTCCAGAGGTACACGGAGCGGGTGCCGAGCCCGGCGTGCAGCGACTCGGCGAGCGCGTTCAGGTAGGCGCCGCGATGCGTGTACATGACGCCCTTGGGGCGACCGGTGGTGCCGCTCGTGTAGTTGATCGAGATCGTGTCCAGCTCGCTCTCGAGGCGATCTTCCGGCTCTCCGTCGGGCGCTGAGGCGAGGAACTGCTCGTATTCGCTGTCAGCCTCGCCGCAGACGAGGATCCGCTCCACCGGAACGTCGTCTTCGACGAGGTGGCGCAGCGAGGAGTCGACGACGAGGATCCTCGCGCCGGAGTGGCCGAGGATGTACGAGATCTCCTCCGGCATCAGGCGCGTGTTGATCGCAACGAGCACCGCGCCGGCCCGCGGCACGCCATAGTGCGCCTCGAGCAGCTCCCCGACGTTCGGCGCCAGGAACGCGACGCGGTCGCCGCGCTCGATCCCGCTCGCCTGGAGCGCCATCGCGAGCCGCCGCACCCGCTCGCGCACTTCGGCCCACGTCAGTCGGCCATCGCCGTCGACGACAGCGGTGCGGTCGGGGAACGTGAGCGCGATGCGCTCGAGGAACGCGAGCGGCGTCAGAACCGAGTCGGAGACTCGGCGCTCGATGTCGACCCTCACGATCCTCGACTCCTCGAGAGCTCGGTCACGCGATTGCTCCTTCCGCTTCTTCCGCCGTCGGCAGCGCGATCTCGCGCTTGAGGATCTTGCCGGTCGCCGTCTTCGGCAGGTCGTCGAGAAACCAGATCTTGCGCGGGTACTTGTACGCCGCGACCTGCGCCTTCACGAACTCGCGCAGCTCCTCCGCGGTCGCGTCCACGCCGTCCTTGAGCGCGACCGCAGCGCCGACCTCTTCCCCGAGCTCCGCGTGCGGGATGCCGACGACGGCGGCCTCGCGAACCGCAGGATGCTCGTACAGGACCTCCTCGAGCTCGCGCGGATAGATGTTGAAGCCGCCGCGGATGATCATGTCCTTCTTGCGGTCGACGATGAAGAAGTAGCCGTCCTCGTCCATACGCGCGAGGTCGCCGCTCGAGAACCAGCCGTCCTCCGAGATCGCCTCGGCGGTCGCGTCGGGCCGGCCCCAGTAGCCCTTCATCACGTTGTGCCCGCGGATGGCGATCTCTCCGACCTCGCCCTGCGGCAGCTCTCGCCGATCCGCGTCGACGATTCGCATCTCGACCCCGTCGATCGGGGTGCCGATCGAGCCGGGCTTGCGCTCCTGGCCCGGCTGGTTGAACGACGCGACCGGTGAGGTCTCCGAGAGACCGTAGCCCTCGAGGATCGGGCAGCCGAACGCCCGCTCGAACGCATGCAGGAGCTCGACCGGCAACGACGCTCCCCCCGAGACGCACACCCGCAGCTTCGACGGGTCGAAGCTATCCCGGTCCGGATGGTTGAGCAGGGCGCCGTACATCGTCGGGACGCCCATGAACACGTTCACCGAGTCGCGGGCCATGATCTCGAGCGCCTTGCCGGCGTCGAAGCGCGGCAGCAGCGTGATCGTCGCGCCGGCCTTGATCCCCGCGTTCAGCGTGCAGGTCTGGCCGAAGGAGTGGAACAGCGGCAGCGATCCCAGCACGACCGTCTCCTCGTCGAAGCTGAAGAGCGCGATCGAGATCTCCGCGTTCCGGCCGAGATTCGCATGGGTGAGCTCCGCGCCCTTGGGAGTCCCGGTCGTGCCCGAGGTGTAGAGGATGACGGCCGTGTCCGACCCGTCCCGCTCGACCACCTCGTCGAATGGCTCGACGTCAGCGAGCAGCTGCTGGAACTCGCCCGGCCGCACGACCAGGCACTCGGCACCCGCCTCTTCGGCGCCTGCCTCGGCGCCCTCCGCAAAGTCGTGCCAGGCGAGCAGCACCCTCGCCCCGGAGTCGCCGAGGATGAAGCCGACCTCGCGCCCCTTGAAGAGGACGTTCATCGGCACGACGACCCCGCCGGCTCGAAGGATCCCGAAGTACGCGATCGCGAAGTACGGGACGTTCGGCAGCATCAGCCCGACCCGATCGCCCGGCTGCACGCCGCGGGCGCGCAGCAGCGAGGCGGCGCGGGCGCTCGCCTCGTCGAGCGCCGCGTACGAGAGCTCGACGCCGTCCATCTTCAGCGCCGTCTTGTCGGGGTTGCGGCGGGCCGAGGCGATCAGGTTGCCGGCGAGGTTCGTGCTCACTTCGGGTCCTCTCAGTTTCGTAGGGGCTTTCCGGTCGTCAGCATGTGGGCAATCCGCTCCACCGTCGGCTCGGTTGCGAGCAGCTCGAGGTTGACGGCGGTCTCGAGCACGAGGATGGCGTGCTCGGCGACGGGCTCGACGAAGTCGGCGTCGCCGCCGGTGATGACGCGGGTCAGCCCGGCCGAGATGCGACGGTCGTGCTCGCTGATCCCTCCTGCGAGCGCGCATGTCTCGACGTCGAGCTTCAGCGCCGCCGCCCCGGACGGGCCCGGCAGGCGAAGCATGACCACCTCCGGCGGCGCGTAGCCGTCGGCGAGCTCGAGCGCGAACGCCTTCGCATCGGCGAGCAGCCTGTCCCTGTTCCTCGTCACGCGGTCGTCCGGACGCAGGAAGCCGAGCTCGCGGGCGTGATCGGCGGAGGTCGAGGTCGCCGCCGCCCCGATCAGCTCGAACACCTGCCGTACCGGCGGGATAGGCCCGCCGGCGCTCGGCCGCGCAAACGCGCGCAGGAGCATCTCCTTGCAGCCGCCCCAGCCCGGCACGATCCCGACTCGCGGCTCGACGAGCCCCATCCACGTCTCGGTGGTCGCCGGGACGCCAAAAAAATGAAGGAGGATCTCGCAGCCGCCGCCGAGGCAGAGGCCGTGCGGCGCGCCGACGACCGGGAAGGGAGCTCGCTTGAGCAGCTCGAAGGCCCGCTGGCCCGCGGAGAGGAAGCGCTCGATCTCGTCGAACGCGCCCGCCACGACGAGCTCATGGATCCGCTTGAGGTTCGCGCCTGCCGAGAAGTGGTCGGCTTCGGTGTGGAGGATGAGCGCCTGGAAATCGGCGCCGACGAGCTCGATCGTCTGCTCGATCAGCTCGAACGACGGCAGATCGAGGACGTTCAGCTTCGTGTGAGGCTCGAAGCACGCGACGCCCTCGCCGAGATCCCACACAGAGCCGGCCTCGTTCGCCGCCAGCGGCTCGCTGCGCCGCTTGACGTCGCGGAGCAGGAGGACGCCGTCGGGCCGCGGGACGCTCCGCAAGGATCCATCCACGGCGAGCTCACGCTTCTCGGCGCCCGAGTGGTCGTAGAACCCGCCGCGCGCGGCAGCCCGGATCAGCGACTCGGGAACCGTGACGCCTTCGGCGGCGAGCTGCGATGCGACCCAGCCCGCCCCGAGCTGGTCGACCAGACCGAACGGGCCGTGTTGCCAGCCGAAGCCGAGCACCATCGCCAGATCGACCTGCGAGACACGGTCGGCGACCTCCGGCACGAGCCACGCGGCGTACGCGAGCGTCTTCGAGGCGACGGCCCAGGCGCACTCGCCATAGCGGTCCGCCTGCTCGACGAGCTCCCGGAGCTCGACCGGCACCGCCAGCGACACTGACGATTCGCGGTACTCGAGCGAGCCGAGGTCGAGAGCGTTCAGTGTCTTCGAGCCGTTCGAGCGGTCGAGCCGGTAGAAGCCGCCGCCGCCGGCGCGCCCGGTGAGCCCCTTGTCGACCATGCGCTGCAGGAGCTCGGTCTTGTGCGTGAGCGCGTGCCAGAGGTCGTCCTCGGGCAGCAGCCGGTCGAGCGACGCGGTGATGTGCACGTACACGCCGATGCCGATCAGGTCCATGAGCCCGAAGACAGCCGTCTTCGGGATCCCGAACGGCCGGCCCAGCAGCGCGTCCGCCTCCTCGACCGTGAGCCCGCGATCGACCGCCTCGGCGATTGCGCAGGAGAGCCAGAAGCACCCAAGGCGGTTGGCGATGAAGGCCGGGGTGTCCTTGCAGCGGACGACCGTCTTGCCGAGCGCCACGTCGGCGAAGCGGGCGAGCGTCTCGACGGCTTCGGGCCGGGTCTCGGCGCCGCTCGCGAGCTCGAGCAGGCGCATCGTCCGCGGCGGGTTGAAGAAGTGGGTGACGGCGAAGTCCGGGACGAGCGTCTCGGGCGCGCCGACGAGCAGCTCCGAGATCGGGATCGTCGACGTGTTCGAGGTCACGACCGAGGCCGGCTTCCGCACGTCCTCGAGCCGGCGATAGAGGTCGCGCTTGACGTCGACGTCCTCGATGATCGCCTCGACGATCCAGTCCGCGTCGGCCACGAGCTCGAGGCCGCCGTTGTCCAGGCTGCCCGTCTCGATCAGCCGCGCGGCGCTCTTGGTGACGAGCGGCGAAGGTTGCTGCTTCGTCATTCGCTGCACTGCCGTGTCGGCGAAGTCGGCGAGATCGACGAGGGCGACCGGGACGCCCGCGTTCGCGATCGTCGCGGCGATTCCCGATCCCATGGTTCCTGCTCCGATCACTGCCGCTTTCGTGATCCTGCCGCTCATGCCGCCTCCAGAACGGTCGCGATGCCCTGTCCCCCACCGATGCACTGCGTGGCCAGCGCGTAGCGGCCACCCTGCCGGCGCAGGATCGAGGCCGCCTTGCCGGTGATGCGGGCGCCGGTCGCGCCGAGCGGGTGCCCGAGCGCGATCGCGCCGCCGTCGATGTTCACCTTCGCCGGGTCGAGGCCGAGCTCGTCGATGCAGGCGAGCGACTGCGCCGCGAACGCCTCGTTCAGCTCGACCACGTCGAGCTCGTCGACGCCGATCCCGGCCCGCGCCAGCGCTTTCCGGGAAGCCTCGACCGGGCCGATCCCCATCACCTCCGGGTCGCAGCCGGAGACGGCGATCGACTTGACGCGGGCGAGCGGCTCGAGGCCGTGCCGCTGCGCGTACGACTCGGTCGTGACGAGCACCGCCGCGGCGCCGTCGGTGAGCGGCGACGAGGTGCC
>Ga0137374_10009139_pt1 | contig 11707 bp, 14 predicted proteins | sample SagtaG_20_FD_104811 | JGI IMG/M metagenome (GOLD analysis project Ga0137374, IMG submission 104811) | Vadose zone soil microbial communities from Sagehorn Ranch, Mendocino, California, USA - Sage1_R_100_16 metaG | ecosystem: Environmental > Terrestrial > Soil > Vadose zone | place: USA...
ACGGCGGCCGGTCTCCGGCGGCCTCATGAGCCTGCTTCCCAGGCCATCGCGTGGCGGTGGAGGAAGTCTTGGTCGAACTCGCTCAAGGCGGAAATGTCGTCAGGGTCGGACGGAAATCCGGCCCCTGGGACATGGACGCTGTGTGGCGCTCCTTGCAGGACCACGACCTGGGTGTGGGGATAGCGCACCAGATAGTGTCCACACCGGGGCAGCCCCATTCCACGCCTCCGTCGGGTCGGTCTGCCTGATGGGCTAGGTGATGCACGGGGTGCATTGGCATGGCGACCCTTCCTCCTCTGTCCTCGGTTGGCCAGCGGCCCCTCGCTGGCTCGGTCCTCTGATGTGCCGGAGGCCGTGCGTTGGTGGTGGCGGGTGCTTTGCGACGCGGCCGATCAAGGTCGCGAAGCAGCAGGTTGTTGTCGCCCTGGACTATCCCGGCCCGGCGACCGGACGGCATCGTTAGGATGCTGCCTTTCCGCTGTGGCGTGCGGGCGTGTCGGCGCGGCGGGATGGCAGGATGCTGCTATCCGGTCAAGCCCTGGCGGGTGGCGTAGGCGGCGGCCTCGGTGCGGTTGGCCACCCCGGTCTTGGCGAAGATGCTGCTGATGTGATGCAGCACGGTGTTGGGGCTGGTCTCGCGGTCTACAAGAAGGCCGGCGAGATCATCCGGAACGGACCCGTCGGTGGCGGGTGGCGGTAGTACGTCGTCGTCCTATCGGCTGGCGAATGAACCTGTGGGTGCCGGGAGGTCGATCGTCGTGCCGAGTTGCACGTCGCGTAGGAGGTGGTTCAACTACGTTCCCCGAAGAAGTCGCGGTGAGGCGGGATCCAGGTGGTGCGCCAGCGACGTCCCTGTCCTTTATTTTTGGGACTTTGGCCTGCCGAGGTTCGCACTTACGCTGTGGTCCAGGGTACGGACGGGTGATGACCGGGAGCTATCTCAAGCCGCGGACCGACACGCTCGTACCCGCGGGTCAGATGAGGTGAGGACGATGGCACAGGCGAGCATCGTGCCCGAGATGGGGGGGACGCCAGACCAGCTTCGGGGCGATCGGGCCCTCAGGTGGGCCGCGATCTTCTTCGCGATTGGCCTTGCGTTTCATACCGCCGATCACCTGCGTCGCGGTACCGGGGTACTGACGCCGGAGGTGTTCTGGGGTGGGATGGTGATCACCGTCACGGGCGTCATTGCCATCGTCGCGGTGCTCGCTCGGCATCGCCTCGCCTCTGAGGTAGGGGTCGCGGTGGGCTTCTCGACCGCCGTCAGCGTCTCGGCGTCGCATCTGCTGCCGCACTGGAGCGCGTTCAGCGACGCGTTCCCGGGCGGCGGAGTCGATGGGCTGTCGTGGGCGGCGGTGGCGGTCGAGATCGCCAGCGCGATCATCCTCGGCGGGGCGGCCGTCTACGCGCTCCGACATCGGGCGCGCAATGACCCGCGATGGGGCTCACCGCGGACGTAGGACAGGGCGAACCGTTCGCCTCAGGGTTGCGCCGACGCGGTGCGGGTCCAGGCGGAGACCGCGTCGATCCCCCGTATCGGCGAGCAGGAAGCTCAACTGGCCTGGCCCGCAGCCGGCATCGAGCACGTTCATGCCCTCGACGATCCCAGCTTCCCGCAGGAATTGCCGCGTGGCGGGCCCCAGGAGCCGGTCCAGCTTCTGCAGGCGCTCGATCTCCTCTGTCGAGGAGCCGAAGACGTAGGGCCGTGTCGGGTGGCTGCTGGACATACCGGGATTCCTCCTTCCTGCTCCGCTGGCCACCGTCGAGCGTCACCGCGGGGACTGCCGGCGGAGTCAGCCGTCAGGCGGCGTGCCGGCTGGGCCGGAGCAGGCCGACGGCTGCCGCGCTCGCCTTGATGGCGCTGGTGAATGACACCTCGCTGAGCAGGCCCGGGGCGGCGACCATGTCGCCCGCGAGGAACACACCGTCGCCGCGGTTGACCCGTGGCCGGTCCCGCCAGGTCGTGCCTGGCAGGTCCAGCGCGCCGGAGCGGCCGGCGGCGATCCCGTGCCGGCGCCATACCTGGCGTTCGCGCCAGCGGGGATAGCCGAGGCCGACCAGGCGTTCGAGGCGCTCGAGGCCCTCGGCCTCATGTTCGCCGTGGCGCAGGGGGAGTTGTGCCTGGGCCAGTGAACGGCCCGGCGGCGCCACGGTCGGGTCCGGGACGGAAAAGCGTTCCACCCAGCCGGCCTCGTCGAGGTCGGCGAGGATGAAGGGGTCGGCGCGGCGGCGTTCGAGGCCCAGGTCGAGTAGGGCGGTCCGACCGCTCTCCCAGCGCAGCCCGGGGTCGCCGAGCAGCCGCCCGGCGGCGTCCAGTGAAGTCGCCACGATTACGGGCGGCTCTGGTAGGGAGTCCACACGAGAGCCGAGCTCGATCGAGACGCCCAACTTCCTTGCCCGCGCCTCCAGTCGTGCGAGCATGCTGCCCCAGCCTCCGATGACGTAGCGCGCGGCTGGCGGCACGCTGGTCGCCCGTACCAGCCGTTCCCACGCAAACGCCGCGGACAGCCGCCCCGGGTCGTGGTCGAAGGTGACCACGCCGAGGTAACTCGCGGCGGCCATGGCTGCCGTCTCGCCGAACCGCTCGCTGGCCCAGGTGCGGAAGTCCTGGTCCACCGGAGCGCGGCGGCGGCGCTCCGCGAGCATCCACAGCATGCTGGTTGGCGGGCGGCGGCGCAGTCCGGCCCTCCAGCGGAAGCGAATGCTGGCAAGGGCGCGGTGCGGCACGTGCGCCGCCGGCGCGACGAGGTCCCGCTCGTCCAGCCACGCCCACAGCGGGCCGTCGTCGTAGATGACGTGCGGGCCATCGTGGGCGATGAAGGGCGGCGCGCTGGTGCGCGCCCGCCCGCCGAGCGTCTGGTGTGCTTCGTAGAGGTCCACGCTGGCGCCGCGCTCGGCGCAGGCGATGCTCGCCACCAAGCCGGCCAGGCCGCCGCCGACTACTGTGATGTCTGCCATGTGTCCAGCTCCTTGGTCGTGGGAGCCCACGAATGGAAGATCCTCGGAACCTCTGAAAGGTTCCCGGCTTCTTCAGGTCATGGAGCTCGAGCGGCACGTCAGCGCCGCGCAGCAAGGCGACCTGCTGGCGATGGCGGCGCTGCTGCGCGGCCTGGAGCCCTACGTGGGGCGGATCTGCGGCTCGATCGCGCTCGACGACGGTGACGACGCCTTGCAGGAGACCATGATCCGTGTCCTGAAAGGGATCCGCTCGCTGCGCGATCCCGCCGCGCTGCAGGGCTGGGTCCGCCGGATCGCTGTGCGGGAGGCGACCAAGCTTGCCCGGGCGCGCCGCGACCCGGTTCTGGTAGAGCGGCTCCCGGAGCGCGCGGCCCGCGACACCGTCGAGGTTGGCGTCGAGATCGCCGACGTCCTATGGCGACTAACCCCGGAGCAGCGCGCCATCCTGGTCCTCCGCGACCTGGAAGGCCTCTCCGAAGCCGAGGCGGCCGACCTGCTGGACGTCGAGATCGGCACGGTCAAATCGCGACTGCACCGCGCGCGCCGAGCCTTCCGTGGGAGATGGCAGGGATGACCGACTGGCCGACCGCTCGGCTCGATCCCATCAGGCAGATGCTGGTGCTGGCCAAGGTCCTGCCCGCCGTCGGCGTGGTGGAGCGCGTCCTTGATGCCTCCTATGATCGGGTCTGGTCGTTCATGCAGGACCTGGAGCACAGCGTGCCCGCGTTCGATCCCATGGTGGGTTCGCTGCGCATCCTGTCTCGCGAGGGCGAGCGTCTCATCGTCTCGGCGCGGACCAGCGGCACCCCGTTCAATCTGCGGTTCCAGACCGAGCTGCGCGACGGGTGGTGCCTGATGCGCTCACGCATGTACGTGGTGGGGATGGCTGCAATGCCGCTTGGCGACCGGACGCGCTACGTCCACCTCGAGGGCCTGCCCTACCTCGGCGCGACGCCGCTACGCGCACTCCGTCCGCTGCTGCGCCGGGTTGTCCGCGCCGATGTCGACGGCATCGCCCGCCAACTGGGCCACCCGCAGACGACAGACCACGACCGCTGACCGCCACGCCGCCCGCCTCGGCGCTCGCCCTCACTCGACCGCACGATCACGTTTGCATCGAGATGCGGAAGGTTGGGTCTTGCCGTCATGTCACAGGGACGCCGGGTCGTCCGTCTTTAGTGATGGAGAGGCGCAGGGGACCGTTCGCGGACGTGACCAGGCAGTGAGGTGGCCATTCAGCTCCTCGCTCTGCCGAAGCGATGGATGCGCTGAGACCGCACGCGCTCACCGTATGGCGCGAAGCTTCCGGGTTCACCGTGCCGCAGCAGGCCGCACGGACCTCGGCGGAGGCCCCGATCCTGACCTGAGGTATCGAGCGCTGCCCAACGGACCGCACGGCGCATGGCCGAAGCCTTGCCGACCGGCTGCGATGGGTCGTCGGAAAGGAGGACAGCATGTCGCCATGGGAGACACCCGCCACGCCGGCTTTCTACGACACCGAAGCCCAGGTGTTCGCCAGGTATGCGCTGCGTCCACAGACGCGCCAACTGCGACTCGTCGAACCTGGCATGTCGCTGCGAGCGGTGGAAGCAGGCTCCGGTACGGGCGAGCCTCTGGTCTTCCTGCACGGCATCTGCCTGGCCGCCGCCCACTGGGCCTCGATGGTCGCGCGGCTCGGCTCGCGACGCTGCATCGCGATCGACATGCCCGGGCACGGCGGCTCGGACGGTGCCGACTACACTGGTGTCGACCTGCGCCGCTGGCATACGCGCATGCTCGCGGGCTGCCTCGACGCGCTTGGGCTGGATTCCGCACACATCGTGGGGCACTCCTACGGCGGGATGATCGGCCTGTGGCTTGCGCTTGACGCACCGAAGCGCGTGCGCTCGGTCGTATCGCTCGGCACCCCGTCGGTCGCGTTTGGTGCCCGCCCGGATCTGACGCTGCGGATGCTGTCAAAGCGGGGGATCGGCCCGCTGGCGCTGACCATGCCGAACCCGGGCTTTGTCTACCGTCGAATCCTGGCGGTGTCGCTGGGCCGCGGTGCGATCGGCTCGGCGCCTCCCGAGCTCATCCGGGCCACGTATCTAGGGACGCGACGGCGAGACTATGCGAGGACCGTCTCCACCTACCTGCGGGAACAGTTCCGCGGCGCTGGTGCCAGCCCGCCGCGTTACGTCCTTCAAGACGACGAGCTGGCTCGGATCCGGCGTCCTGTGCTCATCGTCTTGGGCAATCATGATGACCGCTACCAGCCTATTGGCGATGCAAGGCGGAAGGCTTCGCGCATCCCTGGAGCCCGCTTCGAGTTGGTTGTCGGTGGGCACGAGCCGTGGCTCGACGACCTCGCGCCGTGCGCGCAGGTGATCTCGGACTTCGTTGACGACAGTACAAGCGGTATCGGCAGGAGGGGCGACATCTCCGATGGCGGTATGACAAGGGCGGATGCGCAGGACAGTCCAGCTGACGGTGGCGCGGCCGGCGATCAGGTTGTACCGCCGTAACGGCTCGATCGCCAGGAGCAAGAGCGATGTGGCTCCTCTCGTGGATCGCGACCACCGGCCCGCCATACCCCCTGCGGCTCGAGGCGAAGCCGGGCGACCCGCACCCTGGGAGCATCGACTTCCGCGAGTACAACGCCCCGCTGTTACCGCTCCCGCCGAGTCACTCGACTTCGCGAAGCTCAAAACAGGCGGCTAGTAGCTCTCACCCTGCTCATCGTCGGTCGGCGGTATGGATACGTCGACGGCCATGATCATGGCGTTGACAACGTCATGACGAGTTATTCCACGACCTCGTCGTCGCAGGGCGGCGATGACGGTCGCGTGTCGATTACTTCGAGCTGCGCAGCAACCCCGCTCGGACGCTCGCGATCATCGTCAATCTGATCCGCAGCCCGCGTCTGAGTTTGCCGAAGCTCGCATCAACCAGTCTGGACGCCGACGTTGTCAGGGCAGCCGGCGAACGCCGACGTAGGCTTGTTTGCCAGAAAGGATGCCATGTCGTGAACCACGCCCCCCTCGGCGAGCGCATTGGGATCGACCACCCGAGTCCGAGCTATCGGATCGACGAGTCGCGCGAGGAATCGAACGACATGAAGCCGGGCGCCACGACCCAGCATGCAGATGCGCAGCTCGAGCAGCCCTCCCACCCTCCCATGACCGTCACCATCGTGGACTGGAGCCCAACCCTTCGGCCGGATCTCGAAGCCAGCAGGCATCGTGCCCGGCAGCTTGGCATTCCACAGGCGACCAAGCCGTCGAGCACAGCGGACACGATGGCAAAGCGCCGGATTGCGATCGTCGGCAAGCAACTAATCGCTCATATCCACGACAGCGTCGAACTCGTCCTCGCCGCGAATCGCCGGGTCGAGATCGTCTACTCGGCATGCTCTCTCGAGGAGTTGCACAAGGCGGGGATCCACGTTGATGCCGTGGTCCTCGACCTATATCTGGAGGATATAGGATGCACGACCTCCACGATTTCGGCTGTCACATCCCTCTACCCAGTTTTGATCGTATCCGCTTCCTCACGGCGTGACGACATGATGGCGGCGATCCAGGCCGGAGTCAGCGGCTATGTCACCAGGAACGCGAGCAGTGACGCCATTATCGAGGCCGTGGAGACGATTGCGACAGGCGGAGTCTACCTGTCCTCGCACGTCACCGGCGTGATCGGAGCCGATATTCCACCCGCCGAACCAGCAAGACCACCGGTCACGCTCTCCCGGCGGGAGAAGGAAGCCTTGCTCCACATCTCCCAAGGCCTGACACAAGCCCAGGCTGCCAACCGCATGGGGGTTAGCCCGGCGACGGTCGATACCTACGTCAAGCGGATCCGCCGCAAGGTCGGCCCAGGCAACAAGGCCGACCTTACCCGCCAGGCCATGAAGCTGGGCTACCTCGACCCCGACTCGACTCACGAATTCGATGGCGGTCCCGTACGGCACCACAGGACCGGTGCATGACCGCGGAAGGACCGCGTGCCCACACGCGTGGCCAGAGCCAGTATGAGAGCCGCTGGCGGCGACATCCACGGGTATGGACCCGCGCCTGGACCACCCCGGACGGCCGGCGCGCTCACGAGAATCATGAGGGCTGCGGCGGCCGCCAAGCCATCAGCCGGTGTGCGTCCCGGGTGCCCCCGCTCGCAGTGGCTCGCGCGGCACCTCGGGCGACCAGCAACGATCCGCATGTCCCCCGTTTACGGGACATGTGGGATCGCGACGGGTGGCCCGAGACTCGGCTGAGCCGGGCTGGACGCACGTGCCGTGATCGCGGAAGGAGTAGGTCGTGAACCAGAGCCGTCCGCCGACGCAGACCTATGTGTTTGGCTCCTCGACAGGGGAGATCGAGCGCCTGCAGAAGCTGGACCTGCTCCTGCGGCCCGCCACGCGGCGGTTCCTGCGGGAGGCTGGGATCGTCGAGGGCATGAGCGTGCTCGATGCCGGCTGTGGGCCGGGCCCGGTGAGCTTCCTGCTCGCCGATCTGGTCGGCCCGGCCGGGAAGGTGGTCGGGATCGACCGCGACCCGGCGATGCTTGCAGCCGCGCGAGCACGTGCACAGGCCACCGGACAGACGAACGTGTCGTTCGTCGAGGTCGATCTGGACCGTCTCGAACTGGCTATGGATGTTGATGCGGTTGTCGGTCGCCTGATCCTGCTGCATCTGCGCGATCCGGTCGGCGTGCTCCGCGTGCTGGCGCGGCATCTGCGTCCCGGCGGGATCGTGGCCTTCCAGGAGCCGGACCTCGCCCGCCTGGGCGCCTCGTTTCCCCCAATCCCGCTTGTCCAGCAGGTGGGTGACTGGGTCAGGCAGGCCCACCATCATCTCGGACTGGACAGCCAGTTCGGCCTGCGATTGCACCAGGTGTTCCGCGACGCGGGGCTGCCGGCACCGGACCTGGGCTGCGACGCCTTTGTTGGGGCTGGGGCGGACTGGGGCTGGTATGACGCGATCATCTGTGCGATGCGCAACGCCATGCCGGTGGTGGTCTCGGCGGGGATCGCCACCGCCGAGGAGATCCAGATCGCCACCCTGGCGAAGCGAGTACGCGACGCGGTCACCAGCCACCAGAGCACTACACGGGGGATCGACCTGGTCTCCGCCTGGACCTGCACCCCACCGGCGCAAGCCGTCCGCGCCGACAGCGAGGGCGTGCCCGGCAAGCTTGTGGCCGACATGGGGCAGGAGGACCGATGACCGGGCAGATCGTCGATGTTTGGATGCAGCATCCGACCAGACAGTTCCTCGCCTCACCGATGTTCGACAGCCTGCGGCGCTGGTCGAACGACGCCTTCCCTACTGGGGACCTGGCGCCCGACTGGACGATCAGCCGAATGGATCAGGCCGGCGTCCGGCTGGGGCTGCTGTGCGCATGGTGGGGGCCGAACGGTCCAATGATCGGCAACGACGATGTGGCCGCTCTGGTCGCCCGCTTCCCGGACAGGTTCGTCGGGGTGGCGTCGGTGGATCTCGCAAGGCCCATGTCGGCGGTTCGGGAGCTGCGCCGCTGCGTCCGCGATCTCGGCTTCCGGGCTCTGCGGGTAGTGCCCTGGCTGTGGAACCTGCCGCCCGACGATCGACGCTACTACCCGCTGTACGCCGAATGCGTCGAGCTCGGGATCCCCTTTTGTCTTCAGGTCGGGCACACCGGACCGCTGTGTCCCTCGGAGCCGGGCCGTCCGATCCCCTACCTCGACCATGTCGCCCTGGAATTTCCCGAGCTGGTCATCGTGGCCGGGCACGTCGGCTATCCATGGACGACCGAGATGATCGCGCTAGCGACCAAGTACGCCAATGTCTATATCGACACCTCGGCGTACAAGGCCTCCCGCTACCCGCTAGAGCTGGTCGACTACCTCAAACGACACGGGCGCACCAAGGTCATGTTCGGCTCCAATCACCCGGCCTGGCCGGCGGCGGACTGCCTGCGCGACCTGCCGGCGCTCCAGTTGGACCGCGAGGTCGAGGCGTTGTTCCTCTCGCGGAACGCCAGAAGGGTGTTCTCGCTCGACTCATGACGCCGACGACGGATCGCTACCCGAGGTGGGTGGCCCATGACGTCGCCAAACCGGGAATGCCGTAACCCGGTGATGCCGCTCCGGGCTGCCTCCTCGGCGAGGGTGGCGCTGCTTGGGCTGGGCGCGTTTGCGGTCGGCACCGACGCATACATTGTCGCCGGACTGCTGCCGGACATGGCGCGGGGCCTGCACGTGACCCAGCCGGCCGCCGGCCAGTCCGTGACCGTTTTCGCTGTCTGGTATGCGGTGCTCTCGCCGGTGCTCGCCACGATGACGGGCCGGCTGCCCAGGCATCGGCTGCTGGCCGGTGGTCTTGCCGTGCTGGTGGTGGCCAACCTCGTGGTGGCCGCGGCCGGGGGTTTGGGGATGGCGCTGGCCGGCCGGACGATCGCGGCGATGGGAGCGGCGCTGTACATCCCTACCGCGATCACCTTGAGCGCCAGCCTGGTTCCCGCCGCCCAACGCGGCCGGGCGCTGTCCGTCGTGCCCGGCGGCTTGACTCTGGCAACCGTCGTCGGCGTGCCGCTGGGCACCCTCGCCGATCAGCATCTTGGCTGGAGGGTGGTGCTGGTGCTGGTCAGTGCGCTTGCCGGAGTCGTGCTCCTCGGCGTGGTTGGCACCGTCCGGGCAGTCCCGGTGGAGCCATCGGTGGGCTTGCGTGTCCGGCTCAGAGTACTGCGCAGAACCGTGGTCCTGGCGGTGTTGGCGGTGAGCGTGCTGGGCGTCAGCGGCAGCTATGCTGTGTACACCTACGCCAGTTCCGTGCTGCAGCAGGGTCTGGGCCTGCCAGGCACCCAGATCGGGCTCATTCTCGCCGCCTATGGCCTCGGAGCGGTGATCGGCAATCTGGCGTCAGGGTACGGGATCGACCGTGTGGGCTCTCGTCTGGTGCTGGTGGCCGCGTTCAGCGCACAAGCGGTGGCGTTGGCGGCGCTGTGGGCGGTGGGGACCTTCGATGCGGGCGATACCATCGCGGCCGGGCTTGCGGCGGCGTTGTGGGGCGCGGGCACCTGGAGCCAGGCGCCAGCGCAGCAGTACCGTCTGATCATGCTCGCCCCGGACGCAGCCAGGATCGTGATCTCGCTCAACGGGTCAGCGATCTACCTCGGCATCAGCATCGCCGGTGCTATTGGCGGGCTCACGCTCGACCTCCTGGGCGTGCGGTCCCTGCCGCTTCTGGCCGCCGCGGTCGCCGCTGTAGCCCTCCTCATGATCCTCGTGCCCCGCTCCTCGCTCGTGAATGCCTCCCGCTCAGCGGCTCGGACAACGGAATGACAGTCGCCGGCGGTTCCCGGCGAGGCGATGCCTGGATGAATCCGACGCAGTTCCGCGAACTCTTCCCCGCGCTGCGGTCGATGGTGTGGCTGGATACGCCGGGCGCCGCGCCCGGCGCTGAGCCGGTAGTCCACGCGCTGCGCGACGCCGTGTCAGCGTGGGCCTCGGGCGAGTTCGACCGGGCTGCCTGGGACGCGGCGACCGGAGAGGCACGCGCATTGTTCGCCCGGCTGGTCGGCGTCGATCCCACGACGGTGTCGGCGCTGGGATCACTAGCCGAGGCCGCGGCCACGGTCGCCGGATCCCTGCCAGCCGGAAGGATCGTGGTAGCGGCCGAGGAGTTCCGCAGCAACCTGTTCCCATGGCTCGAACTGGCGCGCCACAGCCCCGATCATGAGGTGGTTGTGGTGCCAGCCCGCAGTGGCACGACCCGCACCGTCGACCTTGCCGAGGCGGTGACCCGAGGCACGGTGCTCTTGGCGGTCAGCGAGGTGACCAGCAGGGAGGGCCAGCGGTTGGACCTGCGGGCCTTGCGGGCGGTGACCGACCGGGTCGGGGCGCGATTCTTCGTCAACCTGACCCAGTCGCTTGGAGTATTGCGCTTTCATGCCGAGGCCGTGCGCCCCGACTACCTGGCCGCGCATGGTTACAAGTGGCTGCTGTGCCCGCGCGGCGCGGCCTGGCTGGCCACCAGGCCCGATCGTGCCGAGGAACTGCGGCCCCTCGCGCCGAGCTGGCGATCGACCGGCCCGCCGTATGGCTATTTCGGTGGGCCGCTGCGGCTGGCCCGCGATGCCGCCCGCTGTGACGGCTCGCCCGCCTGGTTGTCGTGGGTTGGTGCCTGCGCGGCCCTGCGGCTGGTCGGATCGCTGGATGCCGGGCAGGTCGAGCGGCACTGCCTCGATCTTGCCGCGTGGTTCACCAGCCAGGCGGCCTCGCTCGGATGGCGACGACTGACGGACGGTCCGCTGTCGCACATCGTCGTGCTCGGCGCTGATCGGGCCGGTCGAATCGCGGGTCGACTACGCGAGCGGGGGGTCCGGGCGACTGCGCTCGGCGATCGGGTCCGATTCGGCTTCCACTACTTCAACAACGAACACGACGTGCGGACCACACTCCAGGCACTCGACCATCGGTAGTCCGCTGCGCACGTCCGCCACGGAACTGGGCGAGGTCGCTCGCCAACGCCCGGATCAACGCGCGACCGCGCGCGCGGGCCGACCTGGACGCCGGCCGCGCCCAACGCCGGCGCCGGCACAGAACGGAACGGAGGCAACAACCGTGCTCAACGACATCGGCACCAGCGTGGAATCCGACGATGACAGTGGCGAGGCCGCGATGCCGACCAAGCACGCGCGGGCGGGGCAGGCGGGGGCGTGGTATGCGGAGCGGGATCGGCTGGTGGGCCTGGCCTATCGGATGCTGGGCAGTGTGTTTGAGGCCGAGGAGGTG
>Ga0137374_10009146_pt1 | contig 11702 bp, 10 predicted proteins | sample SagtaG_20_FD_104811 | JGI IMG/M metagenome (GOLD analysis project Ga0137374, IMG submission 104811) | Vadose zone soil microbial communities from Sagehorn Ranch, Mendocino, California, USA - Sage1_R_100_16 metaG | ecosystem: Environmental > Terrestrial > Soil > Vadose zone | place: USA...
CGGACCCGCGGGCCGCGTCGCGCTGGACAGCGCGCGCGGTCTTCTGGATGCAGAACCTGATCGACTCGCTGACGATCGCGTGGTGAGAGGCCACGTCTCGGCGGCCGGCTGCTTCGCGCGGGGCGTGAAGGTCTCACTTTCGCGACCCTACCTCGCCGCCTCGCTATGGCTGATCCAGCTGCTGCTCGCATCAGTTCTCGTGCTGCCGGTGTCGAACGCGCTCCATACTCTCCTCGACCACTCATCGAGCGGCTCGCGGATGGTCGCCGATCCCGATTTCGGATGGTGGGAGACGGTCCGCCGCGTCCATCCGGACCTCCTCGGCACTTTCCCCGACGCCGTCGTGAACGCGACGAGCATCGAGGGAGTGAAGTCGAGCGCGCTGGCGGAGCTGCAGGGCGTCGGTGCGACCGCGATCTCACTTTGCCTTCTCGGAATCGTTCTTCACGCGTTTGCGCTCGGCGGAATCTTCGGCGCATTGCGGGAGCCGCAAGGCTCTCTCGTCGTCTTCGGCCGCGAAGGAATGCGGCGATTCCCCGTGTTCCTCGCCTTCACGCTGGCCGCGATGGCGGCGGCCGTCGCGGCGTACCGGTGGATCTACCTTGTCACGGGAGAAGCGTGGCACGATCGGTTGAACGACCTCGACACCGAAGGCCAGGCGATCGCCTTGACCGCCGTGAGGCTGCTGGTGTTGCTGGTCGCGCTCGCCGCGATCAAGCTCGTCGCCGATTCGGTGCGCGCGATTTGGGTCGCGCGGCCCGACCTCCCCGCCGTTTCGCGTTTCTTCGCGGGCCTGGCGGCGGCCTTCTCCCGGCCCGTGCGGCTCTTCGGCGTCCTTCTTCTCTACCTGCTCTCCGGCGCGGCCCTCTACATTCTCTGGATCGTTTTCGATCCGTCGGCCGGCGGCGAGGCGCGGTTCGCCCTCGTGCCGCTCATCCTCGCGCAGCAGGTGTTCGTCTTCCTTCGATCCTTGCTCAAGGTGGGTTATTACGCGGGCGTTTCCGAAGCGTTGACCCGGGTTCCGTCTCCCGAGTACTCCTATGTGCCAGCGCCGGCGGTGGATACGCCGTCAATCGACCGCGCTTCCGACGAAGTTCCCGTCGAGCGGCCTGCCGGCGCGATCTAGCCGGACGCGGTACACGAACGGCTGGCGGCGAAACCGCATGCCGCGGCCTCTCTCGCGCTCCCAGGGACCCGAAAACCAGGGCAGGAACCGGAGGTCCTGGAAGGAGATGGAGGTCGCGCCGTCCGGCTCGGCCCGCACGGTCGCCAGCGGGAACCTCGCGAAGTCGAGATAGACGCGCACGTCGGGGAGGATCTCCGCCTCCGCGAGTGCGGCGGATGCGGCCGGTTTGGCGTAACGCCGGATCCGAGCCCGTTCGGGGGGCGGGTAATAGTCCGAGAGGCTCGAGAAGATTTCCGAGATCCGCTCAGGCGGTCGCGGAGAGGACTTTCCTTTCGCGAAGGGTCCGATGTCGAAGAACGCAACGTGGATCTCTTCCGCGCGATCCGAGAGACCCAGCCAGCGAAACGGCGAAAGGAACTGCGGGAGAACCGAGACCTTCGCGCCCTCCGGAGGAGCGTCGATCCGCTTCCACGCCCGGAGCGCCTGCCCATGCAGGACGGCGCAGAGAGCGACGTACGAGATGAGGAGCAGCGATCCGATCGTGGACAGGAGCCTTCCCTTTGCGCGGAAGATCGTCGTCGCGAAGAGCGTGAGGGAAACGATGCCGGTGAAGATGGGATCCAGAATGAAGACCCAGTCGAGGGCGTAGCGCCGCCGACTGAACGGAACCCAGAACATGATCCCGAACGACGTGATCCAGTCGAAGACGATGTGGCTCGCGATCCCGATCGCGGCGAAGAGAAAGAGTGTTCGAAGCGGGACGTGCCGGGCAAACCGATAGGCGACCTTGACGACGAGCGCAAAGAAGATCGCGAAGACCGGCAGGAGCACGAACGAGTGCGTCCAACCCCTGTGGCCGCGAAGGTACGCGATCCGTCCGTTCAGGAAGAAGAGGTCCACGTCGGGAAGCATCCCGCCGATCAAGCCGAGGAGCAGCGCCGCGCGTGCGGCGGGACGCTCCGTGAGCGTCCGGGCGAGGACGGAACCCGCGATCCCGTGGGTCACCGTATCCATGCGGCGCGGATGATACATTTTGGACGACGCACCCGCCGCGCATGGCTGCACGATCTCTCGAAGGAAAAACCGCACTGATCACCGGCGCGTCCTCCGGCTTGGGGCGCGCCTTCGCGATCGAGCTCGCACGCGCCGGCGCGAAGGTATTTCTGGTCGCCCGGCGCGAAGAGCTGCTGCACGCGGTCGTCGAAGAGATCTCGCGCGCCGGCGGGGAGGCGGCGTACCACGTCGCCGACGTCCGGATCGCGCCGTCGCTCTTCGATCTCGTCGACGTGCTGCTCTCGCGCTTCAAGCGGCTCGACATTCTGATCAACAACGCCGGTCTCGGTTACCGAGCGCCGCTCCTGGAGTTGAAGCGCTCTGAGATCCAGGAAATGCTGGAGACCGACCTCCAAGCCGCGATCTATCTCTGCCAGGCCGCCCTGAACGCGTTGCTGAAGAGCGCGCCCTCCGACATCGTGAACATCTCCTCGATTGCCGGGCTCGAAGGGTTCGCCGAGGGAACCGTTTACTGTGCGGCGAAGTCGGGGCTCGTCGGCTTCACGCGCGCTCTCGCGCAGGAGTTGAAGCCCGCCAACATCCGAGTCACGGCGATCTGCCCCGGCTCGATCGATACCGCGTTCTTCGAGCGCTTCCGGCCGACTCTCGAGCCCGCACGGCGCCTCGCCGCGGAAGACGCCGTCCGCGCGCTGATGTACGTGCTGACGTCTCCGCCGAACGTTCTCCACGGCGAGATCGTCATTCGGCCCCGGGTCGTTTAGGCCCGGAGCCCGCGGTCAAAAGGTCCAAAGGAGCGGGCCGCTCCTATAATTCGACCCCGGCCATGCGTTCCGTTCTTCTCGTCGACAACCGGGGTCTCTTTCGCGAGATGGCGCGCGCCGTCACCCGCCGGACGGACTGCCGCGTCGTGACCGCCGGCAACGGGACCGACGCCCTCTCGGTCGCCCGTCATGAGAAGCCCGATCTGATTTTCTTGGACGCCGAGATGGAAGGGATGACCGGAGTCGACGTGTGCCGCGTGCTGAAGGCCGACAAACAGTTCGCTCACCGTCCGATTGTCCTCGTAGGCGGCGGCGAAAAGGAGCAGCAGGAAGGGAAGCGCGCGGGCGCGGACGGGTTCCTCCCCGCGGAGTTCGCCGAAGACGACTTCTTCGAGACGCTCCGCCGGCACCTGAACGTGTTCGCCCGCGACGCTGCCCGGTCGGCGGTGACGTGGTCGATCACCTTCTGGAGAGACGGCCTCCAGCACGAAGGGACTATCCGCGACCTCTCCCGCGGCGGGTTCTTCGTGCGCACGCCCGTCGATCAGCCGATCGGGGCGCGCCTGGAAATCTCCTTCCAGACCCCGGTGGAGAATCCGATCCGCTCGGTCGTCGGAGAGGCCATGGTCGTGAGGCTCGGACGGGAGCCGGACAAGGGGCTCGGCTGCCGCTTTTTCCAGCTGTCCTCCGCTTCAAAAGCGAATCTCGAGGAGTGTCTGAGACTGCTCGCCCCCGAACTCGCCGTCTCGTAACGCAACCCTTCCGTCATTCCGAGCCGCGAAGCGGCGAGGAATCCTTCACGACACAGGCAGGGATTCCTCGCTGCGCTCGGAATGACATTGGGGAGCGAAAAACTACTTCTTGAGCTCGATGAGCTCGATCCCCGCTTCGCGCGCGACCGCGAGTGACTTCTCGTCCCGATAGAACTCGCCGTAGTACACGCGGGAGATCCCGGCATTGGCGATCAGCTTGAAGCAGGGCCAGCACGGGCTGGCGGTCGTGTAGAGCTCGGCGCCCGCGATCGCGACGCCGTTCCGCGCCGCATGGATGATCGCATTCGCCTCGGCATGAACGGTGGAAACGCAGTGGTCGTCCTCGATCACGCATCCGACGTCGTCGCAGTGCGGCAGCCCGCGGATCGAGCCGTTGTAGCCGGTCGACAGAATCGTCCGGTCCCTCGCGATGACCGCGCCGACCTTCTTGCGCGGGCACGTCGAGCGCGTCGAGACCTGGAGCGCGATGTTCATGAAATACGTGTGCCAGTCGACGCGATCCGCCATGCGGGGTCGGATTATGCCGGAACCGGCTGTGTCAGAATCGCCGTCACATGGCATCGCGTCGTCGCGTTGTGGTGACGGGTCTGGGCGCCGTCACGTCCATCGGGAGCACGGTGTCCGAATTCTGGAAGAACCTGCTCGACGGAGTGTGCGGGATTCGACCGCTTTCGCTCTTCGACGCGTCCGCCTACCGGACCCAGATCGCTGCCGAAGCGACCGAGATTCCAGACGGCTTCCTCTCGCCCGCCGAAAAGCGGCGCATGTCGCGCGCCGACCGGATGGGTTTGGCCGCGGCCAACGAGGCGCTCTCGCAGTCGGGAGTCGATCCGGCACGCGAGGACCCGACGCGCATCGGAGTCGTCCTGGGCGGCGGCACGTCGGGGTTGATCGACTCCGAGCAGGTCTACGCAGCGTGGCTCCGCGGCGGCCGCGGGCGTCCGTCGCGGGTCCTGAACCACCTTCCCGACGCCATCACCGACCGCGTGGCGCAACGCTTCGGTCTCGAGGGCCTGAAGTCGACGATCACCACCGCGTGCTCGTCCGCGGCGAACGCGATGGGCTATGCCTACGACTCGATCGTCGGAGGCCTGGCCGATGTCATGGTGACCGGCGGCTCCGACGTTCTCGCGCGGCTGACTTACGGGGGCTTCAACTCGCTGCGCTCGGTGGATCCCGATCCGTGCCGTCCTTTCGATCGGGAGCGTCGGGGCCTTTCGATCGGCGAGGCCGCGGGAATCCTCGTGTTCGAGGAGGAGGAACGGGCGCGCCGGCGGGGAGCACCGATCCTGGGCGAGTTCCTCGGATACGGCGTGACGTCCGACGCGTTTCACATGACGGCTCCGGATCCGTCGGGGACGGCGGGCGCGCGGACGATTCGCGCCGCGCTGGACGGGGCGGGCGTCAACGCCTCCCAGGTGGACTACGTGAATGCGCACGGCACGGCCACGCCACAGAACGACTCCGCCGAGACGGCCGCGCTCAAGGTTGCGCTCGGCGAGCGCGCGAGAGAGATCCCGATCTCCTCGATCAAGTCGATGATCGGACATTGTCTCTGCGCGTCCGGCGCGATCGAGGCGATCGCCACTCTGATGACGGTGCGCGAGGGGCGAGTGCCCCCGACGATCCACTACGAGCATCCCGACCCCGCCTGCGACCTCGACTACGTGCCCAACGAATCGCGGGACGTGCCGGTGCTGGTCGCCCTGTCGAATTCGTTCGCGTTCGGCGGCAACAGCTCGGTGGTCGTGGTCGCGCGCTATGACTGAGTGACCGTCGTCACCGGAGCCGGTGCCGTCTGCGCGCTCGGGCGTACGTCGCAGGAGTTCTATCGTCGGCTCCGCGCGGGTGAGACCACGATCCGACCGTTCACGCCGGACGAGCGCCGCGGACTCCAGGCGACCCACGTCGCGCGATACGACTCTTTCAGTCCGCAGCCGGAGATCTCCCCCATGAAGGCACGTCGGTTCGACCGCGGCAGCCAGTTTGCGATCCTCGCCTGCTCCCAGGCGATCGCCGAAGCCGGCTACGACGTCGCGCAGGCGCCGGAGACGGTCGGGATCGCGCTCGGGACCGGTTCCGCGGGAGCGGGAGCCCTGACCGAGTTCTTGAAGGTGCTGCTCACGGAATCGCCCGAGGCAGCGCCCCCCTTCCACTTTCCGAACACGGTCGCGAATGCGCCCGCCTCGCAGGTTTCAATCGAGCTGAAGATCCTCGGCCCGAACGTCACGATCACGCAGAAAGATCCTTCCGGTTTGAACGCTCTCCTCTTTTCCTCTCTCGCGATCTCCTCGGGCCGCGCTTCCGCGATGCTGGCTGGAGCGGTCGACGAGTGGAACTCGGTCTACGCGATGGGTTTCGACCGCGTCGGGGCGCTCAGAGGAGAGAAGCGGTCGACGGGCATCATCCAGGGCGAAGGGGGTTTTGCCGTTCTCCTCGAGAACGAGGAAACCGCGCGGGCGCGTGGGGCGCGACCGCTGGCGCGGCTCGCCGGCATCGGCACGGCGGGCGTTCCGACCGAGCCATACCGCTTCGCTCCCGACCCCGCCGCGATCCGGCGCGCAATTCGTGGGGCCCTCGAGGCCGCGCGGACGCATCCCTCCGGCATCCACCTCTCTTTCCCTTCGAAGAACGGCGTCGTCGAGATGGATCGGGCCGAAGAGAGAGTTCTCACGGAAATCTTCGGCGAGACCCGGCCGCCGGCCATCTCGGTCAAGGACGCGATCGGAGAGATGGCGGCCGCCGGCGGCGGACAGATCGTTGCGGCCTGCCGGGCGCTCGCGGATCCCGACGGACCCTTCCCGGAAAACGCGCAACCGAGGAGGGTCCTGATCAACTCCTTCGGCGCCGGCGGAAACTTCTTCGCCGCGGTCTTCGAGTCGGCGACGTGAGCGCCGTGCGGGATCGACCGCCGCTCGTGGGTGCCACGCTCGATATCCCCGTGCGCTTCGCGGAGTGCGATCCCTACGGCGTGGTCTGGCACGGTCACTACGCTCTCTACCTCGAGGAAGTGCGCGATCGGCTCACCGCGCGCTTCGGGTTCACCCCTGCCAAAGCGCTCGCGCTCGGTTATCGCGTCCCCGTGACGCGACTCGAGATCCGGTATCGGGCACCCGCGCGACCCGACGGGTTGATCCGTGCGACCGCGCGTCTCCGTCCGCCGGACGCGGCGCGCTTCGTTCTCGATTACGAGCTTCGCGGGGAGGGCGGAGAGCTGCTCGCGAGGGCCGAGACCGAGCAGGTCGTCGTGAATCCGGACGGCGAACTCCTGCTGACTCTTCCCGCCGAGTTGAAACGGCTCGCCGCCGAGATCATCGCGTTTCAGGACTCGAGCCCCTCGCTATAATCCCGCGGATGTCGGATGCCCTTGATTCCGCGCGCCGGCGATCGGTCGGCTTTCTGCTCCGGTTCGTGGCGCTTCTGCTCGTCTTCTACCTGATCATCGCGTCTCATCCGGTCAACGACGCGGTGATCGTCCCGTTCACCGCGGCGATTGCCTCGGTCTCCGGCAGGATCTTGAACTCACTCGGAGAGAAAACCGAGGTGATGGGCACCGAGATCCGCTCTTCGTCTTTCGGAGTCAACATCGAGAACGGCTGCAACGGCGTCGAGACGGCGCTTCTCTTCGGGGCCGCCGTCCTCGCTTTTCCGGCGAGCGGGAAGCGGCGGCTGCTCGGCCTCGCCGCGGGCTTCGTGGCGATTCAGATTCTGAACCTGCTGCGGGTGATCACTCTCTTCTGGATCGGACTCCACCGTCCGGCGCTCTTCAACTCCTCGCACACGGTCATCTGGCAGTCGATCGTGGTCCTCTTCGGCGTTCTCCTCTTCCTGCTGTGGGCCTCGCGCCAGAGGCCGCTCTCCGCCGAACCCTCGCCGACGTCCCGGGGGCGCTCCCGGAAAACCTGACGGCGGACCGCAGTCTGCTGCCGGGTTCGAACCCGTCGATTTCATGCTGAACGGGCGCGCGGTGCTTCGGGCATTGGTCGCGTTCCTCCTCGCGCTCGCGTTCTGGTTCGGGTTCTCCCGCCCATACGAGCGCGGGATCGCGGCCGGGGCGCAGGCTTTGACCAACCTGTTCGAGTCGCCAGACGTGACGCGGCTCCAGCCGTCGAACGGAGAAATCCTGCTCGACCGGCGCGACTTCCCGCCCGGCTCGGCGCGGCCCGGTCTGCCGGGCCCGGACCTCCACTTCAACTTCGTCCTCCTCGTCACGCTCTTCGCGCTCGATCGCAAGCCCCTGCGCGGAGGTCACGTCGGGCGATTTCTCCTGGCGGCGGCGGCGCTCTTTCTCGTGCACGTCCTGGCGCTGGTCTTCCAGGTCCACTCCGTCTACGCGACGAGCCTCGGCGCCTGGAGCGAAGCGACCTACGGCCCGGTCGCGCGCAACTTCTGGGCTGCCGGCTTTCACTTCTACCAGATCGCCGGACGCTTCGCGGCGCCGTTCGCGCTCTGGTGGCTCTTCGGCCGACGCGAGGAAGAAGAGCCTTCCGGGGGACCGCGCCGCACTGGAAAAAAGAAAGGGCGCGGATAAACCGCGCCCCCGTTTCGCGTTTTCCGGGTCTCAGTATCTCCGCGTCCGCTCGCGCCGCAGATACCGGTAGTCGGGGATTCCGTACTCTTTCAACTTCGCGATCAACGACCCGCGCGAGATGTTCAACACGTGCGCCCCGCGGCTCTGATTGCCCTCCACCCGCCGCATCGCGCGATCGATGACCTCGCGCTCGACCGTCTCGACGATCACTTTCAGGTCGTCGGTCTGGCGCAGCACGGCCTCCGCTCCGAAAGGCTCGCGAACGATCGGCACACTCTCGACGCGGGGCGGAGTCTCCGAGACCTCGGGCGACGGCTGCGCCCGGGCCGCGAAGGCGATGCCAGCGAGAGCGACGACCTCCTCGAGGAAGAGGACCGCGCGCGTCGGAAGACGGGGCGTCTCCTTCACGAGCAGCGCCAGGAGGATCGACCCGTTTCGGGGCGGCTCGACGATGAGCGTCAGAGTTCCGGCGACGCTCTCGATGCGCGCGAGAGACTCGCCGGATCGCGCTTCCTCGAGGACGCGCGGCGGAAGCGCGGGCGTCTCACGAAAGGTCGAGGCGATCGGACGAAATCCGCTGACGGAGAACTCGCCGACCGCCCATTCGGTCGGGGGGAACTCGCGGTCGAGAAAGTCGGTCAGCTCCGTAGCGAGCTCCTCCCGCGACGAGCTGTCGCGACAGAGCCGGTAGACCGCCAGCCTCAGTTCGCGGAACTCCACTTCCGTAGAAGGCGCGGCGGGCGGCGCGGAAGAGCCGGGCCCGACGATGGGAATCTCCGTGATCAGCCGCGGGACGTTCGGTTGCGCATTGAGGACGGTGATCGTCGCCTCGCCGATCGTGATCCGGTCCCCGACTCCGATCGGTCCCCCGCCGAACTCGCGGCCGTTCACGCTGATGAGCCCCGCTCCCTTGTAGAGGTCGAGGTGATACGAGCCTTCTTTCTCGCTGATGCGGACGTGGCGCCCGGCGACGCCCCGTGCGCGCACGACGACCTCGTTGCCGGAGGAGGCGCCGATGGTGATCGCCGCTCCGTCCAAGCGGTGCACTTCGCCGCCCCCAATCTTCTTGCGGACCTCGAGGTTCAGCATGTCCTTCCGTCCTCTTCCGTCATCGTTCCGACACTTCCCGGCGTTGCGGCGCGGAAATTCACGCGGCTTCTCCGAATGTGCTCTTCCAGAGGGGATCGCTCGCCGTCAGTTGCTTCGAATCGTCCGAATTTGGGGTGACCCTGAAATGATTATGTCACGGCGCCGCGCGCTGCAAACTGAGCCGGGCGCGAGCGCCGAGCGTGGACCGAAAGCGACGACTCACGACTCCGCCGGCTGCGAAACCCCGACAGGCTCCGCACCGACATCTGGGGGCTGGTGCTCCGGTTACCCCAATATTTTGTGGAACTTAGGCCGCAAATTTGTTAAATTCCTTTGCAACTCCCATGCTCCGTCTCGAACGGGTCGAGATCTCCGGCTTCAAGTCCTTCTACGAGAAGGTCGATCTCGCCTTTCCGGGCCGAGTGACCGCGGTCGTCGGGCCTAACGGGTGCGGCAAGTCCAACATCTGCGACGCCGTCGCCTGGGCGCTGGGGGAACAAAGCGCGCGCGTCCTGCGCGGCGAGCGCATGGACGACGTCATCTTCAACGGGTCGTCCAAACGTCGGCCGCTCGGAATGGCGGAAGTGATCGTCACCCTCATCTCGGAGAACGGCAACGGCGACCCGGAGCACGGACGTCTGCGCGTCGGACGGCGCGTGTTCCGCGACGGCGAGGGTGAGTATTTCCTGAACGACAAGCAGGTCCGCTTCAAGGACGTGCAGGACCGGCTTCTCGGCACGGGCCTCTCCGTGCGGGCCTACTCCGTCATCGAGCAGGGCCGGATCGATCAGGTCCTTTCGACCAAGCCCCAGGATCGCCGGCGCCTGATCGAGGAGGCCGCCGGCATCACGAAGTACAAAGCGAAGAGAAAGCTCGCCGAGGTCAAGCTCGAAGAGACGCGGGCGAACCTGCTGAGGCTCTCCGACATCGTCACCGAGGTCGAGAGAAATTGCGCCTCGCTGAAGCGACAGGCGTCGCGAGCCGCGCGATACAAGGAATTCACCGAGGCGCTCCGGGTCCGGCGTGCCGCCCTCGCGCGCGTTCGGGCCGACGCCCTGGCGGCATCGCTCGAGGCCGCCGAGCGACTCCGCGACGAGAGAAGGGACGCTGAAGCGGCCGCCGCCGCGGCTCTCGGCCAGGCGGAGGCGTCGCTTGCCGCCGCCCGCCTTTCTTCCGCGGAGGCGGCAGCGGAGCGGGACCGGCTGCGCGAGAGTCTCGCCGAGCTCTCGGCGTCGATCGGTCGGGACGACGAACGGCTCGAGGCCAATCGGCGCGCCACCGCCGACCTCGCCGCGCGGCGCGCGGCATCCGAGCGCGAGGGACGGGAATTCTCCGTCGAAGAGTCGCGAGCAGCCAGGGAGCTCTCGGAGCTCGCCGGCCGGCTGGAACGCGCGGTCGCGGAGGCGCGGGCGCGCTCGCTCGCGCGCGAGGAAACGGACCGAAGGGCTTCCGAAGCCCTGGCCGCCCTCGAAAAGCTCGAAGAGGAACTGGAAGCCGCCCGCGAGGACGCGCTCCGCGCCGCCGGTGAAAGGGTCGCCGCGCGCAACGCGCGTCACGAGATCGACCTCGTGGCCGAGCGAATTGCCGCCTCCGCATCGCGACTCGACGAGAGCCGGATTCGAGTGTCACGCGAGCTCGAAGAGCGGGAGAGAAATCTCGCCGCCGCCGAGCGGGAAGAGGCGTCTCTTCGCGAAGCCGCCGAGACGGCGGCCGACGGCGCGCGCCGGCTCGCCACGGAGATCTCCTCGATCGGCCACGCTCTCTCGGAGATGGAAGCCACGCGGGAGGAGACACGAGCCTCACTCGCGGCGCTCGAAGAGCGGGCGGCTTCGCTGGAGGAATCCGTGCGGGCGCGCGACGGAGCTCTCGCCGCGATGCGCGACGCTCTGGTCGCCGCCGGTGTCGCGTCCGAGGGCACGCTCGCGGATCGCCTGCGGCCGGCGCCCGGCTGGGAGCGTCCGCTCGATCTGCTCTTCGGTTCGGACTCGGACGCGCTCTTGACGCGGGGAGACTGGAAGCGTGCCGCCGGCGCGGTCCGCGAGCTTCCAGCCGCCCGATTGCTCCGCGCAGACTGGCCCTACCGACGGAACTCGGCGCCCGTCGCGGGCTCTCTCGGAGGCTGGGAAGTCGCGATCCGAAACTTCGATGCTCTCTCGCCGGCCGAGAGAGCGGCGCTGACTCCGGTTTCTTTCGTCGAATCGCTTAACCGAGCGATCGAACTCTCGGAGAAGAATCCGGAGGCTACTTTCGTTACGCGGGAAAGCGAAATCGTGCGAGGCCCGCTCTTGCGCCTGGCCGCTTCCCGGACACGCGCGGCCGGGGCCTTCGCCGCCGGTCGCGAGCGCGCCGAGATCGCCGATCGCGCCGACGCCACGCGCCGCTCGATCGCCGGGATCGAGACCAGCCGC
>Ga0137374_10009168_pt1 | contig 11687 bp, 10 predicted proteins | sample SagtaG_20_FD_104811 | JGI IMG/M metagenome (GOLD analysis project Ga0137374, IMG submission 104811) | Vadose zone soil microbial communities from Sagehorn Ranch, Mendocino, California, USA - Sage1_R_100_16 metaG | ecosystem: Environmental > Terrestrial > Soil > Vadose zone | place: USA...
TACGGCTTCATGGAGGAATCGCCGATCTCGCGCTTCTACCGGGACCAGAAGATCCTCGAGATCGGCGAGGGCACGAACGAGGTCCAGCGGATGGTCATCGCTCGGCACCTTGGGCTCGTCTCCTGAGCAGCCTGGCCGGGAAGAGCAGCACCGCGACGAGAGCCAGGAGCGCCGCCCCGAGGATGATCAGGCGGTCGCGCGTGGCCGAGCCGCCGCTCGAGGGCGCGAGCAGCTTCACGCCGTTCGCGGCGGCCAGCGCCCGCACGGCCGCCGCGGCCGACTGGGTGAGGTCCGTCGGGATCTGCCCAGAGTTCACGGTCTTCAACACCGTGAGCTCCTTGTCGATCGGCTTCGTGCCGTTGTAGAAGCCGAGCCCATTCGGCATCGCGACCAAGAGCCGGTTCGTGTACTGGAACGAGAGCTCGCTCCAGAGGAACTTCGAGTACGGCTGAGGCCTCCTCCAGAGACTGACCGCTGTGCCGAGATCGCCGGTGAACGCGATGATCGCGACGCGGATGGTGTAGCCCTTCGAGTTCGCGGCCGCGACCGTCTTTCGCAGGTCGCTCTTCGCCGATTCCGAGATCGGCGCCTCGAAGGGCAGGAAGACCTGATCGGTGAGGAGCACGTCGCTCGCCGGATCCCCGTTCGCGCGCGCGCTGCTCGGAAGCAGGAGCGCGAGCAGCAGGAGGAGAGCAGAGCGTCTCAACGGCTCTCGAGCGCGCGCTGGGCCTCGTCCTCCTCGCTGAGGAGGCGCAGCAGGAAATACGAGAGCGCCGCGAAGAAGACGATCAGCTGCTCGGCGTTCATCAGGATCCCGCCCAGATTCTGGTCCTTGGTCGGCGACAGGCCCCAGAGGCGCGGGGCGTGCTCGTAGAAGCTGTAGAACGCCCGCGCCGAGAAGATGTACGCGAGCGAGAGGAACGCCGAGCCGAGGAACGCCACGCCGAGGTAGGCCAGCCGCGCGACGATCGAGACCCGGTGCGGCAGCTCGGCGAACACCGGCCACCAGAAGAGGAGCCCGGCCAGGATCAGGAGGCCGTGCTCGATGTTCAGCGGCCACGTCTCGCGGAGCGCCCAGTCGTAGAACGGCGGCAGGTGCACCCCGTACCAGACGGCCAGCCAGAAGGGCAGCGCGAAAAAGGGCCGCGTCAGGAGCGCGAACGGCCGGCCGCCCCGCGCGGCCACGGCGTCGCGCATCGCCGGCGTCAGTCCGAGCACCAATAGTGGCGGCGCCCAGTCGGCGATCATCACGTTCTGCAAGAGGTGGATCACGAGCAGGTAGTGGATCGCGATCGTCTCCAGAGGCGAGTTGAGGGGGATCGCGATCAGCGCAATGCCGAGGCCGAAGAGGGTGGCGCGGCCCGCGCTCGGGCGCTCGACCCTCCGGGCGAGGCGGACGTAGCCGTAGACGGCCGCGGCGGCGAGGACGAGGAAGATCCACTCGAAGCTGAACGAGCCCGCCGAAGGCGCACCGAGAATCACCTGTGCGACAGCGCGGGCCGGACCCGCGCACGCCGCTCCACCAGGTACGGCCGCAGCAGCAGCGCGACGCAGATCCCGAGTGTGAGCAGCTGCTCGACCATCATCACCGCGCCGGCCAGGCGCTGGTCGGTCAGCGGCGAGAGGCCGAAGAGGCGGTCAGCCGGGCTCGCATAGCGGTCGTAGCGCGGCGCGGAGCTGAACAGGAGCACGTCGACGAGCGGCTGTGTGATCGCGAGCATCGCGAGCGCGAAGAAGATCCGCTGCGGGCGGCGCAGGCGGCCGTGCCGCGCCGGGTCGACGAGCTGCATCCAGGCGAGGACGCCGGTCACGACGAAGCCCAGGTGCTCCAGGTCGTGCACGGCCGGGTGCGCCGCCGCGTAGTCGTAGAGACGCGGCACGTGCCAGGCGAGGATTGCGGTCGTCCAGAGCCCGAGGCTGACGAGCGGCAGCAGCAGCGCGGACAGGAGCGCCCGCAGCGGCCGGAACGCCCCGAGCGGCCTGAGCAGCGAGGGCGGAAGCAGGAAGAAGACGAGCGGCCCGCGGACGGCGACGATGAGGAGCGCGGCCGCCCCGTCGCCGATCAGGACGTGCTGGAGCATGTGCGCGGAGAGCAGGCGGTCGTCGCCCCACTCGTCGAGCGGCGAGACGAGCGGCAGCACCAGCAGCGCCAGGCCGACGGAGAAGAGGACGGGGCGCGTCCAGGGAGCGTGCTCGGCGCGCCGGCGGCGGAGGCGGACGAAGGCCTGCGCGAACAGGAGCGCGGCGACCCCCGCAGACACCAGAACCGCCGGCGGCGCCTCCCAGGACGAAGAAAAGTGCGCGATCGGCACGGCAGATCAGGGTAACCGACGCCTCTCGGTTGACACGCCGGTAGCGGGGTCGCGATCCTGCCGGAGATGAGGAGGGTCTTCTGCCTGTGCGTGGCCCTGCTCGTGCTCGCGGCTGCTCCTCTTCGCGACCGAGCGTCCCGACGATCGGTGCCGCGCGGACGTTCGCGCTGACCGGCTTCGCGCCGCTCAGGATCCCGCATCCCGGGACGGCGCGGCTCTCGTTCACGATCCGGCAGCCGTCCGGCGCGGCGCTGACCTCCTACCGCCGCGGCGCCGGGCCGCACACCGGCGTCCACCTGATCGTCGTCCGTCGCGATCTCGGCGTGATCATCCACCGCCACCCGCCGATCGGCCCGAACGGGCAGGTCACGCAGGCGATCGACTTCCCCTCCCCCGGCCCGTACCGGGTGCTCGTCGACGCATACCCGGCCGTCAAGGGCGCGCCGCGGAACTTCCAGCTGCACGAGAACGTTCGCGTCGCCGGCGCCTACCGCGCGCAGGCGCTTCCGCCGTTCTCCTCGAAGGTGACGGTCGACGGCTACCACGTGACGCTCTCGGCGCCGCGCCGGCTGCACACGATCGAGCCGGCGCACTTGACCGCCTCCGTGACCGACCCGCAGGGGCGGCCTCTCGCCTTCAGGCCGTGGTACGGGGCGCTGGCCCACGCGATCTTCTTCCGAGAGGGCTCGCTCGACTATTTCCACACGCACGTCTGCGGGCCGTCGACGCCCGCCTGCACGAGCGTCCTCGGCGCGACTCGCGTCACCGGCCGCTCATCGAAGCCCGGCGAGCTGCAGGTCGGCGTGCTACTGCCTATCTCCGGGACGTGGCGGCTGTTTCTGCAGTTCCAGGCCGGCGGACGGATCCTCAGCGCACCGTTTACGCTGCCGGTTCGATGAGAGGCGCACGCCTGGTCTCGGCCCATCCGGAGGAGAACGTCCGCGCCGGCAAAGCCGGCACGGACTTCAGCTGACGGTGCGATGAGGCGGATTCCATGGGTCGGCGCCGTTGCCTTGCTCGTGCTCGCGGCGCGTTGGCTTTGCTACGCGCTCGCTCCCCCGAGTCTGCTCTCCGGCCGGCTAGAAGGCTCGGCCGGCGGGCCGCGCCTCATCGTCGTCACGCTCGTGTCGCTCGGGCTGGGCTCACTCATCTCCGTGTTGGTGATCTGGCTGGCCGCGCTTGGAGTCCGCGAGCGTGCGCGCCTGCGGCCCGAGCGCGTTGCTCCGAAGCTTCGCCTGCGGCGGCTGGCGTTGCGCTTCGTCCTGCTCTACGTCGCCTCCTCGCTCGCTTTCGCCATGTTCGAGTCGTACCTGCACTGGCGGGCCGGGCTCGGCTTCCACGGCCTCTCGTGCCTGGTCGGCCCCGTGCACCGGAACGCGATTCCCGTGCTGGCCGCGCTCGCCATCGCCGCCGCCGCGCTCGCCGAGGCGGGCTCGCACGTGGTCGCCTGGATGCGGGCCGTCGTCCGCCAGCTTCGCAGGCATCGCCTGGCGGCCGAGCCACTCACCCCGGTGCCGCCGTTCCGCCCGTTCCTCGTCTCGCGGCCGGCCACTAGCGGGCCCCGGTCCCGCGCGCCGCCCCTTCCGACCTAGCCCGGAATCCCAGCGACGCGAAAGGAGATCGAATGAACAGGGCCGTGGTGCTTGCTGCGGCGACGATCGGTGCGCTCGTCTTCACGGCGAGCGCGTCCGCGCACGCGATTCTTAGCCCACCGATCGCGAAGTCGAAGGTGGATCAGCAGTTCACGCTCTCGGTGCCGACCGAGGAGGAGGACGCAACCACCACGCAGATCGAGCTGACCGTGCCGGACGGCTTCTCGATCGACTCGTTCGAGCCCGCTCCCGGCTGGCAGCGCTCGGAGCAGGCGACGGAGTCGGGCGAGGAGAAGGTGGTCCAAAAGGTCACCTGGAGCGGGGGCAAGATCCCGACCGACGAGGACGCCGTCTTCCGCTTCAACGGGAGCCTCGACTCCAGCAAGACGTACGCGCTCTCGGTCCGCCAGACCTACTCGACCGGCAAGGTCGTCGACTGGACCGGGTCGGAGAGCTCGGACACCCCGGCCCCGCGCATTGAGGGCGTGTCCGACCTCGGCGGCGGCGGAGCAGGCGCACTGACGATCGCGGCGCTCGTCCTCGGTGCGGCAGGCGTCCTCCTGGGGATCCTCGGGCTGGCGACGAGGGAGCGGCCCTTGGCATGAGGCGCGCCGCGCTCTTTGGGGTCGCCGCCGCCGCCGCGCTCGCGCTGCCCGCCGCGGCGTGGGCGCACGCGGCGCTCTTGCGCACCGAACCGGTCGCCAGCCGCACCATCAACGAGGCGCCGCCGGAGATTCGACTGACGTACAGCGAGCCCGTCGAGCCGCGCTTCGCAATCGTCTCCGTGACCGACGCCAGCGGCACGCAGGTGACGGCCGGCGATCCCGCTCGGGCGCCCGTGCAGCCACAGACGCTCGTGACGCCCCTCCGGCACGTTCCGGAGGGCTGGTACCTCGTCTTCTGGCGTGTGATCTCGGCCGACGGGCACCCGGTCCGCGGGGCGTTCACCTTCGCCGTCGGCCCGAACCCGGGGCCGCCGCCGCAGTTTCGGGTGCCGTCGCTGAGCGAGACGGCCACGACCACGCAGTTGCTCATTGCGCGCTGGGTCGTCTTCCTCTCGCTCTTCGCCGCGCTCGGGCTGTTCGTGCTGCGTGCGCTGATTGCCCGGCCCGTGGCGCGACTGGTGAGCGGGACGTCGTTACGACCGTTGTCAATCGCGCTCGGCGTCGCGCTCGCCGCTGCGCTCGTCGCCGTCCCGGTCTACGTCGTGCTCGCGACGGCCCAGTTCTCGCTCCGCTCGGCATTCGATCTCGGGGCGGTCCTGCCGGTCGCGCGCGCGTCCAGCTTCGGGCGCGACTTCCTCGACCTCGAGCTGGTGCTCGGGCTATTCGCGGTCGCGGCCGCCGTGTTCGTCGCGGTCGACCGGCCGGAGCGGCCGCAGCGGTCGGTCGTCGAGCTGCTCGCGCTGACGGCGGCGCTCGGAGCGGCGGTGGGAACGCTCGTGCTGCCCGGTCTCGCCGGGCACGCGGGGCAGAAATCGCCACGAGGCCTGGCGCTGCCGCTGGACGCCGTCCACCTCGCCGCGGGTGCGATCTGGCTCGGCGGGCTGATCGGGCTGGTCGTCTTCTGGCTGAACGTCGGGCGCGAGGGCCGGGTGGCCGCACTCTCCGTCGTCGTGCCGCGCTTCTCGACGGTCGCGTTCGCGTCGGTGATAGCGCTGATCGGCACGGGAATCGGCCAGTCGCTGCTCGAGCTGCCGACGCTGGCGTCGCTCTGGCAGACCTCCTACGGCAAGACCCTGGTGGTGAAGATCGTCCTGCTCTTCGCGGCGCTGGTGCTCGCGGCGGTCAACCTCGCCCGCACGAAACCGCGGCTGCAGGCGGCGGGCGTTCGCCCCGCGGACGGCCCCGGCGCGGCCCTGCTCCTCAGGCGGCTCGTACAGGGCGAGGTTCTCTTCGTCGCGGGAGCGCTCTTCGCGGCGGCGGTGCTGACGAGCCTCGCCCCGCCGGCGAGCGCCCTGGCGCGGGTGAAGAACATCGCGGCGCGGGTCGGGCCTGGGCCTGTGTCCAAGGTGGTCGCGCACGGGCCGTACCGCGTGCACGTCACGGTCAGCCCCAACCGCGCTGCCGTGCAGAACTCATTCTCCGTCACCGTCACGAAGAACGGGCAGCCGGTGCGCGGCGCGCAGGTCGTCAGCCGCTTCGACATGCTGGACATGGAGATGGGCACGCAGAGCTACCGGTTCCGGCAGGCGCGGCCGGGCACGTTCTCGAAGTCGGCTCCCGCGCTCGTGATGGTCGGGCACTGGGCGATCCAGTTCGAGGTCACGATCCCCGGCCAGCAGCCCTTCGTCGTCACGCTCCTGGACCGGGCGTCGGGATGAGTGCCTACACCCGCCTTTTGCTCGCGCTGGTCGCCCTCGCCGCGGCAGCGGTCGTCTGGGTGGTCGTGATCGAGGCGATCCGCCGGACTATCTAGGCGGGACGATCTTCAGCGGCCGGTCGAACTCGAGATAGCGGTGGAACATGAAATGGCTCGCGGCGGTCATGCGTAGGCGCAGCGTGCGGTAGCTCTCGCGGTCGATCCAGGTGGTGAACCAGGCCGGGACGGTCGGGTTGACGAAGGAGACGATCCAGACGGGCCGCCCGTCGACCTGCCCTTTGCCGAGGACGTGCGCGTTCTCGGCGCGCCCGCCCCACAACGGCTGCGGGACATCCAACGCGGGCGCCTGCCGGCTCTGGGTCCACGCCGCGCCCGGCCGCGCCTGGTCCCAGCGACGGGTGCCGATCACGACCGCCCCGGCGCCACCCTTGATCCGGTACGAGAGGCGGTCGGGCGCAGCCATCTTCCACCTGGTCTCGATGCCGCCGGTGGGGCCGGAGCGCAGCGACTCGAGGTAGACGAGGCTACGCAGTCCCCGGAGCACGCGGGTCGCCCGCGCGACGATCTTCGTGGCCGGCCTCGCCGAGGCGGGGACGGAGAAGGTCACGGGCGGGCTGCCGCTCGGCCGCACCTCGACCCGCCCTGCGGCGTGAATGGCGGCCGTGTAACAGCCGGCGCCACAGGGACGAGCGCGCGCGACCCGGTCGCCGGTGCGGAACGAGAGCGAGAGGCCCGACTGCGGCGACCCACTGGGCGCGAGCACGGTCGCGGTCAGCCGGCTCCGACCCACCGCCAGCGCCACGGCCCGGCTGCCGGACTCCGCTGCGAACACGACCGTCCCCCGCGGCGGCGCGACAGGATGCGAGACGCTGACGTTCAACTGGGTCGTAGCGACTGCCGACCCGCCGCCGGACCCGCAGCCGACAGCAACCGCCGCAACGGCGCCGCCGAGCACGAACGACAAGGATCTGGTCACGCCGCCAACGGTAGCCTCAGCCCGGAGGCCGAGACCCAAACTGCGGTCGGGTTACTTCAAGAAAGCTAGCGGGAGCGGTTGGTAGTTTCCTCCAGCAGTGCTCTTTCAGCAGTTCGTGGACGACGACCTCGGTTGCGCGTCCTACCTGATCGGTGACGAAGCGGCGGGCGAGGCGGTCGTCGTCGACCCCGCGTACGCGATCGAGCCCTACCTCGCCGAGGCCGAGAAGCGCGGAGTCCGCATCGTCCGCGTGCTCGAGACGCACACGCACGCCGACCACGTCTCCGGGCACGGCAGGCTCGCGCTCGAGCATGGCGTGCCGGTGAGCATTCATCCGCTGGCGGAACCGGAGTACCCGTTCGACCCGGTCGAGGACGGGCAGGAGCTGACCGTCGGCTCGGTTGCAATCCGCGTTCTGCACACGCCCGGCCACCGGCCCGAGCACTGCTGTTACCTGGTCGACGGCCATCTGCTGACAGGTGACTCCCTGCTCGTCGGCGACGCTGCGCGGCCCGATCTCGCAGTCGAGGCCCGCGACGGCGCCGAAGCGCTCTACGGCTCGCTCCAGAAGCTCGCTTCGCTGCCTGAGGACACGGGTGTCTACCCCGGCCACGTCGCCGGCTCACTCTGCGCTACCGGCATCAGCTCCGAGCCCTCCTCGACGGTCGGCGCCGAGGTGCGGACGAACCGGGCGCTCGGCTTCGGCGACCTGCGGGAATTCGTTGCCGCGCACGCGACTATCTCCGCGCCGCGCCCACCGACCATCGAGCGCGTGGTAGCGCTCAACCGCGGCCCGTTCCTCGGTGCGCCGGCGCCGCTCGAGCCGCTGGAGACCTTCGAGGGGCAGGTGCTCGACGTCCGGACGCCGCGGGAGTTCGCCGGCGGTCACGTCCGCGGCGCCCTCAACGTCCCGGTGAGCGGCTCGTCGCTGGGGACGAAGGCCGGCTTCCTGCTCGACGCCGAGCGGCCCGTCGCGATCCACGCGTCCTCCCGAGCAGACGCCGACGGCGCGGCAGCGCGCCTACGGGCGGCAGGCGTGCTCGACCTTGCCGGCTTCCTGGTCGAGCCGCAGGCGACGGAGCGGTTGGACCCGATCGGCCTCGACGAGGTCGAGCGGCTGCTCTCGGAGAACGCCGTCGAGCTGATCGACGTCCGCGAGAAGGACGAGCGCGACGAGGGCTACATCCCCGAGAGCCGGCACATCCCGTACCGGCTTGTGGGTCAGTTCGCCGACGAGCTCGCGAACGGTCGCACGGTCGTCACCGTCTGCGAGAGCGGCGCGCGTGCGGCGGTGGCCGCGAGCGTCCTCGCTGCCCACGGGGTCCCGGCGCGCCCGGTCCTCGACGCGGGCATCCCGGACTGGAAGAAGCGCGGCCACGCGCTCACCGAGTTCCGGCGCTGCGGCTCAGGCTGAGGCCGCGAGCAGCGACTCCGCTTCGGCCTGCCACGCGCTTGCGCCCAGTTGCGCGAAGACAGGCAGCGCGAGTCTGAGCTGCGCGTCCGCCTCCGTCCGCCGACCCCCGCGCACAAGCTCGTCCGCGGCGCGCAGGCGGGCGTACGCCTCGTCGGGAACCGAGCCGATCTCGGCATAGACGTCGGCGGCACCGACGAAGTCGCCCGAGATGACGCGCTCCGCCGCCTCGTGCCACGGCGTGCGGGTCCCAATCTGTTCAAAGGTGGCTCGGAGGTCTTCTCCGCGAGCGAGCTCCTGAAAGGCCCAGGCCGATTCGCTGCACTCCTGCGGCTGCCGCGGCAACGTCGACCGCCATGCGGCGACCAGCTCGTCTGCGAGGGCGTGTGCGGCGGAGCGATCTCCGGTCGCCAGCGTCACGCGGGCCGCGGCCGCGAGGGTCGGGTTGAGCAATTGTGGATCCTTGACGTTGCGGGCAAGGTCGAGGCCCCTGTTCGCTTCCGCGACGGCCGCCTCGCCCACTCCTTGCGCGACCCAGACCATGGCCCGGATGCACAGGCAAGCGGCATCCTGGTAGTGGGTCGAGCTCGCCTCCGCCTCGCGAAGGAAGTCGTCCGCGGCCGCTAGCGCCTCGTCCCACCGGCCGAGCCAATAGCAGTACCCGACATGCTCGGCCTGCTGCCACCGAACGAAGGCGCTCAGCCCGCGTTGCCGCGCAAGGCTGCGGGTTTGCTCGTGCATCTCCGCTGCGCGACGAAGGTCTCCGAGCACGGCGGTCATGAAGGTCAGGTTCGCCAGCGCCGAGGATTCTTCGTACGAATTGACGGCACCGCCGATCGCCATCGCGCGCTCGAGATCCTCGAGCCCGCGACGGTCGCCCATCACGGCGCGCGCGACGCCGATCGTGTTGAGATCGCGCGACCGAACCGGCTCGAGGCCGAGCGCTTCTGCAAGCCGGAGTGACTCCGAGGCGACCTCGACCGCCCGCTCAAAGTCGTCGGCCATCATCAGCACCCGCGCAAGCTCCTGGAGCACGTATGCCTTTTCCGGCGAGGCGCCGCGCTGGGCGAGGAGCTCGCGGCCTCGCTCGAGGTGGAGAAGCGCGCGATCGCTGTCCCCTCGGTTCAACCACACTCCGCCGAGCCGCGCCTGGGCTTCGGCGGCGCCCTCGGGGTTACCGGCCCGGAGCAGCCCCTCGGTCGCATCCTCGAGGACGGAATCGTCGAGAACAACGTCGTCGACACGGCTTCGGGCATAGGCGAGCAGCAGCTCGGGACGCTCAGGCTCGTCACGCGGCCAGAGGTCGAGCGCCGGCTCGTAGAACCTCGCCGCGGCCGCGTAGGCGCCGAGGGCGAGGGCGCGGTCGCCGGCGTCGCGCGCGGCCACCCGCGCCCGCTCGACGAGGCCTGGGGGCGCCTCTTGCGCAGCGGCACGCCGAAGCCCCATCGCTTCGAGGTAGTGGTGCGCCAGCATCTCGGCGTGGTCCTCGGGGCGCCCGAGCTCTTCGAGCCACACGGCCGCGCGCTCGTGCAGCTCGGCCCGAGAGCTGCGGGGGATCTGCCCGTAGGCGACGTCGCGCACGAGCAGGTGGCGGAAGGCGTATTCGTCCTCCTCGGCAACCGACGAACGGCGCTCCCGCCGCACGAACTCCTTCCGCTCGAGCGCGTGCAGCCGCTGCTCGGCCTCCTGCCGCTCTCTGTTGCCGACGGCGCACACCGCCCCCAGCCAGAACACCTTCCCCAGCACGGCTGCGTCCTGCAGGAGCCGCTTCTCCTCGAGCGGGAGACCGTCGAGCCGGGCGGCGATGATCCCCTGCACGTTCTCGGGCAACGGCAGGTCGTCGCCGTCCGTTTCCGCGAGCAGGCGCGCGAACTGCTCCGCGTAGAGCGGGTTCCCTCCGGCCCGCGCGAGCAGCGACGCCTGCAGCTCCGCGGGAAGCACCGCGCGCTCGAGCAGCCCGGCGAGGAGGCGCGCGGTGTCCTCGTCCGAGAGCGGAGAGATCGACAGGGTGAGGGCGTTCGGCTTCCCGCCACCCCACGCCGGCCGCCGGTCGAGCAGCTCCGGCCGCGCGGTGCAGACGATCAACAGCGGAACTCCCGTGGCCCAGTCGACGAGGTGGTCAAGGAAATCGAGCAGGTCGTCGTCCGCCCAGTGCAGGTCTTCGAAGACGAGCACCGTCGGGCGCTGTTCGGCAAGGGCCTCGAGGAACCGCCGCCAGGCCGCGAAGCGCTCGGACCGATCGCCGCCCTCGCCCTCGGCGGCGAGGCCTACGAGCGGCCGGAGGGACCCGAGGAGAAGCTCTGCGTCCTCGAGCCCGAGCGCCGCGACAGCTTCCGCGAGCTTCCGCTCCACCTCGTCCGGACTGTCCGTCTCGAGGATCCCAGCCTGGGCCTTCGACATCTCCGCCAGCGCCCAATAGGTGACGCCCTCGCCGTACGGCAGCGAGCGGCCCTGGCGCCAATGGACGAGCTCCGGCGTGGCGTCGACGGCGCGCGAAAGCTCGTAGACGAGACGGCTCTTGCCGATACCCGGCACGCCGACGAGGGTGACGAGCTGCGGCGCGCGCTCCTCGAACACGCGGGCGAGCGCGCCGGTCAGGAGATCGAGCTCACGCCCCCGGCCTATGAGTGGCGCTCCGGCTTGGACGACATCGACGCCGTAGCGCGAGCGGGCTTCGCGAGCCTCCCAGACCGGCACAGGCTCGGCCTTTCCCTTCGCCGCCACCGGCTCCGCCTCGCCGTAGCCGATGACGTCCCGCGTCGCGCGCCACGTGGCCTCATCGACGAGGACGCCGTTCACGGGTGCGGCGCTCTGGAGGCGCGCGGCCGTGTTGACGACGTCGCCGGCCGCCATCCCCTCCCCCGTTTCCGGCCGCGCGTCGAGCGAGACCAGCGCCTCGCCCGTGGTGATCCCGACCCGCACTTCGAGCTCGCCCTCCTCCCGGGCCCACTCCTGGATCGCGAGCGCCGCCCGAACCGCGCGCTCGGGGTCGTCCTCATGCGCCGCCGGCGCGCCGAAGAGGGCCATCACAGCGTCGCCGATGAACTTCTCGACCGTCCCGCCGTGCCGCTCGA
>Ga0137374_10009171_pt1 | contig 11685 bp, 12 predicted proteins | sample SagtaG_20_FD_104811 | JGI IMG/M metagenome (GOLD analysis project Ga0137374, IMG submission 104811) | Vadose zone soil microbial communities from Sagehorn Ranch, Mendocino, California, USA - Sage1_R_100_16 metaG | ecosystem: Environmental > Terrestrial > Soil > Vadose zone | place: USA...
CGTAATCATCACGGCGGACAAGGGGCTGGCCGGCGCGTTCAACGCCAATGTCATCCGCCGCGCGCTCGAGTTCGTGCGCCAGTCCAACACCGCCGAGGTCACTCTGGTCGTGGTCGGGCGCAAGGCGCGCGACTTCTACCGGCGGCGGCCGTGGACGATCAAGCGCGACATGGTCGGCTTCTGGGACCGGCTGGCCTACACCCACGCCGCCGAGCTCGCCGACTATTTCATGCAGCAGTACCTCGACGGCGAGGTCGACGAGGTCTATCTCGTCTACAACGAGTTCCGGTCCGTCGCCGTCCAGCGCCCGGTCCGCCAGCAGCTCCTGCCGATTCCGCGCAAGGCCGAGGGTGAGGCGGGCACGGCAGCGGTCGACTACCTCTACGAGCCGAATCCGAAAGCGATCCTCGACCAGCTGCTGCCACGGCACGTGCGGACGCAGGTGTTCCGCGCCCTCATGGAATCGCTGGCGGGGGAGTACGGCGCACGCATGACGGCGATGGAGGCCGCGACGAAGAACGCGAAGGAGATGATCGACGTCCTGACGATCCAGTACAACAAGGCGCGCCAGGAGAAGATCACCAAGGAGCTGCTCGACATCGTCGGCGGCGCCGAGGCCCTCAAGCAAGGAGCGGAGGCATGAGCACGGGAAAAATCGTGCAGGTCATCGGGCCGGTCGTTGACGTGGAGTTCGAGCCGGGCCAGCTGCCGGGCATCTACAACGCGCTCCTCGTCGAGGGCGTCGAGAACAAGGACATTTTTTCCTATTCGCAGAAGCTCACGCTCGAGGTGGCCCAGCACCTGGGCGAGAGCCAGGTGCGGACGATCGCGATGGCCGCAACCGACGGCCTCAGGCGCGGGATGACCGTGAACGATACCGGCGCGCCCATCTCGATCCCGGTCGGGCCGGAGACGCTCGGCCGGATCCTCAACGTGGTCGGCGAGCCGGTGGACAAGGGCCCCGCGATCCAGACGAAGAAGACGTACCCGATCCACCGTCCGGCACCGCCGTTCGAGGACCAGTCGACGAAGGTCGAGATGTTCGAGACGGGGATCAAGGTCGTCGACCTGCTCGACCCGTACACGAAGGGCGGCAAGACGGGCCTGTTCGGAGGCGCGGGCGTCGGGAAGACGATCCTCATCCAGGAGCTCATCAACAACATCGCCAAGCAGCACGGCGGCATTTCTGTCTTCGCGGGCGTCGGCGAGCGTACCCGGGAGGGCAACGATCTCTATCACGAGATGAAGGAGTCGGGCGTCCTCGAGAAGACCGCGCTCATCTTCGGTCAGATGACCGAGCCGCCCGGCTCGCGACTGCGCGTCGGCCTCACGGGCCTCACCGCCGCCGAGTACTTCCGCGACGAAGAAGGGAAAGACGTGCTGCTGTTCATCGACAACATCTTCCGGTTCACGCAGGCCGGGTCCGAAGTCTCGGCGCTGCTGGGCCGCATGCCGTCGGCGGTCGGCTATCAGCCGACGCTGGGCACCGAAATGGGCCAGCTGCAGGAGCGCATCACCTCCACCAAGAAGGGCTCGGTCACATCGGTGCAGGCGATTTACGTGCCCGCCGACGACATCACCGACCCGGCGCCAGCCACGGCCTTCGCGCACCTCGACGCCACCACCGTGCTCTCGCGCCCGCTCACGGAGCTCGGGATCTACCCGGCCGTGGATCCGCTCGCGTCCACGTCGCGCATCCTCGATCCGAACATCCTTGGCGCCGAGCACTACCGCACGGCCCGCGACGTGCAGCTCATCCTCCAGCGCTACAAGGACCTCCAGGACATCATCGCGATCCTCGGAATGGAGGAGCTCTCCGACGAGGACAAGCTCATCGTCGCGCGCGCCCGGAAGATCCAGCGGTTCCTCTCCCAGCCGATGTTCGTCGCCGAGGCGTTCACCGGCACGCAGGGGCGGTACGTGAAGCTCGCGGACACCATCAAGAGCTTCCGGGAAGTCGTTGACGGCAAGCACGACGAGCTGCCCGAGCAGGCCTTCTACATGGTCGGCGACGTCGGCGAGGCGATGGACAAATCGAAGAAGCTCGCGGCGAGCGCCTAGCGTGGCCGATCGCCTCACGCTCGAGATCGCCACGCCGACCCGGCTGGTCGTCGCCGAGACGGCCGACGAAGTCGTCATCCCGGGTAGCCAGGGGTACTTCGGCGTTCTACCGGGGCACGCGCCCTTTCTGACGACCCTGGGGATCGGCGAGCTCATGTATCGGGTGGGACGCGACGAGCATTACCTGGCAGTGTCGGGCGGCTTCGCGGAGGTGCGGAACGACAAGGTGATCGTGCTCGCCGACACCACGGAGCGTCCCGAGGAGATCGACCGCGCCCGAGCCGAGCGCGCCCGAGAGCGCGCCGAGCGCCGGCTGTCGGGCAGGGGCGACGAGGAGATCGACTACGCACGGGCGCTTGCGGCCCTGGCGCGCGCCGTGACGAGGATCATAACGGCCGGCCGTACCCGCTAGGCTCAGCCAGTCGCCAATAGCGGCGAGCCGCTGCCCGGCGGGGTGGGCACGCCGCCCACCCCGCTGAGCGGTCGCGCCCGTCCTGCCTCCCTAAGTCTGCGTCGGCCCATACGGCCGGTCTGGCACCGCGCTTGCGCTAGAGAGACGCGATGCTGACGATCCTGATCGCCGACGACGAGCCGCACGTAGTCGAGTTGGTGCGCCTGACGCTCGAGGACGGGCGGATCAACGTGATCGAGGCGCTCGACGGCGAGACGGCGCTCGCGCAGGCCGAGGCGCTGCTCCCGGATCTGATCTTCCTCGATGTTCAGCTACCCGACATCAGTGGATTCGAGGTATGCGCGCGGCTGCGGAAGGACCCCCGCTTCGTCGCAACCAAGATCGTCATGCTGACGGCCGCCGCGCAGGAGGCGGACGTGGCGCGCGGCCTCACCGCCGGCGCGAATCACTATCTGACCAAGCCATTTTCGCCCGTCCGCCTGCTCTCGCTCGTCGAGAGCATCGCTCCGCACGCTCCCGTATGGCAGCGCGAGTAAACGCCGACTCGAGCGACGAGCTGACGGTTGCCTATCGTCGGCTCAACGCCGCGTACCAGCAAACGTTGCGCTACGCCGAGGACGTGCGGCACCTCTACCAGCAGGTGCAGCGCGCCATCTACCAGTCGCTGCTCGGGTTGGCCAATGCGCTGGAAGCCAAGGATACGTACACGAAAGGGCACTCCGAGCGGGTCGGCGCCTGGAGCCGCGGGGTCGCGACGGCGCTCGGGCTGCCGCCGGCGGACGTCGACCTGATCGGCCAGGCGGGCCTCCTCCACGACATCGGCAAGATCGGCATCCCCGAGGCGGTGTTGCGCAAGCCAGGCGCGCTCGAGGCCGAGGAATGGGTGGTCATGCGGAACCATCCGTTGATCGGGGCTCAGATCGTCGCGCCGTTCGACTTCTTCGCGACAGGCGCGCTGATGATCCGCCACCATCACGAGCGCTGTGACGGCTCGGGCTACCCGGACGGGCTCACCGGGGACGAGATTCCCGTCGGCGCCCGGGTCATCGCGGTCGCCGACGTTTACGACGCGCTGACGTCGAACCGGCCGTACCGCGCCGCGCTGCCCCATGCGACGGTGATCGCACACCTCGGAGAGGCCGCCGGACGCACACTCGACGAAGACGCCGTCGCTGCCTTCATCGACCTGATGCAGATGCTCTCGACGGCGAAGGCCGATGTGGGCGCTCGACCAGCCCTGCGCGCCTCGAACCGGGCGCCTCTTCGCTGACACGCCGCTGGCGCTGCTCGTCGTCTTGGCGCTCGGCGCCGCGACGACATGGGCGCTGGTCGAGCTTGGTGTGCTTGCTCCGCCCGCGATGCACGTCGCCGGCGTGACCGCCGGCCACGGTGCGCTGCTCGCCACCGCGTTCGCGTGGGCGCGCGTGCGCTCGGGATCGGGCGTGGTGGTGGTCGCGCTCCTCGGGCTCGCGGCGTCGGTGAACGCGCTCGGCGTGTTCGGAGCGTTCGCGTATCTCGGTCCACCCCTGTGGGTCGCCTGGCTGGCGAGGCGCGGCCGGCTTGCCGGCCTCGGCCTCGGCGCTCCCGTGTCGCTGCGCTGCGTGCTCGCCGGCGCCGGCGCCGGTGCGTTCCTCGCGTCGCATCTTCTGGTCTCGACGTCGCGGACGCTCGGCGTTCACGTGCGCCTGGACCACATGTCGGAGGTGCTCGCTGCGCTCGGCTACGACGTCGGAGCCAACGTGCTCGCGGCCGAGTGCTTCTTCCGCGGCGCGCTCTTCAACCGCGCCCAGCGGAGATGGTCCTTCACCGTCGCCGCGACACTCGCGACGACCAGTTACGTCGTGCGGTACCTGGTCGATCCGCTGCTGCCGAAGAGCATCGAGCTCGTCGTCGGCGCCGTCTTCTATCTGGCGCTGCTCGGCGCGATCAACTGCTGGCTCCTGTGGTGGTCGGAGAGCCTGGTGCCGGGGCTCCTGAGCGCGCTGGTCTTCTTCGCGGCCTACCGGACCCTCGGCTCGGGATGAGCCTGATGGCGGCGGGGCTCGCGGCCGTCACGGCGCTGATCGCGCTCGACGGCGCCGGCCCGGCCTCGCTCTTCCGTCACGCGTACCTCGTGCCGGTCGTCATGGCGGCGCTGCGCTTCGGAGCGCCCGGCGGGGCGCTCGCCGCCGGCGCTGCCGTCCTGCTGAGCGCGCCGTTCGTTCTCCCCGAGATCGAGCGGTCGGGCCTCACCCCCGACGCGGCGGAAGGGCTGGTAACTTTCGCGGTTCTGGGGATCGTGGGAGCCCTGAGCGGCGTGCTGCGGACGCGCGTCGGCCGCCACCGGCGGAGGTACGAGACGCTCGTGGCCCTCCAGCGAGCCCTGGCGGATGAGGCGACGCTCGACGTCGCGCTCACGCGGCTGCGCGCCGCGCTCGCCGGCCGCCTGGGCTTCGACGACCTGGTCCTCGTTGCGCGTGACGGCACGGGGCTCGTGGTCGCGGGAGGGGACCGAGTGGCGCCCGGGTCGCTCGTCGCCCGAGTCCTCGACAGCGGTATTCCCGAGTTGGTCTGGGATGCGGGGAGCGACGTGCTATCGCGGCGAGCGTTCGCGGCGCCGCTCGTCGCGGGCGGGCAAGCGATCGGCGTGCTGGCGGTCGAGCGGAAGGGCGAGATTCCCGCAGAGGAGCGCGCGGCGCTGGAAGCGCTCGGCGCTCACGTGGGTCTCGCGCTGGAGAATGCACGGCTCGCGTCTCGGCAGCGACTCTTCGCCGCGGAGCTGGCCGAGAAGGTGAGGGCCGCGCGGCAGGAGCTCGAGGAACTCGATCGAGTGAAGTCGACGTTCGTGGCGATCGCGTCGCACGAGCTCCGCACTCCGCTGACCGCGCTCCAGGGCTTCAGCGAGCTCTTGGCGCTGCGGCGCCTGCCGCCGGAGGAAGTGAGCCGGCTCGCCGGGATCATGCGCCGCGAGGCCAAGCGCCTCGGCCGGATCGTCAGCGACCTGCTCGACCTCTCGCGGATCGAGCGCGGCCTCGATCCGGCGCTGTGTCGCATTCCCCTCGCGGTGGAGCCAGCCATCGTGGCGACGGTCGATCTCTTCCGTCAGGGGACCGTAACGCACCCGATCGCGATCACGTGCGAGCCGTCCCTGCCGCGCGTCGACGCCGACCCCGACGCGCTCGAGCGCATCCTGACGAACCTTCTCTCGAATGCGATCAAGTACTCGCCCCTCGGCAGTGTGGTGCGGGTGGGAGGGCGCGCGGTCGGCGGCGCCGTCGCGATCGAGGTCGCCGACGCGGGGCGCGGCATTCCGGCGGAGGCGCTGGGCCGCATCTTCGAGCCCTACTATCGCGCGCCGGACGCGGCTGGCACGACGCACGGCACCGGCATCGGGCTCGCCGTCGTGAAAGCGCTCGTCGAAGCCCACGGCGGCGCGGTCCGCGTCGAGAGCGCGCCGGCCATCGGCACGCGCGTGACCGTGATTCTGCCCGCGTTCCACGGCCCCGTTCCTTGACACTCTGCGTCGCCCGCGTGTAGGGTAAGCGGGTATGTCTCGCCACGCAGCAGTTGCCGATCGCATGGCGGACGCGGTGGTGAAGCGCCTGACGGTGCGGAAGATCGCCGAAATCAAAGACGAGACCGCCGCGCGCGCGGCGATCCGCCACGTCGTGCTCGAGAACCTGGCCGCTGAGGAGCAGCTCGAGGCCGACGCGCGCAAGCTCCTCATGGACCACGCCAAGCAGATCAAGGACTCGGCGGCCGACTACCGGCAGCTCCTCGGTAAGGTCAAGGAGAAGCTCGCGCGCGAGCGGGGGTTCGTCCTCTGATGATGCGCATGAGCCGCGAGCGCATCTTCCACCTCGCCGACCTGATCCTGAAAACGCTCGGCACGACGGCGGGCGTGAGCATCAGGGCGCCCGACGACCTGCGGCCGGAGGTGATCCGGGCGCTGACCGAGGAGTCGAAGCTCGCCGAGTCGATCGACGGCGAGGTCCGCAAGATCCTCGGATCCTACTCGCGCCCGATGCCCGAGGGGAGCCACGAGTGGGAGGTGCTCTACCAGAAGACCCGCGAGGAAGTATTCCGCAAGAGGTTCCGGCTCTGAAGCGACTCGTCGTCGGCATCACGGGCGCCACCGGGTCCATCTACGGCATCCGCCTGCTCGAGGTCCTGCGCGGGCACGCGGAGGTGCAGACGCACCTCGTCATCTCGGTGCCGGGAAAGCGGACGATCGTCGAGGAGACCGCGTACACGGTGAGGGACGTCGAAGCGCTGGCCGCGCACCACTACGACATTCGAGATATCGGGGCCTCGATCGCGTCTGGCTCGTTCCGGACCGCCGGTATGGTCATCGCGCCGTGCTCGATCAAGACGGCGGGCGCCATCGCCTCGTGTCACACGGATTCGCTGATCGCGCGCGCGGCGGACGTCACGCTCAAGGAGGGGCGGCCGCTCATCATGCTCGTGCGCGAGACGCCGCTGCATACGGGGCACCTCAAGTGCATGCTCGCACTCGCGGAGATGGGCGCGGTCGTGCTGCCGCCGATGCCCGCCTTCTACAACCGGCCAAAAGATTTGGACGACATCGTGAACCACACGATCGCCCGCGTGCTGGATCGACTCAATCTCCCGCAGACGCTCGTCGCCGAGTGGCAGGGCACGACCCGGCGCGTCTCGACGGGAGAACCGGGTGACTGACCTCTCGGTCGTCATCCCCGTCTACAACGAGGAAGAAAACCTCCCGCCGCTCTGGGCGGAGCTGCGCGAGGTCCTCGATCGTCTCGGGCTCGCGTTCGAGGTGGTGTTCGTGGACGACGGCAGCCGCGACCGGAGCGCCGAGATCGTCCGTTCCTTCCGAGAGGCCGACCCGCGGGTGCGCCTGGTGCGGCTCAAGGCGAACGCTGGCGAGACGGCCGCGACCGACGCGGGGTTCAAAGCGGCGCGTGGCCGGCGGGTCGTCGTGATGGACGCCGACCTGCAGAACGACCCGCGGGATATCCCGACGCTGCTCTCCCACCTCGACCACTGGGACGCCGCGACCGGCTGGCGCGTCCAGCGGGAAAACGGCGACAATTTCGTGCGGCGCGCCTCGTCGCGGATCGCCAACCGTATCCGCAACTGGGTGTCCGACGAAGCCATCCAGGACAGCGGCTGCACCTTCCGCGCCTTTCGTCGGGAATGCCTGCGCGGGCTGGTGCTCTACCGCGGCTTCCACCGGTTCATCCCGACGCTCCTGAAGATGCGGGGCTACCGCGTGGTCGAGGTGCCGGTCAGCCACCGTCCGCGCCGCTTCGGCCGGACGAAGTACAGCGTGCTGAATCGCGCGTTCGTGGCCTTCGTCGATCTCCTGGTCGTCCGCTGGATGGCCGCTCGACTCCTCCGTTACGAAGTCGTCGAGGACGTGGGCGGCGACCTCGTCCGCGACTGAGCCGCCGAAATGAACATCCTCTTGGTAGGCCTCGGTCGCTGGGGCGAAAAGCACCTGCGGGTGCTCGGCGATCTGGGAGTGGGGCTCTGGGTGGCGGACCTGTCCACGGCCCGCCTGGCGTGGGCAGTCCGTCAGGGTGTGGAGCCGGGCCGCGCGGTCACGGACTACCGAGCGGCGCTCGCGCACGTCGACGCGGTGGACATCGTCACGTCGGCGGACACGCACTACGGAATCGCTCGCGAGGGCCTGGCTGCCGGGCGGCATTGCTTCATCGAGAAGCCGCTCACCCGAACGGCCGAGGAAGGACGCGAGCTCGAAGCCGCGGCGAGGGCGGCCGGACGGCTCGTGCAGGTCGGTCACATCTTTCGCTTCCATCCCGTCACCACGACGCTGCGTGAGGCTTTGGCGGCCGGACGCATCGGCCGAGTCCGCTACGCCACCGGGCGCTTCTCCGGGTTCAAGCGGCCACGCGCCGACGTCGGCATCACCCAGACGGACGCGATCCATTATTTCGATCTGTTCGCGCATCTCCTCGGCTGCGCGGCCACCCGGGTCAGCGCGATTCAGCGCGACTATCTGGGCCGCGGCCTCGACGATCTGTCCTGGACGGTCGTGCACTACGGCGACATCCCCGCGGTGGTCGAGGCAAGCTACTTCGTCCCCGGGACCTGGCGCGACTGCGTGATCGTCGGCGAGCGGGGCGCCCTCGTGGCCGACTACGCAGCCTCCGCCGTCACGCTTCACCTGAGCGAGCATCGCGAGCGGGGCGGCGTCTGGGAGGCGGTGGAGGCGGGGAAGGAGGAGCTGCCGACGGGGCGCGCGGAGCCGCTCCAGCTCGAGCTGCAATCGTTTCTGGACGCGTGCTCCGGTCGGGCGCCGAACCGGGTGCCCGTCGCCGACGGCGTGCGTGCGCTCGTCGTGGTCGAGGCGGCCGCCCTGGCGGCGCGACTCGGTCGCACCGTCACGCTCTGAGATCGACTTGATCTGCACCAACGGCCTCCACACCTGAAGTCCAACCCGATCTGGAACTCCTCGGGCATCTTTCTTGGAGACGTCGAAGGCTGCGTAGGCCGCGGCGGGCGCACGCTGGCCGCCGCACTGCTCCGAGCGCGGCGCGTCTGCTGCGGGGTTCACGCGCCTGCTAGGCGGCCAGGCGCTCTCTGCCGCTACTTTGACCGCTTAGTCGGGAAATCCGCAGCAGCCCAAGCCTGCATGCCGCCTTGAAGGTAGCAAACGTGTGTGAAGCCCATTTCCTTGAGCTTCGTGGCCCTCGGGCTCCCTTCGGGCCAAGCGCACACGCTCCTCCCCATTCCTGTCTTCCTGCGCGACTTACCCGCAGGGAAGGCGTCATCGCTTACCGGGCGCAAAGAACGGGTTGGTCCCCGCACCATGATCAGTCGTGTCGACAACCCCGGCGATCTCTGGGAGACGCGCCCGAAGCAGACGCTCAACACCCTGCCGGATCGTGACCTCCGCTAAGCTGCATCCCTGGCAGCCCCCCTCGAGGCGGATGTGCACGCGGCCGTCGGTGACATCAACCAGGATCACTCGTCCGCGGTGGGCCGCAACGGCGGGATTCACCTCGGAGTCGAGGATCAGGCGTATGCGTTCGGTAAGATGGGCGGGACTGCCCGGCGTCGGAGTGAGCCCAGGCCACACGACTCGCACTTCGGTCACTCCGGGCACCTCCGCACGCAGAAGCGCCTCGATATGTGAGGCTGCGGGCAGGACGGCGCCTGGCGATCCACTCGCTTCGAGGGTGACCACACCGCCCTCAACGGCGACGACGCGTACCGAGCCTCCCCGAGCAATGATGGACGGCATCACGCTACGGTCTATCACAGCGACGACTGCCGCGGCCAGGTCTGAACCTGCCAGCGACGTCGGCAACGATTCGGGCAGGGGCCCACTGCCCGCACCGGCCTTCGACACCTTCTCCAGCGCTGTATCGAGATCTGCGATCAAGTCCTCGGGCGCTTCGAGCCCGATCGACATGCGCAACAGATCATCCGGCACTGGTGACGAGGGCCCTTCCGTACTGCGGCGGTGTTCGATGAGACTCTCGACGCCGCCGAGTGACACGGCCCGTTTGAACACGCGTACCGTACCGGCCACGATCATGGCGTTGGCCTCGCCGCCGGCCACCCGGATGGACAGCATCCCACTGAAGCCGCCGGTCATCTGGCGCGACGCAACCTCGTGGCCGGGATGAGACGGTAGTCCAGGGTAGAGCACCGCGGTCAGTGCTTGATGCCCATCGAAGTGACGAGCTATGGCAAGAGCGCTCTGGGACGAACGCTGCACCCGAACGAACAATGTCCGCATCCCGCGCTGCAGCAGCCAGGCCTCGAACGGGCCGAGCACGGCGCCGGCGCTCCGGCGCCACGAGCGGATCCGCTCCCAGAAGGGATCAGCGCGCGCCGTGACAACCGCACCAGCGAGGACGTCACTGTGGCCATTCAGGTATTTCGTGGCCGAGTGAACCACGAGATCAGCGCCGAACTCGATGGGACGTGTCAAGACAGGGGTCGCCGCGGTGCTGTCGACAGCTACGCGCACGTCCACGGCGTGGGCAATTTCTGCCACGGCCGCGAGGTCCGTGACATCCCACATTGGATTGGCGGGCGTCTCTACCCACAGGAGGCGCGTACGACCGGGGCGGATGGCCGCAGTCACCTGGGCAAGGTTCGTGGTGTCGATGAACTCGACGTCGAGCCCCCACGAGACTGCGAACTCCGCTAGCCACTTGCGAATGCCCCAGTAGAGAATCCGCGAGACGAGTACGTGATCCCCGGGAAGGAGAGACTGAAAGACGGCCGTTGCCGCCGCGCTGCCGGAGGCGAAGAGCATGCACGCGACGCCACCCTCCAGGGCTGCGAGCAGCCGCTCGGCGTGGTCGTAGGTCGGATTGTCGGCGCGCGTGTAGGCCAGGCCGGACCTGTAGCTCCCGTCGGGGCTACGCTCGTATATCGTCGATGGGTGAATAGCGGGTGAGAGAGCGCCCGAAGCTTGATCGATCTCTCCGAGGGCTTGGGCCGCGAGCGTTTCACGTGAGAGTCCGTCAGTCATCGAAACCTCACGGGTGAGCCAGAGCTGGGTGTGGCCTAGTCTGGCCCATCAACCGCCCGACGACGAGACCAGAGACGAACGTGAGCGCCGCGACGAGGTGGATGGCGGCCGCGATGCCGACGAGGTCCGCGACCGCGCCGGAGAGCAGTGCCCCGATGGCGTATCCGAGATCGCGCCAGAATCGGTAGACGCCGAGGCTGGTCGCGCGCCACGCGGGGTGCGCATGGTCCGTAATCGCGGCGAGGAGCGTCGGATAGACCATCGCCGTGCCGAGCCCCTGCAACGCGGCGCCGACCAGCCACGCGACATAGGTCGGCACCAGGACCGTCAACCAGATCCCACCGGACTGCACGATCATGCCCCACGCGATCAGCTCTTTCCGGCCGAAGCGGTCGGACAGGGGCCCGGTCGCCACCTGCAGGACACCCCACACGAGGGGATAGACCGCCTTGATGATGCCGATACTGCCGACGCCGAGGCCGTACGCGGCGAAGAAGAGCGGATAGAGCCCCCACGACATACCGTCGTTCAGGTTGTTCACGAGTCCGGCCTGGCAGGCGGCGAAGAGGCTGACGTTGCCGAGACTCGTCACATAGAAGACGTTCCGGAGCGACGGACGGACACCGCTCGAGGTCTGAGGTGACGCGGCCGCTTCGAGGTGCGCATAGGGTCGCGTCTCTCTGACAAAGAGAGAGGAAATCGCGATGCCGACGATCGCGATGCCGATCCCGAGGTA
>Ga0137374_10009183_pt1 | contig 11680 bp, 10 predicted proteins | sample SagtaG_20_FD_104811 | JGI IMG/M metagenome (GOLD analysis project Ga0137374, IMG submission 104811) | Vadose zone soil microbial communities from Sagehorn Ranch, Mendocino, California, USA - Sage1_R_100_16 metaG | ecosystem: Environmental > Terrestrial > Soil > Vadose zone | place: USA...
AGCAAGATCGGGCGGATCACGACGGCCGGCGTCATCACCGAGTACACGATCCCCACCACCCTCAGTGTCTACACGGGCATCGCGGCCGGGCCGGACGGCGCATTGTGGTTCACGGAGGAGAGCAAGATCGGGCGGATCACGACGGCCGGCGTCATCACCGAGTTTTCGACCAAGCCCTTGGCCGGGGACATCACGAATATCACCCTCGGCCCAGACCGCGCGGTCTGGTTTGTCGAAGCCCACAGGATCGCGCGCGCCCGGCTGGACACCGATCATGACTTCGCTGGCGACGGCACGAGCGACATCCTGTGGCAGAACACCTTCTCCGAGGACGTCGCCCTGTGGTTGATGAATCAGAGCGGCACCGTCCAGAGCAGCCAGAGCCTGGGCAACGCCGCCGGCTGGATTCCTCGGGCCGGCGATTTCAACGGCGACGGGGTCGCCGACATCCTGTGGCAGAACACTGCCACCGGCAATGCGGGCCTGTGGTTCATGAATGCGAGCGGCATGGTGCAGAGCACCGCTGGGCTGGGCAGCGTCGCCGGCTGGACCCCGACGGTCGGGGATTTCGACGGCGACGGGATCGCCGACATCCTCTGGCAGCACGCGTCGTCCGGCAACGCCGCACTCTGGTTCATGAACGCGGATGGCACGGTCAAGGGCAGCGCAAGCCTCGGAACCTTGTCCGGCTGGACGCCAACCGTCGGCGACTTCAACGGCGACGGGATCGCCGACATCCTCTGGCAGAACACGACCTCGGGCGCTGCTGCCCTGTGGTTCATGAACGCGAACGGCACGCTACAGGGCAGCGCGAGTCTCGGAACCGTGTCCGGCTGGGCGCCCACGGTCGGCGACTTCAATGGCGATGGGATCGCCGACATCCTCTGGCATGCCGCCTCGGGCAACGCGGCGCTGTGGCTCATGAATGCGAACGGCACCGTTCAGGGCAGCGCCGGTCTGGGCAACGTCGCGGGCTGGACGCCCCGGATCGGCGACTTCAACGGCGATGGAAGAGCCGACATCCTGTGGCAGAACAGCTCATCGGGCAATGTCGCCGTGTGGCTGGTGAACGGGACCACCGTCGTTCAAAGTCTCAGCCTGGGCAACGCGGCGGGCTGGACCACGCGGTAGGCCCGACGCCGACTGCTGACGTCGCGGCGGAAGCGCCTCAGCCTTTGGGCAGGCCGAGGACGCGCTCACCGATGATGTTGCGCTGGATCTCGCTCGTCCCTGCCGAGATCGTGTACTGACGGGCGGCGAGCACGCGATTGAACCAGCGGGCGGCGTCGGGCACCAGCTCGGTGCCCTCGTTCACCAGCGCGTACATGCCGAGGAGCTCGCCCGCCGCGTCCGAGATGCGCACGCCCAGCTCCGAGCCGAACACCTTGAGGACGGAGCCCTCGGGGCCCGGCGGCTCGCCGCGAAGCTGCCGCGTGAGGCTGCGCAGGCGGGTCAGCCGCATCGCTTCACAATCGATGGCGAGGCCGGCCAGGCGCTGACGGACGCGCGGGTCGTCCCACGCGGACTCACCGTCGGCCCGTAACCGCCGGGCGACTCCGATCAGGCTCTTCACCTGCCCGATCGGATTCCGGGCGCCCGCCGAGTGGCGCTCGTACATGAGCGTGGTCGTCGAGACGGTCCAGCCCTGATCGCGCGGCCCCAGGAGGCTGTCCCTGGGGACGACGACGTCCTCGAAGAACACCTCGTTGAAGTGACGATGGCCGGTCAGCAGCACGAGCGGGCGCACCGTGATGCCCTTCGTCGACAGGGGAACGAGAAAGGCGCTGATGCCCTTGTGCTTGGGCGCGTCGGGGTTCGTCCGCGCGAGCACGATGATCCAGTGCGCGAAATGCGCGCCGGACGTCCACACCTTCTGGCCGTTGAGGACGAAGTGATCTCCCCGCTCCTCGGCCCGCGTCCGCAGGGCAGCCAGGTCGGAGCCGGCTCCGGGCTCGGAGAAGCCCTGGGCCCAGACCTCCTCGCCGCTGAGAATGGCCGGCAGGTGTCGGCGCTTCTGCTCGTCGGTTCCCCAGTGGATGACGGTGGGGCCGACGAGGTTGAGACCCATGGCGCCGGGCAGCACGGGAGCGCGCGCCGCCGCGTATTCCTCGTCCCAGATCACCCGCTCGATGAGACCGGCCCCGCGACCGCCGTACTCCTCGGGCCACGAGATCCCCACCCACCCCGCGCCGTGCATCGTGCGCTGCCAGGCGCGACGCCGCTCGAACGTCTCGCGGTCGGAGGCCACGCGATCGTCGGCGGGGTCGTCCAGGCAGAGCTCGGGCGGAAGATTCTTGGTCAGCCACTCCCGGAACTCGCGTCGGAACGTCTGGTGCTCGGACGAGTGCTCGAAGTCCATCCGCAACGACCCTCCTCAGGCTTCAGCGTGGCCTCACGCTAGGAGCGCCGGGCCATGGTGTCAAGCCGATGCCGCAAAGACTTCGGGCGCCACGGCCACCGACGGAAACGCTTTCAACACGGCGCGATCCGTCGTCACCAGCGGCAGCCCGAGGTCCTCCGCGAGCGCGGCAAACTCACAGTCGTAGGCCGAACGGCCGGAGCGAGCAGCCAGTCCCAGGACGTCGTGAGAGACCACCGAGTACTCACGACCGCTCATCCAGTGTTCGGCGTCGCTGACGATCCGCAGGGCGTCCGCGAGCCCCATGGCCCGCCGGCGGACGAGGCCGGCGAGCACGTTGCGAAACTCGGAGCGCCAGAGGAGCGGCGCGACCCACCGGGGGTCGCGAGCGAGCACGGCTTCGGCCCGGGCCGTGTGCTGGCCGTGGACATAGAGATAGATCAGGAGGTTCGTGTCGACGACGATCACGCCCGGCCGCGAGACTTCAGGTCGGCGAGCATGGCGTCGGTCACCCGCGGACCCGTCGGAGCCTGCCGGAGGGTGCGGACACGGGCCAGCATGGCGGAGGCGTCGATCGGCTCCGCCTGGGCCGCGGCCTCCAGGCAGGAGATGACCTCCAGGTTCAGGCTGCGCCGATGGGCAACGGCTCGCCGCTTGAGCCGCCGGATCAGCGGCTCAGGAATGTTCTTGATCGTCAGCGTCGCCATGCCATCCTCCACAGGATGCGAAATGGTTCCATTTCGGAAGAAATCGTACCACTCCGGGACAGGCCCCGCGAGCGACCTGGGCTACACTACGGCTCCGGCCGATACGAACCTGAAAGAGGAGGAGCGCGCATGAAGACCCTGACGTGGCTGGGCGGCGTGGTCGTCTCGGTGACGGTGATGCTGGGCGGGGCTTCCCTGGCGCCGGCGCCCGTCGGGGCCCAGGCGAAGCCGATCGTGTGGAACCTGCCTCACGTCGCCGCGCCGACCTACTACCACATCCTCAACTACACCGCGTTCGCCGCCAAGGTGAAGGAAAAGTCCCAGGGACGGATGGAGATCCGCGTCCACCCGGCGTCGTCGCTCTATCCGTCCCACGAGCTGATTCCGGCGCTGGTCGATGGCCGGGCGGAGATCGGCCCCGTGGTCTCGGGCTATCTCACCGACATCCTGCTGGAGATCGGGCCGCTCGACCTGCCGTTCATGACCGGCGGTCTCGAGGAGCATCGCAAGGCCGCCAACCAGCTGCGTCCGTTCTTCACCGAGATGCTCGCCAGGCGCGGGCTCAAGCTGCTGGCGATCAACGCCTGGCCCACCCAGCAGCTCTTCTCGCTCCAGCCGGTGCGGACCGTCGCCGACTGGAAGGGCAAGAAGATCCGGGTGTACGGCGCCGATTCCGCCAACACCGCCCGCGCGCTGGGCGCCGCCCCCGTGAGCATCGGCTTCGGCGAGGTCTACACGGCGCTCGAGAAGAAGACGGTGGACGGCGCGATGACCTCGGCGACGAACGCCGAGCCCATGAAGTTCTTCGAGGTCTCGAAGTTCATCAACTACTGGTATCTGGCCGGCGCGGGCAGCGAGTGGTTCGTCGCCAATCAGAAGGCCTGGGACGCGCTGCCCAAGGACTTGCAGCAGGTCGTCGCCGACGCGCTCAAGGAGACGCGGCTCGAGGACAAGGAGTGGGAGGACGCGGCGGCCTGGGACGCGCGCGCCCGCCAGCGCTGCGCCGAGCTCGGCATGACCGTGATCGACCCTTCCCGTGAGGAGATCGAGAAGGCCCGCAAGCTCGCGCGCAGCGGCTGGGACATCTGGCTGACCCGCACCGGCGCCGACGGCAAGCGCGGCATGGAGCTGGCGCAGAAGGCGCTCGGTCGTTGATCGCCCGCCTGGCGAGCGTGGCGGCGCTCCTGGCCGGCTTCGCCACGCTCGCCGTCGTCCTGCTCATCTCCTATGACGTGACGATGCGATATTTCTTCGATAAACCGCAGATTTTCGTCGATGAAGTGGCGAGCTTCCTCGAGGTCCTGATCGTCTTCGGCGGTGCCGCCTACACCTTCCGGATCGGCGGGCACGTCCGCGTCGATCTGGTGACCACCCTGCTCCGACCCGCCGCGCGCGCGTGGCTCCGCGTCCTGACGCTGGCGCTCGGCGTCGCGTTCCTCGCGATCGTCATCTGGGTCACCACTCAGTCCGCGCTGGCGGCCTGGCGCTACGGCCGGGTCTCCGCCGTCATGCTCTATCCGCTCTGGTGGCCCATGCTGCTCATCCCCGCCGGTCTCGCCCTCATGGCGCTGGCCATGCTCGTGCGGCTGGGCCGGCAGGTCCGGGCGGCGGTGGGACCGCCCGCCCGGCGTGACGAGGTGGCGCCGGAAATCGACGGATGAGCGAAACCGTCCTCGGCACGCTCCTCGTCGCGCTCATGTTCCTGCTCTTCGCCCTCGGCGTGGAGATCTCGATCGCGCTGGGGATCGTGGGCGTCGTCGGGCTGCTCTACCTCAAGGGGTTCAACGTCGGCCTCGGCGTGGTCGGCTCGATCGCATGGTCGAACGCCTCCAGCTTCTCGTTCATCGCGGTCCCGCTGTTCGTGTTCATGAGCGGCATCCTGCTGCACTCCGGCATCGGCAAGGGCCTCTACACGGCGGTGGCGAGGTGGGTCTCGCCCCTGCCCGGAGGCCTCGCCGTGGCCAGCGTCTTTTCGTGCGCGATCTTCGCCGCGATCTCCGGCTCCAGCGTCGCCACCGCGGCGACCATCGGCATGATCGCCGTCCCCGAGATGGAGCGCCGCGGGTACGCGCGGCCGCTCATCTTCGGTTCGCTGGCCGCCGGCGGCACGCTCGGCATCCTGATCCCGCCCTCGATCCCGATGATCATCTACGGGGTCATGACCGAGACCTCGATCGGCCATCTCTACATGGCCGGCATGGTGCCCGGCGCGCTGCTGGCCGTGATGTTCGCCGTCTTCGTGATCGCCTACGCGATGCTCTGGCCGGCGACGGCGCCGAGGGTGTCGGAAGACCAGGGCTCCTTCCTCGACAAGCTGCGCTCGCTCTACGAGGTGGCGCCCGTCGCCATCCTCATCGTGGTCGTCCTCGGGTCGATGTACGTGGGCATCGTGACGCCGACGGAAGCGGCCGCCCTCGGATCGTTCGTGAGCCTCGTGCTGGCGGCCGTCCTGCGCACGCTGACGTGGCGCGCGCTTCGCGACGCCTTCCACGCCACCATCCGCACGACCTCGATGGTGATGCTGATCATCATCTTCGCGTCGATGTTCTCCCACGTCATTGCGCTGATCGGGGCGCCCAGGGCCCTCTTCGATCTCGTCGTCGGGCTGGGCCTGCCGCGCTGGGCGTTCTTCGCCGCGATCTTCGCCTTCCTGCTCGTCATCGCCTACGCCCTCGAGGAGCTGTCGGTGATGATCATCCTCCTGCCGATCCTGTTCCCGCTGGTGACGGGCCTCGGCTTCGATCCCGTCTGGTTCGGCATCATCATGGTCGTCTGGCTGGAGATCGGGCTCATCACGCCGCCGGTGGGGCTGAACCTCTTCGTGATCCAGAACATGATGCGGGGGATGACGGCCGCCGAGGTCACCCGCGGCACGACCCCCTACGTGATCCTGATGATCCTGCTCGTCGCGCTCCTTTTCCTCTTCCCCGACCTCGCCCTCTGGCTGCCGCGCCACATGACGCCCGCGCGCTGACTCACGGCTTCTTGAGACGCATGTCCTCGTAGGGGGCGGCAAAGTAGAGCTGCGGGTTCAAGCCGATCGCCGCCTCCTCGACGCGCGGGCCGACGCCGTGCAGCGTCGCCGGCTCGAAGATCGGGGCGAACATGACGCGCTCCTGCATCAGCCGCTGGATCTGGTTGAGCAGCGTCTCGCGCTTCTTGCGGTCGCGCTCCTGGGCCTGTTGCCGGAACAGGTCGTCGATATCGGGATAGCCGCCCGAGGCGTAGGGGGCGCTGCTGATGACGAACGACTCCAGGCGCGACGACGCGTTTCCCGGGGCCGCGCTCACGCCGACGATGACGCCACCGACCTTCTTTCCCCGCCACGCCTCCATGAAGGCCGCCCGCTCCATGCCGCGTACCCGGGCGCGAATACCCACCGCGGCCAGATAGGTCTGGACCGCCTCGCCCATCGTCACGAAGGGCGGCAGTGGCGTGAGATCACCCGCATCGAAGCCGTTCGGATAGCCGGCGTCGGCCAGGAGTCGCTTGGCGTGCGTCGGATCGTAGGGATGTGGCTCGATGCGCAGGGCGAAGTCCATGACGCTCGGGATGATGGATCCGGTCAGGCGCGAGTAACCGAGGCGCTCGGCCTCGTTGATGGCCTGCTTGTCGAGGGCCATGTTCGCGGCGAGGCGGACGCGGCGATCGGCCCACGGCGATTTCGGGTTCCACTGCTCGGGGAATTCGACGTACCAGACGGCCGGCGGAATGGTGCGGGCCAGACGCAGCTTGGGATCGGCCTTGATGGTCGCCGCCTCCACCCCGACCATCAGGTATCCGATATCGGCTTCGCCCGTCTTCAGCATGGTGAGCCGCGTCGTGCGGTCGGGCACGCCCTTGATGACGACGCGCTTGATCGACGGCTTCTTGCGCCAGTACTGCTCGTTGGCCTCGAGCACCATCTCGATGCCGGGATTGGCGCGCACGAACCGGTAGGGCCCCAGCCCGATGGGCTGACGCTTGAAGCCCTCCTCGCCGACCTTCTCGAGGTACTTCTTGGGCACGATCCAGGCGGCGCCGGTGGCCGGCGTCGCATAGAAGACCATGAAGTCCGGCCAGGGCGCGTGGAGCACGAAGCGCACCCGCGCCGGATCGACGACGTCGACCGACTTCACGCGATCGTGGAGCAGCTTGGCGGAGGCGCCGCGGTACCGGTGGAAGCTGAACTTCACGTCCTCGGCGGTGAAGGGATCGCCGTTGTGGAACTTGAGCCCCTCGCGGAGCTTGAACTCGTACACGAGCCCGTCCGGGCTCTCCTTCCACGACTCCGCGAGACACGGCGCCATGTTGTTGCCGGGCAGCGGCTTGAGGAGCGCGTCGTGCAGGGCGTAGAGGAACACGAAGGGCGTGCCGATGCCGGGGGTCTCGGCCGGGTCGAGGAACGTGGGCGCGATCGACGCGTCGAAGGCGATCGCGAGCTGGCTGTCCGCCGGCGCCTGGGCGGCGACCGTCCCGGTCCAGAGCCCGAGCGCAAGGAGGGAAACTGCGAGAAGTGACGGTCTCGGTGTCTCCATGGCGAGCCTCCCGTGTGCCGCATTCTGGCCGCAATGGCCACGCTGGACAAGCCCACACGGCGCGGCTACGATCCCGCTCGATCCTCTCCGAAAACCGATCCCATGACTGCGTCGCGCGCGGCGAGACGCCGGTGAACCTCGTCCGGTGAGACTTCCCTTCTTCTACGGCTGGCTGATCGTGGGGGTGGCCTTCGTCACGATGGCCGTGGGGGTCAACGCGCGCACCGCGTTCTCGCTGCTCTTTCCACCGATCCTCGACGAGTTCGGCTGGGAGCGCGGTCTCACGGCGGGAGCGTTCTCGTTCGGCTTTCTCGTCACTGCGGTGTTGAGCCCTTCGCTCGGTCGGCTGATGGATCGACGGGGCCCGCGGGTCGTCGTCGAGCTCGGTGTCGGCCTCGTCGCCGCCGGGCTGCTCTTGGCGCCGCTCATGCGCGAGCCCTGGCATCTCTACGCCACGCTCGGCGTGCTCGTCGGCGGCGGCAGCGTGTGTGTGAGCTACACGGGGCAGGCCCTCTACCTGCCGAACTGGTTCGTCCGCCGGCGGGGCCTGGCGATCAGCATCGCCTACTCCGGCGTCGGTGTCGGCTCGATCATCTTGCTGCCGTGGCTGCAAGGCTTCATCGGGCGCTCGGGCTGGCGCGCGGCCTGCTGGGCATTGGGCATCCTCGTGCTCGTCCTCCTGGTCCCCATCAATCTGCTCTTGCGGCGCCGGCCCGAGGATCTCGGCCTCCAGCCCGACGGCGGCCCCTCGAGCGCCGGCCGCGCCGGCTCGGTCTCGAACGTGGTGGATCCGGTGTGGGCCGCCGTGGACTGGACGCTCGGCCGTGCAGCGCGCACGGCACGCTTCTGGTGGGTCGCCATCGGATACTTCGCGGGGCTCTACTGCTGGTACTCGGTACAGGTCCACCAGACGAAGTATCTCGTCGAGATCGGATTCAGCGCGACCGATGCGGCCTGGGCGCTCGGCTTCGTGAGCCTGGCCGGTATTCCCGGTCAGATCGGGCTCGGCCACCTCTCGGACCGGATCGGGCGCGAGTGGGTGTGGGCGGTCGGAAGCCTCGGCTTCACGCTCTGCTACGTGGTCCTGCTCTGCCTCGGTCAAAGGCCGACGCCGACCTTGCTCGTGCTCATGGTCCTCGCGCAAGGCGTGCTCGGCTATGGCCTCACCTCCGTGCTCGGCGCCATCCCGGCCGAGATCTTCGAGGGCCCTCACTACGGCTCGATCTTCGGCACCCTGATGCTGGCGTCCATCGTCGGCGGCGCGGCCGGGCCGTGGGTCACGGGCGCGCTACACGACGCGACCGGCACCTACACGCTGGCCTGGTGGATCGCCATCGCCGCGAGCGCGCTCTCCGCCGTGGCCATCTGGCTCGCGGGGCCGCGCCAGATCCGCGCCGTCGCCGGCCGCGTGGGCCGGGCGTGACCGCCGCGCCTCACGCGGGTCCGCGCCCTAGCCTCCGGAGCACGCGCGCCAGGAACACCACCGTGAAGAAAAGCTGGACCTTGAGCCGTGTCAGCGGCGAAGGCCGCCAGTTTCCGGCGAGCACGGAGACGATGGCCCGGTAGGTGCCGACCAGCCGCTTCGGGCGCGCGAACCAGAGCGCCCGGAACGTCGGGTCGTAGAACCCGACGGCGAATCGCCGGAAGTGACGATAGCGCTTGCGCACGATGCGCTCGTAGCGGACGAAAATCCGCGACGACAGGTCACCCGCGCTGAATCCGGCGTCGATGGCCTCCGCGACCTCGAGCCCGCCCTGCATCGCCAGCAACACGCCCGTCGAGAAGATGGGATCCAGAAACGCGGCCGCGTCCCCCACCGCGACCCAGCGGTCTCCCGACATTCGCGTCGCGAGATACGAGTAGTCCGCGTCGAAGCGAGCCGGGGACACGCGCCGGGCTCGCGCGAGCAGCGGCGTGGCGGCCGGCGTGGCGGCGAGATAGTGCGCGAGGCTCTCCTCGGCGGTGGCCTTCGACTCCGCCCGGTGCACGCTCCTGGGGATCACCGCGCCCACGCTGATCACGGTCGGCGAGAGCGGAATCATCCACAGCCAGCCCATGTCGGGACGGGTGAACATCCGGATGTCGCCGGCTCGCCGGCCCTCGGCGCGGGGAATCCCCTCGAACTGCGCGTGCACCGCGATGTTCTGCAGCAGCGGGTCGAGCTCGTGACGGCCGAAGCGCTTCACGATGAGCCCGGCCCGCCCCGAGGCGTCGACGACGACACCGACCCGCGCATGGCGCGCGACCCCATCGGGGTCGGCGAAGCGTAGCGTGACGCCGTCCGGATCGAAGGACACGTCGAGGACACGGTGCTCCTCCAGCACGGTGACGCCGCACTTGGCGGAGTGGCGGAGCAGCACGTCGTCGAACGTCTGCCGCAGGACCTGGAAGGTCTGGGGCGTGGGTGTCTCCACGGCGACCGCGAAGTCGGCGTATTGCTCGGGGCCGCCCCCGAATGACTGGAAGGTGGCGCCCCACTTCTCGACGAACCCCGAGGCGGTGATGGTGTCGTAGACACCGAGGGCGCGGAAGAGCTCGTTGCTCCACGGCAGCTGCGACTCGCCGATATGGAAGCGCGGAAACCGCTCGCGCTCGAGCAGGACGACCCTCCGGCCGCGCCTCGCCAGCGCGGTGGCCGCACTGGACCCACCGGGCCCCCCGCCCACGACCGCCACGTCGAAATCCCAGCCGCTGCTCACCAGGGCCATGGGGCAAGTGTACCGAACGCGGGTTAGCTCGTGCCCGTGTACCCGGGCGGGCGGCCCTGCTCCCACACATGCTTGCGCGCCACGGCCTCGTTGAGATCGGCGCCCCACCCCGGGCGCGTGGGGATGACGAGCTCACCGCGCTCGATCGTCGGCGGATGGGTCACCAGCTCGTCCTTCCACGGCACGTCGTCGACGTCGATCTCCATGATGCGGACGTTCGGCACACAGGCGCAGAGGTGCGCCGAATGGTACGTCGAGAGATGGCTGTAATAGTTGTGCGGGGCGATGTTCAGCTCGTGGCTCTCGGCGAGATCGGCCACGCGCTTGGAGATGGCGAAGCCGTTCCAGGGCACGTCGATCATCACCACGTCCATGGCCCGCGCCTCGAAGTATGGCCGGTAGTCGCGTAGACCGTAGAGGTTCTCCCCGGAGCAGATGGGGATCGAGGTCGATTCCTTGACCTCGCGCAGCGCGTCGGCGTCGTACATGTCGATCTCGACCCACATCATCGACAGCGGCTCGAGGGCCCGGCAGATCCGGCGGGCCGCTTCGGGCTTGAAGTTGAAGTTGAGATCGAGGGCGAGGCCGACGTTCGGCCCCACGGCGCGCCGGAACGTGCCGAGCAGCGTCTCGATGTGGCTCACCATCTCCGTGGTGACCGTCTGATCCGTGGTGCCGGGACCGCCGCCGAAGCCGCCGAAGTGGACACGGGCGGGATCTCCGGGGTACACGATGTTCGTCTTGAGCGCGCGAAAGCCGCGGCGCACCACCTCCTCGCCGAGACGCGCGACGTCGTCCATCGTGCGCAGCGGCGGCACGCCGATGAGGGCGAAGCTGCGGGCACGCGAGGTCCCGCAGTGGGACCAGTACACGAGCTGCCGCTCGCGCAACGGTCCGCCGAACAGCTCGTAGACGGGCACGCCGAGCGCCTTGGCCTTGATGTCCCACAGAGCCAGCTCGATGCCGGCGATGGCCTTGGCCGCGATGCCGCCCCGGCTCTGCCGGGCCATCCGGTACATGTCCCAGTAGCGCGCCTCGACGGGTCGGGGATCGCGGCCGACCAGGACCGACTCGAAGTCGTGGACCGTCGCGACCACGCCGTATGGATTGCGCCCGTCGGAGCATTCCCCGTAACCGGTGATCCCGGCGTCGGTGCGCACCGCCACGAACTGCCACGGACGCCAACCGGCGTCGACCACGAACGTCTCGATCTGAGTGATCTTCATGTGTCCTCCAATAAGCTCCGCCCTACGATACTAGGGCCCGGGCCGGGGTGGCGCGACGGGCTTCGACGAGGGCCAGTACGAGGAGACCCAGGAGCGCGCCGACGCCGCCGACGACGAAGCCGGCGCCGTAGGACAGACGATCCGTGATGGCTCCGACCAGCAC
>Ga0137374_10009184_pt1 | contig 11678 bp, 8 predicted proteins | sample SagtaG_20_FD_104811 | JGI IMG/M metagenome (GOLD analysis project Ga0137374, IMG submission 104811) | Vadose zone soil microbial communities from Sagehorn Ranch, Mendocino, California, USA - Sage1_R_100_16 metaG | ecosystem: Environmental > Terrestrial > Soil > Vadose zone | place: USA...
CGCTACATCCTCTCGTTCATCTATTTCAGCCGCGCGGTCGTGTTCGCGCTGTTCTTCCTGTTGCCGGTGTCGGCGTTGTCCGTTTATGCGTTCGCGGTGGCGCTCGGCCTGTTGTGGCTGTCCACGGTGCCACCGACCAACGGCATCGTCGCGCAGGTGTTCGGCGTGCGCTATCTCGCGATGCTGTCGGGCGTGACGTTCTTCAGCCACCAGGTCGGCAGCTTCCTCGGCGCATGGCTTGGCGGCAAGCTCTTCGACACGATGGGAAGCTACGACATCGTCTGGTGGCTGTCGATCGCGCTTGGCATCGCCGCGGGGCTCATCAATCTGCCGATCGACGAGCGGGAAATCCGGCGGCCGGCAGCAGCCGCCGCGTAATAAATCGTCATTCCCGCGAAGGCGGGAATCCAGCTTCTTTCGTCAAACGACACTGGGTCCCCGCCTGCGCGGGGACGACAAGCTCTACGGCAACGGAGGCGCCGGCGGCAGCGAGTCGGCCGCGACATGATCGACGGCATCGGTGATCAGCGTGTCCACACCCCAGCCCGCCAGTTGGTCGATGCGCTCGCGCTCGTTCGGCGTGTAGCACATCACGCGGTAGCCGGCGCGATGCGCAGCGTCGACGACATCGGCGGTGAGCACCTCGTGGTTCGCGTCAAGTGCCACGCAGCCGAGCCGCGCGAGACGCGCGAGCCAGTCGTCCGGCAGCTCGTCGAGCAGCAGCGCGCGCGGCAATGTCTCGACCGCGTCGCGCGCCGCGACAAGCGAGGCCTCGGCGAACGACGAGAGCAGCGGCGGGACCTCGGCCTCGCGCCACAGCGTAGCGGCATCCAGAGCGACCGCTGCGCCGGTCTCGGGCTCGCGTCCCGGCGTCGGCTTGATCTCGACGTTGCATGCGACACCGTGCGCGCGCGCCCACCGCGCGATCGACGCGAGCGTGGGCAGCGGCTCGCCGGCGTACTGCGCCGAGTGCCACCCGCCGGCATCGAGGCGCGACAGCTCGCGCCACGGCAGCGCGTCGGCTCGGCCGCGGCCGCTCGTCGTGCGCTCGAGCGTCGCATCGTGCAGGAGGAAGCTCACGTTATCCGCAGCGAGCTTGACGTCGAACTCGACCATCCGATAGCCAAGCGCGTGACCGACGCGCATCGCGGTGAGCGTGTTCTCGGGCGCAAGCTTGCCGGCGCCTCTGTGCGCGACGAGGCGCGGATAAGGCCAGTCGCGTGCGATCGCGTTCGTCATGTCATCGAATCCGCTGGCCTGTCGACGCGTCGAACAGGAACACCTGTTGCGGCCGCGCGGAGAGCGCGAACGTCGAGCCGACATCCGGATGCGTGCCGTGCGGCAGCCGCGCGATCACCGTCGTCTTGCCATGGCCGATGTGGACCAGCGAATCGGCACCCAGATGCTCGATCATCTCGACGCTGCCGGCGAGCACGCGCTCGCCGTCGGACGCGGGCGCGAAATGCTCGGGCCGTATGCCGACCACCACGTCGCGGCCGGCCTCGACGGTGCCGTTGAAGCCGCTCACGCTGCCGCCCGCATCGAGCGCAATGGCGCCGCGGCCATCAGCTTTGCCCGGCATGAAATTCATCGCAGGCGAGCCGATGAATCCGGCGACGAACAGCGTCTGCGGATTCGCGTAGACCTCCATCGGCGTGCCGACCTGTTCAGCGCGGCCCGCGTTCATCACCAGCATGCGCTGCGCGAGCGTCATCGCCTCGACCTGGTCGTGTGTGACGTAGAGGCTCGTCGTGCCGAGCCTGCGGTGCAACTTCTGGATCTCGAAGCGCATCTGCACGCGCAGCTTCGCGTCGAGATTCGACAGCGGCTCGTCGAACAGGAACACGGCGGGCTCACGCACGATCGCACGGCCCATCGCGACGCGCTGACGCTGGCCACCCGAGAGCTGGCGCGGCTTGCGGTCGAGCAGCGCGCCCAGCTCCAGGATGTCGGCTGCGCGCTTGACGGCACCGTCGATCCCGCTCTTGGTGAGCCCGCGGATGCGAAGGCCGTACGCCATGTTGTCGTACACGCTCATGTGCGGGTAGAGCGCGTAGTTCTGGAACACCATCGCGATGTCGCGATCCTTGGGTTCCAGCCGATTCACCACGCGGCCGCCGATGTCGATTTCGCCGCCCGTGATCTCCTCGAGCCCGGCGACCATCCGCAGAAGCGTCGACTTGCCGCATCCGGAAGGGCCGACGATGACGACGAACTCGCCGTCGCCGACCGCAAGATCGATCCCGGGAATGACGACGTTGCCGGCGTAGCTCTTGCTGACGTGACGGAGTTCGACGTTGGCCATTTCGAGCTTGTCATTCCCGCGAAAGCGGGAATCCAGTGACTGTGCGCGAACGACACTGGATCCCCGCCTGCGCGGGCATGACGGTGTGCATTGACATCACTTCTCCGTATCGACCAAGCCTTTGACGAACCATTTCTGCATGAGCAGCACGACCGCCACCGGAGGCAGCATCGCGAGCATCGCCGTTGCCATGACGAGGTGCCAGTCGGTCGCGGCGTCGCCGCCGCCGGTGATCATCCTCTTGATGCCGATCGCCGCCGTGTACATGTCCTCCTGCGTGGTCACCAGCAGAGGCCACAGATACTGGTTCCAGCCGTAAATGAACAGGATGACGAAAAGCGCGGCGATGTTCGGCCGCGACAGCGGCACGATGACGTCCCAGAAGAAGCGCAGCGGTCCGGCGCCGTCGATGCGCGCCGCCTCGGCCAGCTCGTCCGGAATCGTGAGGAAGAACTGGCGGAACAGGAACGTCGCCGTCGCCGACGCGATCAGCGGCACGGTGAGTCCCGCATAGGTGTCGAGCATGTGGAGGTCGGAGACGACCTTGTACGTCGGCAGGATGCGCACCTCGACCGGCAGCATCAGCGTGACGAAGATCATCCAGAAGAAGAACGTGCGCAACGGAAAGCGGAAGTACACGATCGCGAAGGCGGAAAGCAGCGAGATTGCGATCTTGCCGAACGCGATCACCAGCGCGGAGATGAGGCTGTTCAGCATCATCTGGCCGACCGGCGCGGTCGACTGGCCGGCTCCTTGCGCGAGCACGGTCAGGTAGTTGTCGACGAGGTGCGAGCCGGGCACGAGGGGCATCGGAGGCGCGAGCACCTGCTCGGCGGTGAGCGAGGACGCGACAAACGTGACGTAGATCGGGAACGCGACGATCGCGACGCCGAGTACCAGGATCGCGTGCGAGACGAACGTCAGGATCGGCCGGTTCTCGATCATCTCAGGGTTGTCGTCCCCGCGCAGGCGGGGACCCAGTGACGTTCGTCGCTGCGACGCGCCATTCGAAAAGACGCTGGATTCCCGCCTTCGCGGGAATGACAAATGGACCGCGCGCGCCCACTCATCAGTACTGCACCTTGCGCTCGACATAGCGGAACTGCACGACGGTAAGCGTGATCACGATCGCCATCAGGATCACCGATTGCGCCGCCGAGCTGCCGAGGTCGAGCGCCTTGAAGCCGTCCTTGAACACCTTGTAGACGAGGATGTCGGTCGCCTGTACCGGACCGCCGCCGGTCGCCGCATCGATGATCGCGAACGTCTCGAAGAACGCATAGACGATGTTGACGACGAGCAGGAAAAACGTCGTCGGCGACAGCAGCGGGAAGACGATCGTCGCGAAGCGGCGCACCGGACCGGCACCGTCGATCGCGGCGGCCTCGATCAGCGACTTCGGGATCGACTGCAGCCCCGCGAGGAAGAACAGGAAGTTGTAGCTCACCTGCTTCCACACGGCCGCGATCGTGACCAGGATCAGTGCGTCCGTGCCGTCGAGCAGCGGGTCCCACGCGATGCCGAGCTTGCGCAGCCAGAAGGCGAGGATGCCGAGCGTCGGATTGAGAAGGAACAGCCACAGCACCGCGGCGACCACGGGGGCGACCGCGTAGGGCCAGATCAACAGCGTTTTGTAGACGGTCGCGCCGCGCAGCACGCGGTCGGCGAACACGGCGAGCACGAGCGAGAACGAGAGCCCGATCGCGGCGACCAGAATGGAAAACACCGCGGTGACCTTGAACGACGCGAGGTAGAACGGGTCGTCGAAGAGCCCGCGGTAGTTGTCGAGCCCCGCGAACTCGCTGGTCGTGCCGAAGGGGTCCTGCAGCAGCACCGAGTAGTAGACCGCCTGCGTCGCGGGCCAGAAGAAGAAGACGATCGTGATCGCGAGCTGCGGCGCGACGAGCGCATAGGGCAGCCACCGGGATCGAAACCGCGCGCGCTTTTCCATCGCCATGGCGAACGTCATTCCCGCGGAGGCGGGAATCCAGTGTCTTGATCGAAAGTCGCTGGGCCCCCGCCTTCGCGGGGGCGACGATTCGTCACGTCACGCGCGCCGCTACTGCTTGGCCGTCTTCGCGAACCGCGTGATCTGCTCGTTGCCGCGCGCGACCGCGGCGTCGAGCGCGGCTTTCGCGTCCTTCTTGCCGCTCCACACCTGTTCGAGCTCCTCGTCGATGATGTCGCGGATCTGCACGAAGTTGCCCAGGCGAATGCCGCGCGAGTTGTTCGTCGTCTTGACGATCATCTGCTGGACCGAGACGTCGGTGCCGGGATTCTTGTCGTAGAAACCGGACTTCTTCGTGAGCTCGTAGGCCTCCATCGTGATCGGCAGGTAGCCGGTCGCCTGGTGGAACTCGGCCTGGATTTCGGGCTTCGACAGGAACGACAGGAATTTGGCGACGCCCTTGTATTCGTCCTTCTTCTTGCCGCCCATCACCCACAGGCTCGCGCCGCCGATGATCGTGTTCTGCGGCGCACCCTGCACGTCGGCGTAATAAGGCAGCGTCGACACCGCGAACTTGAACTTCGCGTTCTGCTTGACCGTGCCGTAAGCGGCCGAGGACGTCGTCATCATCGCGCACTCGCCGCTGTAGAACTTCGCTTCCGGCTCGTTCTTGCGGCCTCCGTAGACGAAGTAGCCCTTCTTCAGCCAATCCTGCATGTTCGCGATGTGGCGCGTCTGGATCGGGCCGTTGAACGTGAGCTTCGGGTCGTTGCCGGCGAAGCCGTTCTGCTCGGTCGCGAACGGCTGGTTGTGCCACGCGGAGAAGCTCTCGAGCTGCGTCCACGACTGCCAGCCCGTGGTGAACGGGCAGTTCGTCACGCCGGCGGCCTTGAGCTTGGCGGCGTCGGCAATGACCGCCTGCCATGTCGTGGGCGCTTGATTGGGATCGATCCCGGCCTTCTCGAACGCGTCCTTGTTGTAATAGAACACCGTGGTCGAGCTGTTGAACGGGAACGACAGCATCTGACCCTTCGGGTTGGTGTAGTAGCCGGCGACCGCGGGCACGTAGCTCTTCGGGTCGAACTTCTCGCCCGACTCGGTCATCACCTCGTAGACCGGCTTGATCGCGCCCTTGGCCGACATCATCGTCGCCGTGCCCACCTCGAACACCTGCAGGATGTGTGGCGCGTTGCCGGCGCGAAACGCCGCAATCGCTGCCGCCATCGCCTCGGGGTAGCTTCCCTTGAAGACGGCGGTGACCTTGTACTCGGTCTGGCTGTCGTTGAAGCGCTTGGCGAGCGTGTTGACGCGGTCGTTGTTCGCGCCGGTCATCGCATGCCACCACTGGATCTCGGTGACCGCGTTCGCCGACGCGGCGAACCCGAGCAACGCGAACGCGAGCACGAGATTGACGGCGCGCGAAATGCAAATCGACATGATCTCTCCTCTTTCGGGCTGGCAAGACGAAGCGGCTATGCTGCCGCCTGAGCGTGGCAATTCTATTGCAATAATTAGGGTCGGAGATTAATTTTTAGATTGTCGTGCCGCGAAGGCGGGGACCCAGTGTCTTGCGTCGCAAAGACGCTGGATTCGCGGCCTTCGCTGCGGTTGTCGTCCCCGCGAAGGCGGGGACCCAGTGTCTTGCGTCGCAAAGACGCTGGATTCCCGCTTTCGCGGGAATGACGGCCTGCTCAATCGGCGACGGCGGGCGTCGGCTCGTGCGCCGGCAGCTCGCCTTCGCGGTGCTTGCGCGCGAGCAGCGTGTACGCGGTCGGCACGACGAAGAGTGTCAGCAGCGTGCCGATCGCCATGCCGCCGACGATCACCCAGCCGATCTGCGTGCGCGACTCGGCGCCGGCGCCGTGAGCGAGCGCGAGCGGCACCGCGCCGAGCACCATCGCGCCGGTCGTCATCAGGATCGGCCGCAGCCGCAGCGTCGCCGCGTCGATGACCGCGTTCATCATGTCCTCGCCCTTGGCGCGGAGCTGATTCGAGAACTCGACGATCAGGATGCCGTGCTTGGTGATGAGGCCGACCAGCGTGACGAGGCCGACCTGGCTGTAGATGTTGAGCGTCCCTCCGGCGAGCCACAGCACGAACAGCGCGCCCGTCATCGACAGCGGCACCGACAGCATGATGACGAACGGATGGACGAAGCTCTCGAACTGGGCGGACAGCACGAGGTAGATGAACATCAGCGCGAGCACGAACGTGAAATAGATCTCGCCGCCCGACTTCTTGAATTCGCGCGACTGACCGTCGTAGTCCGTTTGCGCGGTCGGCGGCAATACCGCGCGCGCCGTGGATTCCATGAACTTCAGCGCATCGTCGATCGTGTAGCCGGGCGCAAGCGTGCCGGTGACCTTGACCGCGCGCAGCCGGTTGAAGTGGTTGAGCGACTGCGGTGCGACACCCTCACGCACGTCGACGAGATTCGACAGCTGCACCATCTCGTTGTTGCGCCCGCGCACGTACGTGTCGCTGATGTCGGCGGGTGTGGTGCGGTCGACCGGTGCGAGCTGCACGATCACGTCGTACTGCTCGCCTTCGCGCTTGAACCGCGTGACCTGGCGGCCGCCGAGCATCGTCTCGAGCGTGCGGCCCACCGTGTCGACGTTGACGGCAACGTCGGAGAGCTTGTCGCGATTGATCGTGACGCGAACCTCGGGTGTGTTCAGCCGCAGATCGGTCTGCAGGTTCTGCGCGCCGGGAAACTTGCGCATCTCGTCGAGGAAACGATCGACGATCCGCTGCAGCTCGACATACGGCACCTGCGACATGATGACGAACTCGATCGGCGTCGAGCGGAACGACTGGCCGAGCGAGGGCGGGTTGAGCGGGAACGCGAGCGCGCCGGGAATGTTCGCGAGCTGCGGCCGCAGCTCGTCGGCGATCTGTTTCTGCTTTTTTGTGCGCTCTTCCCACGGCTTCAACCGCAGCACTGCGTTGCCGTCGACCACGGTCGGGAAGCCCGAGATCGTCGTGTACGCGGCCGCCTCGGGAACCTTGCTGTAGAACTCCTCGATCGGCCTCAGCGTGTCGGACGTGTATTGCGGCGTCGAGCCCTGCGGCGCGGTGACCAGGCCGAATACGACGCCGCGGTCCTCGAGCGGCGACAGCTCGGCCTTGAGCATCAGGAAGAACGTCGTGCCGAACGCCGCGGTGGCGACCCATGCGGTGATGACGATCCAGCGATGGTGCAGCACGAAACCGAGCGCGCGCCGGTAGCCGTTGGTGAGCGCGACGATCCACGACTCGATCGTGTTGTAGATCCACGAGTGCCGCTCCTGATGCCGCAGCAGCACCGAGCACATCATCGGCGACAGCGTCAGCGCGATGAAGCCCGAGGTCAGCACGGCACCGGCGAGCGTCAGCGCGAACTCGATGAACAGGCGCCCCGTGCGCCCGGTCGCGAACGCGAGCGGCGCGAACACCGAGGCGAGCGTCAGCGTCATGGCGACAACGGCGAACGCGATCTCGCGCGCGCCCTGCATCGCCGCCTGCTTGCGCGGGATGCCCTCCTCGATGTGGCGGAAGATGTTCTCGAGCACAACGATCGCATCGTCGACGACGAGCCCGATCGCGAGCACCATCGCGAGCAGCGTCAGCGTGTTGATCGTGAAGCCGAACAGATACATCAGCGCGAACGCGCCGACCAGCGACACCGGGATCGTCACGATCGGGATCACGGTCGCTCGAAGCGAGCGCAGGAAAAAGAAGATCACGAGCACGACGAGCCCGATCGCCTCAGCGATCGTCTCGAACACCGACGTGATCGAGCGGTCGATGAACACCGACGTGTCGTAGGCGACGATGAGCCGCATGCCGGTCGGCAGCGACTGGTTCATCCGATCGACTTCCTGGCGCACGGCGTTCGACAGGTCGAGCGGGTTGGCGACCGCCTGCTTGATCACGCCGATATTGAGCGAGCTCTTGCCGTTGAAGCGCGAGATCGTCCGCTCGTCGATCGCGCCGATTACCGCGTTGCCGACGTCGCGTACGCGCACCGGGTAGCCGCCGACGTTCGCGACGATGATGCTGTTGAACTGCTCGGGTGTCTGCAGATCGGTTTCGGCGACGACGGTGAACTCGCGCGCCTGCGACTCGATGCGACCGGCGGGAATCTCCGCATTCTGCCGGCGGATCGCGTCCTCGACGTCCTGCACGGTGAGCCGATAGCCGGCAAGCCGCGTGCGGTCGAGGTTGATGCGCATCGACACCTGCCGCTCGCCGAAAACGCGCACGTCCGCGGCGCCGGGCAGCACCGAAAGCCGCGGCTGGATATAGCGCTTGACGTAGTCGGACGCCTCGAGCGGCGACTGGCCCGTCTCGACGGCGATGTAGATAATCGGATTCGAGTCGGATTCGACCTTCGCGATCACCGGCTCGTCGATCGTGTCGGGAAGCTTCTGGCGCACGCGCGCGACCTTGTCGCGCACGTCGGCGGCCGCTCCGTCCGGGTCGCGCTTGAGCGTGAAACGCACGTTGATGCGCGACGTCTCCGATCGGCTCTGCGAGGTCATCACCTCGACGCCCTCGATGCCGGCGAGCGAATCCTCGAGGATCTTCGTCACCTGCGATTCGACGACCTCGGCGGACGCGCCGCGGTACGTCGTGTTGACCGAGACGACGGGCTCGTCGATGCGCGGGTACTCGCGCACGGCGAGCCGTGTGTACGAGATCAGGCCCATCAACAGAATGACGAGCGACAGCACCGTCGCGAAGACGGGACGGCGAATGCAGGTCTCGGGGAGCGTCATTCGTTATCGAACCTTGCAGTCGTCATTCCCGCGCAGGCGGGAATCCAGCGACTTTCAACGCAACGACACTGGATTCCCGCCTGCGCGGGAATGACGATCGTGAAGCGCCGCGTTCGGTCACGTCCTCGGATTCGGCGGCGACGGTGCCTCGCCCTTCGCCGGCGCGCCGGCCACCGCCGGCGGCGCGCCGCCGTTCGCGAGCCGCACTTGAGCGCCATCGCGAAGCTTCTGCTGGCCCGCGATGACGACGACGTCGTCGGCCGCGAGTCCCTGCACGACCTCGACCTTGGCGTCGCGCCGCTGGCCGATGTCGACCTTCACGCGCTGCGCCTTGCCGTCGACGACCTTGAACACGTACTGCTCGGTGCCTTGCGGCACGAGCGCCTGTTCCGGCACGACGAGCGAATCCTGCCGCTGGTCCGTGATGAGCCGCACACGCGCGAACATTCCCGGGCGCAGCGCGGTGTCGGCGTTCTTGACCACCGCGCGAATGACGATCGAGCGGCCGGCCGCGTCGACGAGCGGATTGATCGCGAACACGCTGCCCTGGTACGTCTTGCCCGGCAGCGCGTCGAGCGCCACCTGCAAGGTCTGCCCGACCTTCACCTGCTTCAGATAGAGCTCGGGCACGCGGAAGTCGACCTTGAGCGGATCGATCGACTCGAGGTTGACGAGATCGGCGCCCTCCTTCACGTAGTCGCCGATCGAAACCTGACGCAGGCCGATGATTCCCGAGAACGGCGCGCGGATGTCCATCTTGTCGCGCTTCGCGGCCGCGAGCTGCAACGCCGCTTCGGCGACCTTCAGGTTGTTCTCCGCCTCGTCCTTCGCCTGCCCCGAAATGAAGTTGCTCTTCGACAAATCGACGGCGCGATCGAACTTCGATTGCGCAAGCTTCAGGTTCGCGCGCGCCTGCTGCACTTCGGCCTCGTTGATCGCCGGATCGAGCCGCACGAGGAGCGCGCCCTTCGTGACGCGCTGGCCTTCGCCGAAACCGATCGTGCTGATACGTCCGGCGACTTCCGGACGCAACGTGACCGACTCGTCCGAGCGCAGGCTTCCGACCGCGGTGATCGACTGCGGAAGCGACGCGACGGCGACCTTCATTGCCTCCACCGCCACGCCCGCGTTGCCATTGCCGCCTGCAGCGTTCGACGCGGCGGCGCCGCTCGCCGCCGAGTTCCCGCCACCGTTGGTCGCGCTCGCCGCGTTATTCGCCGGTCGCTGGCCGAGCCAATAGCCGCCGGCGACGGCGGCAACCAGGCCAAGCGCGACGAGCACGCCGATGATGCTGTTCTTCATTGTGTGGGGGGAAAACGGGCGGCGGCGCCGGAAGCGCCAAAAGCCGCGATTATGCGCCGCCGCTCCACGCTACGGCAAACAGAGCCGATGAACGTGTGAGGCGCACGCCGCTCAGGCAGGCTGTGCCCGCCGCGCTGTTAGAATCGGCCGCTTCCCGTTCGTTCCTCGGCGGAGTCCGCGTTGCTGAAACTTTTCGTTACAGTTCGATCGGTAGCCAGTGCGTTCGCCATCCTTGCTGCGATGGCTTTTGCGACCGCGGCGCTCGCGCCACGACCCGCGCTTGCACAGACGCCTTATCCATCGAAGCCGATCAAGCTCGTCGTGCCGTTCCCGCCCGGCGGCCCACTCGACACCATCGGTCGCGCGATCGCGCAAAGGCTTACCCAGACATGGGGCCAGGCGGTCGTCGTCGAGAACAAACCGGGTGCGGGCGGCAATATCGGCGCCGATGCCGTCGCGAAATCGGCGCCCGACGGTTACACGATCCTGATGGGCGCGCTGTCCACGCATGCCGTCAACCCGAGTCTGTATCCGAACATGCCGTACGACGCCGTCAAGGATTTCGCGCCGATCACGCTGGTCGCGACGACGCCGAACGTGCTCGTCGTCAATCCCTCGCTGCCGGTCGCGTCGGCGCAGGCGTTCATCGCGTACGCGAAAGCGAATCCCGGCAAGCTCAACTTCGGCTCCGGCAGCACCGGCAGCGCCGGCCACCTCGCGGGCGAGCTCTTCAACGTCGAGACGGCTGCCGCGATGGTCCACGTGCCGTTCAAGGGCGGCGCGCCGGCCACACAGGCGCTGCTCGCCGGCGACACGCAGCTGATGTTCGACAATCTCGCCAACGCGATGCCGCACGTGAAGGCGGGCAAGCTGCGCGCGCTCGCGGTCACGACGGCAGAGCGCTCGAAGCTCGCGCCGGAGCTGCCGACGATGGCCGAGGCCGGCGTTGCCGGCTTCGACATCTCGACGTGGTTCGGCCTGTTCGCGCCGGCCGGAACGCCGCGCGACATCGTGCAGAAATGGAACGCGGAGGTGGTGAAGATCCTCGACTCGCCGGAAATGCGCGAGCGGCTCGCCGCGCAAGGCGCCGAAGCTGCGCCGACGTCGCCCGAGCGATTCGCAGCGTTCGTCGCGAGCGAGGCCCGCAAGTACGCGCGGATCGTCAAGCTGTCCGGCGCGAAGGTCGATTGATGTAAACGTCATTCCCGCAAAGCGCGGATCGTCGACTGTCGCACGACGTCATTCCCGCGCAGGCGGGAATCCAGCGTCTTTCGCCGAACGTCACTGGGTCCCCGCCTTCGCGGGGACGACAAGCACGACGTCATTCCCGCGAAGGCGGGAATCCAGCGTCTTTCGCCGAACG
>Ga0137374_10009189_pt1 | contig 11674 bp, 11 predicted proteins | sample SagtaG_20_FD_104811 | JGI IMG/M metagenome (GOLD analysis project Ga0137374, IMG submission 104811) | Vadose zone soil microbial communities from Sagehorn Ranch, Mendocino, California, USA - Sage1_R_100_16 metaG | ecosystem: Environmental > Terrestrial > Soil > Vadose zone | place: USA...
GTGAATCAGCACGCCGGCGCTTTTGGCGTCGAGCGGCGTTGCGCGCAAATCGAACAGCCCTTGCGCGGTATATCCGATCAGCACGATCTTTCCGCGAAGCTGCGACTCGAACTCGGCGAGATTCTTCACGCCAGCGGTGGGGTCCTCGTGGGCGAGAGCGGCGAGGACGAGCTTGTCAAAATCCACGAACTTTGGCGGCGTGTGCCAGCGGATGGCGAATGTGCGATCCCGATCGATCGGCACATGCCGGCCTGAGAATACGAATTCGTTTTCTGTCCAGGCACCCCTGCGCGGCAGGTTGAGGAACATGCGCGCGCTTTCCAGTGCCAGGCTCGGAACGTAGCCGTCCGTGGTCACGCGATCGGCAATCGCATAGGAGTGAACCACACTGACGCGGGGCGAAATCGTCAACCGGACCGTGCCGATTGCCGGGGCGCTGTTCATGAACGGCAGCACGACGCCGTTCGCCGGCAATGGCGGCCCGGCGATCGTCCAGAGGTCTTTGGTGTAGCCGCGTGTGTCGCGGGGATACTGCGGATCGGTATTCGCTCCGAGGATGACCGGTGCGTTTTGCACTGCGGCCTCGAGCGCGCGATCGCCCTCCGGATGATTCAGATCTTCTTCATAGAGACCGAGGTCGATGGCGATGACGCGCGCGCCGGCGCGCTGCAGCTCGGCAATCGCCTGCGCCCACACGTCGCGGCCGTACGGCGGACGGCCGTAGCCGATCTGCGCGAGAATGCCGACACTTTTCTCATTGACGCTGACGATGACGATGCGCGGATCTGCGGTGCTGCGCCGGGCGATTGCGCGCGTGAACGCGTCGTACAGCAGCCACTCGGAGGATCGAAACGTGGGCGAGATCGCGAGGATGATGGCGGCGCAGATCGCGCCGAGAAGTGCGCCGAAGCGGGTCATGTACGTTGTTCGTTCTTCGTTGTTTGTTCTTCGTTTTGGGGAGTAGTCTCCACGAAGAACGAAGAACGGACAACAGAGAACAAACAAAGAGAGGCCGCAACGCGGCCCCTCAGAGTACGACTCCCCAAAGTCGATGTCGTGCTTATTTCTTCTTCGCTGCCTTCTTGGACTTCTTCGCTGCTTTCTTCTTAGTGGCCATTCTATTCACCACCTTTCATGCCGTACGGGACCTCACGGTCGCGCTTACTTGGCATTAAGTGCCGGATCGCTCCGACAAACTTGTTGACGTTGGAGGTGGGATTCGGGGAGACACCGATTGATGACCATCGACAGAAACCACGATTGACTTTCTGGTGATCATCATTTTTCTTAACGTTAATATGCGATGAATAAAAAGTATTGTCAAGCGATTCGACGATAAATTTCGCGAGTCATTTCTGCACAACGTTGCCACGTGAACTCGCGCGCCCGCACAAGACCGCTCGCAGTCATGGCCGCACGCAATGATTCATCGCGCATCACGCGCGTCATCGCATCGGAAATCGCTGCTACCGACTTCGCATCGACGTGCATTGCGGCGTCGCTGGTGATTTCGACGAGAGCCGGCGCGGTCGACGTGATCACCGGTGCGCCGCACGCCATCGCTTCGAGCGCGGGCAACCCGAATCCTTCCTCGAGACTCGGCGCCACGAGCGCGATCGCGCCGCGGTAGAGCGCCGCGAGCTCCTCGCTGGTGACGAATCCCCCGACCACGACTTCGGAACGATCTGCAAAGCGTCCGAAGGAGCCGCCGGCGAGGACAAGTCGCGCAGCGGGCGGCACTGCCTCGACCAGCCGATCGACATTTTTGTGCGGCTTGTCATTGCCGACGAAGAGAAAGTAGTGCCCTTCGGCTTTCGGCCCTGCGGGAGTGAACACGGGGTCGACCCCATTGGGCGTCACGGAGATTTTATCGCCATGACCGAAAACCGCAGCGATCTCGCTCCGCACAGCGTCGCTGACGGTCATCACAGCCCGACTCTTTCGCACTGCGCGACCGATCATCGATCGAGCGTACGCGCGCTTGATTGGATTGCGGTGATGCAGATGAATGAGATCGTGAATGGTCACCACGAATGGCACGCCGACGAACGGCACGACGTAGTGCGGCGCGTGAAAAAGATCGATCCGCGCGTTGCGTCCAATCACGAAGAGCTCGCGCAGGGAGTACTTCGGCGCATCGATCACAGCGTGCTCGATACCTGCCGGGAGGAAGGTCGCGATCTCACGCGGCCCGAACGCGACGTACTCTTCGCCGCCGAGATTTGTGAGTGCTCGAAGCAGGCCGCGGATGTACGTGCCGATGCCGAAGTCGGCGATCTTCCGGCAATCGATCCCGATCCTCATGCTCCAGCGGCCTCGCTCAGCAGCTCAGTCATGAGTTGCGCGCTGCGATCCCAGCGATACTGCTTCGATCGCTCGATGCCTTTGTCGCGCAACTCGCTCCGCAGCGATTCGTTCCCCTGCAGGCGAAGAATCGCTGCTCGCAATGCCTCGCGATCGCCCGGATCGACGAGCAGCGCCGCCCCTTCGGCATAATCGGGAATCGCTCCGGTGCGCGTGGCGATCACCGGTGCGCCGCAAGCCATCGCTTCGAGCGGCGGAATTCCGAAACCTTCATACCGCGACGGATACACAAACATGCGCGCGCGTTGATACAACGTGCGAAGGCGCTCGCGATCGACCCATCCGGTGACGCCGACTCCCGACGGCACGCGGACTCGCCAACCGGGATCTCCGCAAATCATGAGCGGCAGCCGCGGCTCCGGAAGCGAATTCCACACCGCGACGAGATCGGCGATGCCCTTCCGCGGCTCGAGCGTACCGACGAAGAGAATGTAGTCGCCGCCGCCGTCGCCGGGCCGGAAAAAGTCATCGACACCGTTCGGCACGATCTCGATCAACCTCCTCGGCACCCCGAACCATCGCACGGCCTCCTCGGCAATCGCTTTGGAGACGGCGGCGACGCGGCGGGCGCGATCGAGGCTCTCACTGATGAACACATTGAAGGAAAGAACGGTCTTGAGCAGATGCCGCCCGGGCATGGTGATGGAGCTGAAGTCGTGCAGCGTGACCACTGCCGGAATTCGCAGCGTGATCGGAATCGTGCCGTGCGGTCCCCACAGCACATCGGCATCGGCGATTCGCGGGAGGACCAACTGCTGCCACAGAATGCCATTCGGTGCATGATCGACGCGAAAACGACAGTGCTCGATTGCCTGCCGGTTCGTGATCTCCGCGTGGCTGGCGATGACCGGCGACGGCGTGACGTCGAGCCGACCGGCGATTTCCGCGGTGTGCACGCCGATTCCGCTGCGCGCCGGTACGAGTGGACGCCCGTCGATGATGACGCGAAGATTCATGAGCGGTCACGAATTGTAGGGCGCGACTGCGTCGCGCCGAACCCGAGTTTCGGCACGGCGCAGCCATGCCCTACGATGACACCTTGCGCATCACAGTCAACGTCTGCTCCGCTGTCACGTCCCACCGGAACTCCGCCACGCGCCGCTTTCCTCGGGCGATCAGTTCCTCGCACAGGCCGCGATCCTTCAACAATTGCTCGATTGCGCCTTCCAGCTCGCGCGCGTTTGACGGGTCGAAGTAGAGCGCCGCGTCTGCGCCGACTTCCGGCAGAGAAGACGATCGCGCCGCGATCGACGGCACTCCAGAGGCCATCGCTTCGAGCAAGGGAAATCCAAAACCTTCATAGATCGACGGAAACACAAAGATTTCTGCTTTGCGATATACCGACGCGAGCTCGTTGGGCGGGAGGTAATCGAGATGAAGGACATCGCGGCTGCGAAGTCGGGGAATGAGATCGTCCGATTTCCATCCCATCCGCCCAACGACAACCAGCTCGCCGTCGTACGCTCCGCGTTTCTTCAGGCGCTCGAAGGCATCGAGGAGAACGCGCAGGTTTTTTCGCGGCTCGATCGTGCTGACGAAAAGAATGTATCGATCGGGTAGATTCGGTGTAGCGCCGCCGCCCCCGGCGGCGATCGACACTCCCGAGTGAATCGCAAACACACGGCGCGGATCAACTTCGTACGACCGCAGGAGATCGTCGCGTGTCGATTCCGATACGCAGATGATCGCGTCCGCCGCGGCGATCTCCCGAGGCATGTGGACTTGCAGATTGTGCAGCGTCTCCTTTTGCAGCAGCTCCGGATGCCGCTTGTACGTGAGGTCGTGAACGGTGATGACACGGCGGCGAGCGATGGCGCCGAGAAGGCGAGGGAGGAAGTAGTTGGGAGCGAACATCACATCGCAGTCGATCAGGGCCATCCACAACACATACGCGGCTGCGGTGATCGCGCGTTGGGGCCGCGAGATGCGCCCCCGGCCGCGCAAATCGAACCAGCAGAGGTGCGCGTTTGGGGGAATGTCCGCGTGGAGCATGGGTCCGAGGTCGGTGATGCGAGCGTCGCCGAAGAGGAAGAGCTCCACGTCGTCGCGTTTGGCGATCTCGTGCAGCAGGTGATAGAGATACCAACCGATTCCGGTGAGCGGCTCGTAGAGCGGCCGGATGTCGACGCCGACGCGCAGCCGTGATTCCCATCGCGCCGCGCGACGAACGGCGCGCCGCACCCGATCGGCCACGGCATGGCTCAAAGTGTGAAGAATGGGACCGAGCACAGGATGCGTAGCTTAGCGATCTTTCTCGTAATCCTGCTCATCATTGTCGCTGCAGTCGCGGTGTTCCTGGTGGCGACGATGCCGCGCCAAGTGGCCGGAATTCATGCGCCACTTGGCCAGCGAGAACGGAACCTCATTGCGCAAGTGCCCGCGTCCGCCGAAGCATTCGCCATCGTTCCCACTGCGGCGGCGGTCGACGCCAAGCTGCGCGCGAATCCCATCACCCGCGAGGCCATGGAAAAGTGGAGAGCGAATCAGCCGCTGCCACAGCCGTGGATGATCGGCGACGCGGACCTGATCGCGTGGAAGAGCAACGGAGCGATGCACTACTTCCTCCGCGTCGATCCGTTTCGCGCGTTCATTGTTCGCATCCTCGGCCACGGACAGATCATCAGTTCTCCAGGAGAGCAGCCGGTCGATTCGGAAATTGTCGACTTGGCGTCGAGACTCCCGCCGGGCGACCTGCTCGTCGTGCAGCGCGAAAACGCGCGTGGCGCATTTCCGCCGATTGCGCGACCGGCGGTGACGTCGGTTGCTGTCACGTCTTCGGAAATCCGCCTAACCAGTGTAGCGCCGCCGCCCTCGGCGGCGTCCGCTGGTCCGGCGAGGGCGCCTCACCCTACACGTTTCCCGCGCGGCGCGATCCTCTCCGCCGCATTCACTTCACCTCCGCGGATCATCAGCGATCTCAATCGTCTCTTCGGCACGAAAGTGTCGGCGCTGTTCGACGATGGCGGGATGTTGTGCATCTACGACGTCGATCTGCGGAAGCTGCTGCCGAGGCCATTGGGAGTGTTCGTGCTGCCGGATGATCCGCAGCGACGAGCGATCGCCGATTCCTTTCACAGTCTGGTGCGGAGCGGCCAGAAGGATGGCATGCTGCTGCTCTCTTTCGATCACAGCATCGAGCAATATCAAAAGGATGTCTTCGAGCAGCCGGCGGTGGTCGGAAACGCATGGACCGTACTCCTCGATCCGCCTCGCCTGGTTCCGATTTTGAACAGCCTCGGCGAGAACCTCGGCCTGCGAATTGCGGCGCCGCGGCTTTTCCGCTCGGCACGCGATCTCGGGCATTGGATCAGCGGGCTCGAGCAGGCGAAAGTCATTGAGGCATCAGATTCTGCCGATTCCCGCGGCGAGACGCTCCAGGTGCGGATCGCAGCGAAATAGAATGAGGGAGGTCGGCGTTACTCGCAAAATCTGCCATGCTCGATCCCCACGATTGGATTCTCCTCGACGAAATCGACAAAGACGGCCCGCAGTCGTACAGCCGGACGTACTCCTTCTCGCCGGCTGAGCTCGACCGCATCGAGATCGTCGACGCCGATCCGGTGGCGATCACAGCGCATGCGAGCAAGGGAAGTCTCCCGACGGAGTACATCGTCGACGGCACCTCCAAATTCACTGCAGATCTGGCGTGCTCGCGCTGCCTGGAACCGTATCCGTTTGCCAGCTCTTCGACCTTTCACCTAAGATTCCGACCTCGTCCGGAACTCCCGCAGCAGGAGGAAGAGGAAATCGAAATCGCGCCCGAGGATCTCGATGTCGAGTTCTACACCGAGCGATCGATTTCGCTGCGCGAACTGGCACTCGAACAGATTCAGTTGTCGATTCCCATGAAGCCGTTGTGCAATGAGGCCTGTCTCGGACTGTGCCCCCAATGCGGCGTGAACCGGAATCGAGAGACATGCGCATGCGAAAGCTCGATGGTCGACGAGCGCTGGGGAGCGTTGCGCGAGATTCAGCGGGTTTTGAAGAAACGAGAAAGTTGAGGAGCTCAGATGCCAAATCCCAAACGCCGTCATAGCAAACAGCGAACGCGCACGCGGCGCGCGCACGATTTCCTGAAACAGAAATCGACTTCCGTCTGCCCGCAGTGCCGGGAGGCCAAAATGCCGCACCGCGTCTGCCCGAAATGCGGTTACTACAAGGGACGCGAAGTCATCGCGGTGAAGGACATCCTCTAGTCGTTCCGCAGCCAATGGACGGCAGCAGTTCTGACCGGGTCCGCATCGCGCTCGATGCAATGGGCGGCGATCATGCGCCGCACGAAATCGTCAAAGGCGCGATCCTCGCCGCGAAAGAGTATGCGGTGGAAGTGATCCTCGTCGGACAGGAAGAGGTGGTCCGCAAAGAGCTCGGTGCCGCCGATTCCATCCCGCGCAACATCGAAGTCGTCGACGCTCGCGAAGTCGTGGAGATGGACGACACCGCCCTTGCGCCGCTGCGGAAGAAGCGCAATTCATCCGTTCGCGTCTGTGCGAATCTGGTCGCCGAAGGTCGCGCGGACGCATTCGTGTCCGCAGGCAATACCGGCGCGAGCTGGACCTCCGCGCGCATGGTGATGGGGATGATTGAAGGCGTGAGCCGTCCCGCCCTCGCCGCCATCCTCCCCAATGCGAACGATCACACGTTGCTGCTCGATGTCGGAGCGAACGTCGATGCCAAGCCGAATCACCTTCGCGAGTTCGCCGTCATGGGCCACTTCTACGCGCAGATGGTCTTCGGGATCGATGCGCCGCGCGTCGGCCTGCTCTCGATCGGCGAGGAAGAGGGCAAAGGCAACGAGCTGACCAAAGAGACGTTTCGCGTCCTGAAGGAGACCGGCCTCAATTTCAGCGGCAACGCGGAAGGGCGCGACATCTTCAACGGCAATTTCGACGTCGTGGTCTGCGACGGCTTCGTCGGCAATGTCGTGCTGAAAGCGTCCGAAGCGCTGGGAGAGATGGTGAGCAAGACGCTTCGCACCGAAGTCCGGAAGACCATTCCGCGCAAGATCGGCGGCCTGCTGGCCAAGAGCGCCTTCGATGGTCTGAAGCGTCGCATGGACTACTCCGAATACGGCGGCGCCCCGCTCCTGGGGGTCAAAGGCGGATGCATCGTCTGCCACGGCCGCTCGAACGCGAAGGCCATCAAGAATGCAATCCGCGTCGCGCGCGGCTTTGCCCTGAATCGCATCGATCAGAAGATTCAGGAGAAGGTCACCGATCTGCACGCGCGCGAGCACGACAGCAGCGTGTTGGCGACGACGTAGCGCCCCTCATCCGCCGCTTCGCGGCACCTTCTCCCCGCTTCGCGGGGCGAAGGACTTCGTTGACCGACGGCCCTCGCCCCGCGTCAGCGGGGAGAGGGTGGCCGAAGGCCGGGTGAGGGGCCGTACCTAAGCTACTATTCGCGCCGCGGTGGAGCACAATACAGCCTTCGTCTTTCCGGGGCAGGGGAGCCAATACGCCGGGATGGGACGCGACGTCGCCGAAAAATACGCGGCAGCGCGGCGCGTCTTCGACGACATCGATCGCGCGCTCAGCTTCTCGATTTCCAAACTCTGCTTCGAAGGTCCTGAAGATCAGCTGAAGCTGACGGAGAACACGCAGCCGGCGATTCTTGCGGTTTCGGCGGCGATTCACGCCGTACTCGAGGAGCTCGGCGCCACCCGGCGGGACCTCGTCGCCGGCCATTCCCTCGGCGAATACAGCGCGATCGTCAGCGTGGGCGGGCTCACGCCGCCGGACGCGGCGAAGATCGTCCGGGCACGCGGGAAGTTCATGCAGGAAGCCGTGCCGGTCGGCAGCGGCGCGATGGCGGCACTCATCGGCCCCACTGTCGAGCAGGCGCGCGAGATCTGCGATGAAGCGGCGCAAGGCGAAATCGTCTCTGTTGCGAACATCAACGCGCCGGGGCAGATCGTGATCGCAGGGACAAAATCTGCCGTCGATCGGGCGATCGAGATCGCCAAGAAGAAAGGCGTCCGCCGTGCGCTGCCGCTCCCGGTGTCCGCACCATTTCATTGCAAGCTGATGAAACCCGCTGAAGAAAAGCTCCGGCCGATTCTCGACGATGCGCCGATCCACGATCTGTGGGTGGCGCTGCTGTCGAACGTCGACGCGTCGCCGATCGGAACGGCCACCGCGGTGCGCAACGCGCTGCTGCGCCAGGTCGCCTCGCCAGTGCGTTGGGTCGAGTCTGTGCAGAGGATGGTTTCCATGGGTGTGCGGCGGGTCGTGGAAGTCGGACCGGGCAACGTGCTCACGGGTTTGATCAAGCGCATCGACTCGTCGGTCGAGCTGGTGAACGTGTCGGACGTCGAGTCGATTGAGAGGTTTGCCAATGCGCATTGATCTGAGTGGAAAAACTGCGCTGGTCACCGGCGCATCGCGCGGCATCGGCGAAGCCATCGCCCGGCGCCTCGCGGATTGCGGCGCATATGTGCTCCTCGCGGCGCGCAGCGCGGAGCGAGTGAACGAAATCGCAAACGAGATCGTCACTGCAGGACATCGCGCCAGCGGTGTGCAACTGGACATCACCGCTGCCGATGTTCGCGAGCGCGTTCGCGCGCTTCTCGATCAGCAGCCGATCGACATCCTGGTGAACAACGCCGGCATCACCGAAGACGATCTCTTTCTGCGTATGAAACCCGAAGCTTGGACAAACGTTTTGCGAACGAATCTCGACTCCGCGTTTCACATCACGCAGGAAGTGGTGAAAAAGATGATCCGTGCGCGATGGGGTCGCATCATCAACATTTCTTCCGTCGTGGGTCTGATGGGCAATCCCGGCCAGACGAACTACGCCGCGTCGAAAGCGGCGTTGATCGGCTTCACGAAATCGCTCGCGCTGGAGATCGGATCGCGCAATGTGACCGTCAATGCGATCGCGCCGGGGTTCATTCAGACTGCGATGACCAGCGCTCTGGCTGATGAAGCGCGAACGACGCTCGAGGGGCGAATCGCGCTGAAGCGGCTCGGCACACCCGATGACGTCGCATTCGCGGCAGTGTTTCTGGCCTCAGAGCAGGCCGGGTATATCACCGGCACGGTCTTGAACGTCAGCGGCGGCTTGTACACCTGAATCGATTCGGACCTATTGAGCAGTCTGAAGAAGCGCCGCAATTGCAGTCTCAAGTCGCGGCAGTTCCTTCTCAACGACGGCCCACACGATATCGAGTTCACGCCAAAGTAGTCGTGGATGACTTTGTCTTTCATTCCCGCGATCTGCTTCCACGGGATTTGCGGCTGGCGCGTTTTGGCCTCCTCGGAGAGATTCTTGACCGCTTGACCGATGACTTCCAACTTGCGAAGTGTCGCGTCCTGCCGCATTCGGTCAGCGAAAAAACTATCACGGCCTACACTCGTGTATGTCGCGATATCGAGTAGCGCATCGCGGATGTGCTCCAAGTAGACGCGATCGTCTTTCACAACTCAGCGGCTTCGGCGAGAATCCGTTGTTGCAAGTACGGACTCAATCCGCCGACGGTCACGACTTCAACTCGCCGTCCAAGCAGTTCCTCGAGCTCCTGTTCGAGGCCGATTTAGTCACGCTTCAGAGAGAGCTTTCGGCACGGTCTTGAACGTCAGCGGCGGTTTGTACACCTGACTGCGTGTTGCGCGGATACGCCCCGAACAGCACTCGCACTGAATGCTCGAAAGCGGTCATCCACACGCGCGCAACGGACTCGACGCGCACGAGATCGAATTCGGCGGTGTGGAACGACTCCGTCCGTCGCGCGTAGGAGAGGAATCGATTGCGGCTGAGTGCGAGCTGCGACACATGACATTCGATCGCCTCCTGTTTCCGCTGCTGCTCGCAATTCGTGAGCTCGATGTGGCAGGCAAGGCGTTTTTCGGGAGCATTGCCATGGATAACGTAGGTCGTGATCGTCGCATCGGGTGCAGCCGAGTGCGCGTAGTACGAGATCGCCCGATGGTCGGCATGCAGATCAAATGATGACGGACTGACGATGAGCGTCGGCTGAATGTTTTCGATGATTTCTCGAAACGCGTCGCGCAGCCGCATGTCTGCGCGCCGGGCGAGGTTTGCGATTCCCTGATCTGGAAACGCGAGAAACGTCGCAGATCGTTCGCTCATGCCGAGGCGTGCGAGCGAGCAGAGGGCCTCGCGCCGGCGCATCGCGCCCCATTTGGCCCGATCGCCTGCTTTGAGAAAAACCTTCCGTTCCATGTAGCGCTGCGGCCAGGGATTGTTTTCGCCGTCAGTGACGAAGACAACGTGGACGTCACCGCGCACCGCCAGCACGTGCTGGATCAAACCGCCAGCCGCGATGGCCTCGTCGTCGGGATGCGGCGCCAGAATGATGGTGCGTTGAACGGAAAACGGGAGAACCATTGAATTCTCGATCCCTCAGATGAAATGGCGAGTACCCACGCTCAAACGCCGGCGCCCATAAACAGGCCAATTGCTGACTGGCGCCGGATGTAACAAATTTGTGAGCGCCGGCGCTGAGCATACGCTTACCCCGATACGGGAAGCCATCGAGCGCCCCTTGCGCCTCGCCAGTCGAACTCAAAATAACGTATTCACCGGGAACGGCAATGGTAAACGATCCCTCATCTTTCAACCACTGCCCCGAGGCGCGGAGGCGGCCGAGGTCAATGAAGTTCTCACTCAGGAAGGCGCGGCCACGCGCCGGAAAAAAAACGCCGTCAGCCTGTGCCACGTGGCAGCGCGCGCGAACCACGTCCTCAGGAATCGTGTCCTGCACGAAGCCTCTGCGCATCGCGCGGCGGGTGATGAATTCGAAGATGTGGAAGTACGGCCGGGGACGAAAGATCGTCTCGCCTTTCAGATCGATGATCGGCTCTCCCGGTCGGGTCAGGCCGAGGACCTGACGCATCATCGTGATGTGCTCGTCGGTGCTCAGCTCGAGATGGTCCGCGTAGTACCAGATGCCCGCGGCGAAAATCAGACACATGCCGACGTAAACGGGGAGGCGCACGTCGAGCCGATCAATCGCTGCCGCCAGGAAGATTGCCAGGATCGGAAACATCGGCAACATGTCACGCGGCGAGATCAGGATCCAGAAGCCGACTAGAGTGGCACCGAAGAATGCCGTGGCGAACGCCAGAAAAAATCTCCACCGCGGTTGCCAATCCTCGGTCGCCGGACGTTTGATCCAGGCGATCCACAAAATCACCAGAAGAGTGGGAACGTATGCGATTCGTTTCACCCAGAGATCGCCGGGTGCCTTCGCCGAGACGACGAGCTCATTGAACCGAATGACGCAGTAGAGGAGATTCGACAGCGCGCCTTTGAAGTAGAAGTAACTGACGACGATCGCCGGCAC
>Ga0137374_10009195_pt1 | contig 11670 bp, 10 predicted proteins | sample SagtaG_20_FD_104811 | JGI IMG/M metagenome (GOLD analysis project Ga0137374, IMG submission 104811) | Vadose zone soil microbial communities from Sagehorn Ranch, Mendocino, California, USA - Sage1_R_100_16 metaG | ecosystem: Environmental > Terrestrial > Soil > Vadose zone | place: USA...
AGGGCCCGCCAGAACAGCAGGAGGTCGTCGTAGTCGAGGACCCGCTGCGCGCGCTTGCGGGAGGTGTACTCGCGGAAGATCAGCCGGATGCCGTCGGCCTCCTCGGCGCACCACGGGAACGCCTGTCGCAGGACCCCTTCGAGCGGCACGCCGGCGTTCACGGTTCGCGAGTAGATGGAGGCCAGGGTCTCCTTGCGGGGGAACCGCCGCTCCCGGGCCGCCAGTCCGAGGTCGCCCCTGATCAGGTTCATGAGGTCCGCGCCGTCGGACTGGTCGAGGACCGTGAAGTCCGGGGACAGGCCGAGGGGCCGCGCGTACAGTCGCAGGAGGCGATTGGCCACGGCGTGGAACGTCCCGCCCCAGACCCGGCCGGCCGCGGCGGGCCGGTCCGATCCGATCAGCCGCTCAGCCCGCGAGAGCATCTCCCGGGCCGCTCGCCGGCTGAACGTGAGCAGCAGGATCCGCTGCGGGGGAACGCCGCGGTCGATGAGCTGGGCCACCCGGCAGGCCAGGGTCCAGGTCTTCCCCGATCCCGCTCCCGCCACCACGAGCAGCGGCCCGCCGGCATGCGCGACCGCCTCCCGCTGCTTGGCGTTCAGCGAGTCGAGCCAGGGATCGGTCCGTGTCAGTGTCATTGTCCAGGTTGAGCGAACAGGTGTTCGAGTATAGGAGGTGGTGAGGAGGGGGGGAAGTACCAACTGCATATCGACCCCGGCCCCGGGGCTCGCTACGCTCGTTGGGTGGGCGAGAAGACCCGGTCGAGGCCGCTGTGGCGCAGGACCTTGAAGGCGCTCCGCATCCTGCTGTTCCCGGCCGTGGTGGTCGCGGTGTTCGTCGGCATCCTCCCCCGAATCGCCAACCTGGACCGGGTGTGGTCGGTCATCTCGTCGATGTCGTCCGCCGAGGTGGCCGTGCTCGTCGCGTTGGCGGTGCTGAACCTGGTCACGTACTGGCCGATGCTCGTGGCCGCCATGCCGGGGCTCAGCCTGGGGCAGGCCGCGGTGGTCTGCCAGTCCTCCACGACCGTGGCCATGACCGTCCCCGCAGGTGGAGCCGTGGCGGTGGGGGTGTCGTACGCCATGTACACGTCGTGGGGGTTCTCGAGGGCGAAGGTGGCGCTCTCCGCCCTGGCCACGTTCGTCGCGAACATGTCGTACAAGCTCCTGCTCCCGGCGATCTCCCTGGGCCTGCTCGCCGCGACGGGCGGAGCTCCGGGCGACGAGCTGCCGGCGGCCCTGGTCGGCCTGGGCGGTTTCCTGGCCGCCTTCGGGGTGCTCGCCCTCATGCTCCGGAGCGAGCGCTTCGCCCGCCGCGCCGGGAAGGCCGCGAGCGCGGTGGCCTCGTGGTTCCTGCAGAAGGTGGGACGGCCGCCCACCCGGGCCTGGGGGGACACCGCCGTCCGGTTTCGGGCCCGGGTCATCGACCTGCTCCGCACCCGCGGGCTGTTCCTGGCGGCGGCCGAGGTGGTGAGCCAGCTGGCCGTGTACCTCGTGCTGCTGGCCTCGGTGCGGTTCACGGGGACCCCCGATTCGATCGTCAGCTGGGCCCAGGTCCTGGTGGTGTTCGCGTTCATCCGCCTGGCGACGGCGATGCCGATCATCCCCGGCAACGTCGGCATCGCCGAGCTCGGCTACATCGGGGGGCTGGTGGTGGCGGGGTCAGGGCGAACGCAGGCCGTCGCCGCCGTGCTGGTGTTCCGGTTCCTCACCTATTTCGCCCAGATCCCGATCGGCGGCCTCACCTACCTGGTGTGGCGTCGCCGGACCCACTGGCGGGCGCCGGCGCAGGGGAGCCGGGATGAACAGGCCGAGGGGATGGAGGCGGACGGCCAGGGCCCGGGCGGGACCGGCCACGCCATGGCGGAGACGCGCGAGCATGAAGGGCACCCGGCGTAGCACGCTCAGGCAGTAGGCGGCCATCCCCGCGGCCAGGGCCAGCCACGGCTGGTCGAACAGCGAGATCGACGCGACGATGGCCAGCCGGACGTCGCGGCTCCCCAGGATCACCAGCAGCGGCCGCCGTCCGGCGCCCTGCGGCACCTCGAACACCTGGAAGGGCTTCCGGACGGCGAGGTGGATGAGCGGCCACGCCGCTACGGTCATGCCGAGGATCAGGGTCCGGAACAGGCGCGAGGGGTCGTCCCACAGCCACAGCCCGATGCCGGCCACGATGGCCGCGTCGACCATCCTGTCGAGGAGGTCGTCGAGGAGCGCGCCGCGCTCCGAGGTCCGCCACTGGAGCCGCGCCGTCTCGCCATCCACTCCGTCCAGCACGGACGCCGCCTGGACGAAGATCCCGCCCACCACGGCCCGCGAGGCCGACAGCGACCACGCCGCCCACATCCCGACCAGGGCGGTGAACAGCGACAGCGCCCCCGGGGGGATCCGGGCGGGGGAGATGGCCATGGTGATCCGCGTGGAGATCGGCCGGTTCAGCCACCGCGACACCGGCCCGTCGGAGCGCTTGCCCAGCGACTGGCGGAGCCAGGTCCGGGCCAGCCGGAGATCGTCGGGAGTGTCGATGTCCTGCCACCACGCTCCCGGCGGCAGCGGGACCGCCCGGATCGGCACGCTCCTCCCCAGCCGGGTCACGGCCCCGGCCAGGGAATGGTCGCCGCCGGCGGAGGTCTGCCGGTAGGCCCCGAACACCCGGGCGTCCAGGAGGAACACTCCGCAGTCGATGGCGGGGTCGGGAAGGGACTTGCCGAAGCCGGTCACACGCCCTTCCCGGATCGACACGCGGGTCCCCTCGCCCCACGCGTCCGGCGTCGGTGCCGGGTCCACCAGCACCGCGGGCTCGCTCGCCGCGACCAGGGCGGGCAGCGCCTGGGACGAGAACGCGTGGTCCCCGCACATCAGCAGGAACGACGACTCCCCGGCGACGAGGGGCTCGGCCGCGGCGAGCGAGGCCGCGTTGCCGTCCTCCCACCGTTCGGCGTGCACGACGTCCACGGGCCCGCCGGCCAGCCGGGCCGCCGCGGCCACCTGGTCGCCCTGGTAGCCGACCACCACGACCACCCGGTCGATCCCCGCATCGCGAAGGGTCCGGACGGCCCGCTCCACCAGAGGGACCCCTCCCAGCTGCATGAGCGCCTTGGATCGGCCGTTCGTCACCCCGGCGAGACGTTCGGAGCGGCCGGCGGCGAGCACGACACCCACCCGGGGGCGTGGCACTGGGCGCGGGTTGGACGGCGATGGGCTCACACCCGGCAACGACTGCGTGGCAACCCCCTGGTCTGGTTCGTTGTAAGAACAAAGCATGACGGGGCCGGATTCCCGTGACAAGCCTGTATCGCTGACCGAAGCGGCGTTCGGGCCGGCGGCGGCTACGCCGAGGCGTTCCAGGCCTCGGCGAACAGCTCCGCGAGCTCGGGCAGCTGGTAGTGGGCGTTGAGCCCGCTGGGGTTCGGCAGGAGCCAGCTCCGGGCCCTGCCGACCGTCTCCGGCTGCGGGCCGATCCCGGCTTTGGGCCGGGCGAAGGCCGTGCGGTACGACGTCAGGCCCAGGAACGCCACCGTCCCCGGACGGAGCCGGGCCGCCTTCCGGCGGAGCCGGACGGCCCCCTCCCGGAGCTCGTCCGGGGACAGGCGGTCCGCGGTGGCGGTGGCCCGCTCCACGAGGTTGGTGATCCCGACGCCGATCTCGAGGAGCCGCCCCTCCTCGAACGGGGACAGCACGCGATCGGTGATGCGGGCGGCGTGCAGGACCCGCCAGAAGCGGTTCCCGGGCCGGGCGAAATGGTGTCCCACCGCCCCGGAGTACAGGCCGGGGTTGATCCCGACGAACAGCAGGCGGAGACCGGGCGCCATCACGTCGGGGACCGTGGCCCCCTCGGCCGCCGCGATCTGTTCGCGGGTGGGACGCCACGGCCGCTCGTGAGGTTCGGGCGGGCCATCCGCGTCTCGTGAGGCCATGGCGGGGGCCGAGGCTACAGTGTCTGGGCCATGCCGGAGCTTCCCGAGGTCCAGGGGCTGGCCGAACGGCTCGACGCCCTTCTGGCCGGCGCGCCGTTCACCGGTGCCGCGCCGCTCGCGTTCTCCGCGCTGAAGACGTACGCCCCGCCGCCGGAGTCGCTGGTCGGCTGGCGCCTGGATCGGGTCGGCCGCCGGGGCAAGTTCCTGGTGTTCGAGTTCGAGACGGGCCTCCGGATGCTCCTGCATCTGTCCCAGGCCGGCCGCCCGGAGATCGAGGACCCGCCGAAGACCACCCGGCCGAAGGGGGCGATCGTCCGGCTCCGGTTCGAGGGGCGACCGGCCGTCCTCATCCGCGAGTACGGCACGGAACGGAAGGCCGGCTGGTGGGTCCTGGGGCCGGGCGACGACGGCCCCCTGGCGGCGCTCGGGCCCGAGCCGGACTCGCCGGAGTTCGCCGCGTTCATCGCCGGGGGAGAGGACCGGCGGCGGGTCCACACGCTGCTCCGGGACCAGCGGACCGTGGCCGGCATCGGCCGGGGCTACTCGGACGACATCCTTCACCGGGCCCGGCTCTCCCCGTACGCGACCCTGGCCCAGCTCTCCGAGGACGAGCGATCACGGCTCCAGGGCGCCGTCCGGGAGGTCCTCGCCGAGGCCCTGGAGATCGAACGGCAGCGCACCGGCGGCCTCCCCCCGAAGCTCGGCGACCACTTCACCGTCCACGGCCGGTCCGGCACACCGTGCCCCCGGTGCGGCGAGGACCTCCGGCGCGTCTCGTACGAGTCCCACGAGATCGCGTACTGCCCCACCTGCCAGACCGGCGGCAAGGTCCTGGCCGACCGCCGTCTCAGCCGCCTGGTGAAGTAGGCCCGGGGGAGGCGGGTCTCACTCGCCGGCGGGCGGGTTCGTTCAAGAGGCCTTGGGTTCCTTCTCCGCCCCGAGGCCTTCCAGCCAGGGCTCCACGATGGCCCGGAACCCCTCGGGGTCCTCGAGCATCGGCACGTGGCCCACGCCGGGCATCATCTCCAGGCGCCAGTCCGGCCGGAGGGCGGCGAACGCCCGAATCGCCTCGGGCGGGACCAGGCGGTCCCGGTCTCCCGCCACCACCAGCGTCGGTGCCCGGACCGCCGCCGCGGCCTCGCGGACGCGCTCCGGGTCCTTCAGCAGCTCCAGCAGGGTCCGGGCGGCCTCCAGGAAGCCCGACTGGGACTCCTCGGTCAGCCCGTGCTCCTTCAGGTGGTCGACGTGCGCCTGGATCACGTCGGGCGGGATGCGGGTCCAGTCGGCACAGCACAGCTGCATCGTGAAAGCCACCAGCGCCTCGGGCGGCGTGGTCTGCCGGACGGTCCGGACGAACTCCTCGCCCACGCCCGGCGTGGCGTACATCATGAACGTCTGCAGGACCACCGGGTCGGCCTCCGTGGGCCACGTGGGGAGGGCGGGGTCCACCAGCACGAGGGACGCGATCCGTTCGGGTGAGGCGGCAGCCTCCAGCAGCGAGATCGCCCCGCCCATCGAGTTCCCCATCAGCATGACCGGCTCGTCCGTGGTGGCCTCGAGGAACCGGTCCAGCAGCTCGCGGTTGGCCGTCACGGACGAGGCCTGCCCGCCGGCCGAGGTCCGGCCGTGGCCGCCCAGCTCCGGGGCCAGGACCCGGCCGAACCTGGACAGCGCAGGCGCCACTCGCATCCAGTTCAGCGCGGACCCGCCCAGCCCGTGCACCAGCACCACGGTGTCGGGCCCGTCACCGTCGTACTCGTCGAAGTGCACGGGACCGTCGAGGTCGACGGTCCGCTCCCGACCGGTCGTCGTCACGGCGCCGACTCCGGCCCCACCATGCGCTCGGGACGCACGGCCTCGTCGTACTCGGCCTCGGTCAGGTAGCCCAGCGCCACGGCCGTCTCCTTCAGCGTGGCTCCCTCGTGGTGGGCCCGCTTCGCGATCTCGGCCGCCTTGTCGTAGCCGATCCTCGGCGAGAGCGCGGTGACCAGCATGAGCGAGTTCCCCACCAGCTCCGCGATGCGCTCGCGGTTCGCCGCGATGCCGTCCACGCAGAACTCCCGGAACGTCCGGCAGACGTCCGCCTCCAGACGGACCGAGCGCAGGAAGTTGCTCACCATGACCGGCTTGAACACGTTGAGCTCGAAGTTGCCCTGTGAGCCGGCGAACCCGACCGCGGCGTCGTTCCCCATGACCTGGACGGCGACCATGGTCATGGCCTCGGACTGCGTGGGGTTGACCTTGCCGGGCATGATCGAGGAGCCGGGTTCGTTCTCCGGAAGCTCGAGCTCGCCGAGGCCCGAGCGCGGGCCGCTGCCCAGCCACCGGATGTCGTTGGCGATCTTCATGAGCGACACGGCCAGCGTCTTCAGCGCGCCGTGGGCGAACACCATCGCGTCGTGGGCGGCCAGCGCGGCGAACGCGTTCGGCGCGGCGACGAACGGGAGCCCGGTGAGCTCGGCGATCTTCGCGGACGCGAGCTTGCCGAACCCTTCCGGGGAGTTGAGCCCCGTCCCCACCGCCGTCCCCCCGATGGCCACCTCGTACAGTCCCGGCAGCGCCGAGTCGATGTTCGCCAGGTCCGCGTCGAGCTGGGCCACGTAGCCGGAGAACTCCTGGCCCAGGGTCAGCGGGACGGCGTCCTGGAGGTGGGTCCGGCCGATCTTCACGATGTCCTCGAACTCGTCGGCCTTGCGCTGCAAGGCGTCCCGGAGCTCCCGGACCGCCGGCAGGAGCCGCTCCACGACCGCGGTCGCGGCGGCGACGTGCATGGCCGTGGGAAACGTGTCGTTCGAGGACTGCGACATGTTCACGTCGTCGTTGGGGTGCACGGGCCGCTTCGACCCCATCTCCCCGCCGGCCAGCTCGATGGCGCGGTTCGAGATGACCTCGTTCGCGTTCATGTTCGACTGCGTGCCCGACCCCGTCTGCCAGACGTAGAGGGGGAAGTGGTCGTCGAGCGCGCCCTCGATGACCTCGTCGGCCGCCCGGAGGATCAGCTCGGCCTTCTCGGGCGGGAGCTTCCCGATGTCCCGGTTCGTCAGCGCGCAGGCCTTCTTCAGGACGCCGAACGCGCGGACCACCTCCACCGGCATCCGTTCGGTCTCCCCACCGATCGAGAAGTGGTGGAGCGAGCGCTGCGTCTGCGCTCCCCAGTAGCGATCCGCGGGGACCTCGACGGCCCCCATGCTGTCGGTCTCTGTCCTGGTCGCGCCGTCGTCGTCGGACATCTCGGCTCCTCGTTCGTTTCCTGCGGGCAGATGGAATCCTACGGATCGGCGGGACATGCGGACCGCCGCCACAAGGGGGAGGATGTCGATCCCGGGGGCGCCCGATCGTCGTTCGGGGCGGAGGGTGCGCGGAAGGAGGACGCGATGGAGGCGCCGAAGCAGATCAAGCCCAAGCGGCTGGGCGACTACCTGGAGGTCATGACGAAGGCGGCCTTCCAGTCGGGGATCAGCTGGCGGGTCATCGAGGCCAAGTGGGAGGGGTTCCGGGAGGCCTTCGCCGGCTTCGACGCCGAGCGCGTGGCCGAGCTGGAGCCACCGGACGTCGACCGGCTGGCCGAGGACACCAGGATCGTCCGGAACCGGGCCAAGATCGAGGCCACCGTCCACAACGCCCGGACCATGCTCGAGCTGGACGGCGAGGCCCGCGGGGGGTTCAAGGGATACCTCCGGTCCTTCGGGGACTTCGACGCGCTGGTGAAGGACATGCGCAAGCGGTTCAAGTTCCTGGGCGACACCGGCGCGTATACTTCCTGTACGTGGTCGGGGAGAAGGTCCCCTCGCACGAGGACTGGATGCGCGGGCACGGCACCGACCGTCCACGGAGCCGCACCGGGTCCCGTGCCCGCTGACAGGTTCCCGCGCCGCTGGCCAGCCTCGCGATCGGGGACGGGCCTCAGCTCAGCGGGACCTGAGCTTCGGCGGGAGCACCAGCGTGGACTGGTTGGCCGTCACGGTGGCGTTCGTCACCTGGATCACGCCGTTCTTCAGCCAGCTGGTCAGCTTGGGGGTGGCCGTGCCGTCGAGGAACTTCGTCCGCTCGTAACGCAGGAACGGCAGCGCGATCTTCGACGACAGCACTGTGACGTCCTGCATGGTCGGCACGTGCACCCACCACTCCGCGTTCGCCCCCGAGATCAGCACGCCGATGCGGTGGCCCGGATCGAACACCCAGTCCTCCCCGTACATCGTGAGCGTGGCCTGCTGCTGGCCGGTGCCGCGCAGCAGCTGCGCCCCGCGGGAGACCAGCGTTGACGTCCCGTCGGGCGCCACGTCGTACACGTCGGCCACCAGGTTGGCATTCGGGGCCGTGGCGTCGACTCGCACGTTCAGCACGGGCTCGCCGGCCAGCCGCGCTGTGTACGGCAGGGGCTGGGAGAACGTCCACACGCCCTCGCCGGAGGGCGAGCCCGTACCGTTGTTGTCCCCGTCGTCCGTGTATGTGCCGGTGCGAAGCGCGTTCCAGACGAGGGAGCTGTCGGCCGGCGGCCACGCGGGCTCGGGGCGGAACCGGCCCGTGGAGTCCTGGACCTCCACGCGAGGGTCCTTCGCGGTCGGGGCCCGCTTCGCCGGCACGCCCTTCACGTAGTAGTCGAGGAACCGCATGATCTCGTCGACGAAGCCGGTCTTGCCGAGCGCCAGCTGGTCGTTGCCGGTGCCCTTGCACGCGCCGTAGGTCTCCCACGGCCGGCAGTGGTCCCACTGGCCGAACCACGCCCGCTTCGGCCCGGTCATCTGGCTCCAGAACGCGAACGCCGCGTCGGGCTTCGTGTTGTCCTCCAGGTACCCCTGGGTCAGGAACAGCGGCGTGGTGGCGCCGGCCACCGCGGGGAGGAGGTTCCGCTCCCGCCAGAACGCCGAGTTCGGGTCGTCCTGCTGCTGGAGGGCGATGTTCACCCCGTAGCACCACGCCTCGGCGGCCCCGTTCGTGAAGTAGTCGGAGGAATCGCTCGTGGACCCCGGCTTGGCGTCGATCGCGTCGAACAGCGCGGCCTCCTCCAGCGAGGTCCCGAACCGCACACCATTGTTGTAGAGGTAGTTGTAGCCGGCGTAGACGGGCTCCATTGATATCACCGCGGCGAGGCCGGTGGGCTGCTGGGCGATGCCCATCAGGCCGGTCCACCCGTCGTAGGACTTGCCGAACAGCGCGACCTTCCCCGTGGACCACGGCCGGGACGCGGCCCACTCCACGGCGGACTTCACGGCCAGCTGCTCGCGGTTCCCTCCCCAGTCGTTGCAGCCGCCCGAGCCGCCGAACCCGGGCAGGTCGACCATCACGTAGGTGTAGCCGTGACTGAGCAGCTGCGACAGGTCCAGGAAGTCGTAGAACCGGTTGCTCGGACCCACGGCTTGTGGGTCGAAGTCCGTGGTTTGGCCCGAGTGGTTCGTGTACGGGCTCGCCGTGAGCACCACGGGCGTCTTCACCGTCGGGGCCAGCCCTGTCGGGCGGAGGATGTCGGCGTGCAGCTTCGTGATCCCGTCGGCCGAGGGGAAGTAGGCCTCGGACCAGGTGGCGTCAGAGCGGAGCTGGGCGGAGGCCTGCTGGGCGGACGCCGCCACGAGGGCGATCAATGTCGATACGAGCGCGAGCGATCTCTTCACGGGTTCGACCTCCGTCTGCCGGGACCGGGCGGGCACGGGGAGCGGGGCAACGCGACGTTCGCGGGCGTCACGCGACGTCCGCGGCCTGTGGCGGGTTCGGGTTCCCCCTCGAGTCCCGTGCGGGCAGGTGATACGGGCAAGCGGCGGGCTTGTACCCGGTGACGGGCCGGGCGAAACAGGAGGTCCCGGCGGCGAAGGTGGGGCCGGTTACCTCGGGAGGATCTTGAGCGGCCGGTCCGGGCCGAGGCCGAGCCCCCCCAGGACCTGCAACAGCAGGTTGAGGGTCAGGGCGGCCCTGGCGGGGCCGGCGTCCACCGGGTCGAACCCGATGTCACGGGCCAGCGCGGCCACGGTGTCCTTGGCTCCGGCGTCGTCGCCGGCGAGCAGAACCGACGCCGCGATGCCGTCGACCACCGGGGATCCGAGGTTCTGGGCGAACACGTGGTTCCACCCCTTGACCACGCGCGCGCCCGGCGCCCACTGCTGGATGAGCTCGGTGGTCGAGACGTCGGCCTGCGCCCGTCCGCCCACGTAGGGATTCGTGATGTCGATCAGGATCTTCCCGGAGAGGTCGCCCAGCGCCGGGATGGCGCTCCCTCTCGCTCGCCCTGCCGGGGCCAACCGCCCGGTGAGTCGGGGCATTCCCGGCGCCCGCTGACTGAACGTCCGTCCCGGGCTCCTCAGTCGTTGCCCGACGGGGTGAGCACCCCCAACTCCCTGAGGCTCGCCGCCAGCCGGTCGTGCTCCTCCGGGCTCAGTGCGCGGAGGGGGGCGCGGCAGTCGGGGCCGACGGGGACGCCGCGGAGGCCGAGGGCGGCCTTGAGGGAACCCGGGACCGGGAAGCCCTGGATGGCCCGGCGGACCGCCGCCGCGCGCTCGCCGGCTCCCGCGTCCCGCGTCCGGACGACCTCTGCGACCAGCTCCGGGAAGGCCGTGGCGAGGCCGCTGACGGCGCCGACGGCGCCGCGCTCGAGGCCCTGGAGGATGAGGGCCTCGGGACCCACCAGGACGTCAACGCCGTCCAGCAGGTAGGGCTCGAACCGGTCGAAGGGCGAGTCGGACACCTTCATCCCAGCGAAGTTCGGCGCGGCGTCACGGAGGTCCAGCAGCACCACCGTCGGTACCGCGTAGCCACTGCGCGCCGCGAACTCGTAGACGTAGAACGGCAGCGGGTTGCAAGCCGATGCAGCTGCAGCGAAGTGCGAGAGCAACTCGATGCGATCGAACGGGTAGTAGGGCGGCGCGATCACGGCCACGGCGTCGGCCCCGGCCTCCGCGGCGTGGTCGGCCAGCACCACGGTGGCCGCCGTGGTCTGGGCGCCGCAGTGCACGGCCACGCGCATCCGCCCGGCCGCGGCGTCAACGAACAGCTCCGCGGCCCGCCGGCGCTCCGCCGGCGCGAGCATGATCCCCTCGCCGGTGGTCCCCAGGGCCAGGATCCCATCCATCCCGCCGCGAAGCAGGAACTCCATGAGCGAGCCGAAGGCGTCCTCGTCCAGCCGCTCGCCCCCCTCCCGGAGCGGCGTGGCGGCGGCGGCCAGCGTCCCTCGCAATGGGCCGGTTCCGGCAATCCTCGGGATGGGCTCCATGGACATCAGAGCGTATCGAGGTCCCGGGTCCCGAACCGCCGGTCCGGCAGGAACGCATTCCGGTCCGCCGTCAGCGTCCCCGCCATCACGTCGGCCAGGATGCGACTCCCGGCCGGGCTCGCCATGACGCCGTGGCCGCTGTAGCCCGTGTTCACGAACAGGCCGGCCACCTCGGTCTCCCCGATGAGCGGGCGGTGGTCCGGCGTCATCGTGTACTGCCCGGCCTGGAGGAACCACGCCGGGGCCCCGCGCTCCCACACGTCTGTCCAGAACGGCACGATGCGCGCGGCGGCCAGGGAGCTTGACGGGTCCAGCACCGCGAACGGGAACCCGTGGTCGAGCGGAACCTCCTCGGCCGGAGGGCTCGGCTCGGTGGCCGGGTCGGTGCACAGGACCGCGGCCCCCCGCAGGAACGGGCGCCAGTGGGTCCCGGTGGCGTCGTCGATGGTCATCGGCGCGTCCGGAGGCACGTCGGGGAGCTCGGCGAACACCAGCTTGCTCCGGCGGACCGTCTCCACGGGCAGCCGCACGCGGGCCATCGCGGCCACCACGCCGGACT
>Ga0137374_10009207_pt1 | contig 11663 bp, 8 predicted proteins | sample SagtaG_20_FD_104811 | JGI IMG/M metagenome (GOLD analysis project Ga0137374, IMG submission 104811) | Vadose zone soil microbial communities from Sagehorn Ranch, Mendocino, California, USA - Sage1_R_100_16 metaG | ecosystem: Environmental > Terrestrial > Soil > Vadose zone | place: USA...
CTGATTATCTTCGCCAGTCGATAGGCAAACCGCAGTCGTTCCTCAGCTCCTTTATATGACTCCACCCCAGCAATCCACCGATCGATCGCTCGCGTGTCTTTCACCGAAGCGATGTACGCTGTCAATTTTTTCCCAATGATCTTCGTCAGCTCATCGACTAATTTCGGGAACTGTAAAGTCGTTGCTTCTCGATAGGCCAACAAATCTGGTCGTGGTGGGGTAAACACTGCCATGGTAGTAGCTCCTACTGGCTACCAGGCATTGTAAGCAAATAACACATAAATAGCAATATAACAACGCGATAATATCAAACCTGTTTCTAACCCATTGCAATTTAATAGCTTTAGCGCCTAGCCCCTGTGTCGCCCGCTAAAAACCCACAGTGACATCGATTTCCACAATAGCCACCATATATTGTATTGACAAGATAGCTTTACCCATCATATGCTGCTTTTCGTTGCTGGCGCGCCAAACAGGCGCTTAATAGGGAACCTGGTTTAAATCCAGGGCTGCCCCGCAGCGGTAAGCGAAAACGACCGCCGTAATCAGCACTGATCGCAAACTCGTACTAGTACTAACTGACGATCGGGAAGCTACGGCCAGTAGGAACTCAGCGCAAAGCTGGAAAGTTCGCAAGCCCGAAGACCTGCCGGCGATACACGCAAGAGCAAGGCCGCGTGTTGCCAGGACCTCCGAGGGGAGGCCTCCGGTGGGTCGTCCAGACTGACGGCCTTCCTCTTTACTTCTCCTCAAGATCCTGAGCTCTTTTCGCCGAGGAGAAGGTCATGTCCGCACACAGTTCAGCCGACGCGCTTTCAGGAATCTCTTTAGTTCCCCCCGTCCCGCCCAGCGAACCTGAAGTCCGGACCGCAATGCGTGTGCGCAAACGCAACGGTTCGTTCGAACCGGTGGACGTAAACAAAATCGTACGCGCAGTTGCCCGCTGCTGTGTCGGCTTGACTGAAGTGGATGCCATGCGAGTGGCGACCAAGACGATCAGCGGACTTTATGACGGAGCGACGACCGCTGAATTGGATCGCCTGTCGATCCACACTGCCGCGCTCCTCACTGCCGAAGATCCGGAATATTCCAAGCTGGGCGGGCGCCTGCTAGCGACCTATATAGATAAGGAGGTAGCTAATCAGGAAATTCATTCGTTCTCGCAGTCGATAACGATGGGACAACGCAATGGTCTGATCGACGAAAACACCGCAGCTTTCGTCGTGGCCAACGCCCGCAAACTCAACTCGGCAATCGATCGGGCCGGCAACGATTTGTTCGACTTCTTCGGATTGCGGACGCTCTACGACCGCTATCTATTGCGGCATCCGGAGACGCGCGATGTTATCGAAACTCCGCAGTATTTCTTCTTGCGCATCGCTTGCGGAATTTATCAGCGGGTTCCGGACGCGTTGGATTTCTACCGGCTGATTTCTTCGCTCGATTACTTGCCCAGTTCACCCACATTGTTTAACGCCGGCACGCGGCGGCCGCAGCTTTCTTCCTGCTTCCTGCTGGATTCGCCTCTCGATCAACTTGACGCCATCTACGCGAAGTATACGGACGTGGCACTGCTCTCAAAGTACGCTGGCGGAATCGGGATCGCTTACCACCGCGTGCGTTCGCGCGGGTCGCTGATTCGGGCGACGAATGGCAAGTCCAGCGGCATTACGCCCTGGCTGAAGACTTTGGATTCTTCCGTGGTGGCGGTCAATCAGGGAGGCAAACGCAAGGGAGCGTGCTGCGTGTACCTGGAGACTTGGCACGCGGACCTCGAGGAGTTCCTCGAACTGCGTGACAACACCGGGGATGAAGCTCGCCGCACCCACAACCTGAACATCTCGAATTGGATTCCGGACCTTTTCATGCGGCGCGTGGACGAAGACGGCATGTGGGCGCTGTTTGATCCCAAGGTCGTGCCGCATTTCACCGACCTGTTTGGCGAAGCCTTTGAGTCGGCTTATGTCGAGGCCGAATCGAAAGGGTTGTTTGAGAAGCAGGTGAAAGCGCGCGAGCTCTATGCCCGCATGATGAAGACCCTGGCCGAGACCGGAAACGGATGGATGTGCTTTAAGGACGCGAGCAACCGCAAATGCAATCAGACGGCTATGCCGGGACGCACGGTCCATCTGTCGAACCTCTGCACCGAGATCATCGAAGTAAGTTCTAAGGACGAGACTGCGGTTTGCAACCTCGGATCAATCAACCTTGGCCGCCATGTGACCGGGGGCAAAGTTGATTTCGACAAGCTCGCGGCAACCACCGTAGCGGCGGTGCGTCAGTTGGACCGCGTCATCGACATCAACTTCTATCCCATTCCATCGGCGAAGGAATCCAACATACGATGGCGGCCGGTAGGACTTGGCATCATGGGTCTCCAGGATGTTTTCTTCACGCTGCGTCTGCCCTTCGATTCGGCGGAAGCGCGCGAGCTCTCGCGGAAAATCCAAGAGGAGATTTATTTCTGGGCGTTAAATACTTCAGCCGATCTCGCCGAGCAGTTTGATCCTCATACGGCATTCCCGGAAACGCGGACGGCGCAAGGGGACATGCAGATTGATTTGTGGAAGGCTCAGCCCAGCGATCCCGAAAGATGGGAGAAGCTGAAAGAACGCATCAAGCGGACTGGGTTGAGAAATTCCTTGCTGATCGCGATTGCTCCCACCGCGACCATCGCGTCCATCGCCTCGGCATTTGAGTGCATCGAGCCGCAGGTTTCGAACCTTTTCAAGCGCGAGACTTTGTCGGGCGAGTTCTTGCAAGTGAACCGTTACCTGGTGAACGAACTCAAAGCGCTCGGGCTCTGGACGGAAGAAATTCGCAACAAGATCAAGCTGGCGGAGGGCTCGATCCAGGGCATCAACGAAATTCCACAGGAGATTCGAACCATTTACCGTACGGTCTGGGAAATTCCCATGCGGTCACTCATTGATATGGCTGCAGACCGCGCGCCCTACATTGACCAGAGCCAGTCGCTGAACCTGTTTGTCGAAAGCCCGTCCATTGGCAAGCTGTCGTCCATGTATTTTCACGCCTGGAAGCAGGGCTTGAAGACCACGTATTACCTACGCTCGCGTCCGGCCACCAAGATCGCCAAAGCCCCCGTGAATCAATCAGCGAGCCCGGTGAGTGCGGTCACTTGTTCTCTGGAAAATCCGGGGAGCTGCGAAGCTTGCCAATAAGACCACATTCAACATATAGGAGCCCATCATGATTCTCGATCCCGGATTTAATCTGACTTTAAGACCGATGAAGTATCCCGCCTTCTATGAGCAATATCGCAATGCCATCAAGAACACATGGACGGTCGAAGAAGTCGACCTATTCTCTGACATCGCGGATCTCAACCAGCGCCTCACTCCGGCCGAGCGCCACCTTATCAATCGCCTAGTGGCGTTCTTCGCTACCGGAGATTCGATCGTATCCAACAACCTGGTGCTGAATCTGTATAAGCACATCAACTCTCCGGAAGCGCGGATGTATCTTTCGCGCCAGCTTTATGAAGAAGCCGTGCATGTGCAGTTCTACCTCACTCTCTTGGATACCTACATCGCGGACCACGGCGAGCGCGCCGCCGCATTCGCCGCGGTCGAAAACATTCCGTCCATCCAAAAGAAGGCCCAATTTTGCTTCCGTTGGATTGATTCCATCAACGAATTGCACGAAATTCAGACTCCGGAACAACAGAAGTCTTTTCTCCTAAACCTGGCCTGTTTTGCGGCCTGCATCGAAGGTCTGTTTTTCTTTGCCGCATTTGCCTACGTCTATTTCTTGCGCTCGAAGGGTCTTTTGAACGGATTGGCAGCCGGAACCAATTGGGTGTTTCGCGACGAAAGCATGCACATCAACTTCGCCTATGAAGTGATCAACACCGTGCGAGCGGAAAGCCCTGAGCTGTTCGACGCGGATTTCGAAAAACAAATCGTGGCCATGCTTGAGGAAGCCGTCGATTGCGAAACTGCTTTCGCCGAAGACCTGCTCGGTCAGGGCGTAGCCGGTCTCTCCCTCGCGGACATGCGCGCTTATCTGGAATCCGTTGCCGATCAGCGGTTGCAGGCGTTTGGCATCAAGAAGCGTTACGGCACTCGCAATCCTTTTTCCTTCATGGAGCTTCAGGATGTGCAGGAGCTGACCAACTTCTTCGAACGTCGCGTCTCGGCCTATCAGATTGCGGTCAGCGGCGCGGTCGCGCTGCATGAGGAGTTCTAAACGAAACCGTCGGCTCGACAGGGTGAGAATTTATCGGCAGATCGACGACCTCTCGCTATCGAACTGCTCGATTTGACCTGGGTTCGGCGGGCCACTATAGTCAAATTACTTTATGGCGTCTGATCCCTGGCGATCAGGCTGAAAAGGGAATCCGGTGAAAATCCGGAACTGCCCCGCAGCGGTAAGCAGGAACGAACGCTTCAATTAGCACTGGTTCAGCCATGAACTGGGAAGCTGGAGCAAGTAGGGAGCCTGCAAGTCCGAAGACCTGCCACGAAGCGTGCCCGTAAACGGGTATGAAAGAAATGCACATGCCTCCGAGGGGAGGCAGGGTGACCGCACCTATTTTCAGTTGCGCCTCCCCGTGTCCCCTTTTGAGACCAAAGGTTGTCGTTTCATGACTCAGGCATCGGCACAGGCGGTCACGATGATCGAAATGGTATTTCCCGATCAGACCAATCACTACGGAACCCTGTTCGGGGGCCATGCGCTTCGCCTCATGGACAAAGCTGCTTTCGTAGCGGCCTCACGGTACGCCCGCAAAACCGTCGTGACAGCATGTTCAGAGCGAGTTGATTTTCAGGCGGCTGTCCGTCATGGCAGCCTCATTGAGCTTACGGCGCGCGTTATAGCTACTGGGCGCAGTTCAATGACAGTAAGCGTAGAGCTGGTGGCGGAAAATCTGCTGTCAGGCAAGCGTCAGCTTTGTGCTCAAGGCCGCTTCGTGCTGGTCGCCATGGATGAGAACCAGCGGCCGGTCGCCGTGCCACCGGTGTCCACATCGTTCAATCAATTGTCCGCAAATGAAGGAACCGTATGATCCAGGCAAGAAACTTGGGTTTTCCACGAATGGGCGCAAAGCGGGAGCTGAAGTTTGCTCTGGAGCATTACTGGTCCGGCAAAATTGGCGAAGTCGTTTTGCAGCAGGCCGCATTGGAATTGCGAAAGACCCATTGGCTATTGCAGGTGGAGTGCGGCATCAGCGTGCCCCCCTCGAATGATTTCTCCCTTTACGATCACGTTCTCGACACCGCTTTCATGTTGGGAGCAATTCCTGGGCGGTTTCGATCCGATGACAGGTCGAGTCTTGAAACTTACTTCCACATGGCACGCGGATCGAAACAGTCTCCGGCCATGGAAATGACAAAGTGGTTTGACACCAACTACCACTACATTGTTCCCGAGTTTGAAGAAGGTATGACGTTTCGAGTGCATTCGACCAAGCCAGTGGATGAATATCTTGAAGCGAAACAACTCGGCATCCAGACTCGCCCGGTATTGCTGGGGCCGGTTTCGTTTGTGCTGCTGGGCAAGTTCAGCCAAGGCAAAGGGTCACGGGAAGCGATTTTGAAGGCAGTTGTCCCGGTTTATCGGGAGGTCCTGGAACAACTTCGCAAGGCAGGAGCCGAGTGGGTTCAGATCGATGAACCTTGCCTGGTTCAGGATCCTGATCCGTCGGCGCAAGAATTCAATCACGTCGTCTACACCGAACTGTTAAAAGCGGGGCCGATACCGAACGTTCTGCTTGCCACCTACTTCGGTGCCGTTGAAAGCAATCTCACGATCGCAACCAGCCTTCCAATCAACGGGCTACACCTCGACCTGGTGCGGGCCCCCGAGCAGTTAGACCCTGTGATGAAGGCGCTCCCGTCGCACATGAAGTTGTCTTTGGGAGTCGTGGATGGGCGCAACATCTGGCGCGACGATCTGGAAGCTGCGCTGGACCTGGTTCGGCATGCGGCCAAAATATTTGGCAGTGACCGGATTGAAGTTGCTCCATCGTGTTCTCTCTTACACGTCCCGTTCGATCTCGACCAGGAAGGCAATCTTGATTCTGAAGTCCGCAACTGGATGGCGTTCGCGAAACAGAAGTTACAGGAGGTATCCATCCTTGCGAGAGCAGAAGCAGGCCATCAAGCGGCTCTCGGCCAGATTCACGCCAATCAACAATCTCTTCACCAGCGCCGCACCTCATCGCGCGTGCACAACCTTGAGGTCCAGAGAAGAGCCGCACGCGTAGACGAAAGCATGTTGAACCGCAAGAGTCCCCATGACGTTCGTGCCCGGACGCAAGCTGCGGCGCTTCGCCTTCCACTGTTGCCGACGACCACGATTGGCTCATTCCCCCAGACTCCTGAAGTCCGGCAGATGCGCGCATCTTTCAAAGCCGGGAAACTTGACTCCGCAGGCTACGAAAAGTTTCTTGAGGAAGAGACCGTACGATGTCTGCGCTTCCAGGAGGAGACCGGCATCGATGTGCTCGTACATGGCGAGTTCGAACGAAACGATATGGTTGAATATTTTGGCGAGCAACTCTCCGGCTTCACCTTCAGCCAACACGGCTGGGTACAGAGCTACGGTTCCCGTTGCGTGAAACCTCCCATTATTTTTGGCGACGTCGCCCGTCCTTCCCCGATGACCGTGCGCTGGTCGCGCTTCGCGCAGTCGAAAACCGATCGCCCGGTGAAAGGTATGCTGACCGGCCCGGTAACCATTTTGCAGTGGTCATTTGTAAGGGACGATCAGCCCAGGTCGGAAACCTGCCGGCAGATCGCTCTCGCTGTCCGCGACGAAGTGAACGACCTCGAAGCTGCCGGGATCCGCGTCATCCAGATTGACGAGCCGGCGATCCGAGAAGGGTTGCCGCTTCGCCGCGGGGAATGGCCTGCCTATCTGACGTGGTCGGTTGATTGTTTCCGTCTCGCGTCGGCTGGAGTTTCGGACGAGACTCAGATCCACACTCATATGTGCTATTCCGAATTCAACGACATCATCGATTCGATCGTGCGTATGGACGCCGACGTGATCTCAATCGAGTGTTCACGGTCTCGCATGGAACTACTGGATGCGTTCCATCGCGTCCGCTATCCAAACCAGATCGGCCCGGGTGTGTATGACATACATTCGCCGCGCGTGCCGGAAAGCGGAGAAATCGAGAACCTGCTCCGAAAGGCGTTGGAGGTCCTCACTCCCCGGCAACTCTGGGTGAATCCCGACTGCGGACTAAAGACCCGAGGGTGGACCGAGGTTCGCCTGGCGCTTAAAGATATGGTGGGCACCGCAGTGAAGCTCAGGGCTACGCTGCCGGAACATGCCGCAGGCTCGGATCTTGCCGGTAACTGAAGCGCGAGACTTCGACCACCGCTTGCCAGAACGAAGGCTAGATTGAAGACTTCATCTGTTCTCAGCGCATGGCACAAGATACTCAAGGGCGAACGGCCTTCACTGTCGATTGAGATTACGCGCGAATGCCCGCTGCATTGTCCCGGATGCTATGCCTATGATGATGCGCACCTATCTGGAGCGGTAACACTACGGGGCCTTCGTGATCGTAAAGGGCAAGAACTGATCGACGGTGTCCTCGAGGTCGTGGAGCGCCTCAAGCCCTTGCATCTGTCAATCGTGGGAGGCGACCCACTTGTCCGGTATCACGAGTTGGAGTTGATGGTTCCGCTTCTGCTTGCTCGGGGAATTCACTTGCAAGTCGTCACCAGTGCATTCCGTCCTCTTGCGCCGGGTTGGGCGAAGCTTGCCAACCTGAAGGTCGTCGTATCCATTGACGGATTACAACCGGAGCATGACATTCGGCGTGCACCGGCAACCTACGATCGAATCTTGAAGAATATCGCGGGCCAGAAAGTCACAATCCACTGCACCGTCACCGGTCAGATGATGAAGCGGCCGGGCTATCTTAAGGAATTTCTAGAGTATTGGACCCCTCGGTGTGAGATCGACAAGGTGTGGTTCAGCCTGTTCACTCCACAGGTAGGAGATCGCTTGCCGGAAATGTTGCTGCCATCAGAGCGTCAGCAAGCCATCACCGACATGCTCGTATTGCGAAAGCAGTTTCCCAAGCTGGACATGCCGGAGGGGATGATTCGCCAATTCGCCACTCCTCCACGCAGTCCCCAAGATTGTGTGTTTGCGCTCACCACCCAAGTGCTGTCTGCGGACCTCAAAACCAAAGTCGTTCCTTGTCAATTCGGTGGAAATCCGGACTGCGGTTCATGCGGATGCGTCGCTTCCATGGGCTTGGCGGCGGTGGCAGCCCACAAACTCGGCGGCCTCATGCCTGTGAGCGCCATTTTCAACGCCTCCTTCAGAATTGGTCAGGCTCGGTCCGAACGGACTCCTCAGGCGTCACCAGTCGAAAAAGCGCTGCGAGTGCTGCCTTAAGGCTGGAGATCGGAACGTGCATGAGCCATTGGCATCGATCACCCCGCGCTATTTCCGTAAAGGCACTGTTGATTCGCAGCAAACTGCGGTTCATCTTTGACCACGGGCTGCCTGTCGAATTAGCTACATGTCTTCCTGAAGGTGCTTACGCAGTTCACCCCACAGGGCTTGCTCAACAGGCTTCATGTGAAGAAGTCGCAGAATTGTGTCAGCGGAAACATGGGATTCTTGTGACGGCGAATTCGGAGTACGCGTCCCTGCTCAGCCTTGATGTCAAGGCACCATGGGGAGTCATCTTGCTTCCGGAAAAGGAACCAACCCAGCTTGATGTCTTTCGTCGATTGTTTGCTGAAACCCTTGTGTTCAGGCCAGCGGTAGAACGCATGGCCATGATCGAACATGCAGGACGCAACAGACTGTTGCTTGATATGCGGCAGGATCAGCCTGTCTTGAGCATATTCTGCAGTTGTCGCTGGCTTCTTTAATCGCCAGGAACCCGTAAACTCCGATAAGTGCTGCCGTGGAAGCCGGATAGCTTCCAGTTAACCGACTAACCATAAATTGAATGGATAGTAATTCCAACCAGTGGATGACTCTCGGGCAACATGCGCTAAGGCAATCGCAGCCGATTCCTCCCTTCTGTCTTTCTCGAAGAGCGGGCTGCTAGCATGAGACTTGCCTGATGTGTCGCCTTGGTGGGCGGGTACGCTGTGCCGGAGGCCAAAATCATGAGTACACCGAACAGTGCAACAGCCCGGGGAGACGCATTCGACCTTGCCGCAACGAGCCTCGAAGAAGCCGCGAGCAAGGCCGCTGCCCTCTTCGTTTCGATCTATCGGGAACTTGAAAAGCGGCCAGTGGCACCGCCCGAGACACGGGCTGCGCTGCGAGAAACATTTTCGGGTACCCTCGTAGACGAAGGCGTGGGTCTCCTGCAAGCCCTCGACGAGTTCGAGCGATGGGTGCTGCCGGGCTCGATGGGCACCGCGCATCCCCTCTATCTCGGCTTGGTGAACTCTTCACCATTGCCGGGAGCGGCGCTCGCAGACCTGTTGATTTCATCGCTCAATAACAACGGCGGCGCATACCATCAGTCGCCGGCGATGACCACCTGCGAAGAGGAGGTGGTGCGCGCGTTCTCTCGCCTCTTCGGAATGCCTGATGCCGACGGCATGTTTCTGCCGGGAGGCAGCTTCGCAACCCTGCAAGCGATCGTGCTCGCGAGGGTGAAGCTGACAAGCGGTCGCGCGCAATCTGGGCTGCGGCTGTATACCTCCGGAGCGGCCCACTTCTCAGTCGAGCGCATGGCGATGATCGCAGGCGTCGCAGCAGAGGACATAGTCTCGATGCCCGTGTTGGAACGGGGCATCATGGACGTGAGCGCGCTCGGATTTCATATTCGTCATGATCGCGAGCGGAATAAACAGCCGTTCGCTGTGGTCGCGACGGCCGGTACGACCGGGACAGGTGCGATTGATCCGCTGCGCGATATCGCAGCCCTCTGCCGTGAAGAAAAAATATGGCTTCATGTAGATGCGTGCTATGGCGGCGCAGCCATGCTGCTCGGGTCAATGCGGTCTCGCCTTGCTGGTATTGAGTACGCTGACTCAATTGCGATCGATCCACACAAATGGTTCTTCATTCCAGTCACGGCCGCGCTCCTGCTGACTCCCCACCGCGACATCGCACAAAAGGCGTTCGCCACCACTGCGGGATCGTACATTCCTACCAACGGTGAGCCCGACGCCTGGCAGCGGGGAATCCCGACAACCCGAAGATCGTCCGGCCTGGCGGTGTGGATGGGATTGCGCGCACACGGATGGCGAACCATCAGGGCCGCCGTGAAGAGCAACATCGAGCTTACGCGTATGCTCGAAACGCTACTCGCGGAACGTGGATTCCGAGTCCTCGAAGGCGGTGAGCTCTCGGTCGCATGTGCTCGCTGGGAACCGCCTGATCAAACGGCAGAGGCGATCGATCGACTGCAAAATGTAATCGCACTCGACGTTGTCTCCTCCGGTAAGGCGTGGTTCTCCACTACACGCCACGCTGGCCGCACTTGGCTACGTTTCAACATGGTCAATCTCTACACGCGAGAGCACCATGTCCGCCAACTCGCGGACATACTCAGGTCAACTGCGGAGCACGCTACGCGCGAGGAATCGAAATGGAGACGGTAATGCTGGCTATGGAGCATGCAGGGCGGTCTCAAGAACATCTACAACAGCATCAAGGCATTTTCCAGAGACCGACTTTACCGAGGACCTCAAGAAATTCGATTTGCCAACACTGGTCATGCACGGTGACGACGACCAGATCGTTCCAATCAAAGACTCATCGAAGAAATCGGCCAAGCTCATCAAAGGTCCTGCAAGGCCTTCTGGGGCGAGCCCGGAAGTCCCATGTTTCGCCGTTCGACATCGCACTCATCTACACTGCACTGGGAGACAAAGATACAGCCTTCGCGTGGCTAGCAAAGGCGGTGGCGGAACGCTCCACCTGGCTCGTGACAGCAAGTGGGAGCCGCGGCTCGATCCTCTGAGAAGCGACCCGCGCTTCCAGGATCTGTTGCGTCGCATAGGCTTTCCCACTTAGCCCTCACCCACGCGGAAATCATGTTTCCTTAGAGGCGATGACCAAATCTAATTCATGGGACGCAGCAGCGCGGGCACGCGCGAGCGACCGTTGGACGAGAGCTTCCGCCGATTGGAACACGGCGATGACCGACGCGCTGCTTGCCGCTGCAGCGCTCGAGCCTGATTCGAGGGTGCTCGACCTAGCCGCGGGCTCAGGAGACCCCGCATTGAGCGTCGCGCAACGGCTTATTGGTGGAAGAGTCATCGCACTGGACAGCTCTCGCGCCGGTCTTTTGCTCGCCAACACACACGGCTGCGAGCTGGGCCTCGCGTCGAAGATGCTGTGCATTCAGGGAGACGCACACGCTATCCCACTCGCGTCAAATTGTGTGGACCGCATCACTTGCCGCTGCGGCATCATGTTCTTTACCGATACCGGACTGGTTATGTCAGAAATGCTGCGCGTGCTCAAGCCTGGCGGACGCGTTGCTCTGCTGGCCTGGGGACCGTTTGAACAGCCGTTGTTCGACGCCATGATCGCGCCTGTCCTTCGCCTCGTCCACGGAGCCGAAATGCCAGCCGAGGCCCGTACCATGTTCCGGTTTTCCTCGCCTGGTTCGCTCAAGCGCGAGCTCCGGGCTGCTGGTTTGTGCAATGTCCAGGAGAAGTCACTTCTGGTGCCAAGAATCTGGGCCGGATCGC
>Ga0137374_10009217_pt1 | contig 11654 bp, 10 predicted proteins | sample SagtaG_20_FD_104811 | JGI IMG/M metagenome (GOLD analysis project Ga0137374, IMG submission 104811) | Vadose zone soil microbial communities from Sagehorn Ranch, Mendocino, California, USA - Sage1_R_100_16 metaG | ecosystem: Environmental > Terrestrial > Soil > Vadose zone | place: USA...
CGACGAATTCCACCGGATGGTCAAAGGCGACCTCGACGCCGAAACCGAACAGAACCATCTGGGCCGCCTGAAAATCTTCGCCGGCGTCCGCGAGTTCCCCGCCCGCGTCAAATGCGCCAGCCTCTCCTGGCACACGCTGCGCGCGGCGATTGAAGGCCGCGACGAATCGATCACCACCGAAGACGAGCACAGACAGGATTGACGCGCTTGAGGTCCTCCGCCACTTCCTCATTGTCCACATATCTGCCTCACTAGCGCAAATGCAGGATGGCTCGTCAACGCCCCTCCGAGGCGGCCTCGATTGCGCGAGCGATCTGCTGAATACGCGCCAGACTCGCCTGAGCGTAATTGGTTGCTTCGTAACGCTGAATCTGCTGTGGCTTCAACCCCAACTTTTTGGCCAGCGCCGCTTGAGTCAACCCGGAAGCAATGCGCGCCTTCACCAGCGTGTCCGGTAACTCGGAGATGAACTTCAACCGGGGGGGCACGGCCTTCTTTCGCCGGAGCTTCTCGTACTTCTTGATCTCTTCACGTAGTAATTCCAATTCGCTGGCGACCGTTTCCTTTTGGGCGCGGATCAGACGCGGGTGGACGCCCGGATGCGCCTCAGGACGCTCATCGAAGTGGACCAGGACTTCCGCAAACTTCCTGGCCTGCGCTTTCGCGTGACGGTATTGCCATTCATTTCTGATCTTCATGGTTTAACTCCTCAACCTGATGCCGATGATTCCTTTGCGCCGCAGCGCGCCCCGCCGAACTTCCTGCTGAAAGTAATCCAGGAAGGTTTTGCCTTCGAGGTCCGCCGGCGCCTCGGCAATTAACAGTTCGCCGCCGAACTTGGCCTTCTGTGCCCTTCGCCCATCAGAAAAATCGAGCAGTACCGGATCCAATTTATCCGGATCAACTCCAACGCTGCTCCAACAGGCGTCAAAGTCATTGGGCGCGGCTTTGCGAGTCACAAAGCTTCCGCCAATATAGACCGCCTTACAGCCGGCGGCGGCGAGATTATCAATCGCGGCCTTGAGTCCGACCAGCAGATTCCGCCGTCGGGGCGTGGAGCCAAACGCTGCGGCAAACTCATCCCACTCCACCCAGTGAATCCCCGGCGGCAGCAGCCCGAATTTCTCGAAAGGCGGGATCATCAAGACAACAATATCATTGTTATGGGAATGTCTTCAACAGTGACGTTCGACGAATTCCACCGGATGGTCAAAGGCGACCTCGACGCCGAAACTGAACAGAACCACATGGGCCGACTGAAAATCTTCGCCGGCGGGCGCGAATTCCCCGCCCGCGTCAAATGCGCGAGTCTTTCGTGGCGCCACGCTGCGGGCGGCGATCGAAGGACGCAGCGAATCAGGCGCCACCGAAGACGAACACAGACAGGATTGACAGGATTTTCAAATCGAGGCGCCTCCGGCTTATTTTCAGCCGCCTCATTTCGCTTCAAGCCGCCGGTTCGCAGTGCTATGATGCGTTCTTATGAATCAGTCGCTAACAATGCAATATCGCGTGCAAGTTTTCCGCAGCACTACGGATGGAGTGGAGCGATGGAAGGCTTTCGTTGTAGCGATTCCGGCCATCAGCGCCGAAGCTGAATCGCGCGAAGCCGCGCTGGAAGAGATCAGGCGGCTCCTGGCTGAAGCCGTCGCAACTAGCGAGATTACAACTGTGCCTGGCCCCGTCCCCGAAAAAATTGTGGAAGGAGATGGCTCAGAGCTCGACTTGCGGCTGAGCAAAATGGGCTATCGTCACTACGGCATCTTCGCCAACGATCCGGGCGCGCTGGAACTCTTTGACGAAATCGAACGACAGCGGGATCAGCAGACAATTGATGAACGATAAAATATCTGCTGGATACGAACGTTAGACACCATTACACCGACGGCCATCAGACCCTACTCGACAATCTTGCCAGTGTACCGCTGGAACAGGTCAGTGTGCCTTTCATCGTCTCTGCATAGTAGATGCGCGGGCGCTACGATGCGCTGCTCAAGGCCGAGCCGCATAATCTGCTGAGAGAGCAGGAGCGATTGATACGTAGCTGTCTATCCAACGCCGAATGACAGCCGGCGAAGAGCGGAAGCAAGGAGATCAGGAGCATTATATGTCGCATCAGCAAGAAATCTATTCTTTAGCAGAAAGGTTGGAATATATTGCGGCTCAAAGCGGAATTCAGATACAAGAACGAAAAGATATTCCAGGAAGCCCAGCAGCCTACGCGCCGATACCACGACAGCTTCATCAGAGCGTTTACGATATGCTCGCTGAAGAATACCCCCAAGGACTTTACTCGCATCAGGCAGGTGCTATTGAATCTGCACTCATCGGTAATGATGTATGCCTTGCCACTCCTACCGCATCAGGCAAGAGCTTGGTTTTTATGGCCGTCGCAGCCAATTTACTGAGGTGCGATCCCAATGCAAAGATTTTGGCTCTTTATCCATCAAAGGCTCTGATTCAAGATCAGCTTAACAAGTGGAAACATTTGCTCAGGCCACTCGGTTTTAAGCCGGGGTATATAGATGGGGGTGTTTTTCCCGAATCACGACCGGCTATTCTTGATAGGCATCGCATCGTTATTATGACACCCGATGTGACGCATGCGTGGTTAATGAGCCACTTTAATAATCGCGAGGTCACGAAGTTCATCACAAATCTTCGTTTGCTAATACTCGACGAAACCCATGTCTATGATGGAGTTTTTGGAACGAATATGGCTTATCTTCTTAGAAGACTTCAGGCTGTGTCGCCCATACAACAGATCATTTCAAGCACTGCAACAATCGGCAGTCCGCCTGATTTTCTTGAGAAGCTTACTGGACGATCCCCTCGTGTATTCAATCGGGAACACGATGGGTCTGTGACGCCAACAAAGACAATCCTTTTGGCTCGTTCTGAAGGCGGAAAACAGTTTGAGAAGATCGTCTCCCTTCTCGTAAACCTATCGCACGTGAAATTAGGAAGATTCCTTGCTTTTGGTGACTCAAGGAAAATGGTAGAGCAGTTAGTTGCAGCAACAAGGCGCGGATTGTCCGATGATGCGGATGACGCGGATGACGCGGATGACGCGGACATTTCGGAGAATGAAGACGACGAGAATAGTATTGTTACAACATCAGCCGCATCTCAAATTCTCCCATATCGCGCTGGCTACGAGGAAGAAGACAGGCAAGCAATACAAAAAGCTTTAGAAAAGGGTGAATTGGCAGGCGTAGTTTCTACAAGTGCGCTTGAACTCGGCTTGGATATTGGCGAGATAGATGTTGTTCTACTATTAGGCGCTCCACCTTCGGTCAAAGCCTTTTGGCAGCGGTTCGGTCGGGCCGGACGAAAGAATCCTGGCGTATGCATCTTGCTTGACGACAAAGGTATTATTTCTAGTACACCAGGCGAATTAGAGGGATACTTGGAGAAGCCGCCAGAGACGGGCTGGTTATATTTGGAGAATCGTTATATCCAATACGCCAACGCGCTTTGTGCAGCGGCAGAGATTAGCGTATTACCGCACACCACCAAACCATTTGAAACTCTACCGTCGGAATTCCTTCGCTACTTACACAATGAACTCAATCCAACAGAGATTATTCCCGATGAACTGTACCCGCTCAAGCAACGGGCGCAGGGCGGACCGCATTACGAATTCCCGCTACGGAGCGGTATTGAAAAGAATTTCGATGTCCGTTACAAACGTGGCCCATATAATCAGCGGTTGGGAACCCTGACCTACTCTCAAACATTACGCGAAGCTTATCCAGGCGCGATCTATTATTACATGGCACGTCCATACCGCGTTTATGAGTTTAAGTATAAGCCCGGTGAAATACTCGTTAAACGAGAAAGGCGTTACACGACTCGGCCACTACTGCAAAATATGGTCTTCCCAAAATTCCAAGGTGGCATATTAAATTTGCTGCGTTCAGACAGGGGATTCATAGCTGACGCCGAGCTACAGGTAAGTGAGCGGGTTAATGGTTTCACTGAACAGCGTGGCTCAATTAAGGATGCTCACCAATATGGCCCAACATCACCCTATTCTCAGAGACCAATAATAAGGTTCTTTGAAACAACCGGAGTCTGTTGGTATTTCTCAGACCGTTACCTGCTTACCGAATCACTGGCTCTTTCATTGCGGGAGGCGTTTTGCTCACTTTGTGGTGTCCAGAGCCGGGATCTTGGAGTTGGTACCTTCCATAGCAACTTTTCACCAATAAGTAATAGCCCATGTCAAGGTATGAGTATTTACGATGCTTCTCATGGAAGCCTTCGTCTGACTCAACAATTAGTAGAGCGATTCTCAGAAGTCGTAGATTTGGCAATAGCAATTGCTAAGTCTCAGGAGGTTAGGGAATTTAACCTGGAAAATAGCTTGTCAGAGCTGAGCGAGGTAGTTTCAGAAATGCAATGCGCACCCGATGACAACAGGGGTAGCCAGCCGACCGTTGAGGGCGATTGGGTTACTGTGATAGCACCCGGAGAGAAAGCAATGTGCCTTCATAATACAGGAGTAATTGAATCCGTTGAAATAAAAGGGTACCGTTATACACCCCAGGGCTTAATGTATGAGTTGGTTTCGCCTAAGCCAGAAGTCGCTTGGATGGTTAAAGTATCAACTATAATTCCAGTAAACGGAGTGACAAAGTTTATCCAAGCAAACCTGATGACAGGAGAAACAAGAGAGCTAACATAAAACGGGTGTGTCCCACCCGTCTAACGGCTTGATGGGCCTAAGTTTAGCGGAATCTGCGTTTATCTCTGATTCCACCGCGACTGACGAAGATTAGAACCAGGCAGCTAACCCCTTGGCAGTTGCTGGGTTAGCCGGAAATCCTGTTAGACGGGTGGGACACACCCCATAAAACCTATAGCCATTGTGACAAAGGACGCCTAAGACCCAAATGCAAACCGCTGTATGACACTCTTGCCCAAACTGTGGACGCGGCAGCGCAGGCATTTTATCTAGCGCCGCAGTCTGTCAATCAACCATCCTCAGCTTGCACGGAGTCGGGTCAATCGCGACGAGCAGCGGGCGGGCCAAACTCGCGGCTGAGATGATCGCTTGCCCCGGAGCGAGGCTGGGCAATCGTTGCCACAATCCGTCGTCAACCCCGCCTATCGAGCGTTTCAACCGGCTGATGACGTTCGAGTCGGCGATCTTGTGCAGGACGTAGTTGTTGATCAATCCCAGCACTTCGTCCGGCAGGTGCTGCGGCAATTGCGTGACGAAGATCAGGCCGAGCCATCGCTTGCGCCCGCGACGGGCGATGCGGGCGACCTGTTGGAAGAGCGTGTCCATCTGTTTGATGCGGTCGGAAGAGAGAAACTCGTGAGCCTCTTCGATGATGACCACAGTCTTCTTCATCTGAGCGTCGGCCTTTCCCGCTTTGATCTGTTGTTCATACTCTCTGTAGTTCTCGTCCTGCCGCAGGTGCAAGCCACGCAGGATTTCGGAGATGACCAGATTATTGATCTGCGGCGAGTCGGTGTCGCTGAGGTCGACGACCGTCACGCGGCCCGGCTCGGTCATCAGCTTATAGTCTGGCGAGGTCGTTTTCTTGTTGTCGAAGATCTCAAGCCGCAGCAACCGGCTCAAACTCCCTTGCACCTTGCGCCAGCTCCAGACGTGGGATTGTAGCTGCGTGGCCTGGATGATCTGGTTGATCTTGTTCCGTTCGGTGCGGAACTCCGGGGTGCGGAGCGGAGTCTCGGCCTCTTCGTTGGCGACTTTGTCGGCGCACAAGCGGACGATGTCGTACATATTATCGAGCGTCATGCGAGGGAACCCACGCTCCATCTCGTCCAACTCCATTAATTCGGCCCTCTCCGTCTCATTCGCCGGATAGATTTTCAACTCCATCAACACACGTTTGGCGATGTCGTAGGCCTTGAGGAATCGCTCCTGCTGCGCGTCGTTGAAATTCAGAATGTCCATCACCGCATAGGGCGAAAGATTTTCGTACTTGAGGCAGAAGGTCTGTCGCTGTTTGTAGGCCGGGTTGGTCGTCTCGCGCCCGATCAAATGATAAAGGCGCACGTCGGGAACGCCCGCAGGCAGCAAACCTCTGAGTTCGAGCGCGGCCAGCATACGCTCGTCCCCGGTCGGCTCGGAAATCTGCGTGTATTCGCCTTCGGTGTCGAAGACGACCACGGCCACGCCGCTCGCGCGCAACTTGCCGATCAGCCCGGATACGGTTGTCGATTTACCACCGCCCGTCGTGCCGAGGATTCCCATGTGGCGCGGGAAGACGTCTTTGCGCGTGGTCGGCAGCGCGACGGCCATGTCTTCGTAGCCGATGGCCAGGCCGAGCGTGACGTCGCCGGACGTACGGAGTTGAGCGGCGGTCTCTTCCTGATCGAGCGCGAAGACCGGGCTGTTCGGCAGCGGGCGGAAGCGCGGAGGCACAACCGCGTTTCCCAACTCTTCGCCGATGATCTCGACCTGCGCGCGACCGTGATAGCGCGGCATGAACTGCGCGCCCCGCACCGTCGTCGTCACCACCAGCGGCGCGTCGGCCCGCAACCCGTCGGGTTCGGCGAACGGGCCTTGCGCCACCGCCCCGATGTATTGCCGCCCGTCGCCGCCCCTGTCCTTGCTGCGACTCTTGATGCGCACCAGCGATTGTGAGGGCAGCTTGTCCATGTTCTCAGCCGACAGGAGCACGGTCACGGTGTTGTCCTTGCTCGTGGGTAGGTCGTACATCGTGCGACCGATGGCGCCGATGAACGCTTCGTCTTCCCACCACTTGTCGCCGGCCAGATCAAACTCTTCTTCCAACCTGTCGGAAAAGTCCTCCGGCATCCGCGAGGCCACAGCCTTGCTCTCGACGCCGTCCTGCAAAACGTCCTGACGTGTTTCCATAAAAACATCCTTCAACGCAAACGGGTCTCCCGTTCGCCCAGATAGCGAAAAGGTTGGCCTGCGCTGGCGTAGGCCATCTGCACTAACGATGTGAAGCTGCCGGCTCTGAACGTCGCGCTGCACACGGTATCGGCCAGATCGATCAACAACGGAAAGCCGCGATGCTCTTGCAGCAGGCTGTCGGCAAGCGCGATGTGCGCCGCCATTTCGGCGTGATCCTTGTGCGCGTAGAACAGGTACGGCGGCGCAGCATCCCAGGCGCGATAAAGGCCCATGACGATTTCTGGCCCGACCTCGTCGCGGAACCTCTCCATCTCCTGTTTCACGCCGCCGCGTTCGCGGTAGCCGCCGGTTTCGATCAAACGCTCGATCTCAGGCTTGAGCGTTTGAATGATGGCGAATTCGAGCGGACGCAGCGCGTTGCCGATCGTCAACCAATGGCGTTTACGCGGCGCGCTCGGGACGAAGACGAATCGCTTGTGTTCAAGCGCATACCAGCGGATCAGGTCCAGGCTGATGCGGATGCGGTCGCGCTGCGACGACCAGAGTCCGGTCAGCAATTCGTATGGGGCCGGGCTGCCGTGCCCCATACGCCAAATGGCTGAGGACTTTTCGCGCAGGATCGCGCGTTCTGCGTAAGCCATAATGCCGCGCTGCGCCAACTCGCTCGGCGAATCCTCCTCTCGCCCAACGGCCTCGCGCTTCTCGCGCCGATCGAGCGCGGCCATTATCTCGTCAACCGGATCGACCATCTTGGAACGCAAATCACGGCGATAGAGCCGGTGCGCCCATGAGCCTTGTTCGCCGTTGTATGAGACCAGGCAGACGCCGATCTGTGTGACGGTGAGCGGCAGAGTGTCGTGAATGACGCTCGTCCCGTCGCAGGCTTCGACGCCGCCGTTGAACAGCAAGCCAGCGTGGATTTTCTCCAGGTGTTGTCGCTGCGCCTGGTAAAGCCCCGCGTTGGCCGGCGCGTCGGGCGCGTTGCGGAGCCGAGGGAAGACGATCCGCCGAACCTCCCTCCTCGTTTCGTCCTCACGCATGAGGGCTTCGGCCACTTCCTGTTCGAGGCGGTCGAGCGTGGCGGCCAGGTCTTCGCCGAGCGTCCAGGTGCTGAGATCGAGCGCGTCCGAAAACTTCTCGGCGTGTGCGGCTTCGAACTCGGCCAGTTCCGCGTCCGGCGGCGTCAGTGATTCGCTCGCCATTGCCGCGCCGGTTTTGTTGATCTCGTCGGTCATCTTCAACTCCTTCCTCGAAGGCTCCTTCGCCTTATATACAGGTCCAGGGCGGCGAAGTTCGACAACCTTTTTCGATTATTTCAGCCGCAGGGTTTCGACCCAGGATGGCCCGCGTCCGGCGGCGTCGAGCAGAGAGCGCCCGTAAGTCGCGGCTATCGCTTCCGGCAGGCCGAAGTGACGTCGCAACAGAGACGTGATTGCCGAATGGCGTTCGGCGAATTGCGCAAGGGTGGTATCGGCCAGCGCCAGGACGTCTTCCGGCGGCGCGAGCAACGCCAGCGCGATACGGTCGGCCCGGTCTTCGATCTCCCACGCCGAGGGGTTGAAATTGGCGCGGGCGTCGTCGCGCTCCATCAAATTGGTGTAGACGCCGACTGCGATCCCGGTGAGCGCGGCGTGGACTCGCTCAGTCACGGTGGGCCGGCGCGAGCCATCGAAGACCTCGGCGATCGCAGGGCCGAATTTCTCGAGCGCCTTTTCGCGCGGCGCCCAGTAATCGATTATGAAATGCGCCGACTCGTGCGCCAGCGTGAAGCGCTGCTCGTCTTCTGGATCGGCGCCGTCGACGAACATCGCCCCCTCGCCGTCGCGCGCGACGAGGCATCCGCGCAAGGCTCTATCGCGGCAATTGAACTGGAAGTTCACGCCGCGACGGGCCAGCCAGCTTTCGACGGCGCTCAGTCTGAGTCGCGGGAGTTTGACGACCCAGATGGGTAGAGCCAACGCAATCGGGCGATCCAAACGGCGTGGGAAGTCCTCGACGGCGCCGCAGCGCTCCCAGAACATATTCACGGCGTCTCGACTGGCGTTATCTAACCACATCGCTCTTCTCAATTATTCTGAAGTCTGCGCATAGATCGGGAGGCGCGCCCTGGGTACGCATCGCTTCCAGCGTGCAGTCTCGGTCAGGCAGCCCATTGTTTCCCCAATGCGCCTCCTGCCGAGACTGCACGCTGGAAGCGATGCGTACCCAGGTTAGCGCCGATTACAGTGTTAATTGCACAGACTTCAATTATTCTCCGGCTTCATTGTCATCGGGCGGCGTTTGAGCTTCTTCTGCCTCGTCGCGATCCCGCGCGACGGCGAGCAGACCTGGCATCAACGTGACGTTCTCTTCTTCAGCGACACCCGTAGCAGGCGCCTGCTGAATGCGGCCCAGCTTTTCCAGACCGCTGACCTGGCGCAGGAGGTTCGCCAGGCGCCCTTCGTCCGCCAGGGTGTAATCGGCGATTTCGAGCACCTGCGCGGCAAACTGCGGCGAGTCAGCGTCGGGCCGCAAACAGAGCGCCAGTCGCGCCATCATCTCCGGCATCAGTCCGAGCGATTGAGCGAGTTCTTCAACCTCGATCCCTTCCTGTCGCCGGTACAGCGTCAAAGCATAGGCCATGAAGCGGGGGTCGGTCTCCAGCCGCTGCGCCAGAGATTTCAACAACGGTTTGTCGGTCTCATCCTTCGTCATTATGTCTCCCCGCGTGGATATTTGCGCTGGATAGTTTTCTTAACACGGTCTTTATGGCGTTTTACCTCTCTCGCCCGCTCCTCAGCGGGAAGCGAGGAGAGACCCAGCAGCGCCGCGTAGAGATCGGCCTCACGAACCCCTTCCATCATCAATTTAATCAATTCGAGATCAATCGGATCGGTGAAAAGTTCGCGCAGCTTCCGCCACGTCGCGTCGTCTGATTCGCGCCGCGCCAAGGCGTCTTCCGGGCCAGCGAATTCGGAGTCGGTCATCTCATATACAGACTCCACCGCCTCAAGTTCGACAACTTTTTCCGGCGCAGACAGTTTTTTTTCTCCGGCCAGAAGGTTGAGCAGGCGGCTCCTCGCAAGCAATCGCAGGTAGGTGAATAAACTGCCTCGGCGCGGATCGAATCGGGCCGGGTTATTGAAGTAGGCGATCAAAGCGTCTTCGACCGCCGTCTCGATCAGATGAGGGTCGCCGAGAGATGGAAAATCCTTTCTGAGGCTGTTGGAGACTGGCGACAGAAATGTTTCTGCTATCTCGCTCGTAACGGTTACGCTAGTCCCGCCGAGCAGACGCGCATGCATTTCTTCTCCTAATTGCCGCAGCTTTGTTGGGGGAGACATTGTTACCGACCTTTCTGAAAAATCAGCACATACTCCGTATCCATTCGCTTGCCGAAAGACTCCTGCAGGTAGGGCAGAATGCGGCGTCTCTCGTTGATCGTGCGCGTGTAGCTCTTCTTCAACCGCAAGTCGTGCCCGCGCCCAAGCTCGACAAGAACCTCTTGCGTCGGGACAGCGATTTTGCGGATGTGCGACGGGCAAACGACGATAATGGCGTGACGCCGGTGTTTGAGCACGCGCGCGATTTCGCCGAGCGCTTGATCCATGTCACTGAAGTAACGCTGCGCGCGTTTGGCCTGCGACGGCGACGCTGCGGCGAGTCGAGTGATTACCGATGAGGCGGTCCCGTTGCGGCCGAGCCTCGGATCGAGTTGGAATTCCGTTGGCAACCTGCCGCGGACACTGCCGATGTAATCTGCCGCCTTAGTCAGGTAATCCTCCAAACTGACGCCCAAGGCCGCCTGCAACCATGCCACAGCGAGGAAATGCGCTCGCGGGTAATCGAGCGCGGTGGCGTAAGGAGGCGAGGTGAAGACCAGATCTATAGTCTCCTCTCGAAGACGCAGGCGGCGCGCGTCTCCCAGCCTCATCTCGCTTCGAGCGCCCGCCGCGCAACCGTCGCGGAATTCGGCCACTTGCCTGCGCATCAGTCGCACGCGAGCGTCAAATTTGCCCAGCACGTCAGGCGACCGCTCATGCCGCCAGTAATGATGCCGCGAATGGATGATGTCGCGCGCGTTGGCGACACTCGTTTTGGACAGAATAAGCGAGGAGAACGCCACCAGGAAGAACTCTCGCACGGCCCGCGACATCGCCCGATGACGGATATGATAAGCCAGAATCGCCAACGCGTCGGCGACTTCAGAGTCAAACCAGTAATCCCGATTGGTGAATTCAGGAGGCGCTGCGCGTCGCGCAACCGCCGCCGGCGGCCTTGGCGAATTCATCGCGACGACGTCGCGCGCGGCGTGCCGGGCGATATCGGCGTAAACCTCCTCGACCTCGGCGTCCCTAACGCCTCGCGCTTTGACCCGCGCAATCAGGCAAGCGAGCGGATCGATGTCGTAGCCGCGCGAATGACGCCCCATCAAACGCGCTTCAACCAGTGTCGTGCCGCTGCCCGCCATAGGGTCCAACACCGTGTCGCCGGACCGCGAATAGTAGCGCAGCCCGTAACGCGCTAACTGCGGCGGACATTTGGCGGCATAGGCGTGCAGACCGTGCGTCGCATACAGTGTGTTATGGCTATCAAAATTCAGGTCGGGCATGGGGGTGGCCTCGATTACTATCCGGCGAACCTAAACAACCGCAAAACGTCAGTCGAAAGATCAAACAAGTGCGCGCAGCCTTGCGCCCCTCCGATTGCAAATTAACCGCATTCTGCCTCAGCTGACCTGCCGTGACAAGTTACTCGCATTTCACCGCGATCTTTGGATCTACTTTTACGGCTCTCCGCGCGGGAATGTAGC
>Ga0137374_10009223_pt1 | contig 11648 bp, 9 predicted proteins | sample SagtaG_20_FD_104811 | JGI IMG/M metagenome (GOLD analysis project Ga0137374, IMG submission 104811) | Vadose zone soil microbial communities from Sagehorn Ranch, Mendocino, California, USA - Sage1_R_100_16 metaG | ecosystem: Environmental > Terrestrial > Soil > Vadose zone | place: USA...
CCAGCGCTACTCTCTGACGCTCTCCGCCAGAAAGCTGAGCGGGTCGGCGATTACGGAGTTCTGTTATGCCCAGCGATTCGAGCGCTCTAGCAACTCGGTCTTTTCGTTCTGCTGCTTTGCGATCAAACAACCCATAGGCGACATTCGCTTCCACAGTGAGATGAGGAAACAAGGCAACGTCCTGAAAGACGCAGCCGATTTTGCGATGTCTGGGTGGAACGTTGATGCGCTCGCCGGAATCGAACATGACTCGCATGCCCTGAGCGATGCGCCCGGCATCGGGAGTCGCAATCCCAGCAATACAGTCCAGCAGCGTCGTCTTCCCTGCTCCGGACGCGCCAAACAAAATCGTGATGCCGTTCCCGGCAACAAATGACACGTCCAGTGCGAACGGCCGAGTCTCGCTGGGTAACGCCTTGCGGACGTTGACCTCAAGGCGCGTTGACGATGGGTCGGCACCCGTGGCCTCCAGCTTCGGATTGGCTAGAGTCGCGGCCATACTCTCCAGAATCTCCGATTGATGGAGTAAACCAGCGACAGCAGCACGAAAGCAATGAACACTAATACGAGTGCGGTGGTGTTCGCAGCTGCGTAATTCAGGTCTTGCACCTGGTCATAAATATTGATTGAGAGGGTGCGAGTGACTCCGGGGATGTTGCCTCCGACCATGAGCACAACCCCGAATTCTCCCATGGTGTGGGCAAAACTCAGAGTGATTCCGGTCACTAACCCTGACAACGACAGTGGGAGAACCACGCGCCAGAAAGTCCAAAACTTGGAAACGCCGAGCACGGCTGAAGCGGCAAGAAGACGCAAATCCACCGCAGAAAAAGAAGCCGCGAATGGTTGCACCGCAAACGGAAGGCTATAAACCACTGAGCCGATAACCAGTCCAGTGAAAGTAAAGGCCAGCGTATGCCCGGTCATGGACTGCCACCATCGCCCAAACGGGCTGCGCTGTCCGAGCACGATCAGCACGTAAAACCCAAGCACCGTCGGCGGAAGAACTATAGGTAAGGCGACGATCGCCTCCACCAGAAACTTCCAGCGGTTGCGTGAAAAAGCAATCCAATAGGCGATCGGCAAGCCCAGAACCAGCAATGTCGCGGTTACAACCAGTGCGAGTCGAACCGTAAGCCAGAACGCCTGCCAATCCATATGCAGAACAGTGTAATCGCAATGGGCTTTTTCATTTTGGGCGGCCATTTCGGGCGTTGTCACAGCGGAAATGTTCATTCGTCACAGAAGCCCGTTGCTGGTAACCCGTAGCATTCGGCGTGAGGTAAAGGCATGGAGATACAGGAAGCGTTGCTCGTGGTTCGCAAACTGGCTGACGGTATACGTCCAGAAACTGGTGAAGTCCTTCGGAGCGATTGTCTGTATCAGCATCCCATCGCGGTTCGCGCTTTGCATCGAGCCATCGGGGCGCTTGAATTCCAGGAAGACCGCGAGCGCACCCGCAAGTTCCTGCCCGCCAATGCCGGCAAGCCGTGGACCAATCAGGAAGATGCTCTGATTTGCGACGAACTCCGCCGGGGGCTCAGTTTCGAACAGATCGCCCAAAGCCATAACCGCACCAGCGGCTCGATTATCTCGAGGCTGGTCCGTCTGGGAAAGATTTCCGCCGGTCCGCAACCTCGCAAGACTGCCTAATATGCGCCTTCTGGGTATTCGCGGGGCAGTGTTGGCGGCCATCGCCGTCGTAGGCATCAGCACGCAGGTCAACGCACAGCAAGGAACATCTCAGATCACTGCGCGACTTCAGCATCTGGTCCGACGTGAGCGCTGGCAGGCCGCCGGACGGCGCAGTGTCGGGACGAATTCTGCAGCCTTGCGAAGCCAAGCAATCAGGCAAAAACTGCAAATGCGTGCTGTGAATATAGCGAATCCGGCGACCGCCATCGTAAGCGGTGCCTGGACTTCGCTCGGGCCCTTCGCACTTCCCTCCGACGCCAGTGGCATCGGCTTGCAGGATTACGGATGGGTCTCAGGTCGGGCCACTGCCGTGGCCATTGATCCCAATGATCTCAGCGGGAATACGGTCTATGCCGGAGGCGCTTACGCCGGAGTTTGGAAATCGAAGAATGCGGGCGCAGCAAATCCCGATCCGGGTTTAGTCCTATGGCACCCACTCACAGATGACCAGCCGACTCTTGCCGTTGGCGCAATTGCGGTTCAGCCGCAGTTGTCGAACCCGAACGCGAACACCAGCGTGGTGCTGGTTGAAACCGGCGAGACGAACAGCTCGGGCGATTCGTATTACGGTCTCGGCATTCTGCGTTCGATTAACGGAGGCAGCACCTGGGCGCTGATTTCTTGCGCCAATGCCGGAAGTCAAGGTTGCTCGCAACCTTCACCCGGGACGCATTCCTTTGCAGGACTCGGCTTCAGCAAGATTGTCTTCAGCAGCGCAAATCCGAATCTGGTAGTAGCGGCGACGGCTTCAGCTTCAGAAGGAATTCTTGAAGGCTTGGAAAATCCGGTTATTGCCAATCGAGGACTCTATTATTCGACCGATGCTGGCATTTCATGGAACGCAGCCAACGTTGCTGATGCGGGAGTCAGCATCTCCGCGAGTTCAGTCACTTCAGTCGCATACAATGCGGCGGCAACAATCTTTTACGCGGCAATTCGATTCCATGGAATCTATTCTTCCCGGGATGGGATCACATGGACCAGGCTTGGCGCGCAGCCCGGCGTCCTCGGCTCCGCACCATGTCCGTCGTTGACGGCATTGCAAAACGGGTGCCCGATTTATCGTGGCGAAATCGCGGTTGTCTCAGTCGCTCCATCCCATTCGGGATGGGAGAGATGTACGTTTGGTACGTAGATGCGAATGACGGAGATGGTGGCATTTGGCGCAGCGTAGACGGAGGAGCGTCATGGAATCCGATCGCCGATTCCGGAATTACAAATTGCGGCGATTTTTTCGGCGGCTGCGGGACCGTGCAGGGTATTTACAACTTGACGCTTGCGCCGTTCCTGCGGGAACTACGACCCATCTTTACGCGGGTGCGGTCAATATTTATAAGTGCGTGATCACGAATGCCTCCCCGAGTTGCGCCGGCAGCGGGAACAACACTTTCCTGAATCTCACGCACGTTTATGGATGCAGCGATATCGCCAAGATCCAGCCGGACCAGCACGCCATTGATTTCCTGGCGGCCAACGGTGTCGAGCTACTCTACTTTGCTAACGATGGCGGTATTTATCGTGCGTTGGACGGCGTCACAGGATTGACCACTGGCACGTGCGGCTTGAGCAATAGCTTCGATAGTTTGAATGCGACTTTAGGTCCGATGACGCAGTTCGTTTCAGTCTCCGAATCGGCATCCGATCCAAACTTGATCTTCGGTGGCACACAGGACAACGGCGCACCGGCCACGGCGTTCGCGCAAAGCAGCGCGACCTGGGTCAATGTGAACGCTGGAGACGACGGCATCACGGCAGTGAATCCTGCGAACCCGAACGAATGGTTTGTAACTACGCCACCGGACTCGGGCTCAGGACTGAACTTGTTCCGCTGTGCCAATGGCATCAATTGCCGCACACAAGAGTTTCAGAGCGATGAGGTTGCGGACAGCAACACCGTGGCGGCGACACGGGGGGCGTTTTATTTGCCGTTCATTCTCGATCCGCAGAACTCTGGCACCCTGGTTCGCCGGTTCACTCCGCGCTGGTGACTCTGACCGTCACCCCCTGAAAAGCGGTGTGATATCTTCAAGCTTCACTCGACAGTTCAGAGTGCGTGCTGCTGGCGGACTGCTGGCGAGGTCGCTGTTTCATGCGGAGCGCGATAAGGCTCTGGGGAGCGAAGCTGGAGGGAAAAGATGCAGGGAGATTTCTCAAAGAGCCGTATTGCGGTGCTGGGAGCCGGGAAAATGGGTGGCATCCTGGTGAAGGCGCTGATTGAAAAACATCAGCTCTTGCCAGAGAGAGTGCGCGCCACGGTAGGACATGAGTCGCGCGCGCATGAACTCTCCCACAAGCTGGGAGTCACCGTCACTACTGACAATCTGGCTGCTGTGGACGGCGCGGATCTCATTCTGGTGTGCGTAAAACCCCAGGTTGTCCAGGAATTGATGGAGCAGATTCGGCCGAAGGTCTCCCCCAAACAACTCGTGATTTCGGTGGCAGCGTCAGTGCATACCGGCCAGATTGAGAGCGCGCTGGGTGGACAAATTCCTGTGGTACGTGCGATGCCGAATACTCCTTGCGTTTTGGGTCAGGGCATGACTGCACTGTGCAAGGGAAAGTTTGCACAAGTCCAACATGTGGAATCCGCATCAGCTTTGTTTAATGCGGTGGGCAGAACCGTCGTAGTTGACGAAAAACATATGGACGCGGTCACCGGACTCTCCGCCAGCGGCCCGGCTTACATTTACATCATCCTGGAATCGCTGGCTGAGGCAGGAGTGAAAGTCGGCCTGCCACGCGATGTTGCAACTCTGCTGGCGGCGCAGACTACTCTGGGTGCCGCGACGGTTGTCCTTGAAACCGGAGACCATCCTGCGCTGCTCAAAGACGCGGTGACTACTCCAGCCGGCTGCACGATTGATGGGATTATGGAATTGGAAGAAGGCAAGCTGCGAGTGACGCTGATTAAGGCAGTGGTGAAGGCGACGCAGCGGGCGAAAGAATTGGCGCTGGGATAGGAGAATTGCAGATTTCAGATTGTAGATTTCAGATTGAAGAATACAGATGTCCACGCCAACCTGAAGTTTGGAATCCGCAATCTGAAATCCACAATCTGAAATTCTGCGCTCAGCTTTTCTTGAAGAACTGCACCGCTCGCTCATGCTTCTCAGCCGCTGCCAGTGAAGAAAATGTCCCCAAGTTTCTCCGTTTCCCGGTTTTAGGGTTTTTCTTGCGCGAGTAGAGGCGGTATTCTCCGGATTTCAATTTGCGGATCATGAGCGGGAAGATGCGTCCCGAGGGGGTTGGGTTGGCGAAAGCTACACCACGAAGTACTTTGCCGCCGGATGGTGAACCACAATCGCTGATGTGCTCTGCTCGGGATCCAGCAAGAAGCCTGTCGTCAGGCGCACGCCGACATTTTCTTCCGGGTGAAGTAACTCGAACAGCTTAGTCTGATCTTCCAGATTCGGGCAGGCCGGATAACCGAAGCTATAACGCGATCCGCGATACTTTTGATGAAACAGATCACGGGTATGTGGCGAATCATCTGCATTGATGCCCAGCTCTGCTCTCATCAGCTTATGGTGATATTCGGCCAACGCTTCCGCGGTTTCGACGCTAAGGCCGTGCAGGTAGAGGTATTTCGTGTACTCGCCAGCTTCGAATAGTTTTTGTGTTTCGACTGAAGCTTTCGCGCCGATGGTGACCAATGACAATCCGATAACGTCCATCTTGCCCGATGTTTTCGGGGCAAAGAAATCAGAGATGCAGAGGCGGCGGCCTTCGCGCTGTCGGGGGAAAGTAAAGCGGAGGAGCTCTTTGAGCTCCATGGAGGCACGGGCGTCCCCGCCCGTACTTATTGAATGTCCGGGTGGACGGGCGGGGACGCCCGGCGCTCCACAATCATAAACCACCACGTCATTACCATCGCTCTGCGCCGGAAAATATCCCCACACCACTTTCGGTTCGAAGACTCCGCTGGCGATAATTTCTTCTTCAAGCTGTTTCTTGATCGGGCGAAACTTCTGCTCCACCAGGCGTGCGTAGTCTTCCTGCGACGCCGTCTTCAATTGCCACTGGTTCTTGAATAAGGCTGTATCGTTGATATAGGGAAACACTTCGCGCAAGTCATAATCTTTTTTCACACGCACGCCCCAGAACGGCGGAACGGGAATATTCGGAGCGTCGCTCACAACCGGACTGCGCTCGGCGAAGACCGGCCCGGTTTCCTCGTCCACGGCCACAGCCTTCGCGTATTCCTTTACCGTGCGCCCTTCTTTGAGTCGCGATTCTTTCGCGCCATTTCTCGTGGTCAGGTCTTCCATGATGTGCAGGCCGCCGAAGGCGTCGTCGGCGTAGAAAACAGCATTCGTGTATTCGCGCCGCAGATCATCTTCCACATATTTGCGGGTGAGCGCCGCGCCGCCACAGATCACAGGGAACTCCAGTTTCTGACGTTCCAGGTCCTGGATCACATATTTCATCTCAAGCGTGGATTTGACCAGTAGCCCACTTAATCCGATAGCGTCCGCGCGATGTTCCTGCGCGGCTTTAATAATTACGTCACCTGGCTGCTTGATGCCAAGATTAATCACACGGTAGCCGTTGTTGGAAAGAATGATGTCCACCAGATTCTTGCCGATATCGTGGACATCGCCTTTTACGGTGGCGATCACAATCGTACCCTTCTGCGATGAGCCGGACCTTTTCTCCATCTTCGGCTCGAGATAGGCGACAGCTTGCTTCATTACGCCCGCCGCATCGAGCACAGAAGGCAATTGCATTTTCCGCGCGCCGAACAGATCACCGACCGTCTTCATGCCGTCGAGCAGAACCGTATTGATGAGTTCGAGTGGCGAATATTGCTGCAGCGCTTGTTCAAGCAATACTTCAAGCGACTTCTTGTTTGCGCCATCGCCGACGGATTTTTCACCGTTGATGATCGCGTACTTCAGCTTGTCCTCAACGGAGAGGGTTTCTACGTGGATCGCGCTCTCGGCTGTAGTCTTGCCCTTGGTTCCGGCGAAGTGCTGCATGTAAATCTGTAGCGGATCGCCGGCTGATGTATCGCGGAAAATCAGCTTGCGCGCAAGCTCAACTTCTTCTTGAGGGATCTTGTATAAAGGGTAGATTTTGGTGTAATTCACGATGGCCATGTCGAGGCCGTGATTTACCGCTTCGTGCATGAAAACGCTGTTGAGCACGCGCCGCGAATACACGTCGAGCCCAAAAGAAATATTGCTGACACCGAGAATGGTCTTCACCTCGGGCAGCTCTTTCTTAATCCGTTCAATGGCCTTCAAGGTCTCGATTCCCGCGGTCCGATATTCCTCCTGGCCGGTGGAAATTGGCAGAGTGAGAGCATCGAAGATCAAGTCAGCGGGGCGCATGCCATATTTCTTCGTCGCCAGATCGAAGATGCGATGCGCGATGGCGGTCTTTTTCTCAGCCGTCAGCGCCATGCCATCTTCATCAATGGTCAGAGCGATCACTGCGGCGCCATAGCGCTTCGCCATCGGCAGAACTTTGGATGTACGCTTCTCGCCGTCTTCCAGGTTGATGGAGTTGATGATCGCCTTGCCCGGAATGCGTTTCAGTGCTTCTTCCACAACATCTGCTTCAGTCGAATCCACCAGTATTGGCGCAGGAACTCGCGTGGCGATACGTTCGAGGATCGAAGTGATGTAGCCCTTCTCGTCTTCGCCAACGATCGCGCAACACAGATCAAGCATGTGCGAGCCTTCGTTCACCAGCTTTTTTGCTAGCGCGAGAATATCGTCGTACTTCTTGCCGCGCACGAGATTCTTGAAGTGCTCGACGCGAGTCGTCGTGTTCATTTCTTCTGCGACGATCAGGGGCTTGGGATCGAGGTCGAGAGGGACGGAGGTGTAGGCACTCGACGCGGCGGCGGCGGGCTTCACTTCCCTCTTCGACGGCTCGATGCCAGAGACTGCATCAATCACAGCTTTCAGGTGCTTCGGCGTGGTTCCACAACAACCGCCGACAATGCGAACTCCGTAATCTTGAACAAAATGCTTGTGATACTCCGCAAGTTCCTCCGGGCTGAGTTTGTAAACTGCATGCCCGCCCTCGTTCTGTGGCAATCCCGCATTTGGCAGAACAGAGATTTCCTTCGTGGAATTTGCGCCGAGATAACGGACGGCATCATTCATTTCCGCCGGGCCTGTAGCGCAATTCATTCCCAGAATGTCGATGTCCAACAATTCGAGCGCGGTCAGCGCCGCCCCGATTTCCGTGCCCAACAACATTGTTCCGGATTCCTGCAGCGTGACCTGCACCTGCAGCGGGAGCCGCTTGCGGGCTTTCTGCATCGCTTCCAATGCAGCGATGGCTCCAATCTTTGCCTGCAACAAGTCCTGGCAGGTCTCGACCAGCAACACGTCAACGCCGCCCTCGATCAACGCGAGCGCCTGCTCGATATAGGCCTCGAGCATTTGATCGAAACTGATATGCGCCAACGAAGGCAGCTTGGTGGTTGGGCCGATCGAGCCCGCCACGAATCGCGGCGTGTCTTTGGTGGAAAATTGCTGGGCAACTTCCTTGGCGAGCTTGACCGCGGTGATGTTGATTTCAGCCGTGCGATCTTGCAAACCGAATTCCCCAAGCACAATGCGCGTCGCGCCGAAGGTGTTGGTCTCAACTATGTCGCAGCCAACTTTAAAGAAGTCGACGTGAATGTCGCGAATAATGTCGGGACGGCTCAACACCAGGACTTCGCTGCAATTCTCCTTGCCCCAGTAGTCGTCCAGAGTGGGATTGCGCATCTGGATGTTGGTCCCCATCGCGCCGTCATAGATGACGACGCGTTCGCGCACGGTTTGGAGAAAGTCCGACATTAGCTACTAACTTCTAGCTGTTAGCTCCTAGCATGCAAGGGTTTGGTTGCTAGCAGCTAGAAGCTAGCAGCTAACGGCTGTTTTCCATACACAAACGCCGGCCCACTTTGCGGACCGGCGTCACAATCTTTGCGTGACAACTATTGAACTCTCATTCTCCTGGAGCGGCTTCCGCGGGCGCGCCGCCAATCACTTCTGCAGTATTGAAGACCGGATTCGCTCCCAAATGCGCCGGCGCCGCCGCGAGCAATTGCTCTTTGCGAAAGATCAAATTCGTCGCATTGAACGTGGCCAGCTCGAATCCATGGCCGTGCGTGATGGCATCAGTCGGGCAAGCCTCGACGCAATATCCGCAAAAAATGCAGCGGTTGTAGTCGATGTTATAGACCTTGGCATAGCGTTCCGCGCCGCTGACCCGGTGCTCGGCGGTATTCTCTGCCGCCTCGATATAGATGCAATTCGCCGGGCAATTCGCCGCGCACAGGAAGCAGGCGACACACTTCTCCAAGCCATTTTCGTCACGCTGCAAAACATGCACGCCGCGATACCGCTCCTGAACCATGGCTCCTCGCAGGGGACCCGGGCCATCGGGATAGTTCTCCACAACCGTGGGTTGGAACATCTCCCTGAAAGTAATGCTCATTCCCTTGGCGATAGCGGCGATGTTCTCGAGGATCGGCATACGTCTTTAAGTATAGCGAAACCCGTGCTATGTGGTGCGGGCGCCCCGCCCGCGAAGTCCCGTTGACACCCTGCCTCGAGTCCGCCTACCCTTGAACGATGGAAGTACATCTCACACCCGATCAAAAAGCCTTCGTCCGGCAGGCGATTGATAGCGGACGCTTGCACCGCGAAGAAGAGGCCGTCCAAGAGGCTTTGTCCCTCTGGGAAGAACGTGAGCGCGCCCGCGCGGAGATTTTCGCGGCGGTTGATGCTGCGGAGGGATCGCTTGCGCATGGCGAGGGACGTGCTATTACCCCGGAATCTATGCGACAGCTGGCCGAAGAAGTGAAACAACGAGGTCGCGTCCGCGTCGCCCCCGAGCAGTCCTCTTCCCGCTGATGGCGCGTCGCGCCGCAAGCCGCTGCCGAACTTGGATGACATCTGGTACTTCACTGCAAAAGAAAGCGGAAGCGTTGAGATTGCGGACAGACTCATTGATTCGATCACTCAGCGTTTCCTCCTACTTGCCCGCCATCCTCATATCGGCCGCCGTCGGGACGAAGATTTGCGTCCAGGTTTGCGTAGCCTTGCGATGGGCGAGTATGTGATCATTTATCGGGTCGAGAAAAACGATGTGCTGATTCTCCATGTGATGCAAGGCAGAAGGGACATTGGGGCGTTATTCAGGCCGTAAGGAAGCTCCACACCCGACTGCCCAAAGCTCTCGACGTATTACAATAATTAGCCGTCCCTTCTGTTTGGCCGGCAACCATTCCAACGCACTTATCGGAGGACTTATGAAGCTTACGCCTGGAAAATTGGCGGGCCTGCAACGGGTGTCAGACAAGCGAGGAGTGATCGCGGCTGCGGCCATGGACCAGCGCGGCTCGCTGCAGAAATCGCTGGCCAAGGAAAAAGGCGGCGAGATCACCGATGCCATGATGGAAGAATTCAAGTCGCTGGTCACCGAAGTGCTAACGCCGCACGCCAGCGCCATTCTGCTCGATCCGGAGTGGGGATTGCCCGCTTCCAAGCGCCGTGCCAAGAACGCTGGCCTGCTTCTCGCCTATGAAAAGACGGGATACGACAAGACCGGCCCCGGGCGCCTGGGCGATCTCCTCGACCACTGGTCTGCCCGTCGTCTGAAAGAAGTCGGCGCCGATTGCGTGAAGATCCTGCTCTACTACACGCCTTTCGACCCGAAAGATGTGAATGACAAAAAGCATGCCTGGGTGGAGCGCATCGGCGATGAGTGCCGCGCCAACGACATTCCTTTCTTCCTTGAGTTTGTCGGATACGAAGAAGGCACTGACGAAAAGGGCCTCGAATACGCCAAGAAAAAGCCGCACATCGTTACCGAGAGCATGCGCGAATTCACCAAAGATCGCTACGGCGTGGACGTCCTCAAAGTCGAAGTTCCCGTGAACATGAAGTTTGTGGAAGGCACGAAGTCCTTCGCTGGACAGAAGGCTTACGCGAAGAAAGAAGCGATTGACCTCTTCCACACAGCGGCAAAGGTCGCAACCAAGCCGTTTATTTATCTGTCGGCAGGTGTCAGTAACGCCGAATTCAGCGAGACTCTTGAGCTGGCCGGCGAAACTGGGGTGAAGTTCAACGGCGTGCTCTGCGGGCGCGCTACTTGGAAAGAGGGCATCCCGGTCTATGCCAAGCAAGGCGCTGGTGCATTTCGCCAGTGGCTTGAGACCGAAGGCGTGAAGAACATTCAGAACGTGAATGACAAGCTGAAGGCCGCAACGTCATGGTTTGCGATTTACGATGTGGAACCGGTGCTGGCGGGAGCATAAGAGCGTTAAACCACGAAGGACACGAAGGTTCACGAAGGAAGAATTCCAGACTAACCTTCGTGGTTCAGGATTAAATTAGGCAGCCCTGAGCCTCTTCTGCGCCTCCGCCTCTTCAATCCGCGGCGGCCGGGTGATGAGCAGAATCATTGTGCTCACCAGCACCATCAGGATTGCCAGAGTAAATGTGAAAGTCACCTGAGAGATTGTCCATCCAAACTCTTTAGTGAGGGGATGCGAAACACGCTCCAGGCATAAACCGCGCCAAGCGCAATCTGCATGACAACTCCGGCAAGGGCGATTCCCCAACGGTTCGCGCGGGCGAACTGCTGATCGGGTGAACGCGCGTCGAGTCTGCCATTTTGGCCTCCGGCAGTCGCAGCTTGGATGGGCGAGCAGGCGCTTAGGTTGACCACACCACTGGCTTACTTTTCCTTTCAACGTTGCTTGGATGTTACTCTCCGCCTTCTGCGATCTGCCCTCACGATCTAAATGGTGGCAGCTCTCTCTTCCAAGATTAACTTCGTCGTCTGTTCAGCTTGGCTCATCATTTAACTCTATGGATAGCAATCATAAAACCGCACTCATCACCGGCGCCTCTATCGGCATCGGTCGCGAACTGGCCAAGCTCTTTGCTCAGGATGGTTACGCCCTTGTCTTGGTCGCTAGGAATGGGTCGCGCCTGTCG
>Ga0137374_10009227_pt1 | contig 11644 bp, 10 predicted proteins | sample SagtaG_20_FD_104811 | JGI IMG/M metagenome (GOLD analysis project Ga0137374, IMG submission 104811) | Vadose zone soil microbial communities from Sagehorn Ranch, Mendocino, California, USA - Sage1_R_100_16 metaG | ecosystem: Environmental > Terrestrial > Soil > Vadose zone | place: USA...
AAGCGATCCGGCGACGCGGGCACCCTTCAGGGGCTGGGTCCCGGCATACTCCTGGCGGATCGCCATCAGGGCCGGCATCTCCCCCTCGGCGATGGCGATCTCCTTGCGTCCCCAGTCGGCAAGAAGGAGATCGGCGACGCGGAAATCCCCGGACTGTCTCGTGTGCGGTGTGGCGCTCATCACGCCCTCCTTTCTGTACTAGAAAAAAGTTCGTGAGCGCCGTTCCATTGAAGCCCGAGCCTGGCGGGTGCCGAGCGGCACCCGTTGCAACGCTCCTCGGGACATCCCAGTCTACCGCAAGTCGCCCGAAACGACCACCCCACGCAGCTCTCCGTCCCCGGGCTCAGGAGGCGTCGGGCCGCGGGACTCGAGAGCTACGTGATCACAGCCCCGCCTCGCGACAAAGCTCGCCGAGCACCAGGTCTGAATCGAAGTAGCCTGCCGCGACATCCCGGGCCGCCCGGCAGTGATCGGAGTAGTCCCGATTGATCTCCTCCAGCGCGGCGACCGCTTCCTCCACCGTGCCGAAAGCAAAGAGCCCACGGCCGGTGGGGACGAACTTGCTGAAGCCCGTCTCCTGCGTCACCACCGGCTTGCCGGCCGCCAGATAGCAGACACTGCGGTCGCTGAACCAGCCGGAGCGCGTGCGGGCGACCAGATCCTTGGCCACGGTGAACTCACCGCGGGAGGCGTAGATGTACCGCTGGTAGGCGGCCGTGTCGCGGGATTTGTCGTAGGCGCCCGACAGCAGCCAGCCACGCTCGAGCAGCAGCTCCCGCGTCCGAGTGTCGACGGTCTCGAGCGCGAGCTCGAGCGGCTGGGAGGTGAGCCGCGGCAGGTCCACCACGCGCAGGAAGTTGACGTGCTTGGACCAGTAGTAGGTCTCCCCACCGAACGGGATTCCCTTGGTGACGTTCTCCCACGTGCCGATCGTGGTGAAGTGGCGGGCTCCGGGATCGAAAGCCGGCTCCCAGAAGTCGAGCACCACGGGCGGCCGGGTCGGCCGCCAGTCAAACCTCTGCAGGGGGATCGGGCAGTCGGCCGAGCCCATGTTCTCGCCGTACGTGAAGTGGTGCGTGTGGGCCTCGAGCCCGGTCAGCGTTCGCGCGTCGTTCTCGACGACGAGAATCTGGGCGTGGACGGGATCGGTCTGGACGTAGATGCGGATGGGGCAGGCCATGTGTTCCTCACGGAGCCAGCTCGCACCGCAGACGTTCACTAAAGCGTCGGCCTCGCGGTAGAGCTGCTCGAGGCGCCGGCGATCGATTCCGTAGGAGCGTGCCTGATCCGTATCCCGGTATGCCCAGCGGTCGCCGAGCCCGAACCGCTCCATGGTCTGGCGCAGAAACTCGACGCCATAGCTGCAGTCCTCGACGAGGCTCTTGGCCCGAGGATCGTACGGCGCAGCCAAGGAGTCCTCCACGTAGTAAACGTCGTGGCCCAGACGGGCGAGCCCGACGAGGTAGTGGACGGCCTGCCAGCCGATGCCGCCCAGCGGATACTGACCCGCCAGATGGAGGACCAGGATTCGCTTACGGGAGCGCAAGGCTGTCCTCGTCCCGGAGGCCGGTCTGCGTCTTGTAGAGCGATGCGAAGGCTCCGCGGACATCCATGAGCGTCTCGAAGCTGCCCTGCTCGACGATGCGACCGTCGCGCAGTACGACGATCAGGTTGGCCTTCCGGACCGTGGCCAGGCGGTGGGCGATGATGAACGTGGTGCGCCCCGCCGTCAACAGCTCGAGCCCCTGCATGATGAGGGCCTCGGTCTCGGAGTCCACGGCCGACGTGGGCTCGTCCAGGATCAGGATGGGCGAGTCCCGGAGGATGGCGCGGGCGATGGTGACGCGCTGCTTTTCCCCTTCCGACAGCGTGACCCCCTGCTCCCTGACGACGGTGTCATAGCCCTCGGGCAGCCTCGCGATCGTCTTGTCGAGACCGGCCAGTCGCGCGGCCGCCACGATCTCGTCGGGCCGCGCGTCCGACCGGCCGAACGCGATGTTCTCGCGCAGGGTGGCGTTGAACAGCAAGGGCGGCTGGAGCACCATGGCGATCTGCCGGCGGAGCGAGGCGAGCTGATACTCCCGCGCGTCGATACCGTCCACGAGGACACGGCCCTTCCACGGATCGTAAAAGCGTGGGAGGAGGCTCAGCAGGGTGGATTTCCCGGCGCCCGTTGGCCCGACGATCGCCACTTTCTGGCCCGGCTGGACGTGGAGGTTCACTCCCCTCAGCACCGGCTGGTCCGGCACATATCCAAAGGAGACGTCTTCCCACGCCACCTCGCCTCGCATGCCCTTCGCCGACCTCCTGCACCGGTTGTCCTCGAGGTGGCGCTCGACGTCCAGCACGTCGAAGACGCGCTGCACGGAAGCCCTTGATCCCTGGGCGAGCCCGTAGGTCTGGAACATGCTGTTGATGGGACCGTAGAGTGACGCCAGGTAGGAGACGAAGATCACCAGCGTGCCGATGCTCAGTGAACCGTCCAGGGCGTGCCGCGCACCCACCCACACCACCCCGGCCGTGCCGAGGGCGATGATCACGTTCACCATGCTTGAGTAGACCGTCTGCAGCGTGTGGAGCCGCAGGCCCGACGCCAGGCTCCGACCGCTCACGTCCATGAACCTCCGGTGCTCGTCGTCCTCCCGCGTGAAGGCTTGGATCACCCGCATCATCGACATGGTCTGCTGGACGACCGTGTACACCTCACTCTCGCGCCGGCAGACATCGCTCGCCACCCTCGTGATGCGGGTGTTGAGCCGCGCGATGACCACGAGCAGCGCCGGGCAGACGCAGAGGGCGACCAGCGTCAGCTGCCAGTCGAGCCGGAGCATGATCACGCCCATGCCGACCAAGAGCGTCAGCGCCGTCACGGCCGGAAAGAAGCAGTTCATGGTGAGGCTCTGGAGAGCAAGAGTATCCGCGGTGACGCGATAGATCAGGTCGCCCACCTGGGCGCGGCTGTGAAAGGCAAGGGACAGCCGGTGCAGGTGGCCGTAGAGGTCGCTCCGCAACTGGCTCACCATGCGCTGGCCGATGCCGATCGTAGTGTAGTTGTTCAGTACGGCGAGCGTGCCGAGCACGGCATAGATGAGCACCAGCGCCGAGCACGCCGCGACGAGGATCGCCTCGCGCGACCAGCCGGCCGGCCATCCCCACGGCGGCGGCTGCCCCCCAAGCACGGAGTCGATGATGATCTTGAGCGGCCAGGGCTTGAGCACCTCGCAGGCGCCGATCACCAGCACCTGAAGGAAGGCCCAGTATAACGTCCGGCGGTAAGGGGGCAGGTAGGCCAGAACCCTGACCGCGAACTCTCTCATCTCTGTTCGACCTCGGTGCCCCGCAGCGGCGGCGCATAGTGCAGCCTGGCACGCCGGGCCACGGCCGTGAGCGCCCGATCGATCGTCCAAGCGAGACTCCGAGCTTCCCTCGCGAACACGATCCCGCTGACCGCGCCCGCCCCTAGGCTGGCCACTAGCAGAGGCGTCCAGCCGAGCGCCACGCCGAGCACGGCGCCCAGGAGGACTCCGGCCGCGCTGACCCGAGTGAGGAGAGAGCTTCGCACCGCGCACTTCGCGCGCAGGACCCGCCGGCCCGCACCGTGATACTCCGTGGCGACCTTGACCCGTCCTCTCGACCAGAGGCCGCCATAGATCTCCAGGTCCCACCCGCTCCACCCGCGATCAGCCACGACGAAGTACTTCCGCGTCGCGACGGCTCCTTGAAGGCCCTGGAGCAGCACCTCTTTCTCCAGCCCGTCTTCTGTCCAGAAGGCGACGGACGACGGCCCCTTCCACCACGGCACCGGCATCCTCCGGACAAGCCGATCCTCACTGATAGGCTCGACCGCCGACAGGCCGCGTGCCAGCCAGCGATAGCGCTCCAGACAGCGCAGAAGCGGGCCCAGATAGGTGAGCAGCGCGATCAGCAGGCGGCCTCCGAGGCTGTCGGCGCGCGCATCCACGCGGGCGCGCAGCGCCGCGGCAAGACAGCAGGTCCAGGTCAGCAGCAGTGGGAGCGCGCCCAGCCAGGCCCAGCCGCCGTGGACGAGGGCATAAGCAAGGAGCGTGGCGGCCACCACGCTCCACTCCAGCGTGAAAGGCAGATACGAAAAGAAGGTCGACGGCGGCTGGTAGAGAGTTTGAAAGAGCCCGCGACCGAAGACGCCGCCGTAGATCACCGGGCGCCGGAGCGAGAACAGTGATCCGAACAGAGAGTAGATGCCGCCATAGATCCGGCCCCGCCATCGCGAGTAGCCGAGGGCGTTGAATCGCTGCGGGTGCTTGAAGTAGAGCAGGCCCTCCGCCTTGCCATAGCCGCGCTGTTGGCCGATATAGGCCTTCACGGTGTTACGCCGGAAGTGCCAGACGATGGCCGCGGGGCTGAAGGCGATGCGGTAGCCATGTTCCTGAAGCCGCCAGCACACGTCCACGTCGTCTCCCGCGGCGCGATAGATGGGATCGAACCCGCCGATTTCCTCGAGAGCCTCGCGGCGGAATGCCATGTTGCAGCCGGGAATATGCTCCGCCTCTTCGCTGTTCAGCAGTACGTGAAGCGGCCCGCCCGGAGCGGCAGCCACGCAGCTGGCGACGAGCGAGTCCTCCGGCGGTGGCAGGTTGGGCCCACCGGCCGCGGCCTGGCCCGACGAGAGGAAGGTGGCGGCCAAATAGTGGAGCCAGTCCGGATCCACGACACAGTCGGAGTCCGTGAAGGCGATGATCTCGCCGGTGGACGCGGCGATGCCGACGTTCCGGGCGGCGCTCAGGCCTTTGTTCTCCTGGTGGATCACGTGGATCCCCTCGCAGCCGTCAGCGATCCGTCCCGTGCGATCGGTGGAGCCGTCATCGACTACCACGACCTCGTATGCCGGGTAGCGGAGGTCCCGCAGCGAGTCGAGACAGGAAGCCATCGTGCTCTCGGCGTTGTAGGCGCATACCACGACGGACACCTTTGGATAGCTGGGCAGGGCAGGCAGCTCATCCGCCGCGTACCAGCGCTGCACCGCCCGGAAGGCCGGCTTCTTGCGTCGCTCGCGGTCCACCAGGCCGAAACCCCAGTCCCGCACGTCCTGCCCACCAGTGAACCACTCATCGGTGAACGAGAAGATGCAGGTGCCCGCCGCGCCCATCTCGAGCGCCGTACGCACCTGCCAGGAGAGCGTCGCCGCCTGCTCCTGCTTCCCCTCGCGGATGGAGTCCATGCCGAACTCGGTGAGGACGAGCGGCCGGTCCCCGGCCAGCGTGTGCAGACGGTAGAGGTATCGGCGGAGGTCCGCCTCGCGGTGAAGGTAGACGTTGAAGGCCAGGAAATCGGTGAAGTCGGTCTCCAGGTACTCGGTGGAGGGGAAGTTCGCGTAGCCGACGAGTGAGCCGGGATCGATGGTTTTGGCGATGTCCCTCAGTTCGCGCAGGAAAGAGCTGACCCGTGGCGCGCCATACCAGCGGACGATGTCCGGCGGGATCTCGTTGCCGACGAGATATGCGGCCAGGGTCTGGTGGCCCCTGCAGGCCTGCACCGCCGCCGCTACCGTGCGTCGGATGCCCTGCGTCAGCTCCTTCGAGTCGAGGAAGCAGACGTGTTCGGCCCACGGGATTCCTGCCAGCACACGCAAGTTCCGGTCGGCGGCCAAGTCGAGCAGCCACTCCGGCGGAATCGTGAAGGTCCGCAGCGTGTTCGCGCCGAGCTCAGCGATGAGCCCCAGATCAGCCCTGACGGTTTCTCGATGTGGGAACTGGCCGCCGGCGCCGTCGGGCGCGAAAGGGCCATAGGTGATTCCCTTGAGCAGGACCTTCTCGGCTCCTGAAAAGAAGAATTTGCCCCGCGCCTCCAGCCTGGGCCGCCACTCTGGAAGGTCTCCGCCCTCCACGGGTAGGGGAGCGGCTATCGATCGGGGCTGCACGAATCAAACTCCTCGCCAGTGCACGATGTTGTAAGGACGCGGTTCAAAACTCGGCTGAAGGCTTGCAACCGATGTGCCATGCCTTACCAGGGATAAGCGGACGCCAACCCTGCGACTTTCAGGACTATTGAGCGAACGTCAGCTCAGCCTGCCGGTCAATGTGGTCAAGACTACCCTAAGAGCGCGGAAGTTTTTACACGAAACGGGTTTGACGCTCTTCGCGAGCCTGATCGACGCGGATCGCACGCGATGGGACCGCGCGACGAACGGTACGTCGCAATACCGATAGAAGAGTCGCGACGCCCAAAGCACGAGCGGCGTCACCGCCGTCATGATCAGCAGCGACGAGGGCAGGCCGTGCTCCACGACAGCGGGTCACGTTGCCACGTGCCGCGCCAGCGGCTCGAACGCGAGCTGGATCGGCCGGTGCAGTAGATAGCCCGGATTATGCGCGAACAGGCGCCCACCCTCACCCCGGCCCTCTCCCTCGCCGAGGGAGAGGGAGCCGTTTCGATCCCCTCGCCCCCGGGAGGGGGAGAGGGTCAGGGTGAGGGGGAGTGCAGGACGCGGGAACGGCCTTCATGAATAATTCACGCTAGAGGCTGTACGAGTACAGCCCCACGCCGGCGAAGTAACGACCGATCGCGGAAGCCTCGCCGGCGCGTTCGCGTTGCAGAGCGATACAGAGCAGCAGTGCGAACGCGACACCGTAGGTCGGCTCCATGATCGCGTATAGGCCGTAGTGCCAGCGGTGCCACTCGAGCAGGACAGCGAGCCCGAATACACCCGTGCCGAGCCACGGCTGGAGTGCCGCGCGGGGGAGCGAGACTCGATTCGCTCCGACCGCGCGCCCATTCGCTCCATGAGGAAACTCTACGCTCCGCCCACGGCCGCACCGGAAAGATGGCTCTCACGGCGCGCGCACACGATCTTCAAGAGTAGAGGCGACATAAAAGCCATCGTCAGTCACGGCTGGCCTCGTCCCGAGCCGATCCCGGCCTTGGCTGGGACGCGCTCGGCTAGCGTCGAGCCCGGCCCGACCGCTCAGACGAACTTCGGCATGATGAGGCGGGGAAAGAAGAGGATCGCTCCCGGAAAGAAGATGACGAACGCCAGCATCGCCAGCATCGCGATCAGGAGGATCGCGACGTCCCTGATGCACTCGGCCACCGTGATGCGTCCGATGGTGCACGAGATGAGGAGGCACAGCCCGTACGGGGGCGTCACCAGCCCGAAGGCGAGGGAGACGACCCCGATGATGGCGAAATGGACGGGGTGCATGTGCACGCGCTCGGCCAGGGGCAGCATCAGGTTGCCGAAGATGATCATCGCGGGGATCGCGTCGATGAAGCAGCCAACGACCAGGAACACGGCGGCGACGATGAGGCCCACTGTGGTCACGGTGGTGGCGTAGGGCGCGAGCAGCTTCATGATCGCCGTCGGGATGCGGTAGAAGGCCAGCAGCCAGCCGAAGGCCGACGCGGTGCCGATGCAGAAGAGAGAGATCGAGGCCAGGCGCGCCGTCTCGTAGAACACGATCGGCAGCTCGCGAACGCCGATCGACCGATACACCAGGGCGCCGATCACCAGTGTGTAGAGCACCGCGAGCACCGAGGCCTCGGTGGGCGTCGCGATCCCGAACACCACGCCGCCGACGACGATCGCCGGGGCGAGCAGCGCGAACGAGGCGCGGCCCAGGGTCCGCAGGAACTCGCGGATGGACGCCCGCGTGTACACGGGATAGCCGCGCTTCCTTGCGTACATGTACACGCAGAGCATCAGGGACAGGCCGATCATGATCCCAGGGAGGAAGCCCGCCAGGAAGAGCGCCCCGATGGAGACCGACATGATCCCTCCCCACACGACCATGAGGATGCTGGGAGGGATGATCACGCCGATCACGGAGGCGCACGCGATCAGCGCCACGGTGAAGCTGGGGTCGTACCCTTGCTTTTTCATCGCGGGGATGAGGAGCGAGCCGATGCCCGCCGCCTCCGCCGTGGACGAGCCGGAGATGCCGGCGAAGATCATGCTGACCACCACCCCGATGTGGCCCAGTCCGCCCCGGAAGTGGCCGACCATGGAGCGGGAGAGATCCACCAGCCGCGCCGTGATGCCGGACGAGTTCATGAGGTTGGCGGCGAGGATGAAGAAAGGTACGGCCAGGAGGACGAAGGAGTTGTAGGACTTGTGCATCTCGGTGAGCAGCAGGACGGGGGAGAGCCGGTCGTCCAGGTAGAACACCGGCACGCAGGCGATCCCGAGGGCGAACGCGACCGGGACGCGGACGACGATCAGGACTGCGAAGATCACCATCATCAGCGTGCCGATTTCGCCCGGCGTCACCGCGACCTCCCGAAGAGGACGGCGAGCGCGGCGAGCGCCCGCTCGGCGATGAAGAGGATCCACGTCGCGCCCGCCAGCGGGAAGGCGAGGTGCATCGTCATCATGTTCATGCCCGTCAGCTCGGAGGTCTGGCTGTAGCCGAAGGCGGCGTAGCCCCAACCGTACGCGAGGAACACGACGGCGATCACGAGAATGGCGCCATCCACGACAAGCTCGCTGATCGCCTTCCAGCGGGGGGAGGTGGGCTCGGGCAGGATGTCCACGTCGAAGTGGGTCCGCTCGCGGATGGCGATGCTCGCGCCGAGCATGATGATCCAGATGAAGAGGAAACGCGCCGCCTCCTCCGTCCAGATGTAACGGGGGATGAGCTCCGTGTACCTGGCCACGATCTGCAGCGTCACGGGGACGATCAGCAGGAAGAGCAGGACGGTGAGGACGAACTTGAGCAGGCGGAAGTACGCGTCGACGATACGTGTCATCGTGCCCCGATCCCGGTGGGGGGAGAACGCGACGGCGGGCCACCGGGATGCCTTCCCGGAGGCCCGCCCGCCGCTCGTGTGGGAAGCCTACTTGACCGCGTTGATCGCCGCCAGCACCTTGTCCGCCTCGACTTCCTTGGCGAACGCTTCTTTCACGGGAGCGGCCAGCTCGAGGAGCTTGGCCCGGTCGGTGAACACGTGGACCTTGATCTTTCCCTCGCCCTTGAGCTTGTCGAGGATCTTGTCGTCCTCGCGGCGCTCCCACTGCCGGCCCCAGGTCGCACCATCCAGTCCCGCCTTGAGGATGGCGTCCTGGAGGTCCTTCGGGAGCTTGCGGAACGTCTTCCCGGTCATGCAGAGGGGCGGGATGGTGATGGCGGGCTGGGTCTGTGATATGTCGCTCGCCACCTCGAACCACTTCATCTGCGCCCAGCCCGGTGCCTCGTTCTCGCCCGCCTGGATGACGTTGGTCTGGATGGCGTTGTATACCTCGTCATAGGCGATGACGGTCGGCGCAGCGGTGATCGCCTGGAACATGCGCGTCTGGATCGGCGCGCCCATCACGCGGATATTCAGCCCCTTGAGCTCCGCCATGTTGCGCACGGGCTTGTTGCCGACGATGTTGCGCACGCCGCCGCCCGCGTACCCGATCAGCATGACGTCCGCCTTCTTGAGGACATCGTCAGCGATCGGCTTGAGGGCCGCGCCGCTGGACAGGACCTTGTTCCAGTGGTCGATGTCCCGGAAGAGGAACGGCATGTCCATGAGCGTCGCCTGCTTGGAGAAGGTGGCCATGTGCGAGGGGGCGACGATGGCGTAGTCGACCGAGAGGCCCTGACTCATGTAGGCGAAGTAGTCCTTCTCGAGCCCCAGCTCCCGGTTGCGGTGCAAGACGAAGTTCACGGGTTTGCCATAGTACTTCTGCACCTGCTCGGCGAACTTGAGCATCGTCTGGTTGTACGAGTGCGTGTCGTCGAACTGGCTGGCGCCCCGCAGCGTGATCGTCTGGGCCAGCGCCGGCGTCGCAGCTCCGGCGGCGAAGACGACGGCGGCCAGCACTGTGCAGATGCGCCCGAGACTCGTCGCGGTCATGTCGCGTCCCTCCCGTGATCGCGGGGGAAGAGCGCGGCAGCCCGCGCCGCCTCCACCCCCTGGGTGATACTTCGATCGATGGTTGAAGGTCAGGTGCGCCGCCGATGCCGGTCATCGCGCCGCGGGCGTTTTCTCGGCGAGCCAGTCGAGGCCGAGGCCGCGGAGCTTGGCGGGGTCGGGTGGCCCGTCGCCGGGTCACAGCCCGCGAGCCGGTAGTAGCTCTCGCGCGCGTGCTCGAACTCCTCCATGGTCAGCGCCACGCCCGCCGTCGGGCCCTTGCCGGGAGCATAGGCGACATAAGAGCCATTGTCAGTCACGGCTGGCCTCGCCCCGGACCAATCCTGGCCTTGGCACAGACGATCAACTCCGTCCGGCCCGCGCAGCACGGACGGCGCACGGGCTCTCGCCATGGCGATTCCTCCGCCAGTCGGACGCGCTGGAGGACCCGGAGGTCTCGCGACGTGATATCCTATCCACGTGAGCCGCCCAGGTCTCGACGCCTACAAGATCGTGCTCTACCGCCAGGACGATGGCTCGTGGGTGGCCGAGGTACCGGCCATCTCCGGCTGTCACGCCCTGATGGCCACACGAGAAGAGGCCTTGGCGGAGTTGAGTCACGTCTTCGACATGATCGCCGAGGAGTATCAGGAGCGAGGCGCCCCGCTGCCCGAGGATACGACCGAAATCGTGAATGCCTAGCGCCACCGCGCGGGAGTTCCAGCGGGTGGCCAGTCAGCTCGGCTTCGTCAAGCGTCGACAGACCGGAAGCCACGAGCGGTGGAACCATTCCGATGGCCGGGCCGTGACGATTCCCATCCATGGCGGACGAGAGATCGGGCCGCCCCTCTTCCACAAGATCCTCCGGCAACTCGGCCTCTCTCTGGAGGAGTTCGAGCGCCTCCGTTAGAGTTCGCTCCGCGGCCCGCGCAGCGCGGATTCGAGCTCGCGGAGAGCATAGGCGACGTAAGAGCCAGACCATAGGCGACAGAGTGTAGATTCTTCCGTCGTTGGTTCTTTGCTTTTTGCGATGAAATTCTCTGCGCTCCTCACGCGGTCTCGGCGTAGAACGCGGGAAAGTGGAGCTGCCGGAGTCGGACCGAGGCGCCCATGACCCGATGGCCAAACGCGGTGACGCGCCAGCGGCGCGAGCGGGGGATCTTCGCGACCAGCCCGTAGACGTGGAGGCGGTGCAGGAGGCGGCTGATCTGGGCACTCTGCTGCTTGGGGTCCTCACGCTGGTGGCCGGTGAGCTTGGCGCGGAGGTCGCGGTTGGCAAAGCCGTGCACGGCGTGCTCCCCGCTCATGAGGGCGACGAAGAGTTGGGAATCGGACCGGGCCACGGGATTGAAGGCCTTGACGGGCCGGCCCGCCGCCGGGTGCTTGCGGGTGGTGATGGTGTCCAGCCCCCGGAGCCCGGGGGTGGGATCGTCGACCTGGGCCAAGGCATTGAGATACCGCGCGTTGCTCTGCTGCGCGACCTCGCGGTAGCGGAAGAGGTAGGCCACACTCTTCCTGAGCGGCACCCATTCGGTCCGCCGCCGGCCCCGGCGCCGGACCCGCCGGCGCACCCGAAACTCCTCCGGGTCGTTGATCACCGTCTCCACCCGGAGAATCGCCCCGGCTTTCTCGTACATCTTGATCCAGTTCCGCTTCATGCGGTGCTTGACCCGGCGCCCCGGCACACGACCATTGAACCCGTAGTCAGACTGATCCGTCACCACTTCGCCTTCGAACTTGCCGTGCCACTTCCGCCCCAGGAAGCTCAGGACGTCGCGGGCGGAGAAACAGAGCGTGCTGTGTTCGAGGAGGCGCGGGAAGAAGTCGGCCAACT
>Ga0137374_10009231_pt1 | contig 11643 bp, 10 predicted proteins | sample SagtaG_20_FD_104811 | JGI IMG/M metagenome (GOLD analysis project Ga0137374, IMG submission 104811) | Vadose zone soil microbial communities from Sagehorn Ranch, Mendocino, California, USA - Sage1_R_100_16 metaG | ecosystem: Environmental > Terrestrial > Soil > Vadose zone | place: USA...
CAAAGGTTGGTCGAGATATCGAAAAACGGCGACCAGGATCAAGGTCAAGACAAGAAGCGTGAAAAAGAGAGGCTTACGCGTTGGATCGGGGATGAAGTCAAAGGGATGTTTCAAACCAGGCTCTGTCTAAATACGCGATGGTTTTTATATTCCACGCCATTAAGATTCTTCAAATCGGCGCGCATCTGACGAGTAGTCTCTGCGACCTGGGTCATTTCGACATGCTTAAATTTATTGAAACCAAGAACGGTCTTGCCCATTTCATAATAAAGTAGCGCATTGCCACCTTTGCCTTGATGCTCTGGCAGAATGCCCATGCCATTTCCTGAGATTGTCTTTGTGCGTTTCATCTCGAGGAGAATATCAATGAGCCCGAATGGGAATAGACGACCTTTCGCACGCTGCAGGGCAGCAGAGACATCCGGAAAAGCAAAGAGGAAACCAACAATCTCATCCTTGTGCATAATGATCTTGATCAGGCGGAAATCTGCAACGAGGAAGACGTTATCTACTGCATACTTTACGTCCCCTTCAGTGAAGGGATAATACTCCCAATTGTGAATAAACGCTTTGTTATAGGCATAGCCAATCCGGGGTGCCCATTGAACCAATTCGCGTTTATTCTTGAATTTTTTAACCCATAGGTCACCGCGCTCAACCACATGTCTAGCAATTCTTTCCACACGCTCCGGGATTTTAAAAGAATCGGCAGGCAAGTAACACGAGACAAAATCCACTTCCTTTTCAAAGCCAAGAGCTTCAAGCAGTTTTGGATAATAGTTATAGTTGTAGTTCATCATCGTCATCATCTGGCGATGCTCAAAACCCTCGACCAGAATGCCATAGCCATCAAATGGAGAAAGCCCTTTAGGGCCAATTAACGTATCCAGCCCGCGTTCTTTTGCCCATGCAATGACCGCCTCGAATAATGTATGTGCAACCTCAAGGTCATCGATTGAATCATAGGCATAAAAATGCGCCTTTTTGGTTTTGTGATAATCATTGAAACGTTTGTTATTCGCGGCACAGATGCGCCCCACCACTTTCCCATCACGCACGGCGAGGAAGAAATCAGCTTCAGAATGTTCAAAAAAAGGATGCTTCTTTCGATTGAGCGGCAGATATGCATCTATATATAGCGGCGGAACCCACTGTGGACAACCCTCATATAGAGCATAATAGAAATCGACAAAGCGTTTGACCTGGGATCTGTTTCCTGTATCTACTTTTTCGATGGTAACCATGATGTTCTCCTGTACAGATGAACTGCGGGTCTTCCTAAGTATATTACACCCTGCGCTGGAAAGGTTATCTTACGACTGGAATTAGACAGGATTTCTCGTATTCTGGTAAAGTCTGTAAAAAGATAACCATGTAATTAATTATTAATATTGAATGAGAATAGAATCCATAACATTGAAGTGGGAGCATCGTTTTTGTAATTAAATAGAGCACGATGTGACATCTATGAAAGGAGTGTCTAATGCTAAAGCGAGTTTTAATCATGAGTTTCATACTCTCTGGCATACTTTTAATTGCATTAGTGCCGGTGAGTGCGAGTCAGGCTTCTAGCAATTTACAAGTGACGATTGTTCCTACTGTTATTGTTCCTACAGTAGTAGTTCCAGGAGTTGTAACAGCCCAGCCTGCAGTTCCTGTAACGGGAGGACCCACATCATTCACCAGCCTGATTCTTCTTGGATTGATCGTAGTAGTTGCACTGGCAATCATTGTAGGCGGTCTGGCACTGATGTCTCGTCAGCCGCGCGATAATAATCCACCATAAGATACTAAAACATTAACGTAAATAACGAGGCAAAGGAAGACCTTTGCAACCCGAACGTGCCATTGATATTCTCAATGGCACGTTTTTTTTTCAAGATGTGGTTTGAAAACATCACTCACTAGTCAAGATAGACGCTCAACATGCTGCATAGTACAATGAACATATACAACTCATTCAAGGATCACCCATGCCTTCATTCAATGAAAATCTGAAAAAGTACGCTGAATTGGCCATCAAAATTGGCTTGAATTTGCGCGCTGGCCAGCAGTTGATTATCTTCAACTCATCGACACGTGGCGTTCCTATCCATGCAGCACCGTTCGTTCGTGAAGTTGCCCGTGCTGCATACACAGCAGGTGCACGCTACGTGGATGTAATCTGGAACGATGAAGCACTGCTTCGAATGCGTGCTGAACTTGCCCCGCGCGACTCTGCGAAAGAATATTCCACATGGCACATCAATGCCTTGAAGAATAACCTGGATAACGGCGATGCAATGCTGACTATCCGCTCAAACAATCCCGGCTTGTTAAGCGATCTCGATGCTGATTTCATCGGAGCAATGCAACAGACACACCTTGAGAAGTACAGCCCGATCACGTCGGCGGTTACTATGAACAAAAGTAACTGGCTGGTGATCGCTGCAGCCAGCCCGGATTGGGCATTGAAACTGTTTCCAAATCTTTCTCGTAAAGAGGCAGAAGCGAAACTCTGGGAGGCGATTTTCCAAATTACGCGTGTGGACCAGCCTGATCCAATCGCAGCCTGGGAGACTCATATCAAAAATCTGCATGCGCGTTCCACATATTTAAGCGGCAAACAATATAAGGCCCTCAAATATTCTGCTCCCGGCACGGACCTGACGATTGGCCTGCCAGCCGGACATAGATGGATCAGCGCCCGCGAATTAGCTCAAAACGGCATAGAGTTTACAGCCAATATTCCCACGGAAGAAGTATTTACTATCCCCCACCGCGAGCAAGTGAACGGCGTAGTGAGCGCATCCATGCCATTAGCTTATAGTGGCATGATGATTGAAGATTTTAGTCTCACTTTTGAAAAAGGCCGCGTTGTAAAAGTGAGTGCGAAGAAAGGCGAGTCCACGCTCAAGAATATGGTCGAAGCTGATGAAGGCGCATGTCTCCTTGGTGAAGTTGCTCTTGTACCATACAGTTCACCCATCTCTCAGCGCGGTCATCTTTTCTACGATCCGCTCATCGATGAAAATGTTGCCAGCCATCTTGCCCTTGGACATGCCTATCGCTCCAATCTCATTGGAGGCAATGAGTTAACAGACGCAGAATTCATGGCGCGTGGAGGGAACGTCAGTATCAGCCACGTGGACTTCATGGTTGGCTCCAATAAATTAGATATTGACGGAATAAAGGAAGATGGCACAACAGAACCCGTTATGCGTAAAGGCGATTGGGTGATTGAAGTATAAAGAAAAAATCTCTCACAAATACAAAGGAGGAAAATGTATGGTACCCAAACCGAAGCTTAACCCTGATGAGATCTTGAAAGCCGAGTTCGAGTACATCGCAAATACGGTATTTCAAGCAAACGAAGACCGTTCACGGGTTGCCTCATTCTATTTCGTCACTGTCGGTTCATTGGTTGCCGCTATCCTGGGCACTCAATTTGCTGCGGACGAGCTAAGAAGTGTTGCAGTCGCTTTCTGCCTTTTATTTGTTGTCCTTACCATTCTAGGCGCACTAACCATCGCCCAGTTAGCCCGCTTGCGCGCCGCGTGGCATGAATCGGTGCAGGCAATGAACGAAATCAAAGATTTTTATATCAAGCATAACAAGGAAATTGAACCAGCTTTCAAGTGGCGGATGAAATCCATCCCGAAGACGGATAAACCTTACAGTATCGCCAACATGATGGCAATCGAGGTTGCCTTGCTGGGTGCTTTAACGAGCGCCGCGGCTGTGTATTTTCTTCTCCTTGTCCTCGGCGAAATCCAATGGTGGGGTTGGTTCATTCTGGTTTTGAGTCTGGGAATTGGTTTTATTGCCCAATGGCTATGGTATAAATCTTTACTTGTGGACACACAATGAAAAATTCCCGTAACTATGAAAACCAAGCCCCCACCGCATTTCAAAGAAAGCCCTCTTACAAACGCGCAGATGATTGGATCCGTGCTTTTCTTCATGAAGCAAGGGTAGGGCATATCGCTTCATCCTGGGACGACCAGCCATTTCTGAACCCAAGCACGTTCTGGTACGATGAAGAGAATCACCAAATTATCTTTCATTCGAATGCCGCGGGAAGAATCCGCTCAAATATCGAGCAAAACCCAAAGGTCTGTTTAGAGGCTATCGAGTTGGGCAGGCTATTGCCATCGAATGTCGCGCTCGAGTTTTCGTTGCAGTATCGCAGCGTAATTGTCTTTGGTATGGCGCGCATTATTACTGACCCAGCCGAAGCTCGCCGCGCACTTTATGGTTTGATCAGGAAATATTTCCCCAAAATGACTGCTGGTAAGGAATTTCGCGAGATTACTGATAAAGAATTGCGGAGCACTTCTGTATACTCGATAAAGATCGAAACCTGGAGTGGCAAGGAAAACTGGCAGGATCGGGCTGATCAATCCAATGAATGGCCTGCTTTGGACGAAAAGTGGTTTGAATAAATTCAAAGAAAATTTGGAGGCCTAAATGACTAAAGATCATTTTGATACGGAAGAATTCCGCGTGAAGGGCGAAGAATTGCTCACTAAGATCAAACAACTGATCCATGAAGGCAACATTCGTCGGATTATCATCAAGGACAAAGATGGCAAAACTATTATGGAAATCCCGCTGACCATTGGTGTGGTGGGCGCGTTACTCGCCCCAACTCTCGCGGCCATTGGAGCAGTTGCTGCGCTGCTTACCGAAGCGACGGTTGTGGTAGAAAAAGCCAATGAATAATAGGAAGGCTTTGCTGTCAAAACTATAGATGTCCGCCAGATTGTGCTTGAGCGAGCACCGTGAGAATTGTTTGAACGAGATCGCGCGCGGCTTGTTCACTCAATTCGACAGCGACGCGGGCCTCAAGGCCTTGGGACTCGTTCACAAAGTCAATGTTTAGCGCATGTTCCAAAGGGGCATTGAACGGATGATCATAGGATATATTTGCCTGTTCAAGTTTAAACCATCCCTTCGTTCCTTTGCCACTGCCCTCTATTTTTACTTTTTCAACGATCATTGTGCACATGGTATTGTACCTTTCTTATTCAGACTTTATACGCACAATATCCGTGCGTTAGAGAACGCACTTCTACGCTCAAAATAGGGTGTGTAGCAGACGTTCTCTAACGTCTGCATTCCAGCGGGTTATGTAATTTACCATGAATTTTCATTAGGATCTCACGCAAGATGTTTTTCCAGAAACGCGAAGATCTTTTCCCAGCCATCCACGGCCTGTGCTTGGCGATAGTTGGGACGATGATAGTAAAAGAATCCGTGGCCGGCTCCGGGGTATCTATGAAATTCGTAGTTCTTTCCATATTTCTTGAGTTCAGCTTCGTGTTGATTTACTTGCTCCGGGCTAGGGCTGCTATCTTCTTCGCCAAACAAACCTAAAATGGGGCAGGCAAGGTCTTTAGTGTAATCTATGGGTGCAATACGGTGCTTTTCATCCAGATGCTTCTGGTCCATGACAACCCCTCCACCCCAACAATCCACAACGGCGTCAGAGCCCGAGGCGCGACAGGCTGTCAGATAAGCATGCCTGCCACCCGAACACGTACCGAATATCCCAACTTTGCCATTGACATAAGGTAATGCACGAATATATTGCATTGCTCCTGCAAGATCACCCACAGCTTGATCATCGGGGATGCCACCGTCGGCGCGAACCTTGGCTGCGACATCTTCAGGTGTGCCATGACCAGCGCGAAAATACAGGTTAGGTGTGATCGTAACATATCCATGGTGTGCAAATTTGTACGTCACTTCGCGATACCATGTATCCCAGCCAGGCATATGATGTGCCAATACCATGGCAGGGAAAGGTCCAGGTCCGAGTGGGCGCGCAAAATAGGCATTGATCAGCTCACCGTTCGCGCCTGGCATGACAATTGTTTCAGCCAACACGCCTTCATACATATCAGTCCGATACATGAATGCATTCCTTTCTAAAAAATGATTTAGGATGTGGTCATTTTCATTATACAATCAGGTTGATATTTTCCGAACCTTTTTGCCGTATTTTATTAATCATGTCTGTTCAGAGCGAAATTTTTCGTTATACTTCTTCTATGGACCTTTCTGCAGCGATCCATTTGTTAGGTGACATCCTCGGGGAGGTAATTGGCGAACTCGAGTCACCTCAACTGTTCAACACCGAGGAACGCATCCGTGCCGCTGCGAAAGAACGCCGGGGCGGAAATGCTGAAGCGGCGAAACAGCTCGAGGCTGAGATTGAAGCGCTAGATATCAAAACCGCGCGCGGCGTCTCTGCCGCGTTCACCACTTATTTTGATCTGGTCAACCTGGCTGAAGAATATTATCGCATTGAACAACTGCGCGAACGTGAAAGTATTCGTTCTCCCAATCCACTCGAAGAATCCGTTGGCGATGCGATCGTCTCTCTTAAAGAGGAGGGGACTAGCCCGGAGCAAATGCAAGCACTGCTCGACAAGCTTTCGATTGAACTGGTGCTGACCGCACATCCAACCGAGTCTCGGCGCCGTACAGTGATTTCAAAGCTTCAGCGGCTTGCACGTCTACTTGACTATCTTTCAGGCTACCGTCTCCCGCCGCGCGAGCAGGAGAAAACCCGATCAGGAATCCATGCCGAGATTGTAGGTTTATGGCTGACCGATCGCGACCGTACGGCGCGCCCGGCTGTCACGGATGAAGTGCGCACCGGATTGCATTTTGTAGATACTGTCTTTTGGGATACCTTGCCTGCGCTCTATAGTGACCTTGAATACGCACTCGTGTATTACTACCCCGAAGTCAAGCCACCGCTAAATTGGCTGCGACTTGCCTCATGGATGGGCGGTGACCGGGATGGAAATCCCAATGTAACGCATGAAGTGACTGCTGAGACGCTCCGCTTGCATCGCGGTTTAGCAGTAGAGCGGCACCGCCGGACACTACAGGATCTGGCCCGCCGTCTCAGTGTCAGTGGCAATCGCTTACCGCCTTCGCCTGAACTGATCGATTGGATCGAAACGCGCCGTCCGCTTCCGCGACATGTTGCTTATATTGAAGAACGCTACGCTGCAGAGCCTTATCGCCTTATACTTTCCTTACTTGCAGCAGATCTGGAGGATGCCTCACGCGATGAGATGACCACGCGCTTGCTAGAGCGTACGCCGCATGAGGCACGTATCAAATTGGAAGATTTGCTTAATCCGATTGATCTAATTGCTAAGAGTTTGCCTGCTTCGTTGACGCAAGATGAAATACAAAAAGTTCTCCATCAATTACATATCTTTGGGTTACATGCACTGCGATTGGATATTCGCGAAGATTCGGCTCGCTATAATGCCGCGCTCGCTGAGACTCTACGCGCCCTTGACATCGCTTCGAATTTTGAAGAAATGTCGCCTGACGAAAGGCTCTCGCTTTTGACGAAGCTGCTAACTGATTCATTGCCCGATCTTTCGACTCACCCGGGCGTGACTCCAGCTACGGCTGAGACTTGGGCACTGTTTCAACTGATCGCGCGAGTGCGTGAAGTGTATGGTACGGAATTATTGGGGCCAGTTGTCATCTCCATGTGTCGGTCTGCGGCCGATGTATTAGGTGTATTGTTACTTGCACGTTGGACAGGTTGTGACGACGGTCTGCAAATTGTTCCACTCTTTGAAACGATAGAAGACTTGCAAGCGGCACCATCCATTATGGAAAATCTTTTTAGCCTGCCAATTTACCGAGAGCATCTCATCACCTGTAGAGATGCACAAATGGTTATGATCGGTTATTCAGACAGCAATAAAGACGGTGGTTACGTCATGGCAAACTGGTCGCTCTATCAAGGGCAGGAGAACATTACAAAGGTCGCTCAAAAACATAAGATCACACTCACTATCTTTCATGGACGTGGTGGCACAACTGCGCGTGGAGGCGGCCCGGCCAATCGTGCCATCCGCGCGCAACCTGCTGGTAGCATCAACGGTCGTTTTCGCCTCACGGAGCAAGGCGAGACCATTGCCGCTCGTTACTCTAATCCTGAGCTTGCGCATCGTCATCTTGAGCAAATCGTTCACGCCGTTTTGCTGGCATCATCTCCTGCAAAAGCAAAGGCTGAGATTCCAGCTGCGTGGCGCAAGGCAATGGGTGCAATGTCTGCAACAGCGCACAAAATATATCGCGGACTTATATATGAGACTCCCGGGTTTATCGAATTCTGGCAAACCGCGACTCCACTCGATGAAATCAAACGAATGCACATTGGTTCACGTCCCGCGGCGCGCGGGCAGAGCAGTGAAGTGGCTAAAATCCGCGCCATTCCCTGGGTGTTCTCGTGGATGCAAAGCCGCTTCAATTTACCGGGCTGGTTTAGTCTGGGTTCCGCGCTTGCCTCTGCAAAGGATGATGCGCTTCTTCATGAGATGTATTATGGCTGGCCTTTTTTCAAGACCATGCTTGATAATACCGAAATGTCTCTGCTCAAGGCGGATATGGATATCGCATCCCTGTACGTTGAGCTTGTGCCGGATAAGAAGTTAGCAAATGAGTTATTTGATTCTATCCGTACTGAGTATGATCGCACTCGAGGTGCAGTTCTATCTATAAGCGGCCATACAAACTTACTCGATGCTGAACCCATCACACAAAATGCTGTGCAGTTGCGTAATCCCTATGTAGATCCATTGAATTACATTCAAGTGGAAATGCTGCGGCGTATACGCGCTTTGCCTGACCCCGAAAGCGCTGAAGCCGAGTCGATTCGTGAGGTGATTGGTATCACCATCAATGGGATTGCCGCCGGGTTGAGAAATACGGGATAGATTTCGTGTTTATCCTCACTACAACACAACGATCTTCCCCGCTGTTCCATCTATTCTAATCCGCTGTCCATCTTTTAGTCTTGTCGTTGCTTGGTGCACACCAACCACCGCTGGAATACCATATTCGCGCGCCACAACCGAGCCATGTGTCATCATCCCGCCGACTTCGGTGATCAGTCCGCCTGCCGCCATGAATAATGGAGTCCAAGCCGGGTCGGTGCCAAGGCAGACCAGGATTTCGCCCGGAGCAAGTTGCGCGCCGCGTGGATCAAAGACGATGTGCACATTTCCTTCTGCCACACCCGGTGAGACGGGACTGCCACTAATGACCGTATCAGTATCTGCCAATACACCAAGACCTTCATAGAAAGTTCTACCATCACTAACCAGCACACGCGGGATTTGTTTGCGACGAGCCTCACGTTCGTAAATGTTATGTCGCTCTGCGATCAGTGATTTCCGATCACGCAACTCTTGATTAGCTAAAGCTTGAAGTTCATAGAAATGCAAGAAGAACAAATCTTCCGGTTTCTCAATGATGCCTGCATCCGCAAATTCTTGCCCACTGGCAAGGAGCTCATTCCGGACAATACCCAACATGCGTACAAGAAAAAACTTAGGAGCTTCGCGCATACCCATGAGCACGCGGATGCGCCTTGCTGTCCCACGCACCATTCGTTCCTTCAACCAGCCGCTTGGCTGACGGCGCGCAGTTAATGCTAATTTCTCAATTGTTTCCTCGGCTGCCTTTGCCCCACGCTCGAATAAAACATCCGGAGCCATATCTGGAGGGATTTGCAAATAACTCTGCAATGTCTGCATAATGGAAGTTGGCTCCTCACGCCAGCGCGGTTGACCAATGTCAATTTCACCGACACAACGCATGCCGTATTGGGTCATAAAATTTGCTATAGCCTTTTGAGCCGTTTCGGGCAGGGTTCCGTTTAGATAACGCGAAGCAAGTGTCAGGGCATCTGAAGCGAGGAATGTCTCCAGAGAGTCCCTATCTGCACGAATGTCACTCGCCGTCCTCCATAACGCCAAATCCATTTCGGTTGTGACATTGTTAGGTAAACCCCGCGTCACTTCTAATGCAGTCATTGAGAAGCCGTGATCAGTCTGTCCTTTGTTGTCATTGCTGGTAATACGGGTTAGTATGGCAAGCGACGCGATCGCGGGACCTAGCACAGGTGCAAAGCGTGGAAACACTTCATATAAAGCAGCGGCGGCGCGCTCTTCCATGAATTGGAGACGCTGTGCCAGGCGTGTAAATTTGTCATCGCCTGTTATGTTGGGACGAATGAGTTGACTTTCGATAAAAGCATTGAAACCAGAGCGGGTTTTTTCGGGATCATGAATAGAGCTGGCCGCGCGCGGCAGGATTGGCAGGAGAAAGCCGAGTATGGCGCGTACGGTGCTGAACTTCAAATGTGCTTCTCCCGCGCGGAGACGCAGCTCATCTGCCAACTTGCCCAAAATCTGACCCACGCTTGGTTCACCAAAACCAAGCACAGTTCTATAGACCCGTCGTCCAAGCGGGTTGCGCATCACATCACTGATCTTGATCCAAAGGCGCTCACCTGCCGGCACGACCCCCTCAGTTTCATCATAGCGTATCTGTGCGCCAAACATTTTGCCTGCGATACTAAAGAACATACGCAATGTATCCTGCCCAAGCGGTGTCATCGCGCCGAGCATGCCTTGGAATGCACCCAGCGAAAACCAAATAATCAGCGGATCAAATGATTCTTTCGGCAATGGATACAGCGATGTGATGGCACGCGACTGCAAAATATATAGTTTGTCCTCCGACAGCGCCCATTCGATATCCTGTGGAAAGTTATATTCTTTTTGGATTTTTTGACCAATCGTCCCTAAATGCAGAATGTTCTCATCTGAAAGCACTTGTCGCGCTTTGGCATTTTCTTCAATCACTTCTACGCCTCCACCTACCCTGCTCCGTGTGGAGATTTTCTTGGCTCCAAGCGTTTTGCTGATGATTTTATTGCCGAGAGTATCAACCACATAATGGTCTGGTTCCACCTGGCCTGAGACAAGCGCTTCCCCCAACCCGAATGTAGCATCAATGACTGATTCACTCCTTAAGCCGGATAATGGATTCGCCGTAAAGAGCACACCCGAACTTTCACTTTGAACCATCTCCTGCACCACGACTGCCAATGCTGCATCATGATGATCAATGCCATTGCGGATGCGGTATCCTATGGCGCGCGCTGTCCACAGGCTTGACCAGCAATTGATGACCGCTTCAAGTAACTGATCAATACCGATTACATTCAGGTAAGTGTCTTGTTGTCCGGCAAAGGATAGATCAGGTAGGTCTTCTGCTGTGGCCGAAGAACGCACGGCAACAGGTTTGTTGTCAAATTTGGCGTATGCTGTACGAATAGTAGATTCTATATCGTCTGGCATCTTCCCTACCACAAATGCCGCACGGATTTGTGCCGACGCTTTCTCAAGCGCGCTGGCATCTTCCGCTGACAGATTTTCTACCACTGATTGGATAGTTGCCAGCCAGCGATTGGCATTGACAAACTCCCGGTAGGCCTCTGTCGAAATGATAAATCCGGGTGGCACACGGAATCCTGCGCGTGCCAGGCGCACTAGATTCGTGCCTTTTCCGCCTGCACTTTCGAGTGTTGCTTCAGGTGATGAGAAAGAAAGAATATGCATAAGAATATTATTGCATAAAAAGCAAATAAATGTGTAAAGCAAATTCTCCCACCTTCGTACGCCGCCCTTGCACCCATTTGATAAAGATCACGTATTTCATGTATCTAGACATCTGGAGAATAAAAGAAATGGTCATGTTGCTGGCAAGATCCTAAACGATTCATAACATAAATTGCTGCCCATTGTTTTTTAGCCATTTCTTGTGCTC
>Ga0137374_10009235_pt1 | contig 11641 bp, 9 predicted proteins | sample SagtaG_20_FD_104811 | JGI IMG/M metagenome (GOLD analysis project Ga0137374, IMG submission 104811) | Vadose zone soil microbial communities from Sagehorn Ranch, Mendocino, California, USA - Sage1_R_100_16 metaG | ecosystem: Environmental > Terrestrial > Soil > Vadose zone | place: USA...
AGTGACCGGCGCAGCGCTCGCCACATTCATTTCCATTCTCGCCGCCGACGTGTTGATCGTGATTTATTTCGAAAAGAAATATCACTATCTGCGTTTTCGCTTTCCGCTGTTTCGCCCACAAACCAAAATTTGGGGAGGAATGCTAAGGATTGGTGTGCCAGCAGGCGCAGAGTTTTTGCTGCTCTTTGTGTACATCATGATCGTTTACGCGATCATTCGAGGCTTTGGACCTGCGGCACAGGCTGGCTTTGGAATCGGCGCACGCGTGATGCAGGCTCTTTTTCTGCCGGTGGTCGCGCTCAGCTTTGCTGTTTCACCTGTAGTGGGACAGAACTTCGGCGGACGTCGTGCCGATCGAGTCCGGCGTTCCGTCTATTCGGCTATTGGCATCGCGTCACTGATGATGCTGGTGCTCACGTTAATCGCGTTCCTCGTGCCCGGGACGTTGATTCGCATTTTCTCGCGCGACCCTCGAGTCATCGCTTTCGGGAGCGAGTATGTTCGGATCGTTTCTTTGAATTTCATCTCGGCTGGAATTGTTTTTGTCACTTCCAGCATTTTCCAGGGAATTGGGAATACATTGCCGCCGCTGTTTAGCTCGTTGACGCGGCTGATCTTGTTCGCCCTGCCCGCGATGGTGATCTCGCGGATGCCCGGGTTTGAGATCCGGGAGCTGTGGTATCTATCTGTTGGGTCGATCGTTTTACAAATGTGCGTCAATCTCCTGCTGCTTCGGCACGAGTTACGGAAGCGACTTCGATTCGATGAACCGGAAACTTTCATTCCGGCGAGTGCGACGGCGTCTTAGCTCGCGTGCCGACGACTCCGCGTGCGCCTTCTTCTATCCGATTCGCGATGGCGCAAGGAGCCGAAATGCGACCAGACTGACGAAAATGGCGACGCAAACCCAGCCGAACCAATCGCCAGCTCGCGTGTAAAACGTTTGTGCAGACCCAACGTTTACTTTTCCTGTAATCGACACGAAACGGCCGGGGACGGTTGCGGCCTCAGCGACGATCCGACCACGATTATCGCTAAGGGTTAAGAGTCCGTTGCGGCCGGAACGAGCAAGCGCAAAACCGTTCTCAACCGCACGTAGCACGGCCATCCGCGCGTGCAGCCAGCGATCGAGATTGAAGTCCCATGCAGGCACCAGCAGCAGGGTGGCGCCTTCGGCGGCATATTTGCGGCTGAGCTTCGGGAAATCCATGTCCTTGCAAATTTGCAATCCCCAACGTCCCGACACTTGGTCGAGAAGCACTCGTTTGTCGCCGGGTTTTTCGGGCTCAACGCCCGGTACCAGATGATGCTTATCGTAGTTCGCCTCGAATTTTCCGTCCGACGAATAAAAGCGAGAACAATTAAGGGCGCCGAATGGCGTTCGCCGAACAAGGCCAAGGACAATCGCGGCGCGTGTGTCAGCAGCAGTTGCAGAAAAGAGTGCATCCACCTCCGCTAACACGTTCTCGCTAACGCGCCCGATTTTTTCCGGGAGAACAACAGCCTGCGTTCCAGTTGGAGTAACACGCCGGACCTCGTCAGCATACTCGCGCAACAGTGCTAGCGCTTGCTCTTCCGTACCGAGGTAAACGCTCATCGGCACGTCCTTAGCGATAAGTGTCACCGCTACAGATTCAGCCGAAGGATTTGACCGCAACCGCCATTCGCCAAAAAGAAAGAGCGCGCAAACAACGATGCCGATAGTGACGGCAAGCGCACCACGTTGCCGCGGATTTCCGATGCCGCTCAACAGAGCTGCGATTGTGCCGGCAAACAGAAACACGATGAAGCTAATCCCCCAAAGACCAGCGATCGAAGCGATCTGGATCACGGGGAGGCAATTCATTTGTGTGTAAGCGAGATTGCCCCAGGTGCTATGAGGCGACGCGATCGCGGTGAGATATTCGTATGCCACCCAATAAGCTGGGAAAGCAAGCGCCGCGAGAAAGAGCAATCCACCGCAAAGAAAGCTACGCACGAATAGAACGCCCAAACCGAAAACCGCAGCAGGAACTACAAAGTAAAGGATCATGATTTGCCATGGCAGTTCGATCTCATGCCTGACGTAGTTCCATTGGTTCATTTCGCTAATGAGCCACGCGACCGGACCGAGCAGAAAAGCTGTGCTATTACGGATTCGCGGCGCGATCGCGAGTACGGGAACAGGCGCCAACCACAGCATCCACCAAATTGGCTGAAGGCCGGTGCCCAAATACGAGAACGCAGCCGACCCGAGACCGGCACCGATGATGACTAAAAACTTAGGTGATCGCATCCAAACCCGCCGTGCAGTAATTACTCTCGATTCTGTCAGAAGCGCGACGGCATCGAAAGATCGCGGTGTCTCAGCGACCTTTACGTCCCCGGCCCAAGCGCGCGCAGGCTTTCTTCAATCTGGTCGATCAACTCAGGAATATTGATCGGCTTCGCGAGAGATCGATGCCCTTCGATGCGGAGACCAGCTTTTGTCTCAGGTTCTGTGATTAACGCAGTGAGAAAAATTATCGGCGTGCTACGTAATTCTGGATCGGTGTCGATTTGTGCTGCTACTTCGCCTCCATCTGTCTTTGGCATCATAATGTCCAGCAAGATCGCATCCGGCCGAAAATTCCTAGCGCTTTGATGAGCTTCATCAGGGTCATTCTCTTCGAGCACGACATAGTTGCCGGTCTTTTCGAGAAGGATTTTGACCAGGTGCGTGCTATCTGGATCATCGTCAACAACAAGAATACGGCGCCTTTCTTTGGCCAGCGACCTGGTGATCGCATCGATCTCGGATTGATCGAACCAATACACGTGAGAACTCGGCGGATCCTGGCCGACGATGTACGAGGCATTAACGCTAAATCCGTCCGCTTCTTCGATGACTTGGATCACACCTGACACTTCCGAATTTATTCCGTCTCGCATCGGTCTAAACGTCACCGTCTGTCCGTCGATTTTCTCAAAGGGCACTGGCAACTTCACCGTGGACGGTTTGTAGCTCACAGCGTTTAATGTTTCGGTTTTGGTCTCTCGTCCGGCTTTGTTCGCTACCTAGTCGCCAGACGCTAGCTTTGCGGCTTCGGAGGTTCGCCCGGCTTTGAGGCTTCCCCCGGTTTTGCTGGCGCACCGCCTGCCGGTGCCCCGCCGGGAAGATCCTGTTCAGGCGCCGCAAGAATTTCCGGCTCAGTGAATGAATTCGGATGGTTCGCAAGCTCTTTGCGCAATGCAGAAATTTGTTCGGCTGTAACCGGACTGGCATTATTCCCCCACTCGCTTCGCTCGTAGGTGAGAACGTCGGCAATTTTTTGGTCGGTCAATGTCTTGTCCCAAGGCTGCATTACAGCGGTGCCGTATTGTTGGCCTTTAACTTTGACAGGGCCTTGCAACCCTTTGAGAACAATCATTGCCGGCCGAAGCGACCCGCCGGTTGTGAATTCGGAACCAGCAAGCGGAGGATACTGGCCGGGCACACCTTGGCCGTTGGCTTGGTGACAGGTCTGACAATTCGCTGCGAAAATCTTTTTGCCGCGATCGCGCGGTGATAATTCCGCGGCCTGCTCACCGCCACCAGGACCCGCCACTGCTTTCTTTGCCGGAGGCGGCGCACCCATCGGATCAAGCCCGCCACTGCTGAAGTTACCCGAGTAACGGCCGAGATACGCGCCACCAAAAAAAATCGCCATCCCGTAGATCGCGATCAACCAAATCGAGAGCGGTTCGGCACCAACGCGCGGTTCGCGTTTTTCACGTTGAACAGCAGCGTGCACCTGTTGGACGTCGGCTTGTTCGCCGTAATCCATTCCCTGTCCCACGCGCGCCGGCTCTTTCGGTTCTTCGTTCATTGCGTTTTCATCTTGCTGGCGCGGGGGACCCGGCGGCTGCGGGACCAGGTGATACGGCTGGTGATGCTGCGGCCGGCGGTGCACCTCCAGCAGATTTAGCTTCGTTTAGCGGATGCGATTGATTGAGCGCCATCATGTAAGCGACAAGGCATTTCGCGTCGTAAGTTGGAACAACTTCCCAGCCTTCAGGCGGCGCGTCGGAACCGGTGAGCTGCAGAGCATCCACGGAACGTGCGTCACTGATGCGGCGCTTTTTGTAAAGGAAACGATAAGCAGGCATGTTCGAATCGAGGTTGATGCTGCGTGGCGAATAAAGGTGCACATGATGCCAGGCCGCGGAATACATCGGTGGTTCGCCAATTGTTTGAATTGGCCAGGGCGGGCCTGCGGTTTGCGCGCCGGATGACGGAGCGGTCGTGCCTCCCGGCGTCGCATTCGTTGCTGCTGCAGGGGACGGCGAGGCGAGACCTTTCTTAGGGCCGGGCGGTGGCGCTCCCGCGGGCGGCGATGATGATCCTTGCGGTGCGGCGGGGGATGAAGCAACCGCTGCGGCTGCAGACGAACTCGCAGTTGCGGGCGAACCTGCTAGCCCGGGTGAGGCACCTTGTGTTGCAGGGGAAGGATTCGGACTTTGTTTCGCCGCTGGTGAAGCAGCCGCTGGTGCTCCTCCTTGTGGCGCAGGCGAAGCCGCGGGACTTGTTCCTCCACTCGGCGAACCTCCAGGAGGCGCCGCTCCGGTTGGCGCCGGGCTCGCCTGTTCCGCAGGCGCGCGGGCGCCGATGTTGGCGAGGTCCTGGCCCATCCGCATTTTTCCGAGGAAGACTGGCCGTTCGAAGATGTAATCGCGCGGTGCGCTCCGGCGGTCACCCCATTTGCGCTCGATGTCGGCCGCGGCGTAAGCGGGGCGCACTTGCTGGCTGTGACAATAAATGCAGCCGTTCGCTGCATAAACGCGAGCGCCGCGCTCGAACATTCCTGATTGCGGCTGCGGATAAATGTCAGTGCCTTCCTCGTCGGATTGCGGATTCAAATGGCCGATCTGCCAATTCGGGAGGACGGTCAATCCCACCCATGAGAAAGCGAACGTACCGAAGATTCCAAGGAAGAGAGGAGCGAGACCTTTCATCAGTGTCCTCCTGAAGTTTCCTCCGCTTCGACCGGGTTGAGGAATGTGGGGACAGTCGATGTGCGCCCCAGGCCCAAGAGCATCAACCCGAAGTGATACGCGAAAATGAAATGTGCCGCGGTGAGCAAAATACCAGCGAGACTGCGTCCTCGCAGATACGGCAGCACCGTTTCCACGGTCTCACTGAATGAGAGCGTAGGGTTCTCCATGTCTGCGCCTTGGAGAAAGCCGCCAGCGAGCAGCATGAGCGTCATTAAACCGATGCCATAAGCCGATGCCCAGAAATGCAGTTTGATCAGCGATGCGTACCGCCATTCGCGGCCGACTAACCGCGGCACGATGTAGTACATGGCACCAAAAATCACCATTGTGAAAAACGCGTAAAGACCGAGATGCGAGTAAGCGATGCTCGTCTGGGTGAAGTTGACGTATCCCGCGACCGAGCGAAGTGAAATCAACAGGCCAACTACGCTAAAGACGGTGTAAGACATCGCGCCGAACACGGTGAACCGCAGCGTCGGGCTGTAGCGCATCAGCGGAAAATAACCCTGCATCGTCATGTGATGGTTAAGGCCGACTGTTGCGACGGGAATCATCGCCAGAATCATCGCGGCGATGCTGGCCGTGATCATCCACGCTGGAAACGGCCCATCGACCAGCCGCTGCATTCCGGTCCAGCTTGAGAAAAGCGCGTAGGTCCAAAAGCCAATTGTCGCCAAATGATAACTGTACACCGGGCGACCGATCACTTTGGGAATCATGTAATACGCCGTGCCGAGAGCGATGGCGCCGAACCAGAGAAAGAGCAGATTGTTCGCGTACCACCAGCCGACGGCCGACTGCAAGACTCCCTGCACCGGCACAACGAAAAGCATCAGTTGCCCGGCCGCGTATAGCCATGGGAACCAGAGAAACGCGCCGAGCAAATACCATTGCGTAATGTAAATTTGTTCGCCCCGCCGATAGCGAAACATGAGCACCGCCCACGAAACAACGAGCGTGTACGCAACAAAAAGAATGATCGCTGCGTAGCCCGGAAATTCGAGCCATTGATAACCGGTGCTGTCGCCGAGAAGAATTCCGCAGACGCCCAGGAGCACGCCCAAGTTCCAAAAACAAGCGCCCGCAAGGAGCAACAGCGGATATCGCAAAACGGTCCGGCACAATCGCGCCATGAGCCAGATAGCTGTGCCCATTCCGGCCATTGAGGCCCAGCCGTAAACCATCACGTTCATGTGCGCGGGCCGCACGCGTCCCCATGTAAGAAAACTGATATTCGAGAGCAGGTCAGGCTCGTGAAGCTTAAACGAAACGAAACCGGCCAGCACCGTGCCAAGGATCAGCCACGCCATTGCCGATGTGTAGAACATCAGCACTGGGACACGCGTTGACGCGTCGATGTACGCGCGCTCCAACTGCTCTGTGGCTCCTGCGGCGGCAGAAACGGATGGTTCTTTCAGTGGAATTCCAGTGGCGTTCATCCTCCGTCGAAACGTTGAAACGTTGAATCGTTAAATCGCAGAGCGTTCATGGGCTCTTGGAGGGGCTGGGTGAAGCTGCTGCTGCTGCTGGCGCAGAAGTCGCAGGCGCTGGTGACTGCGCGACCGGTGACGGCGAGGTTGCCGCTTGTGGTGAAGGCGACGCAGCAGTTTGAGTCGGTGGTGACGCGGATGCGGACGTTTGTGCGGTAGGTGACGTGGCGGGCTGAGTAGCGCCAGGTTTCGGAGAACCGGCGGGCGCAGGTGAACTGGGCGCGGCTGGCGCCTGTCCCTGTGGCGTAGCAATTGGACCTGCTGGCGCTGGTTTTTGCTGTGCAAGCTGAGCAGTCGTCAGCTCCATCGCGCGACCGATCGGGATTTGAACGACGCCTTTATTTTTATCGATCCAAGCGTACGTGTTCAGCGCTTTCTCTGCGTCTTCTCGGACAGTTTTAAGTTTTTCAATGCGCTTTTTGGCACGCGTCTCTTCGTAGTCACTTCCCCGCGGCATTGGGCCAATGATCGCGAGCACGATTACGCCAAACAACGCAAAGAGAAGCACGACCGCCAACCACGTGGGCAACGGAGCGCGCGAACGTGCAATCTGACGAATAGATTCAGCGTTTGCCATTTCAGTTTACAGTTTGCAGAGATTCGATCAGCCGCGGATCGCGAACAGGAAACAGCGAAGTCCTGGGCACGAGACGCAGATAGACGAACCCGAGCGTCGCGCCGATAGCGATGAGCGAAAGCAAGTCCCAAATGCTGGGATGAAACCCGGTGCCGTGTAACGAGGGCAGGACAATGAGGTAGATATCGAGCATCTGCATGCACACAATCCATCCAGCCACGATGGAAAGCTGGTGCGGATGCTTCTTGATGGAACGCATGAGCAGAATTGGAAAGGCAATGAAGAAGCGCCCGATCACCAACAGCATGCTCAACGCCCACCAGGATTGCGTGTTTCGCGTAATGAAAAACTGCGTCTCTTCGGGGATGTTTGCATACCAGATAAGCATGTACTGGCCGAAGCCGATGTAGGCCCAGAAAACACAGAAGGCCAGCATCCATTTTCCCATGATGTGATAATGCTCGACGGTGACCACGCCTTTCAGGTAACCGGCTTGACGCAAAGCCGTGATCACCAGCACGAGGAGCGACATGGAACTGCCGGCTGCGCCCGCGAAGATGTAAACGCCGAACATGGTTGAGAACCAGCGGTAGTTCAGGCTCATCAGCCAATCGAACGCACCGAAGGTCAGACAAAGCGCAAACATTGGCAGACTGATGAACGACACTTTGCGCATTCCGATGGTAAACCTCGGATTACCGTCGCTATCCTGGCGGACAGAAAGTCTGCGCAACGCGAGCGCCGCCAAAAGGAAAAACCCGAGGAATACCACGGCGCGCACGAGAAAGAAATCCCAATTGAGGTAGGCGCGCTTGGAATCGAGCGAAGCTTCGGCTCCGGGCGGAATATCCATCCACGCGTAGAGGTGGTGACGCAGCAGAAGAATCGGCACAAAAAGCAGAGCCAAAACTCCTAGCAACACGGCAATGTTTTCCAGCTGCCGGCGTACCACGACGCTCCATTCGGCGTCGGTCGCATGATGCACGATTGTCCAAAAAAAGCAGCCGGCGCACAGCGTAAAGAAAAAGGCAAACGCAAAGAGCCAGGAATAACTGAACTGATGTGGATTTAGGACTGCGCCGACAACACAGAGGACGAGCGCGACTACTGCAACCAGTCCAAGCAGGAACGAAAGCCCAGCGAATCGGCCGCTGTCGAAATATTCGCCTTCAGGAGTCGGGACGGTCTGTAAGCGTTCGCTCATTTTTTTGGCGCCTCCTGCTTCCCTGCGGGTTTCGCTTCCGGCGGTTTGCTCTCGGCCGGCTTGTCCAGTTCGGCGCGATGCTCTGGCGGCACATCGGCAACGTTCGCGTTTTGACTACGCTGCAAAGCGCGCAGATAAGCAATGATCGCCCAGCGATCCGGCACGATGATGTTTGGGCCGTAAGCCATCATCGTGTTTTTACCGTTGGTGATCGTGTTGAAAATTTCGCCGTCCGACATTTTGCGAATGCGTTCGTCCTGGAGCGTGACCACAGTGGCAAGGCCATATTGTTTGGTGATTCCATTACCCGCAGCCGCAGCACCGTGGCACATCGCGCAAGTGATGTTGAAACGCTGTTGTCCGCGTTCCATTAACTCGCGCGTCACTTCCAGCGGAATACCTTTCCCCCACTGGTCGGCCATTTTGCCGGTGTTGTAGTAATCGGTGCCAACACTGAAACTGCTGTGCGGATGTGACCATGGACCGACTTCGATGGCCTGCGTTTTAGCGCTCTGGGGCTTCGGTATTTCGTACCCAATCGGAACTGTGCCAGGAACCGGCAAGCGTGGTCCCCGCCCGTCCGCGAACAAATCCAGCGGCGCTTGCGCGCGCACTTTCATCTGGCGCACCATGTCCGGGAAAACCTCCAACGGTGGCGCGGTGCTTACCTGTCCGCGAAAACCGAACACCGCGATGATTGCGATGGTGGACAGAAGAAAAATTACGAGAAATCCGCGCAACATGTTTAGTCCTCGTGCACGATTGTGATGTGTTGTCCGCCGGTTTCTTCCAACAATTGGCGCACGCCAGTCTCGGTAAATCGTGGGTCGCGCGCTTCAATCGCCAGGAAAAACCCGTCGTTGGTCACGCGGCTGAAGCGTTCCCAGTTAAACATCGGGTGATTCCACCGCGGCAAACGGTTCATGCCCTGCCAAGCAAAAAACGCTGCGAATGCCGCGAACAGCACGGTCAGTTCAAACATGATCGGGAAAAAGGCGGGGACGGTGAAGAAGTTCGTCGGTTTGCCGTGCACATCGACCGGGTAAAGAATCGATGACGGGCCGAACTCGACGACGGCAGCGGTCAGCAATCCCGAAATTCCGCCAAACAAAACCCAGCCGCTCAACCAGGATTTTCCGAGACCCATCGCTTCATCCATTCCATGGATCGGAAACGGGGAATAAACGTCCCAACGCCGAAAGCCAGCATCGCGGACACGCTTGGCCGCTTCATAAAGCGCAGCAGCACTGGGATACTCCGCCGCCATTGCATAAACCCTGTGACCGTAAGGGGTCTTAATCATCGCGTGCGCTCCTTTCCGGCGGAGGGTACTGAATGAGGAGGCAGATCATAATGTGGATCCGCCTCCGGTGTCGCGGTCTTCACTTCCGACATTGCGATCATCGGCAAGAACCGGATGAATAGCAGAAACAGCGAAGTGAAAATGCCGAGCGTGCCGATATACGTCCAGATGTCCACCCAGGTCGGATGATACACTCGCCAGGAGGATGGTAGGAAATCGCGGGCGAGGCCGCCGGCGATGATGATGAAGCGCTCAAACCACATACCGGCGTTCACGCACATGGCGACGAAAAACACGACCAGCACGTTGTGCCGGCACCAGCGGAACCAAAACAGTTGCGGCGAAAGCACGTTGCAAAAGAGCATGCCGAACCACCAGTACCACCAGTAGGGACCAAAGATCCGGTTCCAAAATGCGAATCGCTCATAAGTATTGCCGCTATACCATGCGATGAAGAATTCCATCGTGTAGGCGTAACCGACGAATGAGCCGGTCAGCAAAATGATCTTCGCCATCTTGTCGATGTGCTGCGGCGTGATGACATCTTGCAGCTTGAAGATCGCGCGCGCCGGCAACAGCAGCGTCAGCACCATGGCAAAGCCCCCGAAGATTGCGCCTGCAACGAAGTAGGGCGGGAAGATTGTGCTGTGCCACGTCGGCACGACCGTGCTGGCGAAGTCGAACGACACCACGCTGTGAACTGAGAGAACCAGCGGCGTCGAAAGGCCGGCCAACAGCAGATAGGCCATTTCGTAATGACGCCAGTGCCGGTTCGCACCCCGCCAGCCAAGGGCGAAAATTCCAAAAAGGAATTTCCTGATCTTCGTGGTTGCGCGATCGCGCAAAGTTGCCAAATCCGGAACCAAGCCGGTGTACCAAAACAAAACCGAGACCGTGAAATAGGTCGAAACGGCAAACACGTCCCACATCAATGCGCTGCGGAAATTTTGCCAAATCGCCCAGTTGTTAGGCACCGGCGCGAGGTACCACGCCATCCAGAACCGGCCCACGTGGATGCCTGGGAAAATCGCGGCGCAAATCACAGCGAAAAGCGTCATCGCTTCGGCGGAGCGGTTAATCGAAGTACGCCATTTTTGGTGGAGCAAAAACAAGATCGCCGAGATCAGTGTGCCGGCATGTCCGATACCGATCCAGAAAACGAAATTGGTAATGTCCCATGCCCAGCCAACCGGGATCTGATTGCCCCATGTGCCAACGCCGGTGGAAATCAGGTACCCGATGCAAAAAAGTCCAAACGTGGCAGCGCTTGCAGTGATGGTGAACGCCACCCACCACCAGCGCGGCGCCGGCTGCTCTACGACTCCGGAAATTCTTTCCGTCAGCCAATTGAAATTGCGCCGGTTCAAGACCAGCGGAACATGCGCGATTCGCCGCTCCGCCTCTTTGATCTCTTCGGGTGCTGCTGCTGGTGCGCCGTCCATGACTTAGATTGCCAAAATCGAAACTCGAAAATTCATGCTGATGCTTTCTCTTCGAGACTCGCGACGCCGATATTCTCCGCGTCCGGCATTTTCGGGTTTGGATTACGAATGCGCGCGAGGTAACTGACTCGCGGGACAGTGTTCAAAGACTCGAGGATCCTGTAGTCGCGGTCCTGTTCTTTCATTTTTGAAACGCGGCTTTCTGGATCCTTGATGTCGCCAAAAACAATCGCGTCGTTGGGGCACGCTTGTGCGCACGCGGTCGTAAACGAATCGCGTGGAATACGCGTATCCGCAGATGCGCCTGCACGCGCGAGCGCGGCGATCTTTGCTTCCTCGATGCGCTGCACGCAAAAAGTGCATTTCTCCATCACGCCGCGCATCCGTACAGTCACGTTTGGATTTTTCTGCATCTTGATCGTGTCGGGCGCGCCCTTGGTGGTGAGCGGTGCGAAATATTCTTCGTAGATGTTGAATGCGCCCGCGACCTTTCTTTTGCCGACCGGCCGCTGGTTATAATCGAAATAATTAAATCGGCGCACTTTGTACGGGCAGTTGTTCGAGCAAAATCGCGTGCCGACGCAACGGTTGTAAGCCATAACATTGAGGCCGTCCTCGCTGTGCAAAGTC
>Ga0137374_10009241_pt1 | contig 11639 bp, 8 predicted proteins | sample SagtaG_20_FD_104811 | JGI IMG/M metagenome (GOLD analysis project Ga0137374, IMG submission 104811) | Vadose zone soil microbial communities from Sagehorn Ranch, Mendocino, California, USA - Sage1_R_100_16 metaG | ecosystem: Environmental > Terrestrial > Soil > Vadose zone | place: USA...
GTCAGCGCCGGCACGTGGCGATCGAGTTCGTGCAGGCGCAGACGATCGCCAACAAGCGCCTGCTCGAGGAGCGCGATCCGGCGGTCCGCCGGAAAAACCTGGACAGCTTGAGGCGAACGGCCGAGACGGCGGCCGCCGCCAAGGATTACATGCGCCGGGCCTCGCTGCTCGCGAGCCTGCGCAGCGCGGCCGCGGTGTCGTGAACGAGCGCGGCGTCGGCGTGACCGCTGCAATGTCGTCTGCGCGCGGCGGTGCAGCTTGCGCACCTCTCCCCAGCGGGGAGAGGTCGGATTCCGAGCGAAGCGCAGCGGAGCGAAGGAATCCGGGTGAGGGGGAACCGAACTATTCCGTCAGGCTCGATCCCCCTCACCCCAGCCCTCTCCCCGCTGGGGAGAGGGAGCGTGCCGAGTTCTCGATTTCGTCAGTGCGCAAACCGGATAGCATTAGGTAAATCACCTCGGCCTTAACAGCGCGGGCGGCTGCCACGCGACCGTCCGTTTGCCGTGCTTGAAGGCCGCGAGCGGCTGCGCGATTTCGGCGATCGCCTGCGCGGGCGATTGCGCGTTGATGATGACGACGTCGGCCGGACGGCCGAGCGCAAACCCATAGTCGTCGAGATTGAGCAGCCGCGCGGAGCGCTCGGTCAGCATGCGGAAGCATTCGGTGAGCTCGGCCGGACGGTCGAGCTGGAGCACGTTGGCGTAAAGGTTCGCCATGCGGATGAGCGAGCAATCCCCATAGGGGGTCGCCGGATTGAGGATGTTGTTGGAGGAGAGCGAGCAATTCACCCCGTGCTCGATCAGCCGGTTGGCATCGGCCACGCCGCGGCGGACGCTGTGGTCCTGGTCGCGTCCCATGAGGAAAAGGTCCGTCGCCGGCAGCACCGTGACCGCGATGCCGCTTTCCGCCAGACGGCGGGCGAGCGCCGCCACCTGGTCGGGCGGCAGGAGCGACAGCTTGGCCATGTGGCCGACCACGACGCGCCCGCCGCGTTTGTATGTGTCGGTGAGTTCGCGGACGAGATGGATATCCATGGCGTCGGGCGTGTGGCCGACGTCGAGATGGATGTCGATATCGACGTCGAACTCCCGTGCGAGCGCGAAGATGCGCGCGATCTGGCCGGCATGGTCGGTGTCGTAGCGCGGCGCGCCGCCGATCACCTTGGCGCCGTGTTTGAGCCCTTCGACCAGCAGCGCGTCGGTGCCGGGATAATTGGTCAGCCCTTCCTGGGGAAAGACGCAGATCTCGATGTCGATCGCCCACCTGTAGTCGGCGATCAGCGACTGCACCGCTTCGAAGCCGCGCATGCCGATGCCGGGATCGACCTCGACCTGCGTGCGCATGCGGGTGGTCCCGTGCACGATGCACTGCTCGAGGGTGCGTTCGGCGCGCGTGCGCACGTCCTCGACCGACATGCTCTTCTTCAGCGGCGTGACGCCCTTGACCGGGCTCAAGTCGCGCCGCTCCTGCGGGGTGCAGCGGTCGATGATGCGCGACTTGTCGAGATGAATGTGGGTCTCGATGAGACCCGGACAGGCGAGACACCCCTGGGCGTCGTAGGCTTCGGCGTCGCCATCAAGTCCACGCCCGATCGCGACGATGCGGCCTTTTTCGACGCCGATATCCAACGGCCCGTCGGACGGGCGGTCGGCAAGGCGCGCGTTGCGGATGATGAGGTCCACGCGCGGCCTCACTCGGCCTTGATATTCGCGGCCTTGATGATGGGCCACCACTTCTCGATCTCGGCCTTGTGGTGAGCGCCGAGCGCCTCCGCGGTCTGCTGCTCGGGCGGCGGAATCTCCTGGCCGAGGCCGGCCAGCCGCTGGCGCACCGCCGGGTCGGCGAGGGCCTCCATGGCGGCGGCGTTGAGCTTGGCGATGGCATCGGGCGGCGTGCCCTTCGGCACCCACAGGCCGTACCAGGTGGAGATGTAGACGCCGGGCGCGCCCGCCTCATCCACGGTCGGGATGTCGGGCGCGGCGGCCAGGCGGGTGTTGGCGGTGACCGCATAGGCCTTGACCTGGCCGTTGCGGATGTACGTCAACGAGCTGATGGCCTGGTCGAAGGTGAGCTCGATGTGCCCGGCCACCAGGTCCCGCATGATGTCGGCCGAGCCGGCGCGATACGGCACGAACTGGAACCGCGTGCCGGTGACGTTCTGGAAGTAGACGCCGCTCACGTGCTGCCCGGCGCCCGGTCCGGCGGTCCCCACCGACGCCGTGTTGGGATTGGCCTTGAGCCAGGCGATCAGCTCTCGCAGGTCTTTTGCCGGCAGGTCGTTTTTTGCCACGACCACGTAGGGATTGCTGGACAGCCGCGCGACCGGCTCGAAATCCTTCAGGAGGTCGAATTGCAGCGCGTAGATCGCGCCGTTGACCACGTGCGAGGGCCAGTTTCCGACGCTCACCGTGTAGCCGTCGGGAGCTGAGCGCACGGCGCGGCCGACCCCGATCGTGCCCGATGCGCCGGTCACGTTTTCGATGATCACCGGCTGGCCGAGCGACGTCCGCATCCGCTCGCCCATGATCCGCGCCACCGCGTCGGCCGGGCCGCCGGCGCCGAACGGCACCACGAAGGTGACCGGACGCGACGGATAAGGCTGCGCCGCCGCGGCGCCCATGTTGGCAAACGTGGCGCACGCCACGACGAGAGATGCGACCCTCATCTTGTTCTCCAATTCAAGGCCCGGCGTTGCGGGAGTGATTCACGAATTCAACCGAGATTCCCGGACACTCTCAAACGGCCGGGAACGATAGCAATTTTTCGCAAGCGTTCGGAAGCCGATGCTCAGTGTGCTCTAATGTTAGGAGAACGGCGGCCGCACGGCGCCGATTACGGACAGACCGATCATGAACGGACCAACCCCTTTTTCCCAAGAGGCCTGGGACCGCAATGCCCACACCTACGAGATCATCCGCACGATGCCGTTCAATGCCGAGCTTGCCGCCGGCACGTTGAGCGAGGCGCGGTTCAATCACTACGTCACGCAGGATGCGCACTATCTGATCGGCTTCGGACGCGCGCTGACGCTTGCGGCCGCAAAGGCGCCGAGCCCGGAGCGGATCGTGCAGTTCGCGAAGTCCGCCGAGGGCGCCATCGTCGTCGAGCGGGCGCTGCACGGCTCGTTCTTCGCGCAATACGGCATCACGCCTGCGATCTTCGCCGAGACGCCGCTCTCGCCGGCGTGCCATCATTACGTGTCGTATCTTCTGGCGACGGCCTATGCGGAACCTTACGAGGTGGCGCTCGGGGCGCTCCTTCCCTGCTTCTGGATCTACGCCGAGGTAGGGCGCGACATCCACGCCCGCGCGGCGCCGGCCAACCCGTACCAAGCCTGGATCGACACCTATGCGGGCGAGGACTTCCACGCCGCCGTCCGCCGCGTGATCGAGGCGACCGACGAAGCCGCCGCCGGCGCCGCGCCGCACCTGCGCGAGCGCATGCATGCCGCCTTCGCCCGGGCGACCCAGCTCGAGTGGATCTTCTGGGACTCTGCCTTTCGGCTGGAGACCTGGCCGGTTTAAGTCGCGGGTCGGCAGCTGTGCGAGCTTGGTCGTAGCCGCGCGGCTGCCAGATGAGCCTGGTGGTCTGGTTCTTGAGGCCGATGTCATCGAGCTCCCGCAGCCGCTCCACCATCGCGTCGCCGCGCCCGGGATCGTGGAAGATGTCGCGGATACCGGCGAACGCCGTTGCTCCGGCAGTTGTAGCAGTCGCGGTTGGTCTTTCACCATGATGGGCTCACGTGGGATCGTTTCCCCTATAATAGGAGCACATGGCGATGAAAGGACCTTCCATGCTCCCATTCCGGACCGGCCGCGCCGTGGTTGCGGGCCTGGTGGTTTGCGGCCTCGCGCAACCCTGCTGGGCTCAGACATCGGCGCAGACCCTGACCTTCGTGGTCTCGTTTGCGCCCGGCGGCATCGCCGATGTCGTCGCCCGGCTGGTGGCGCAGCGGCTCGGCGAGCGTGGCCCCAAGGTCGTGGTGGAAAACCGCGCCGGCGCCGGTGGGAATCTTGCGGCGCGGGCGGTGAGCGCGGCACCGCCGGATGGCTCGACCATCCTCGCCACGACCACCGCGCTCGCCGTCAACGACACCGCTTCCCGCAACAAAGGCTACGCCACGGAAGATTTGCGGACCGTCGCCATCGTGGCGCTGAGCCCGGACGTCATGGGGGTCCATCCCAGCAACCCGGCCAAGGATTTGGGCGAGTTCGTCCGCAATGCCAAGCCCAAGGGCTTCACGTTCGGAAGCCCGGGCCTCGGAACGAGCCCCTATATCGCGGCGGAATATTTTTTTCGCGAGGTCGCCAAGATCGACGCCGTGCACGTTCCCTTCTCCGGCGGCGCCCCGGCGGTCGCAGCGGCGATCGGCAACCATGTCGACCTCGTCGCGGTAGCGCTGCCGACGGCGGCCTCGCAGATCGAACAGGGGGCGCTGCGCGGCATCGGCCTCGCCAATCCGACTCGCAATTCATTCGTGCCGAACGTACCGACCTACGGGGAAACCGGATTCCCCAACTTCTATTCCGCCACCTGGGTTGGATTTTTTGCCCCCGCCAAGACGTCCGATGCGGCCGTTGCGAAGCTCAACGCGGACATCAACGAAGTTCTCAAAGACGCCGCGGCGCAGCAGAAACTCAAGGCGGTCGGCTTCGATGCGATCATCAAGACCCACCCGGAGGCGGCCGATTACTTCCGCAGCGAAGTCGCGAGCTGGGGCAAGATGTCCCGGGCGATCGGATTCTCGGCAGACTGAGGGCGGATGACGGAGGACAGACAACGGATGACGGATGACGGATGAGAGACGACAGATGAGAGATGAGAAATGAGAGATGACAGACAGGCTGCTCTTCCGTCCTCCGTCATCTGTCATCTGTCTAGGGCCTGATCGCCGTTTTCGCCCGCTCGACGATGTCCTTCGGCGTCGCATAGAGCTTCTGTATCAGCTCTTGCACCTTGCCGCCGGACAACGGCGCAATATCGATGCGCAGCTTCTCGGCGTCCTCGATCAGATCCTTGTCGCTCATGGTCGCGTCGAACGCGGTTCGCAAAATGTTCAGCTGCTCGGCCGGCGTTCCCGGCGGGGCGATGTAGGAGCGGTGGAAGACCGTCTGGCTGATCACAAGCTCCACCACCTTGCGGTCGTCCTCGTTCTTCAGGTAGTTCCACACCGTTGGAACGCCCATGCGGGTCAGTTCCGCATGCGGCTCGAGGCTAACCTGGAGCAGCACGTTCACCTTGTCGTCGCGGAGCCAATCGGGCTTTTGCGCCTTGAAGCTCGACCAGTCCCAGCCGCACACGCCGTCGAGCTCGCCGCGCTCCATGGCGAGCGCGATGTCGGGCGTGCCGCGATAGCCGGACACCACGTCGAACTGGGCGCCGGACGTCTTCCTGTGCAGGTAGCCGTATTCCTGGGTGGAGTCGTTGGTGGAAACGCCGCCGAACACCGCCTTCTCCCTCAGGGCATCGTCGAAGGTCCTGATCTTCGAACCCTTCAGGGTGACGCACACGCGCGTGCCGCTGTTGGCGGTGCCGACGTAGAGGACCTTGGTCGGATCGAACAGCGCTTCGGCGCGGTCGTCGAGCAGCGGGCCCATGATCGCGCCCGGCATGATGCCGGCGATCGCGGTGCCGTCCTTGGGCGCAATCGTGGCGATGAACTGCGCCGCCTTGGCGCTGCCGGCGCCCGGCATGTTCTTGACCACGATGCTCGGGCGGCCGGGAATATGGCGGCCGATGTGGCGGGCGACGACCCGCGCATAGATGTCGTAGCCGCCGGCGGGTGGCGCCCCGACCAGGAAATCGATCGTCTTGCCGGCGTAGTACTCGGCGGCGGCCGCCGGTGCCGCCGGAGTCGCGAGGGCGACGAGGACGGAAACATTTCTCAGCGTGGAAGACGTCAAACCATTGCTCCGGCGTGGACGCGCGAGCAAAAGGTTAGGTGATCCGCAGGGCGCGAACAACCGTTGTACGCGGGCGGGCGCGGAGCGATGTCCTCCTCGGCCGCCCGGCGCCACACGTCCACGGAAATGCGCTGCGCGGGCTTGAACATCGCGGCGACCTGCCATCAAGATCAAGATCGGCAGAGCGCGACGCGTAACGGAGCTATCGGACGTGAGCACAGTGCGGGGAGCCACGGAGTCGTTCGACTACGTCATCGTCGGCGCCGGGAGCGCCGGCTGCGTGCTCGCGCATCGGCTGACCGCGTCCGGGCGTCATCGCGTGCTTCTCATCGAGGCCGGCGGCGCCGACCGCAACGTCTGGATTCACATCCCGCTCGGCTACGGCAAGCTGTTCACCAACCCGAAGGTCAACTGGCTCTACAGTTCCGAGCCGGAGCCGGAGCTCAACAATCGCCGGATCATCCAGCCGCGCGGCAAGGTTCTGGGCGGTTCGAGCTCCATCAACGGCCTGCTCTATATCCGCGGCCAGGCGGAGGACTACGACCATTGGCGCCAGCTCGGCAACGCCGGCTGGAGCTTCGACGACGTGCTTCCCTACTTTCGCCGCGCCGAGCATCAGCAGCGCGGCGCGGACGCCTTTCACGGGGTCGGCGGCCCGCTCGCGGTCTCCGACGTGAGCGAGCCGCATCCGCTGTGCGAGGCCTTCCTGGCGGCGGTCGAGCAGGCGGGCCTTCGGCGCAACGACGACTTCAACGGCCCGGCCCAGGAAGGCGCCGGCTATTACCAGCTCACGGCGCGCAACGGCCGCCGCTGGTCGACGGCGGTCGGCTACTTGCGGCCGGCGCGGCGCCGGCACAATCTCGCCGTGGTGTCGAACGCGCTGACGACGCGCATCCTGTTCGAGGGGCGGCGCGCGGTCGGCGTCGCGTATCGGCAGGGCGATGCGACGCGCGTCGCCCGCGCCGAAGGCGAGGTCATCGTCGCCGGCGGTGCCTTCAACTCGCCGCAGCTGCTGCAGCTCTCGGGCCTTGGGCCCGCGGCGCTGCTGCAATCCTTCGGCATCGAGGTGATCGCCGACATGCCGGGCGTCGGCGCCGACCTGCAGGACCATCTGCAGGTGCGCATGCAGTATCGCTGCACCGAGGCGATCACCATGAACGACGTCATCAACAGCCGGCGCCGGCAACTCGCCGCCGGACTGCGCTACATCCTGTGGCGCAAGGGTCTGCTGACCATCGGCGCCGGATACGCCGGCGGGTTCTTCCGCACCGATCCGTCGGCGGCGACGCCGGACGTGCAGGTCCATTTCATCATCTACAGCGCCGATGCGGTCGGCGCCGCGCTGCATCCGTTCCCGGGGTTCATCGCCTCGGTCTGCCTGTTGCGCCCGGAGAGCCGCGGCCACGTGTGGATCAAGTCGGCCGATCCGCGCGAGCCGCCGGCGATCCAGCCGCGCTACCTGTCGGCGCCCAGCGACCGCGACGTGATCGCGCGCGGCATGAAGCTGTTGCGGCGGATCATGGGCCAGAAGGCGATCCGGCGCTACATCGCCGAGGAGCGCGCGCCCGGTGCGCACTGCACGAGCGAGGCGGACCTCATCGCGTTCGCGCGCGCGACCGGCACCACCGTGTTCCATCCCACCAGCACCTGCCGGATGGGCAGCGACGTTGCCGCCGTGGTCGACGCGCGGCTGCGCGTGCACGGCATCGAGCGTCTGCGCGTGGTCGACGGCTCGGTCATGCCGACAGTCGTGTCCGGCAATACCAACGCGGCCGTCGTCATGATCGCCGAGAAGGGGGCGGACATGATCTTGGCAGACGCGCGCGAGATGGTGAGCTGACGAATATTTGGATTTTCGCGAGCCCGACGCAATCTTCTCAAACCACGACACCATTGATGGCAAAGTCGAAGATGTGGAAGCTCCTCAAACCACCGCGCGCAGCCCGTTCAGCATAGGTCTCGTTCAGCGGATAATTCAGGATGAAGGGGACGCGACTTTCGGCAATGCCGCCGTGGGTGCGCAGCGCATGGCCGTCGAGGGCCGACAGGTCGTGCGCGGAGGGGGTCGTTCCTATGCAGGTTGCGCCATCGCTTATGACCACGACGTCGCCTTCGCGGTCGACCGGCAGATCGAACATGCGGGCGGCGGTCGTCTTGTCATGAACGGCTTCGATGCCGGGAAGCGTGCGGGTGAACCGCATTACGGCTTCGGGTGCGACGCTGCGGTTGCAATAGACGCGCACGAAGCTGCCGAGCGATCCATGATGCGCGACAAAATAGTCGGTGATCGGGCAGATCACTGTTGTCGCACCCGTTCCGAATTCGAGATCGAGCGCGTCCTGAAGCCACACGACCTTGAGCGAGCCGTCGGAATTGGATTTGTCGCGCATGCCATGATCCGCGACGAGGCCGACGACCGCGCCGAGCTCGTGCAGGCGCCCGAACAGCGCATCCATGTCGCGATAATAGCGGTCCGCTTCCGGCTCACCGGGCGCGTATTTGTGCTGGATGTAGTCTGTCAACGACAAATACATGATCAGCGGCTGTTCCGTCTCCAGGAGCTTGATCCCCGCCTTGAGCACGAGCAGCGACAGTTCCGGCGAATACATGTCCGGCAGCAGCATGCCGACGAGCTCGAGCACATTGTCGATGCCGTTCTCGCGCATGCTGCATTTATCGGCCTTCTCCGACGAGAAATTGATCGAGCCGCCCGCAATGTTCATGTCCTTGCCGAGCTGCCGGCGGAGCTTGTCCTTGGCCGTGATCGAGGCGACCTTCGCGCCCTGGCGTGAAAACTCCGCGAGGATGGTCGTCGAGCGCATGAGCTCGGGCCCGGTCATGGCGACCGCTTTCCCCGTCTCCGGCTCGAGATAGAAGTTCCCGGATATGCCGTGGATCGAGGGCGGGCTGCCGGTGACGATCGACACGTTGTTGGGACAGGTGAAGCTCGGAATGACGCATTGGGCGATCGCGCTGAACCCCGTCTCCATGAAGCGGGCGACGTTGGGCACGATTCCGTCTTCAAGTGCCCGATCGAGGTACGCGGGATCGCCGCCGTCATTGCAGACGACGACGACCGGCCGGTCGGGCCAGCGATATCGGACGCCGTTGAGGCGAATCGACGGACCTGGGCGAGATGTCATTCGGGCTCTTGCCCCTTCGTTTGTTCTTGGGAAATCCTTGGAGTATCCTTTCGGCCGGCGTTCGAGGAGCATGCCCATGGCGCAATCATCCCCTGAAGCCTCCGTCATCAAAGCATACTGGCAGCCCGGCTGCACCAGTTGCCTCAGGATGAAGGAGTTCCTGACCAAGCACGGCGTTCCCTTCGTCTCCGTCAACGTGCTGGAGGACAAGGATGCCTTTGCCGAGCTGGCAACGCTGGGCATCCGCTCGGTGCCGATCGTGCGGCGCGGCAACGATTGGGCGAACGGCCAGGTCCTGCGCGACGTGGCGCGCGTCGCCGGCATCGCATGGGGCGGGGCGCAGGTGCTGCCTGCGCCCGAGCTGGTCGCGCGGCTCATCGAGATCCAGATGACGGCGCAGCGGCTGTTCGCCCAAATCCCCGACGACAAGCTCGGGTGCATGCTGCCGCATCGGCCGCGCAGCTACGCCCAGCTCGGTTATCACATCTTCAACATCGCCGATGCCTTCCTGGAGCACGAGGTGCAGGGCCTGCCACTCAAGGAGGGGGCCTACAGCCGCGTGCCGCCGCCGGAGATGGACAGCAAGGCCAAGATCATCGCCTACGGACAAGACGTGCTGACGCGCTTCCAAGCCTGGTGGGGCGGGAGCGGCCGGACCACCGACTTTTCGCGCAAGGCCCGCGTTTATTACGGCGACGTGACGCTGCACGACTATCTGGAGCGGACCACCTGGCATTCGGGTCAGCACGTGCGCCAGCTCCTGATGGTGCTCGGCATGCTGGGCATCGAGCCGGACAGGCCACCGACCGGGGAAAGCTTTGCGGGCCTGCCGATGCCCGTCAAGGTCTGGGATGACGAGCGGCTCTCGGCCTGAGGCGGGCAGCGTTCTTGCCTGATCCGAGGCCGGCATATTAGACTGGGACACGGAATAACGAATCAAAAAGCCGGATCGTGCCGAGGGGCGGCGCTGTCGCGCATGTGAATTGCGCGAGTCGGGAGGATGCACCTTGTCAGGCGAGCGCGAACTCTCGCGTTCAATCCCGACCGCTTTGCCGTCGCAGCCTGCCGCCACGATCGCCGGTCCCTGTCCGGTTCTCACCGTCAGCGATCTGCATGTCCATTTCGCGACGCCGCACGGCCTCGTGCGCGCGGTGGAAGGGGTGAGCTACTCCGTTTTTCCGGGCGAGACCGTTGCGATCGTTGGCGAATCCGGCTCCGGCAAATCGGTGTCCGCACTCGCCATCATGCGTCTGTTGCCGCCCGCCAATTCGCGCATTGTGGCCGGCTCGATCAATTTTCTCGGCCGCGATCTCCTTCGCATGTCCGACGAGGAGATGCGCCGCATACGCGGCCGCGACATCGCGATGATCTTCCAGGAGCCCATGACCTCGCTGAACCCGGTGCTCACCATCGGGCTGCAGGTCATGGAGCCGCTCCTGGCCCACATGGAGATGAGCGAAAAGCAGGCCCGGGCGCGGGCCATCGAGCTCTTGACGCTCGTCGGCATTACCGAGCCGGAGACCCGCCTCGCCCAGTATCCGCACGAGCTGTCGGGCGGCATGCGCCAGCGCGTCATGATCGCGATCGGCCTTTCCTGCAACCCGCCGCTCCTGATCGCCGATGAGCCGACGACCGCCTTGGACGTCACCATCCAGGCGCAGATCCTGGAGTTGATGAAGGACCTCTCGCGCCGCCTCGACATCGCGATCATCCTCATTACGCACAATTTCGGCATCGTGGCCCGGTATGCCGACCGCGTGAACGTGATGTATGCGGCGCGCATCGTCGAGAGCGGCTCGGCGGATGTCGTGTTCGGCCGTCCGTTGCACCCGTATTCACGTGGACTTCTGGCCGCGGTGCCGCGGCTCGACCGCGGACGCAGCGCCAAGCTGCAGACCATCGATGGCCAGCCGCCGAACCTTTTGACGCCGCCGGAAGGCTGTCGATTCCGGCCGCGCTGTCGCTATGCGGTCGAAGCGTGCTACCGGACGCCCGACCATGCGGAGCCGACGCCGGGGCACACGGTCGCCTGCCATCGCTGGTCCGAGCTCGACAGCGCCGGCGATTCATTGGCCGCGGGCGACGCGGCGGCGGTCAACGGCGCGGTCGTGAACGGCGCCGACGCGCCGATCCTGGAGGTGAGAAGCGTCAGCAAGTTCTTCCCGGTCGGCCGCGGGATCTTACGCGGCAGCAAGGAGGTACGCGCCGTCAAGGACGTTTCGCTCGAGATCAGGCCGGGTGAAACGGTCGGCCTCGTCGGCGAATCGGGCTGCGGAAAGTCCACGCTCGGACGCGTGATCCTCCGGCTCGATGATCCCACGGCCGGCGAGATCGTGTTCGATGGCGCAGAATTGGGCGCGTTGCGCAAGAACCAGATGTTCGCCGTGCGCAAGAAGATGCAGGTCATCTTCCAGGACCCCTACTCGTCGCTCAATCCGCGCATGAAGGTCGGGGACATCATCGGCGAGCCGCTGATGGTCAACCACGTGGCCAAGGGCCGCGAACTGGAAGATCGCGTCGCCGCGCTGCTGCGCCGCGTCGGCCTGCGTCCGGAATACCTGCGCCGCTACCCGCACGCCTTCTCCGGTGGCGA
>Ga0137374_10009252_pt1 | contig 11633 bp, 8 predicted proteins | sample SagtaG_20_FD_104811 | JGI IMG/M metagenome (GOLD analysis project Ga0137374, IMG submission 104811) | Vadose zone soil microbial communities from Sagehorn Ranch, Mendocino, California, USA - Sage1_R_100_16 metaG | ecosystem: Environmental > Terrestrial > Soil > Vadose zone | place: USA...
GTAATCGGGAAAGGAATCGACGACGCGCAGCCGCTCCTCGACGTCGTAGAGCGCCGGAATTCCTTGCATCCGCTTGCCAAGATCCTTCTGTCCGGCGGGCGATTGCAGCATCAATTCGTAGATGCGCTTGGGAAAGAAATGATTGAACGCATCGATGTAGCGCATATGGTCGAGCCTTTGGTCGGCGCCGGCGGATTATGATGTCAGCGATCCTGACTCAGGGAACCGCTCGGTTGATTCCTGACTCCGGATACTTCGGTCGTCACCGGGACGGGGCGATGATCGTCTTCTGATAGAGCTCCTGCCACTTGCGCGCTTGATCGAGGATCGCGGCCGAATCGATCAGCGTGAGCGGGCCCTTGTTGAAGGGCGTCTCGATGCTGCGGCTCACGGTGACGAATTGGCGGCTCGCCAGGATCTGCTGGCCTTCCTCGCTGATCAGGAAGTCGAAGAACAGCACCGCCGCATGGGGATGCGGCGCGTTTCGCGCGAGCCCCTCGGCAGTGGGGCGGGCGATCGCCGGCGGAATCACGAACCAATCGAGCGGCGCGCCCCGCCGCTTCGCCTGCTCGGCCAAGAAACCGTAAGCCGTGAGCGCCAGCGGCACTTCGCCGGCGACGACGAGGTTGGTGAGCAGGCTGTGACCCTTGCGCACCGAAATGCCGTTCGAGGCCACGATGTCGCGGAACAGCCGCAAGCCTTGCGCCTCGCCGAGATCCATGACGACCCGCGCAAACCAGTCGTAATCCTCCGCTTCAATGCCGAGCCTGTCCTTCCACTGCGGCCGCAGCAGATCGTAAAAGGTCTTGGGCAGGCTATCCTTGCGGATGAGGTCGGTGTTGTAAGCCTGCACGAACATGCTGAGATAGACCGCCACCCATTGCCGGTGCGGAGCAATGGCCTCGGGAATGATGCCGGCGAGATGGGGCGACTTCACCTCCTGCAGCAAGTTCTCGCGGTAAAGCGGCTCGAGCGCCGAGCTCGAGCCCGCCACGACGTCGACCTCGAAACGGCGCGCCCTCGCCTCGCTGATGATGCGTTGCAGGATGCCTTCCGAATCCGCGCGCCACACCTTGACCTTGACGCCGTACTTTTTGTCGAAGGCCGAGACCAATGCGGCGATGTCCTCCGGCGGGATGGAAGAGTAGAAGGTCAACTCCTTCTCCCGCTTGGCGCCCTCGATCAGCCGCTGCTCGCGATCGGCACCCTGGTAGCTCGCAATCTCGGCGACGCCGCTGACCTGCGCGAGCGCGGGAGCCGCGAGCAGCAGCGCCAACAGGCTTCCGCGCAGAAGATGTCGGAGAGATCGCATGCCGACCGAGCTCTGCGGTTGGTGTCGCTCGCAAACCATGGCACAATTTCGTGCGCCTTGTCAGCGCAACCAGTAGGCGCCGTCCGGTCGGGCCCAATGTCCGTCATCCCGGGCTTGACCGGCACGCGGAACATACTCGCCGCCCTTCGCGTTCTTATCTGGATCTCCGCGCCAGCGAGGGGCTTCATGCGGGCAGCCGAACTTATTCTCGCAGCTGGCATTTTTGTCGCCTGCGCAGCGGCGGAGGCTGCCGCATCGCCGCTCATCCCCATGCCGGCGAGCGCTTCGCTGCGCTCGGACAGTGAGATCGAGACCGTTCGTTGGCGTCACCGCCACCATCGAGGCTTTTGGGGTGAGCGCGGCGACATTATCGGTCGCGGCGATACCGACGGTTTCAGCTCGAGCAACGCGACGCGTAGCGTGAATAGTGCAACCCCTCCCGTGCGCTCCGAAATTTTCCGGCTCGATCTTCCGCGCCGTCGCGGATGGATCGATCCTCCGCCTCCGCGCTAGGGTGGTCAGCGATGAGCACGGCACCTCCGTTCGGATCGGACTCTCGGCATGGTCACCTTCGAAGCCAGTGGTGGTCGGCAGGCGCACCCCGCCTGCGGCGGAGTCATGTCATCGTCGCCGCGCTCGCTTTCGTCATCATCCTTCCCGTTGCGTATGTCGCCTACTGCATGGCCACCTTGCCGGAAAACGGCGGGTTGGTGATCGAACCGACGCCGAGCGCGCTGATCGTCGAGGCGCCCGACGGCCAAGTCTTCGCCACGCGCGGCGTCTTCAAGGGCGACAAGCTCTCTCCGCAAGACATACCCGCCAACCTGTCGCGCGCCATCATCGCCATCGAGGACCGCCACTTTTACGAACACGGAGGGTTCTATCTGCCCTCCATGGTGCGGGCGGCAATTCGCAACATTGTTTTCGGAAGCGTGCGCGAAGGCGGGAGCACGATCACGCAGCAGCTCGCGCGCATGACCTACCTCTCCCCCGAGCGCACCATCAAGCGCAAGATCCAGGAAGCGATCCTTGCGATGTGGATGGAGCGCACGCTCGGCAAGGAGGAAATTCTCAGCCGCTACCTCAACACCGCCTATTTCGGCGCCGGCGTTTATGGCGTGGACGCCGCCGCCAAACGCTACTTCGGCAAGACCGCGAAAGAACTATCGCTCAGCGAATCGGCGATGCTCGCGGGCCTCGTGCGCGCGCCTTCCGCGCTTGCCCCCACCCGCCATCTCGAAGGAGCACGGCAGCGGGCGGCGCTGGTGCTCAATGCGATGGTCCAGACCGGCGCGATTTCCCGAGAGCAGGCCGATGCCGCGCGCCGGCAGCCCACCGCCTTGCGGGTGCCGCCCGACAACCCGCCGGGAACGAATTATTTCGTGGATATGCTCGGTGGCGACGTGAAGCGTCTCGTCGGCTCGGCGCCCCCGGATGTGACCGTGCGCTCCACCCTCGATCTCGATCTGCAAAACATTGCCGAAAGCGTCATTGCGCGTCGGCTCAAGGCAGAAGGACGTGCCAAAAAGGTCGGGCAAGCCGCCCTCGTCGCGCTGGCGCCGGACGGCGCCATTCTCGCGATGGTCGGAGGCCGCGACTACAACGAAAGCCAGTTCAACCGGGCGACCCAGGCCAAGCGGCAACCCGGCTCGCTGTTCAAGGTGTTCGTCTATCTCACCGCGTTCCAAAAAGGCCTCGATCCGCAGACGACCGCGGTCGACCGGCCGGTGCAGATCGGCAAGTGGGAGCCGGAGAACTACGGCGGCCGCTTTCGTGGTGTCGTGACGCTGCGCACCGCCTTTGCCAACTCGATCAACTCGGTGGCGGTTCAGCTTGCCGATGCGGTCGGAATTCAAGCGGTCATGGAGACGGCGCGCAAGCTCGGCGTGCAGTCGGAGCTGCCTGCGGTGCCCAGCCTAGCGCTCGGTGCCGGCGAAGTCACCCTGCTCGAGATGACGCGCGCCTTTGCCGCGATCGCGGCCGACGCGGAAAATGTCGAGCCGTACGCGATCCGCGCCATTCGCAACGGCGATCGCGTTCTCTATTCGCAGCAAAAAGCCCAGCTCCAGCCCGCCAGCAACCCGGCCGCCCGCGCGGCCATGCACGATATTCTCGCCAGCGTCGTTCGCGAGGGAACGGCTCGGGGCGCGAGGATCAGCGTCCCGGCCGAGGGAAAGACGGGCACGAGCCAGAACTATAAGGACGCATGGTTCATCGGATTCACCAACGACATCGTCGTCGGCGTATGGATCGGCAACGACGACAACAGTCCCACGCGAGGCGTGACCGGCGGCGATCTCCCGGCGCGCATCTGGAACGAATTCGTCAACCAATCCGCCCCGGTTCGCTCGAAGCTCGCTCGCGCTTCCTCGCGCGCCACCGCGCTCGCCGCGTTCGAAGCAGGCGATGCCAAGCGAGCGCTGAGTGCGTCTGTCCTTCGCGGCGTGGCGGTTGTGCAGAATACCGGGATGCTGGAGATCCAGGGCCGCATTGTGCGCTTGTTCGGGGTAGAAGGTATCCGCGGGCGCGCCGTGCGTGAGTTCAGGCGCTATCTCGGCAATCGAGAGGTGGTCTGTGAGCCGACCGGCAGCGGCAATGACTACCGATGCCGACTCGATGATCAGGACCTCTCCCGCGTGGTTCTGTTCAATGGCGGCGGCCGAGCGAGCGCGAACGCATCGGCGGAACTGCGCGCGCTCGAACAGCAGGCGCGTTCAAGTCGCGTCGGTATCTGGGGCGGAAGGGACGAGGAGGACGATCAGGCGTATCCGTATCAGTTGCAGCGCTGAACGCTCACGCCGCGATAATTCGGCTCGGACGGTTCGGCAATTTCGACCGTGCTGACGTTGGAGAAGACATTCGCAGCGACATCGTTCGGCACGTCGTGCGTCAACGGAGTGAGCGGCCGATCCTTGTCGCCACACTTGACCGAAATTTCGAAACCCCAGGAGTGCAGCGACGCGCCGCCTTTGGCGCGAACGATGGCGTTCAATTTTGCGTCCTCGGAGGTGAGATAGCCGAGAGAGGAGACGTTGCCGCTAAACGTCATCTTCACTTGACCCCCGCTTTGCTCGCGCAGGAATGCAATGGAAATGTTTGTGATTTGAAAGCGGGGATCGTTCGGTTTGTCCTTCTGGTGCCAGACCAGTTGCTGCCCTTTTTGCACGCTTTCTTTCAGGCTTCCGGTATTCGGGGCGATCTCGAAGGCGGCCGGTCGATCGAGCGTCACCAATTCCACATTCTGCCTGCTCGTCTGCCCGTGCGCCGGCCCGGCAACACATGTCGCAATCGCAATGGATGCCGCCCGACGCGTCAGCGTGATCATCTTGGTTCTCCAAAGCGCCGGGAGGGACCAAAGTTCCTGAAATGATTCTGCAAATTAAACTGCACCGTTCCTTCGCCGGCAGCAAGAGGTCGGCGGCGCGCCCAAACCGCGCGGGTGGTCGTGCATGGCGAGCGTGGATCAATCCAGACGGTTCGTAAGGATGCGGTCAGGAGCGGCGGATCAGGTCAGAAGAGCAAGCGCGAGACCGAGCACGGCGCTCACCAGAACGAGGGCTTCGACATCGGACAATATCGGCCTGCTCGCTCGCGGCCCAAATTGGGGCGGCACGTTCTCTCCGCGCGAACCAAAATCGCTCATGTCGGCTCCATCTCGGCGTCGCAATGGCGCCCTGCCAGCGCGACGACACGCGTCGCCCTGGCACCTAGATGGCAGTCTCGATGCGGGAAATAACGGCGTGGCGAGCAAATGCACTATTCGCCGTCGTCGAACAATGGCATCGGAAGTCGGGCTTGCCCGAGTTCCCCACTATCAAGCGCCGCAAGTCGGGTAAACCCGACTTGCGGTGACAAGCCCGGCCATGACGTCAGTTTGTGTTGCGAACCTATTTCTTCGCGCCGACGTACGGGTAGATCAGATTGCCGGATTTGTATTGCGGCGGGTCGATGATCACCTCGGTCGAGAGATCGCGAAATTCGTCGATGCTGTTGCTCTTGATGTTCTGGAACTGGACCAGCAGCATGCGGTCTTCCGCCCACTCGCCCTTGGCGCCGAACTTCACGTCGCCGACCACCGTCTTGAACGTGGTCTTGCGGATGTAGTCGGCGAGCACGTCGTCCTTGGTGCTCTTGGTCGCCTCGATCGCGTCACCGAGCACCTGCAGATAGGCGTAGGCCCACACCGGCATGTAATAGCCGAGCGGATCGACCCCTTCGGCGCCGGCGCGCGCCTGATACTTCTTGAGCAGCTCCATCGAGCCCGGGAATTGCAGCGTGGAAGCCGGGATCCAGGTCTCGTAGTTGACGATGCCGTTGAGCAGCGGCCCGAGCTGGGTCTTGAACACGCTCGCCTGCAGGCCGACCATGGCGCCGCCGAGCATCTTGGGCTTGAAGCCGATCTCGTTGATCGCCTTCACCATGCCGACCGAATCGAGCGGATAGGAGCAGATGACGACGAGATCGGGATTGGTCGCCTGCATGGCGCGGATAATCGGCGCGAAATCGGTCGTGTTCGGCGGGTAGGTCTTATCGTAGACGATCCTCAATCCCGCCTTTTTCGCATTCTCCCGCGCGCCGTCCGAGGCGTTGCGTCCGAACTCGGCGTCGGCCGCGGCGATGGCGATGGTCTGCGGCTTCGGGTTTTGCGCGAGCGCCACCCGGAAGTAGCCCTTGGTGAAGGCCGGTTTCGGATCGGGGCCCGTGGGCAGCATGGAGAAATATTTGTCGTAGTTGAACTCGTCGTTGATGCCGGTGCCGAACAGACTGACGAACAGCCGCTTCTTCGCGATCATGATCGGCATCGCCGGCGCGATCTGGGTCGACGCATAGGGGCTGATGGCGAAGTCGACCTTGTCGACCTCGAGGAGCTTCGTGTAGATGCCGGGCACGGTCGACGGATTGCTCTGGTCATCGTAATAGATGAGCTTGACCGGACGGCCGAGCAGCCCGCCCTTGGCGTTGACGTCCTCCTCCCAAATCTTCATCGCCACAAGCGACATCTTGCCGTTGGCCGCGAGCGGGCCGGTGAGCGCCATGCCGAAGCCGATGGTGATGGGATCGGCGGCCTTTGCCGGCGCGCCGGCGAGCGAGGCTGCCGCGATTGCGGCGATGACAACAGCGCGAGCGACGCTTCGCCGATTCATTCTTTCAGCCATGGTGTCCTCCCTTGGGACTCGAGCGCGACCCGAGCAGCAGATTTTTGCCAACCATACCACATCGCAAGAAACGCGCGCAGGCTTGCCAGTAGCCCGCATGAGCGAAACGACATGCGGGGACCCGGATTTCGCTGGCGCTCATCCGGGCTACGAACTCTGCGCGCTACAACGACACGGGCGTGCCCATGAAGTCGCGCTTGCCGAGCTCGAGCCCGCAATGGCGCAGGATGTCGTAGGCGGTGGTGCAGTGGAAAAAGAAATTCGGCAGCGAGTTCGTGAGCAGCAGCGATTGCCCAGTGAACTCGCGCGTCGCCCCGCTCGGAAACGTGATCTTGATCTCCTTGTCCTCGCTGCCGTCGATCTGCGCCGGCTTGAGGCCCTTGAGGAAGTCGATGGTCTTGGCGATGCGATCCTTGAGCTCGGGAATGCTCGTTTCCGTGTTGGAGAAGCTCGGCATCTCGGCGCCGGCAAGCCGCCCGCAGGCGTTGATCGCATGATCGGTCGCCGCGCGCACCTGGCGCACCAGCGGAAACATGTCGGGCGCAAGGCGCGTGTTGAGAAGCACCGACGGGTCGACCTTCTTCGCCTCGGCGTAGGCCGCCGCTTTGTCGAGCACCGCGGACAGGCTGGTCAGGAATTGGACGAAGATCGGAACCGAAGTTTTGTACATGGAGATGGTCATGGGGCCTCCGATGACGCGTGGGATGCGGTGAGGTTAGCGGCCTTTGCTGATGGCTCAAAGTATTTCATAGCGACTACGACTCATCAGCTCATTTGCTGTCGTCCCCGCGAGGGGCGCCCCGCGACGCTCGCGTCGCGGGGACCCCGTTGCGGGGACCCATAACCACCGGCTCTGGAATATGGGTCCCCGCTTTCGCGGGGACGACGGCCAGTTGGTAGCCCGCATGAGCGAAGCGATATGCGGGGCCCCGGATTTCGCTGACGCTCATCCGGGCTACAAGCTTGGATTGGATTAGCGCTCACGCGATGACTCCAGCGCGGCGTGCAGCAGCGCAGCCTCGATGCGTTCCAACACACCGGATGGATGCGCGAGGCCCATGCGGGCAAGGCAGTCGTGCACGTCTTTTGCCGGCGCGGAGGAGAAGAAGCCGCGCGCGAGCAGGCCGGCGAGGCGAACGGGCGGCGCGGCGCGCAACAGCTCGAGCGCGGGGATGAGCCGCTCCTCGGTCGCGCTGAAATCGCTGCCGAAGGGAAATGGCGCCAACAGCCCCTGCTCGCGCGCGGGCCCGAGCGCGCGCGCGATGCGCTCGGGCGTGTTGTCGCGGCACGCGGCCGGCAGCTCGAAACTCTTCTCGATCTTGCCCGCATCCTTCGCGCGGCGGAGCAACTCGTCCTGGAAGCGGGAATCGGCGATCGCGAGCATCGCCGCGATCACGTCGCGGTCGGTCTTTCCGCGCAGGTCGGCAATGCCGTATTCGGTCACCACGACGTCGCGCAGATGGCGCGGAATTGTGGTGTGGCCGTAGTTCCACAGAATGGTCGAGGCCGTGCGCCGCTTCGCCGTGCGCGTCGCGCGCAGCACGATGATCGAGCGCGCATCCGCGAGCGCGAAGCTCTGGGCGACGAAATTGTTTTGCCCGCCGACGCCGCTCACGACCTGGCCGTTCTCCAGCGCGTCCGAGATGACGGCGCCGAGCAAGGTCGCCATCATCGCGTTGTTGACGAAGCGCGCTTTGACCCGCGCGCGGCGCTTGGCGGCTTCGTCGCCATAAAGCTCGTTGACGAACGAGACCGGACCCATGCGCAGCTTAGCGAGCTCCGCGTCCGGCATCTCCCGTAGCGCGCGGTAGAACGCGCGCGAACCGAGGAAGAACGCCGCGTGCAGCAGCGCGCCGTCGACCTCGCGCTTGAGCACGCCCGCGCGCAGGAGATGGAGAAAGCCCGCGACGAACATCTCGCTCACGCCGTAGAGGCCGGCCGCGAACGGCGCGCTCTCGCGCAGGTGAGCCGGCGCGAGATCGGCGGGATCGAGCCCCGCGACGAGATTGCGAAACTGCGCGTTGTGCCGCTGCCGCAGGATCAGCGCGTGCGTCACCGCATCGGCCAGCAAGCCGATGCCCAGCTGCAACGTGCCGCCGGCGGCCACGGTGCGCGCGACGTGCAGTCCGATGGCGTATTCGGGAAGACCAATGGGCTCGTGCGGCGGTGCGAACAAGGGAAAGTCCGTCGCCGGAGAGTCCAGCATCAGGTCGAATTCGCCGAGCGCGACCTCCGCAACGCCCGGCATGAAGGGCAACTCCGAATTGACTTGGCCGACGAACAGGAAATCGCACTCTTTGCGCGCGCGGCAGGCGAGCAGGTCGAGCGTGATATCGGGATTGCAGCTCAGGCTCACGCGCGTCTCGCCCTCCCGCTTGGCGACGAGCTGCGCGATGACGTTGACGCCGCGATCGAGCACGTAGCGCAGCGCGTGCGTGTAGTTGGCGCTGATATAGCTCTGCTGCGCGGCGGCGATGCCGAGCCGCGTGCCGGCCGCGAAGAAGAATTCGTCGACCTTGACGTTTGGCGGCAGCCGGCGCTCGCGCAGCGCGACGCCATAGGCGAGCTCCGGATAGCCGGCGAACAGGCGCTGCGCGAGCGGCGCTACGAAGCGCCGTTCGAGGTCGCCCTTCCCGCGCGGCTTCTCCAAGGTGAGCGCGGTGAAGATGCGCAGATCGATCGTCGGATCGGCGGCCGCGCGATCAAACAGCGCGTTGGCGACGTGATTGGCCTTGCCCGGCCCGAGCGGCAGCGCCAGCACGATACTCTTGCCGACGCGGGCGATAATTTCGTCGGCGATGCGCTGCGGATCGTCCAACGCGATCGGCTCGCCGCCGCTACGCCTCATACCGACGCTATTCGTCATTCCGGCCGAGCCGCGATAGCGGCGAGGGCCGGAATCCAGTAACCACCGACGCCGTTTACTGGATTCCGGGCTCGCGGGCTTCGCCCGCGCCCCGGAATGACGCGGCTCCGCGTCATGTCATCCGGTCCCAGCCCGGGTCGGGCCGGAAGCGCTCGCCGTAGCGTTGCGCCAGGCGCTCGAGCTCGGCGCGCACGTTGGCGACGCCGCGCCAGCGCGCATAGTGCAGGGGCCCGCCGCGGAACGGCGCAAAGCCGGTGGCGAAAATCATGGCGCCGTCGACCGTGTCCTCGTCCGCGACCACGCCTTCGCGCAGGCAGCCGACGCACACGTCGAGCATCGGCAGGATGAGGCGATCGGTCATCTCCTCCGTGGGCTTGGGCGCGTCGCGTTCCTTCACCGCCTCGCCGCGCTTCCACTCGTAAAAACCTTTACCGGTCTTGCGGCCGAGGTTGCCCAGTTCGACCTTCGTGCGCAGCGCCTGCGACACGTCGGGCATCGGCCGGTCGAGCGCGTCCTTGAGCATCTCGGCGACGTGCAGGCAGATGTCGAGGCCGACCGTGTCGGCAAGCTCGATCGGCCCCATCGGCATGCCGAAGCTTTCCGCGGCGGCGTCGACGGTTTCGCGCTTGTAGCCCTCGCCCAGCATCACCAGCGCTTCGAGCATGTAGGGCGTGAGCGCACGGTTGACCAGGAATCCGGGCGCGCTCTTGACCGGCGCCGGCAGCCGGTCGATGCGCCCGAGGAACGCGCGCGCCTTGAGCAGAACCTCGGACCAAACCTGGTCATGGCTCACGACCTCGACCAGCTGCATGCGCGACACCGGGTTGAAGAAATGCAGGCCGACGAGGTGATTGGGGCGCCGCAGGCCGACGCGCAGCTCTTCGAGCGGAATGCTCGACGTGTTGGTGGCGAGGATGGCGCCGGGCTTCATCTTCGGCTCGGTTAAGGCATAGACCTTGCGCTTGAGCTCGAGTTTCTCCGGCACCGCCTCGATGACGAGGTCGGCGGAGCGCACGCCCTCGCCGTCGAGATCGGGGATGAGGCGGTCGAGCGCGGCGCGCGTGTCGATGCGCTTGTGGCCGATCTTGCCGTAAAGCTCGGCGGCGCGCGCGATCGCCTTGGCGATCGGCGCGGTCTGCATGTCGGCGAGCGTGACGGCAAAACCGTGCCAGGCGCACCAGGCGGCGATGTCGCCGCCCATGGCGCCCGCGCCGATGACGTGGATGCGGCGCGGCGACCAGTCGCCGTCGGCCAGGCGCTTCAGGTTTTCGCGCAGGAAGAACACGCGCACGAGGTTGCGCGAGGTGTCGCTGACGATCAGCCGCGCGAACGAGGCGATTTCCTCCCGTTGCATCTCGTGCGCGTTGCCGCCGTACTTTTCCCACAGGTCGATCAGCGCGTGCGGCGCCGGATGATGCGCCACCGGCGCCTTCTTCGCGGTTTCCGTGCGTATGCGCTTGGCGGCGAGCGCCCGCCCGTAATGGCTGTTGACGATCATGCCGAGCATCCCGCCGTGGCGTTCTTTGATGCTTCCCGTAACGGCGGAAATGGCCGCGGCCTTGACGTGGCGCTCGGGCACCACCGCGTCGACCAGGCCGAGCGACCTGGCGCGGCTAGCGCGCACGTTGCGCCCGGTCAGCATCATGGTCATCGCTTCGAGCGGATTGATCAGCCGCGGCAGGCGCACGGTGCCGCCGAGGCCGGGATGCAGGCCGAGCATGACCTCGGGCAGGCCGAGCCGCGCGTCCTCGACCGCGATGCGGTAGTCGCAGGCGAGCGCGATCTCGAGCCCGCCGCCGAGGCAATAGCCGTGAATGACGGCGACGGTGGGCGCGCCGAGGCGATCGAGCCGGTCGACCACCGCGTGCGCCTGCGTCAAGCGGGCCTCGATTGCGGCGACGTCGGTCATGCCGCCGAACTCGTTGATGTCGGCGCCGGCGATGAAGCCACTCGGCTTGGCGGAGCGCAGCACCAGGCCTCTCGGCAGACCGCGCTCGAGGCTCGCGAGCACGTCGTTCAATTCGGTGAGCACGTCCTCGGACAAGGTGTTGGCGCTCGCGCCCGGCTTGTCGAGCATGAGCCAGGCGATGTCGTCCTCGTCGCGCGCCAGCGTCCAGTTGCGCCAGGGCGAGCCGCCGCGCGGCAGGCCGGCGAGCGGGCCCAGCTCGAGATTGCGCGGCGCAAGGACGTCCCAGACTTTACCCATCTAGAGTTTCTTCATTTGTGGTGGATGCATCATTGCGCCGCGCGCTCGGTCGGTCCCCTCCCCCGCTTGCGGGGGAGGGATAGGGAGGGGGCA
>Ga0137374_10009257_pt1 | contig 11629 bp, 7 predicted proteins | sample SagtaG_20_FD_104811 | JGI IMG/M metagenome (GOLD analysis project Ga0137374, IMG submission 104811) | Vadose zone soil microbial communities from Sagehorn Ranch, Mendocino, California, USA - Sage1_R_100_16 metaG | ecosystem: Environmental > Terrestrial > Soil > Vadose zone | place: USA...
AGAGGATGTCGGCGCGGCCGTCATTGTTGAAGTCGCCGGCGCCGGCGATCCGCCACACCGTCGGCACGGCGCCCAGACCGGCCGTGCTGCTGACGGTGCCGCCGGTGAAGAACCACAGCGCCACGCTCCCGTCGCTTTGCCTCCTCCACAGGATGTCCGCCGTGTTGTCGCCGTTGAAGTTACGATTCGCCCTGCTCAGGGGCACGCAGGCCTTGAAGAAGATGGGGTCGTTGTTGGACGTCGAGCGCCCGAACGCCGCGCCGTTGCCCGTGAAGCTTCCGAAGAAGCAGTTGTCGACCGCCTTCATCTGCATGTAGTCGCCGAGCACGCGCTGGCGCTGGACGCCGCTGGTCGTGATCCCGTCGTCCACCGCGGGCGAGAGGAAGGTCAGCAACAACTGGCTGTTGAACGTCGCCCCCTGGTCGGTGCTGACCGCGAGCCACGCGCTGAACTGGGGAAAGCCCGAGACGATACCGTTGAACGTGTAGTAGAAGACCCCGACCACACCGTCGTCGGTGACGGCCACCGACGGGATGGCCGCCTGCACGGTGCCGCCGACGACGAAGGTCTCGCCTCCGATCGTGACACCGCCCGCGCCGTTGTCGAAGACCCGCCGGATCGCGAGCCGGTTGTTACCGCCAGCGTCCCGATTGCCGTAGACGTAATAGAGATCCCCGGTGCCCGGGTCGACCGCCGCATGCAGCACCCCGCCCAGCAGGGCGTTGACCGTGCCGAACTTCGGGTTCGGTTGCGTGCTGTTCGCGGTGGCCACGGTGATGCCCGTCGCGGTGGCGTTCAACGTCCACGTCGAGCCCTGGTCGGTCGTGCGGTTCAACATGTAGTTGATCGTCTTCGGGTTGCCGGCGATGGTGGCACAATTCGCGAACGCGGACGGACAGACCTGCCACAGGCTGTACATCCAGCCGTTACGGGGGTCCTTGGCCATCCGATGACCCGGGTTGATGGCGCCGCCCGAGGCGCCGACGGACTTGTCCGACCCGGCCGGGAACTGCGGCGGCGCGAAGTTCAGCGACGTCGAGACGCGCATGCCGACGGGGTTCACGCCGAAGTTGTCGTACGCGACGAAGACGTTGTCAGTCGACCCAAAACCGGTATTGCGATTGGTCAGGAGCCACGGCTGATCGGAGCTCGTCGTTACCAGGTCCGTCTTCTGCGCCACGCCGCCGATGGTCCACCAGTTCCACGATGACGCGGGGGTCGACGACGACCCGGTGTAGACGTTCGAGTCGCCGGTCAGGAACGTGCCATAGACGATGTCATTGCGGCCATAATCGAACGCCTGGTCGCAGGGGAAGCAATTCGGCGCCGTCGGTATCCCTGTAGGGGCCGGGATCGAGAAGGTCTTCGTCCAGGTCTGGCCGCCGTCGGTCGAGCGCCAGATCGGCGCGGTCGCGCCTCCACCACTGAACGCGCTGATCACGATCTCGTCGGGGTTCTGCGGGTTCACGGCGATGCTGGTCTCGCCGTCGTTCTGCGTGTCCGTGGTCTTGAGCGACGCGTCGGTGTTGTTGACGACGGCATCGATGACGCGGATCACGTTGATGCTGGTCCCGGGGACGCTTTCCCCGTCGCCCAGCGGCGCGGCCGGGGCCGTGTCCGCCGGAATCGCGGGGCGGGAGTAGGGCGTCAGGTCCTTCGGCGAGCTCCGGGCCGGCGGGTCGGCTAACATCTGCGCCCACGATGGGCTCACGAACGAAGGCGCGAGCAGGACCAATCCGACGATGAAGTGCCGCAACGGTACCGACATCAGCTATTCCCCCTCTGGTTCGCTGTAGATTCTGACTGCGGGACGCGGGACGACTGCGGGCAGGAGACGTCGAGATCGCATCGACTCATGTCCACCACACCTCGTGCGCGTAGCCTGTTACACGGGCGGGCGCATGATGTGCGTTCGCCCGTATCTTGTCAAGCAGGCCGAATGGGCGATGCATGCTTGAGCCTCGAGCAAAACATTCCCGGACGGCGGGGACAATACGTGTTTCCACGTACGGCGGCCCGGCGGCCGCCAAGGCGTCTCGCAGTGTGCTCGGGAGCGGGCAGAAGGCGTGGACGACGCTACTGCGTCGTCCACGCGGTAGGGACCGTTCCCAGGCCGAAATTGCCGCCGATAGTCGCCGCATTCAGGAGCCACAGGGCGACGGCGCCGGAGGTGGTCTGCCGCCACAGCAGGTCGGCCTTGCCGTCGCCGTCGAAGTCTCCGATCTTGGCGATCGTCCAGGCGACGGGCGCCGTTCCGAGGCCGAGAGTGCTCGTGACGGCGCCGCCGTTCATCAGCCACACGATCACCGCTCCGGAGGTGGTATGCCGCCACAGGAGATCGGCCTTGCCGTCGCCGTCGAAATCGCCGACCCCGGCGATTGTCCACACGGGGGCGACATTCCCCAGGCCGACGGTAGCGGCGACGGTAGCGCCGTTCATCAGCCAGATGGCGACATTCCCAGAGGCGTCGCGCCACAGGATGTCGGCCTTGCCGTCACCGTCGAAGTCGGCGATCTTCGCGACCGTCCACGCGATCGGCACGCTGCCGAGGCCATCGTTGCCGGCGATACTTCCGCCATTCATGAGCCACAGGGACAGGGCGCCGGAGGTGTTCCGCCAGAGGATGTCGCTCTTGCCGTCGCCGTTGAAATCGCGATCCGGGCTCGGCGGGAGCCACAGCTGCGCAACGTGGGTGCTCCAGTCGCCGAAGGCGTTGATGTACTCGGCCATGACCCAGACGGTCGCGGAATCGCTGGGATCGAGGGCCGCGCCGGAATAGTCGCCCATGCGACCGCGTGGGTCGAGCTGCGCGGCACCGCCGGCCCGCAGCTCGACGGATGGCTGCAGGGTATTCAATGGATCGTTGGCGACCCGTCCCGTGGCCCGCACGCTCGCGAAGGACGTCGAGGACGAGGCGGTGAAGACGACGTAGAGATTCCCGCTACGATCCGGCCGGAGCGCGGGGAAATAATAGTAGCTGCCGGCCGACCCGTACGACATGTCCTGACGGACGGCCAGGATGTCGGTGCGGACCTCGATCACGCGCAGGCAGGTCCGCAAGCCGGGGTCTCCGCTCGGCGTGCACGGCTCGTTGCCGGCGAGGAAGAGAGAATTGTTCTGCCACGCCGCCGACAGGACGCGGTCGTCGTTGGTATCGAGCAGCTGGTCCGTTCCCGGTTGCGGGGCATTCGGGGGGATGCTCCACGGGCGGACCGACACCGCGTTGGCCGTTTCGAACACGGAGCCGACGCCCGGCACTCCATGGACGGTCATGACCGTCAAGCTCGACGCGTCGGTGCTGTGCATCACCAGGAACAGGTCGCTCGTGCTGCTGAGCGCCTGGGCCGGATGTACCGCGCTCCGCGCCCCGTTCGGCACCACCGGCGTGATGGAAAGCGACCCCGCGCACGCGGTCAGATTGGCCTTGTTGATGACGTAGTAGCCCGCCCCGATGAACGAGTTAAATCCGGAGAATCCGTTGTAGGTCAGGATGACCTTGTCGTCGCTGAAGCCGATCGCGGGATAGTCCTGAAGAAAGTTCTGGATGGGTAGCTGATACACGCAGAAGGACGTCGGATCCGACGACCGGGAGACCGCCAGGAGCAGTGCCGAGGCGGAGGTGTTCGAATACTCCAGGTACACGGCGAACCATCGGCCGCTCAGGGCATCGAACATGACACGGGGATCGGCTTCACCGCTCATGTTGACCAAGAAGAAGTTGCGCAGCGTGAAGGTCGAGGCATTGCCGCCGGCCTTGTCCGAGATCCGCCCGACCCCGTTCACGATCTGAAACACGTGATTGGGACCGACGGCCAGGTTGTCGTCGGGGGGCCGGACGGAGACTCCAGCGTCGCCGTTGGACAGTCCTTCGAAATGCGTCTTGACGAACGTGTCCGGCAGCCCGCCGCCTCCCATGGTCGACCCCGTGGTCGTTCCCGGAACGAACCCCTCTTTCGCTCGGCGGTACTCGTCGGGATTCGGCACGAGGAAGGGCTTCGGCTCGATCGTGACCGGGGCGCCGCCGGAGTCGGGGAATGGCAGGGGAGCGGACAGCGCGGAGACGTCCACCACTGACGCCAAGGGCACGGTTTCCGCCGGGGGCAGCGTTCGTAGGTCCTGGGCCGTCGCTTCGGGCGCCGTGGAGACGCCGAGCCCGGCGAGCGCGACGACGACCAGGCACCGCAGAATCAGCGGCGACCTGGCGGACACGGTGGGACCAGCGTCAGTCACGATTTCGCTCCGGGTCGCGCACGCCCGCGCGACCCCCGAAGGTCGAGGCACACTACGCCGCTGAGATCGTGAGGGCCGTGCTCAGGTCGGTCAGTCTCGGCGGAGAGGCGGTCCCGCGGGGGCGGGGCCGACGCCGGGTTGTGGCGCGGCCTCGATCCCCGGGCGGAGCACGGGCACCGGGGAGCTCGCGGATTCCGAGCTAGGGCACGGCATGTGCGCTGACGCTGCGTCCTTGGCGCACGGCGCTCGATCCTCGGGGATCGCCGGCCTGGCATACGGCGTCAAGTCCGGGGGGGAGCTGCGAGTCGAGTCCGGAGCCGGCGCTGGTGGCGCGGGACGGTCAGCCTGCGCGCTCATCGCCCGAGGTTCTGCCGCGAGCGTCACATCCACCGAACCGGAGACGAGGACGAGAGCGCACCACAGACCCATGCCAACGCTAGTGGTCACGTACCGCATAAGGCGTCAATAGTGCTGGGCCCCACTGCTGCTTGTCAAGCAAACGGTCAGGGCAGGCCATCACGTTCGAGAATTGCCATCACCGTGGCGCTCGCTCGATGTTGATGACGTCGCCATCACCGCGACTACCGCGGCGTCCAGCTGGCGGCGTTCCCCAGGCCGAGGCTCTGCGAAACCGTGGCGCCGTTCATCAACCACAGGGCGACATTGCCGGTGGCGGAGTTCTGCCACAGAATGTCCGCCTTCCCATCGCCGTTGTAGTCGCCGATGCGCGGCGTCCAGCCCGCGAGGTTGCCCAGGCCGCTGTTACTGAGTACGGTGCCATTCGCATTCATGAGCCACACCGCGGCGTTGCCGGAGGAAGTGTTTTGCCACAGGACGTCGGCGATGCCATCGCCGTTGAAGTCGCCCACGCTCGGCGTCCAGCCCGACAGGTTGCCCAGGCCGACGCTGCTCTGCACCGTGCCGTTCGCATTCATGAACCACAGGGCGGCGTTGCCGGAACCGGTGTTCTGCCACAGGATGTCGGCGATCCCATCGCCGTTGAAGTCGCCCGCACTCGGCGTCCAGCCCGACAGGTTGCCCAGGCCGACGCTGCTCTGAACCATGCCGCTGGTATTCATGAACCACAGGGCCGCATTGCCCGAACTGGTGTTCTGCCACAGGATGTCGGCGATCCCGTCGCCGTTGAAATCACCGACCGTCGGCGTCCAGCCCGCCACCGTGCCCAGGCCGACCGTGCTCTGCACCGTCCCGTTCCCGTTCATCAACCACAGGCCCACGCTCCCCGAGCTGTGCTGCCACAGGATGTCCGCAATGCCATCGCCGTTGAAGTCGCCGACCATCGGCGTCCAGCCGGCCGCATTCCCGAGGCCGACGCTGCTCTGGACCGTCCCGCTCGCGCTCATGAACCACAGGGCGACATTTCCCGACGAGGTGTTCTGCCACAGGATGTCGCTCGTCCCGTCACCGTTGAAGTCCTCGGGCGTGGTCTTGACGACGATCGTTCCTCGCATGGCGGCGCCGTGGACTGCGCAGAAGTACGGCTGCCTCCCGCGTACAGCGCCCGTGAACAACACGTCGAACGTGAAGGGCGTGCCATGGATGCCGCTGTCGAATCGACTGTCCGCCGTGCACAGGGATCCTACGCAATTGCCGCTCGTGACGGAGTGAGTCCCCGATCCCCATACCCAGTGCACGGTGTCGCCCGGTGCGATCAGCTGTGTGGCGGGCAGGTACGAGAGCGTGGCGTTGGCCCCGACGTCGACGGTCACGTTCGAGCCATAGGCGGTCGCGACCGAGAGCGCGATGCCCGCCGCCAGGCCGAAGGATCGCCATGTCCGGGACATTGCGGTGGCCAGTGCGACTGCTCCCGTGTCGTTCATGATCCCTCCCCTTTGACGACGTGTTCGAGTTTAGAGCAGTGATCAGGTCAACGGCAGCGGAAACAGGACCACATCCGGTGCCCCGGCCAGCGTGTCGTCGTACATGACGCCGTTTCAATGGAACCGACTTGCTATGATGGCCCTCTGAGAGGAGCGCTGCTGTCGCTGTGCCTTCGGACACCGAGCCCGCAACCGTCCTCGCGATTCTGCCGCAGCTGATCCCGTCGACGGAGATCGGGGTGGTGAAGCCGCTCCTGGCTCTGCATCGGGACCGACGGGTCATCTTCGATGTGACGTTGGAGCCATGGGTGAGCCGGCGTCAGCTGGCCCGGGCCGATGTCGTGGTGTTCTGTCGTAACACCGAGCCCCGCTATGGAGCCACGCTAGACGCGGTGCTGGCGCTGGGAAAGCCGATCATCTACGAGCTCGACGACGACTTCTTCGCGATACCGCCGGGCGCCCCGGGCGGTCAGTATCATCGCGACCCCGCGCGGCTCGCCCAGCTCGAGCGCTATCTGCGTCACGCGTCGGTCGTGCGTGTGTACTCCGAGGCCCTTCGCGCCCGCGTCGGCGAGCTGAACCCTCACGTGGCCCGCGTCGACGGCCTCGTCGACTGGGATCTCGTCCAGGCCGCGCGAGTCTCCCGGCCCGCGGCCCCGCTCCGCATCGTCTATGCGACGAGCCGGACCGACGATCGGCTCGCGGAGATGTTCCTGCCCGACCTCCGTCGCGTTCTCGACACGTTTCGTGGACGGGTGGAAGCGTGGTTCTGGGGGTACCGCCCGTCCGACCTCGCCGGACGCCCCGACGTCCACTGCGTCGGGTTCGTCCAGGACTACAACACCTTCGTTCGCCGGTTCGCCAGCACGGGCTTCGACATCGGCCTGGCGCCGCTCCCCGACGACGAGTTCCACCGCGCCAAGAGCGACAACAAGTTTCGAGAGTACGCGGCGACCGGAATCGCCGGCGTCTATTCGGACGTCCCGGTCTACCGGGAGTGCGTGACGCCCGGCCGCACGGGCCTGCTCGTCCCGGTCCGCCCGGACGCCTGGTTCGACGCCGTGGCACGACTCGTCGACGACGGGGCCCTGCGGTCTCGAATCGCCGAGGAGGCCCGGTCGTATGCCCGGACGCGCTACAGCGTCACGCGGTCCAAAGACGTGTGGCTCCGGCACCTGGAGGAGGCGCTCGCCAGCCGGACGGCCCGGCCGAATCTCCTGAACGCCCCGCGGGCGCCGGTCGCCGGGGACCGCCACGGCGTGCGATTCCTGCGGAGGGCGGCCGAGGTGCTTCGCGGAGCGGCCACGCCGGGAGTATTCAGGCTCGGCGCGAGAGCGCGATGGCACCTCGGGTCCGCGCGAGCCCTCATGCGACTGCGCAGGGAGCTCGCGCGGTCCACGACGACGGACGCGTGAGCCGCCTGTAGCCCCCGCCATGTCCCCGCGCGTCAGCGTCTCGATCGTCACCTGGAACTCCGCGCGCTTCATCCGGCGCTGTCTGGACACCATCGCGGGCCAGACGTACGGCGACCTGGAGGTGATCGTCGTCGACAACGGCTCCGAGGACGCGACGCGCGCCCGGCTGCGGGAATCCTCGGTGCCGAGTCGCGTGTACTTCAACGCCGACAACCGAGGGTTCGCCGCCGCGCAGAATCAGGCGCTCGCGGAGTCGTCGGGCGATGTGATGCTCGTGCTGAACCCGGACACCCTGCTGACGCCCTCCTTCCTCGAGGAAGCGCTGCGGGGATTCGCGGCGCACACGCGGGTGGGGATGGTCGCGCCGAAGCTGCTGCGCACGACCGACGCCTTCGAGATCCCGTCGACCGACGAGGCGCGGATCGATTCGGCGGGAATGTTCTTGACGTCGTCGCTGCGTCACTTCGATCGCGGCGCCGGCGAGCGCGACCTCGGCCAGTACGATCGGATGGAGCGCGTCTTCGGACCTTCCGGGGCCGCGGCGCTCTACAGCCGGGCGTTCGTCGAGGACGTCAAGATCGGCGGCCAGTTCTTCGACGAGATGTTCTTCGCCTATCGAGAAGATGCCGACCTGGCCTGGCGTGGGCGGCTGTTCGCCTGGGAGTGCGTCTACGTGCCGCGTTCCGTCGCCTACCACATGCGCCGGGTGCGCCCCGAGCTCGGGCGCCACGTGCCCGCGGACATCAACCGGCACTCGGTGAAGAACCGGTTCCTCATGCGGATCAAGAACGCGACGCCGGACGTCTACGCGTGGGTGCTCGTGCCGACGACGATCCGCGACCTGATGGTCGTGGCCGGCGCCGCCGTCCTCGAGCGCCAGTCGCTGATGGGGCTGGGGTTCGTCGTGCACCATCTGCGTGAGGTCCTGGCGGCGCGATCGGAGATCCAGACGCGGCGACGCCGGACGACCGTGCCGCTGCGACGATGGGTCGGCCGTCGATCGATGCCGCTGCGGGACGCCGAGGCAGACGCGCGCGAGGCGCCGCGGCGATCCATCCGTGCGCGCGTCCTGGCCAAGCCCGCGCGCCCCGGGCTGTACTTCGGCATCGATGCCCACAGCGCGGAGCGGGAGGGAGAGGGCAATTCGACGTACATGCGCGGCCTCCTCGCGGCCCTGCTCGCGACCCACGACGACGCCGACTTCGCGATGTTCGCGGACAACCCCGACCACCCCTTCTACCGGGCGTTGCCCGCACGCGACCGTCGATCGGTCGTGCGCGTGACGCAGGGGCGGGGACTCGTCCGGCTCGGCTGGGCGCTCGGCCGGGCGGCCGCACGCACACAGGTCGACGGCCTGCACGTGCAGTACACGGCTCCGCTCGGATATCGCGGCGCCCTGGTCGTCACGGTCCACGACCTGGGCTTCCTGCGCGTCCCCGAGTCGTTTCCGCCGGCCCTCCGCCTGGCCTTGAAGGTCCTGGTCCCGCGGGCGCTCGCCCGGGCCTCACGCATCATCACGGACTCCGAATTCGCACGCCGCGACATCGTGGAGCGATACGGAGTCCGTCCCGAGCACATCGCCGTGATCCCGCTGGGCGTCGACGACCGGTTCCATCCACGGGCGAAGGCCCAGACGGCTCCGACCCTGGCCCGCTATGGGCTCGAGTCGGGCTTCTTCTTCTCGCTGGGCCGGCTGAATCGGCGGAAGAACCTGGAGCGGCTTCTCCTGGCCTATGCGCAGCTCCGGGCCCGCACGGGCTCGACGGTGCCGCTGGTGATCGGGGGCAAGGCGGACTACGGCGTCGAAGAGGTCCTCCGTCAGGCGGAGCTCTCGGGCGATGCGTCGGGCATCCGGTTCGTCGGGTTGATTCCCGAGGACGATCTGCCGGCCTTTTACAGCGGCGCCGCCGGGTTCATCTATCCCTCGCTCTTCGAGGGGTTCGGCCTGCCCGTGCTGGAGGCCATGGCGTCGGGAACTCCTGTCGTCACGTCCAACCGCGCAGCGCTTCCCGAGCTGACGGAGGGAGCCGCGCTCGCGGTCGATCCCGAGAACGTCGAGGCCCTCGCCGAGGCCCTGACGCGGATCACGACGGACAAAGACTTCGTGGTGGATCTCCGGCGGCGCGGGCTCGAGCGAAGCCGGCGGTTCTCCTGGGCGGAGACCGCACGACGGACCCTGAGCGTCTACGACGAAGCCGTCCGAACGGGACGACGGGGGTGACCGCGACGAGTCACGACGGGCTCATGGGGCGGTTCAGTATAATGCGTCGAGCCCACGAGCCGTGGGCTCGGACCGAGGAGGGACACGTTTGGCACCGCGTGGATGGTCACTCATCGTGCTTGTCGTCGGCATCCTGCTGGCGGTGATCTCGCTCTTCGCCGATCCCCTCGGCGTGGGCGGCGAGCCCGGGTTCGGATGGAAACAGACGACCGGTCTGGTGATCGGCGTCGCGCTCGCCGCCGTCGGCCTGTGGTGGAGACGGTCGGCGTCCTGACTTCCGGCCTTCCCCGACGACGCCCGGCGATCCTCGCATGAAGGGCTTCACCGTCTGGTTCACCGGTCTGCCGTGCGCCGGCAAGTCCACCCTCGCGAACATGCTGTCGGAGGACCTCCGACGCCGCGGCCGGAGCGTCGAGCTGCTCGACGGCGACGTGATCCGCACGAACCTCTCGAAAGGCCTCGGGTTCTCCAAGGAAGATCGCGACACGAACGTCATGCGGATCGGCTTCGTGGCGCATCTGTTGGCGCGCCACGGCGTCGTTTGCATCGTGGCCGCCATCTCGCCGTATCGCGAGACCCGGCGCCGATGCCGCGAGTTGATCCTCGACTTCGTCGAGGTCTACGTCGAGGCCACGGTGGATGAGTGCATGCGCCGTGACGTGAAGGGTCTGTACCGCAAGGCGATGGCGGGGGAGATCAAGGGCTTCACCGGCGTGGACGATCCCTACGAGCCGCCGCAGAACGCGGAGGTTCGCATCGACACGATGACCCAAGCGCCGGAGGCCTCCCTCCGCCTGATTCTCTTGCGGCTCGGGGAGCTGGGCTATCTCGAGCGCTCATGAGTCCCGCCGAGGCTCCCCACGTCGCGCTGGTCATCCTTCACTGGGGGCCTGTCGAGGTGACCGCCCGCTGCTTGCGCTCGTTGGCCCAGGTGTCGTTCCCGGGACGGATGACGGTGTTCCTCATCGACAACACCGGGCGGCTCGACCGATCCTTCGCGGCATCACTGGCGCCGCTGGCGATCGAGGTCCACCGGTCGGAGCGCAATCTCGGCTTCGCCAGGGGATGTGCCTGGGGGATCTCGCTGGCCCTGGAGCGCGCCGCTGACTTCATCCTGCTCCTGAACAACGACGTGACCGTCGAGCCGTCGTTTCTCGACGCGCTGCTGGGGGCGACCCGTCAGTCGCCGGGGGCGGGCGTGTGGTGTCCGCAGATCGTCTCCATGGCGGATCCCCGAAGGATCTGGTACGCGGGCGGCGCGTTCTCGCTGTGGTCCGGCGTCCCGACGCAGGAGGCACGCTCGCGAAGCGGCGCCGCCCTCCGCGGCCAGCCGCGTGACGTCGATTACGCGACCGGCTGTGCCATGCTCATCGATCCAGACGTCGTCCGCGCCGTCGGGTCGTTCGACCCGGAGTTCTTCATGTACTGCGAGGATCTCGATTTCTCGCTTCGGGCACGCCGGGCCGGCTTCCGGATCGTCTTCGTGCCGGCCTCGCTCGTGCGGCACGCGATCATGCCCGAGAGCGATCGCGAGTCGTTGCGCATCTACTACAGCACCCGCAACCTCCTGCGCGTGATGCGACGGCACGCGGCCTGGTATCAGTGGCCGGGATTCGTCGTGAGCTTCCTCGTGCGCTGGGTCGGGTTCTTCACGCTGCTCGCCTGTCTGCGGCGCCGACCACACGTCGTGCGGGCGCTCCTCGCGGGAATCGTGGATTTCGCGGAGGGCCGGGTCGGTGAAGCGACCCCTTCGGCGGCCAAGGTGACCCGCGCCGCCGTTGACTGACCGCCGTCCCACGATCGAACCCGCCGAGCATGCGCGCTTGCTCATCTACCTGGCGCCCAACCGGTGGCAGGGGCCGCGACAACGCACCCAGCACGTGGCCGCCGGCCTGGCCAGGACGCGCCCCGTCGTCTTCGTC
>Ga0137374_10009258_pt1 | contig 11628 bp, 12 predicted proteins | sample SagtaG_20_FD_104811 | JGI IMG/M metagenome (GOLD analysis project Ga0137374, IMG submission 104811) | Vadose zone soil microbial communities from Sagehorn Ranch, Mendocino, California, USA - Sage1_R_100_16 metaG | ecosystem: Environmental > Terrestrial > Soil > Vadose zone | place: USA...
CGGGCGCTGAAGAGCTCGCCCACCCCCCAGGCGCCGAGCGTGACGAGTCCGAGGATGCAGGCGGCGAGCAGCGGTTCCCGGGATTCGAGCAGCCTCGAGAGGACGTCGTAGACCGCCCAGGCCCCCGCCAGCAGGGCTACCGAGATCGCGACTGCCTCCGCCGTCGTCAGGTCGGCGACCTGCGGGTCGATCAGGGAGGCGTGGGCGTGCAGGTAGTAGAGAACGACCATGAGCGCGAAGCCCGAGAGCCACGTCGTGTACGCCTCCCACTTGAACCAGTGCAGCGACTCGGGGAGCGTGGACGGCGCCACCCGGTACTTCTGGACGAGGTAGAAGCCGCCGCCGTGGATCTCCCAGGACTCACCGCCGATGCCGGCCGCGTCGTCCTCGGGCGAGGCGGGCGGGCGCAGATGATTGTCGAGCGCAATGAAGTAGAAGGAGGTGCCGATCCAGACGACGGCCGCGATCACGTGCAGCCAGCGGAAGACGAGGTCGAGCCAGTCCGTCAAGTAGGGATCGACGGCGAGGGTCACGCGCCCTGCCAGCGGTCGCGGGCGATGGCGAAGAGCTCGCGCAGAGCGGTGTCGAGCTCCTCCTCACGGCTACGCTCGAGGCGGTCGCGAAGCACCGGGACGATCTCGCGCCTGGGGCGGCGGTCGACGAAGACGACGAAGCGGAAGCCGAACCGCTCCTCGTAGGCGCGGTTCAGCCGCGCGAGCTCCTCCAGGATCGCCGGATCGTCGTCCCCGCCCTGCTCCGCTGCCGAGGGTCCCGAGAGCCCCGCGCGCTGCCCGATCGCCGGGTGCGCGTCTACCGCCTCGAGCTTCTCCTCCTCGCTGAGGAGCGCAGCGATCGCCTCGTCTGCGCGCTCGAGCGGGTCCTCGAGCGCGGCGAGGCGCTCCACGAGCCGCGTCCGGCCCTCGAACAGCTCCGCCAGCTCGTCGGCGGTCAGCTTCCCCGGTAGCTCGCGCACGAAAACGGCGAGACGAGGAGCGGGATGTGGTAATGGCCCTCCTCCAGCGAGACCTCGAGCTCGACGCGGGTGAAGAAGGGCGACGGTGGACGGAAGACGATGCGGTAGCTGCCGGGCTCGAGGCCCGAGGCGAGCTCGTGGATGCGGCCGTCGGCGTCGGTCGATCCGGAGGCCACGCGCTCCCCCTCGCGCCACAGCTCCACCTCCACCCCGGATGCCGGCCGGCCGAGCCCCGTGTCGAGGACGTGCGTGGAGAGGGATGGCATGTCGGGCGGATCGTATGCTTGCAGGGTGGACGAGCGCGAGCGCTTTCTCATTCGCTACGCGGGAGGCTTTGCGCCGGAGCCGATCGTCAGGGCGGAAGGTGCCTGGCTGGAGACCGAGAGCGGGAAGCGCGTACTCGACTTCACTTCCGGCCAGATCTGCTCGACGCTGGGCCACAACCATCCGCGCGTGAACGGAGCCGTCCGCGAGGCGCTGGACGGCGTCTCGCACCTCAACTCGTGGATGCTTTCGGAGCCCGTGCTCGCGCTGGCCGAGCGGCTGGCCGCGCTGTTCCCCGATCCACTCGAGCGCGTGATCCTGCTCTCGACAGGCTCGGAATCCACCGAGGTGGCGCTGAAGCTGGCGAAGCTGCACACGGGTCGCTTCGAGATCGCCGGGCTGACGCGGAGCTTTCACGGCCTGCTGGCGGGCATCGCGTCGGTCAATTACTCGATGGCCCACCAGGGGTACGGGCCGCTGCTCCCCGGCTCCTTCGCCGTCCCGGCTCCGTATGCCTACCGCTGTCCTGTGCGCCACTGCGACGGAGCGTGTGACTGCACGTGCCTGGAGATCGGCTTCGAGCTCCTCGATCAGGAGTCGGTGGGATCGCTGTGCGCCTTCATCGCCGAGCCGATCCTCTCGACCGGCGGGATCATCGTTCCACCGGACGGGTACTTCCGGCGCGCCCGCGAGCTCTGCGACGAGCGCGGGATGCTGCTCGTGCTCGACGAGGCGCAGACCGGCTTCGGGCGCGTGGGGACAATGTTCGCCTTCGAGCACGACGGGGTCATGCCCGACGTTGTCGCCGTGTCGAAGACGCTCGGGGGCGGCCTGCCGCTGGCTGCGACGGTCACGTCCTCGGCGATCGAGGAGGACTGCGTCGCCAAGGGGTTCCTGCACGTCACCTCGCACGTCTCCGATCCGCTGCCCGCAGCGGTCGGACTCGCGGTGCTGGAGACCATCGAGGAAGAGGGCCTCGTGGAGCGGGCGCGGCGGCTGGGCGACTACCTCATGGCCGGGCTGCGGGACCTGCAGGCGGAGCACGAGCAGATCGGCGACGTGCGCGGCCGCGGCCTGCTCGCCGGATTGGAGCTGGTCGAGGACCGCGAGACCAAGGCGCCCGCGAATGCTCTCGGGCAGGCGATGACCCAGGAGTGCTTCGACCGAGGGCTCTCCATGAACATCGTCCGCTCGGGCCGGATCGCGAACTGCCTCCGTCTCGCCCCGCCGCTCGTCGCGAGCGAGGAGGAGATCGACCTCGGCCTCGAGATCATGGACACGTCGCTGCGGGCGGTCGCGGGGGCGAGCGTCAGGGGCTGAAGCGCGCCGCCTGGGTGCGGTGCGCGCCGGCGATCTCGTCTTCGTCGGCCCTGGTAAGGCGCCCGTCGCGGACGATCTCCTCGCCGCCGACGTAGAGGCGGTCGACGCGGTGCGGCGCCGAGAAGACGAGCCCGGCGACAGGGTCGACTGCGCCGCCCATCCGGAGCGAGTCGGTCCGCCAGACCGCGAGGTCGGCGCGTCGGCCCGGCTCGATGGAGCCGATGTCCGAGCGGCGGAGCACCTCGGCGCCGCCGCGCGTGCCGAGCCGTAGCGCCTCGCGCGCAGTCATCTCCGCGGGGCCACCGCGGCCCCGCGCGACCAGCAGCGCCTGCTTCACGTCGAAGAGCAGGTCGGAGCGCTCGTTCGAGGCCGAGCCGTCGACGCCGAGCCCGACGCGCACGCCGGCGTCGAGGAGCTCTCGCACCGGAGCGACGCCGGCGCCGAGGCGGAGGTTGGAGGTGGGACAGTGGGCGACGCCGACGCCGGTGCGTGCGAACGTCGCCACGTCGTCGGGCGAGAGGTGGACGCAGTGGGCGCACCAGACATCGTCCGCCGTCCAGCCGAGCTCGGCGAGATACTCGACGGGCGTGCACCCGTAGAGGTCGCGGCAGTACGCCTCCTCGTCGGTCGTCTCGGCAAGATGGGTATGGAGGCACAGCCCGAGGCGGCGCGCGAGCTCGGCCGACTCGACCATCAGCCGCTTTGTCGCCGAGAACGGCGAGCAGGGCGCCACCGCGAGCTGGACGCGATCGTCCTGGAGTCCGGCCAGCCGCTCGGTTTCCGAGAGGACGACGTCGATCTCCTCCACAAGCGAGTCGGGAGGCAGTCCTCCCTCGGACTCACCGAGGTCCATCGAGCCGCGCGAGGCGACCAGGCGAACGCCGAGCTCGCGCGCGGCCTGGATCTCGGCCTCGACGAGGCCGTTCCGGCCCTGCGGGAAGATGTAGTGGTGGTCGAAGACGGTCGTGCACCCCGAGAGCGCGAGCTCGGCCAGGCCGGTGCGGGCGGCCGCGTACTCGGCCTCGGCGTCGATGCCGGCCCAGACCGGATAGAGCTCGCGAAGCCAGGCGAAGAGGCCGGCCTGCTGAGCGCGGGCGCGCGTGAGCGTCTGGTAGAGGTGGTGGTGGGTGTTGACCAGCCCGGGAGTAACGAGTGCGCCGGCGAGGTCGACCCGTTTGTCCGCGGCCGGGGGGTCAGCGCTGCCCAGGGCGTCGATCAACCCGTCGCGAACCATGATCCAGCCTCCGTCGAGCTCCGTGTGCCCATCGTCCATCGTCACGACGTACGCGCCTGTGAGGAGAAGGCTCATGCGGGGCTACCGTAATGTTTCCGGCCGTGGACGTCCTGACGCCCCGCTTGCTCGAGGAGGCTCTGCGCCTCAAGGCGGAGCATCCCGAAGCGTTGCCGCTGCAGGGCGGGACGGACGTCCTCGTCGGACTCAACTTCGACCGCCTGCGGCCGGAGTGGATCCTGAACCTGAACGAGGTGGAGGAGCTGCGCGGCTGGGGACGCGACAACGGCACGCTGCGGCTCGGCTCGGGGCTCACGTACACGGAGGCGCTCGAGGGATCGCTGGCCGAAGTCTTGCCCGCGCTGGCTGAGGCCTCCCGTACGGTCGGCTCGCCCCAGATCCGCAACCGTGGAACGATCGGCGGGAACCTCGGCACCGCCTCGCCTGCGGGCGACGCGCTTCCGCCCCTGCTGGTCGAGGAGGCCGAGGTCGAGCTGCAGAGCGTGCGCGGAGCCCGGCAGTTGCCGGTAACCGACTTCCTTGTCGGCCCGAAACGCAACGCGCTCGAGCCGGACGAGCTGATCACCGCCGTTTGCGTCCGCCCGTCCGGTGCTGCGCAGACCTTCATGAAGGTCGGCCCTCGCAACGCGATGGTCATCGCCGTCTGCTCCCTGGCGCTGGCGACCGACCGGGAGCGGGGCGAGATTCGGGCCGCCTTCGGCTCCGCAGGGCCGGTGCCCGCACTGGTGCGCGTGCCGCTGGAAGAGGCCGAGTCGCTGCCGGAGCGCGTCGCCCAGGCAGCGTCGCCGATCGACGACGTGCGGGGATCGGCGACCTATCGCCGCCATGCGCTGCGGGTGCTGTCCGCGCGGGCGCTGGAGAGGTGCCTGGCGGCATGAGGATCACGCTGACCGTCAACGGCGAGCTGCAGGAGACCGAGGCTTGGCCGGGCGAGAGCCTGCTCTACGTCCTGCGCGAGCGCCTGGCTCTTCCCGGGTCCAAGAACGCGTGCGAGCAGGGCGAGTGCGGGTCGTGCTCGGTGCTGCTCGACGGGGTGCTCGTCTGCGCCTGCCTCGTTCTCGGCGCGCAGGCCGAGGGACACGAGGTCGTGACCGTGGAGGGGCTCGCAGCCGACGGCGAGCTGCATCCGGTGCAGGAGGCGTTCGTCAAGGCGGGAGCGGTGCAGTGCGGGTTCTGCACGCCGGGCCTGGTGATGGCCGCAGCCGATCTGCTGCGACGGAGCCCGGATCCTGCCGAGGACGAGATCCGCGAGGCGCTCTCCGGCAATCTCTGCCGCTGCACCGGGTACCAGAAGATCTTCGAGGCCGTGCGGCTGGCGGCGGAGCGTGTGTAGTGGACGCGCTGATCCTCTTGCTCCTCGCCGCCGCGCTCGTCCGCCCGCCGTCCGCTCCGGTCGTCGACTGCACGAAGCGGATCGAAGGCGGCCGGCCGATCGGGGCTTCGCTCCCGGGCGACGTCGAGATCGGCCCGATCCGGTTCACCGGCCTCCGCTTCGCCGCCCACGCCACCCGCCGCGAGCTCGCGCCGCCGCCTGGCAAGCGCTGGCGAGTCTGGAAGGCGGCGCCGGTCGTCGACGCAGGGCATGCCGTGACCCTCGTCGTCTCGAAGGCCGACCGGCCGCACCTGCGCATCGGCTGGGCGGGCGGCGACGGCTGGGCGGTCACCTTTCGGCCCTGCGCTCCCGGCACGCCCGCCTTCAGCTACCGCGGGAGGGTCGGCGACCGTACGGCTTTCGCCGGCGGCTTCCTCGTCGGCGGGCCCGGCTGCCGGAAGCTCGACGTTTGGGTCCGGGGCCGGGCGCAACCGCTGAGGCGAACGATCTCCTTCGGCAAGGGGCGGTGCCGATGACCACTCCTGTCGGCGTTGCCCGGACGCTCGAGCTTGGCCGCGTCGGCGAGCTGCTTCCCCGCGTCGACGGCGTGCCCAAGGTCGCGGGCGAGTTCGCCTTCGCGAGCGACCTGCACGCGGCGGGGATGCTCTGGGGCCACACGCTGCGCAGCCCTCACGCCCACGCGCGAGTCCGTTCCATCGACGTCTCCGCAGCGCTGAGCTCTCCGGGCGTCCACGCTGTGCAGACGCACGAGGACGTGCCGGGTCGTGCCCATTACGGCCTCGAGTTCGCGGACCAGCCCGTGCTCGCAGTTGACCGGGTCCGCTACTTCGGCGAGCCGGTTGCGCTCGTGGCGGCGGAGCATCCGGAGCAGGCGCGGCGAGCGGCGGAGCGGATCGAGGTCACGTACGAGCCGCTCGACCCGGTCGTCGACCCGGAGAAGGCAACCGAGCAGGAGCCGCTCCACGACACGAACCCGGCGGCGGGGCACGGCCACCGGGAGGATCCGCGCCCGAACGTACTGCGCTCGATCGTGGTCAAGCACGGGGACCCCGCCGCGGAGGGAGACGTCTCGGTCTCGGGCTACTACGAGATCGGGATCCAGGACCAGGCCTTCCTGGGGCCCGAGGCTGGGCTCGCCGTGCCCGACGGCTCGGGCGGCGTCGACATCTACGTCGCGACGCAGTGGCTGCACGTCGACCGCGACCAGATCGCGCCCTGCCTCGACCTCGAGCCCGAGCAGGTGCGCATCCACCTGGCGGGCGTGGGCGGCGCTTTCGGCGGACGCGAGGACCTGTCGATGCAGGTGCACGCCGCGATGCTGGCGCTGCGGACGAACCGCCCCGTCAAGATTGCGTACGGCCGGGAGGAGTCGTTCGTCGGCCACATTCACCGGCATCCGGCGCGCATCTGGGCGGAGCACCGGGCCACGCGCGACGGCCGGCTCGTCTGCGTGCGGATGCGAGTGCTGCTCGACGGCGGTGCCTACGCATCCAGCTCGACTGCCGTGCTCTCCAACGCGTGCTCGTTCGCCTGCGGGCCGTACAGCGTTCCGAACGCGCTCGTCGAGGGCACCTGCGTCTACACGAACAATCCGCCCTGCGGCGCGATGCGTGGCTTCGGTGCGGTGCAGGCCTGCTTCGCCGCGGAGGCCCAGATGGACAAGCTGGCCGACGCGCTCGGCGTCGATCCCGTCGAGCTCCGTCTCCGAAACGCGATCGCCCCCGGCGACACGCTGCTGACGGGCCAGCGGCTCACCGGCGCGCTGCCGGTGGCCGAGGTGATCCGGCGCTGCGCCGAGCTGCGAGAGCCCGAGGCGGAAGAGCTTCCCCGTGATCCGATCCGGTTGCCGGGCGGCGCGGGCAACACGACTCGCGGCGAGGGCGTTCGCCGCGGCACAGGCTTCGCGGTCGGCTTCAAGAACATCTGCTACTCGGAAGGCTTCGACGACTACTGCGCGGCCCGCGTTCGACTCTGGCGACGCGAGGATGGTGGGCTGGCGGCCGAGATCCACTGCGCCGCGGCGGAGGTCGGCCAGGGCGTGACCAACGTCATCGTCCAGGTCGCGCGCACCGAGCTGGACACGGACGACGTGGTGCTCGCCCCGCCTTCCACCGAGCGCGTCTCCTCGTCCGGTTCCTCCTCGGCGTCTCGCATGACCTGGATGGCGGCGGGGGCGGTACAGCTCGCGTGCCGCGCAGCGCTGGACGAGCACCGGCGCACGGGCGGTGAGGTCGACGTCGAGCGAATCTACCGCCATCCCCGTACGTCGCCGCTCGATCCCGAGACCGGTCAGACGACGGGCGAGCGATCGCACGTCGCCTTCGCCTGCGCGGCGATGAAGGCAGTCGTGGAAGTCGATGTGGAGCTGGGGCTCACGCGCGTGGTGTGGATCGCGACCGCGCAGGACGTGGGCAAGGCGCTGAACCCGCAGGCGGTCGAGGGCCAGATCGAGGGCGGAACGGCCCAGGGGCTCGGACTGGCGCTGATGGAGGAGATCCAGACGCGCGGCGGCCTGATCACCAACGCGAGCTTCACCGACTACCTGATCCCCACGACCCTCGACGTTCCCCCGATCGAGTCCGTGCTCGTCGAGGAGCCCGAGCCCGACGGCCCCTACGGGGTCAAGGGCGTCGGCGAGCCGCCGACCGTCGTCTCCACCGCGGCGATCATCGCGGCGCTGCGAGACGCGACGGATCGCGAGCTCAACCGCGTCCCCGTGCGGCCGGACGACATCGTGGGCCTGTGACGGATCTCGCGCACCGGATCGCCGTCGCCCGCGGCGACGAGCCTGCCGACGTGGTCGTGAAGGGAGGGCGTGTCCTCTCGGTCTTCACCCGCGAGTGGCTCGAGGTCGACGTGGCCGTCTGCGACGGCTTCGTCGCCGGTCTCGGCGAGTACGAGGGCCACGAGATCCTGGACGCCTCCGGGGGCTGGGTCGTCCCGGGGTTCATCGACGCCCACATGCATCTGGAGACGACGAAGCTGATGGTGGACGAGTTCGCACGGCTCGTGCTCCCGCTCGGCACGACGACGGTGGTCGCCGACCCGCACGAGATGGCGAACGTTCTCGGCACGGACGGCGTTCACTGGTTGCTGGACCTTTGTGCGGAACTTCCGCTCGAGGTCTACTTCATGGCCTCCTCGTCCGTGCCCGCCTCTGACTACGAGTCTCCCCGGCGGCCGCTGACACCCGGTGACCTCGAGGGGTTGCTGCGCCGTCGCCGCGTGATCGGGCTCGCCGAGATGATGAACTTCCCCGGTGTCATCTCGGGAGACGAGCGTGAGCTCGCCAAGCTCGCGCTCGAGCGCGCGCGGCATGTGGACGGGCATGCCCCCGGCGTCCTTGGGAAGGACTTGAACGCCTACGCCGCCGCGGGCATCCGTTCCGACCACGAGGCGTACACGCTCGAGGAGGGGCGGGAGCGCTTGCGCGCCGGCATGTGGGTGCTCATACGTGAGGCGTCCGTGGCGCGCAACCTGCACGCCTTGCTGCCGTTGGTCGAGGAGTTCGGGCCCCACCGTTTGGCGTTCTGCACGGACGACCGTGAGCCCGAGCACGTCGTCGAGGACGGCCACGTGAACGCGATCGTCCGTGAGGGCGTGGCTTTCGGGATTCGCCCCGAGGACGCGCTCGTCATGGCCTCCTTCAACGCCGCGCAGTGGCACAAGCTCGAGCATCTCGGAGCGATCGCACCGGGGTACCAGGCGGACCTTCTGCTGCTACCGGATCTCGAGCGATTCGTCCCCGAGCTCGTGCTCAAGGCAGGACGGCCTGTGGGAGAGATCCCGCGATCCGAGGTGCCGGAGTGGGTCAAGCACTCCGTGCGCGTTGCACCCGTCAGCTCGAACGACCTCCGGATTCCATGGACGGGTGGCGAGGCCCGCGTCATCGGCCTGATCCCGGGACAGATCGTGACCGAAGCGCTCGCCGCCGAGCCGACGGTGACCGACGGTGCCGCAGTCGCCGACTCCACGCGTGACCTGGCCAAGATCGGCGTGTTCGAGCGTCACCACGGCACCGGCCGCTCGAGCCTGGGCTTCGTGAAGGGCTTCGGGCTCCAAGGGGGCGCCTTCGGCTCGACCTTCTCGCACGATGCCCACAACATCGTCGTCGTCGGCGTCGACGACGGAGACATGGTGCGTGTCGTCCAGCGCCTGGCCGAGCTGGGAGGCGGCATCGTCGTCGTCGAGAGCCGTGGCGTGCGCGCTGAGCTTCCGCTTCCGGTCGCGGGCATCCTCTCGGACGAGCCGGTGGACGAGGTCGTTCGCCGGAGCGAGGCCTGCCTGCGCGCCGTCGAGCAGCTCGGCTGCTCGTTCGAGTCCCCGTTCCAGATGCTTGCCTTCCTGGCCCTGTCCGTGATCCCGGCGCTCAAGATCACCGACCGCGGGCTGGTGGACGTGGACCGCTTCGAGCTCGTCCCGCTGGCCGTGGAGTAGGCTCCGGCGGACCAAAGCCCGGCAAGAGGAGGTCTCATGGTTCGCGCCTTCGTCATCTATGAGGGAGAGGTGGATCCCGCGCGCTACGAGCAGCACGTGCCGCTTTGCAACGTGGTCCCAGGAGCGACTGCGTTCCGGCACGGCAAGGTCTTCGGAGCTCCGATGGGCGAGCCAGAGTTCCACTACTACGCCGAATTCGAGTACCCGGACCGCGAGGCGCTCGAGAGCTCGGTCCGCTCGCCTGAGATGGGCGCCGCAGTCAAGGATGCGATGGCGATGGGCGTCCCCTTCAAGGTGCACTTCGCCGACGTCGATTGAGCGAGCCGTCTGCGCCCACTCCGGTTTCGCCGGCCGAGCTTGTCTTCGAGCGGATCGTCTACGAGAAAGCGCCGCCTCGCGCGACGATCACGCTGAACAGGCCGGAAGTGCTGAACGCCTTCGACTTCCGGATGCTGCGCGAGCTGGCGCGGGCCGCGGAGGACGCGTCCTGGGACGACGAGATCCGCGTCGTCGTGCTGACGGGAGCCGGCCGCGCGTTCTGCGTGGGCGCCGACCTCAAGGAGTGGTCCGAGGACTACCTGGGCCGGCCGAAGGAGTACTGGAAGTGGTTCGGCGCCTTCGAGGAGGCACACGATCGACTGCGCGGGATCGGGAAGCCGACGCTGGCGCGGATCAACGGGATCTGCGTGGGCGGGGGCAACGAGCTGCAGATGGCGTGTGACCTCGCGGTCATGGTCGAGGACGCGTACATCCGCCACGTAGGCCTCGAGCACGGCTCGGTCCCGGCGGGAGGCGCGACGCAGTGGCTGCCGATCATGGTCGGCGAGCGCCGCGCGCGCGAGATCGTGCTGCTCTGCGAGGAGATCCCGGCGCGCAAGGCCGAGGAATGGGGCCTCGTCACACGGGTCGTGCCGGCCGACGGGCTCGACGACGCCGTCGACGAGCTGGTGGAGAAGCTCGCCGCCAAGCTGCCCCAGACCACGCGCTACGCCAAGGCCCAGTTGAACTTCTGGCGTGATCTCTCCTGGCACTCGACCATTACCCACGCCCGCGACTGGCTGGCCCTCTCCATGCTCGGAGACGAGGCCCAGAGTGCGGTGCGGAAGTTCGTGGAGCGCGGCGAGTGAGCGAACCGCGCGCCACCCTCGAGGAATGGACGGACGCAATCGTTCGCAGCGACAGCGCGGCCGCCGGGGCCGTGCTCGCCGAGGACTTCGTGTTGACGAGCGCCGGCGGGGTGGCGCCCCACATGCCTCGGCAAGCCTGGCTCGCCACCCTCTCGCACATCGAGACCCGGTCACTTACCTGTGACGTGATCGACGAGCGCGTCTTCGGCGACGTGGCGGTCGTCGCTTCGCGGCTGGTTTGGGACGCGCAGCTGGGCGACCGCAACCTCAGCGGTGAGTACGCCGTCACGGACGTCTTGACTCGACATGAGGACCGCTGGCGCGTGAGCCGGCGCGTGTCGACCCGGCTCATCGAGGGGAAATGAGCGAGCTCGTCCTCGTCGAGCGTGAGGGGCCGATCGGCGTCGTGCTCCTCAACCGGCCCGAGGCCCTCAACGCCCTCTCGGACGACCTCATGGATGCGCTCGTCCAGGCACTCGAGGAGCTCGACGCCGACGAGGGCGTGCGCTGCGTGGTCCTGGGCGGCTCCGAGCGCGCGTTCGCCGCCGGCGCCGACATCGGCGAGCTTGCACGCTCGACCCCCGTCGATCTCTACTACCAGCGGCGCGTCGAGCGCTGGGACGCCATTCGCTCGCTCTGGACGCCGCTCGTGGCCGCCGTGTCCGGCTTCTGCCTCGGGGGAGGCTGCGAGCTGGCCATGTCGTGCGACCTGATCGTCGCCTCGGAGACGGCCGTGTTCGGGCAGCCCGAGACCGGGCTGGGAATCATCCCCGGCGCCGGCGGCACCCAGCGCCTGACGCGGGCGGTGGGAAAGGCGCTCGCGATGGACGTGATCCTCTCCGGCCGCAGGCTTTCGGCTCGCGAGGCGCTTGCCGCGGGCCTCGTCGCGCGGGTGGTGGCGAAGGAGGCCTGGCTCGACGAG